>Ga0326728_10001461_pt1 | contig 83122 bp, 75 predicted proteins | sample MB3enrmetagenome_FD_207602 | JGI IMG/M metagenome (GOLD analysis project Ga0326728, IMG submission 207602) | Lab enriched peat soil microbial communities from McLean, Ithaca, NY, United States - MB31MN | ecosystem: Environmental > Terrestrial > Soil > Wetlands > Peat | place: USA: New York...
GCCAGAAGCGCGACAAGTGCAATGTTCTTCATTTTTCTTTTCTCCTCCTCCGGTCACAAGCGACGCCGAGGACAGGCGCATTTATGCCAGAGCTTGACCTTGGCAGTCAATTGGGCGTCGTATTGAGGTAGGCTTGAGCGTCCCGTTCGAGGTGCGGCGGGCTCCAAGAGATGCCGATCCTGAAGTGGTTTCCCCCTGAAGGTGCTCCGCGCACATTCGCGCTGTACAAGCCCGTAACGACGGTCGGACGCGCCCTCGGCAACGACGTGTCGCTCGCGAGTCCAGGCGTAGCGGACACGCACGTACAAATCTTGTTCGACGGGCGCGATTTCAACCTCGAGGAAGCCGACAAGCAGGCGGAGATCCTGCTCAACGGCAAGAAGAAGCGGCGAGCTCGCCTCGTCCATGGCGACAGGATCACGCTGGGTGCGGTCGACCTTACGTTCGGAATGTTCGACGAGCCCGATAGGATCACGCTGGCGAACAGCGGTTTGTCGTCAGGCTCCAGCGCCCGCGCTTCCTCGATCAGCCAGACCGAGCTTCAGATCACGGGGCAGCAGCTTGCCGGACTGCACAAGCTCTACGAGTTCAGCGAGAAGCTGATGACGATGACTCAGATCGATCACCTGCTCGAGGCGATGCTCGACGCGGTGATCGAGGTGACCGGAGCGGAGAAGGGACTGATCCTCCTCAACGACGATGCGTACGCGTCCGATGGACAAGCGGTCGATCTTGCATCGAAGAGCGCGGTGGATTCGGCAGGGCCGGTCATTCGGGCGGCACGCAGCGACAGGCGCGAGACCATCGCGGAACCGAAGGGGTCGATCAGCGACAGCATCGTCCGGAAGGTGCTCGAAACGGGTCGACCGGTCATCGTGAGTGACGCGCTGACCGACGCGGAATTCCACTCGAGCGCGAGCGTGCTGGCCCTGCGCCTGTCGAGCGTCATGTGCGCGCCGCTCGTGTCGCAGGGACACGTCGAGGGCGTGCTCTACGTCGGCAATGACCGAGTGAAGGGGCTGTTCGATCGCCACCAGCTCGATGTCTTGTCGATATTCGCTGGGCAGGCGAGCCTCATTCTGCAGAATGCGCTGCTGCTCAACGCGCTTCGCGCCGACAAGGAAAAGCTCGTTTCCGAGCTCAAGGACAAGAGATTCGGCGAAATCATCGGCTCATGTTCGTCCATGCTGGAGGTGTTTCGGAAGCTCCAGAAGGTCGCGACGACGGACATCTCCGTTCTCATCACGGGCGAGACCGGAACCGGCAAAGAGCTCATCGCGCACGAGATTCACCGGCGAAGCAGTCGAGCCTCGGGGCCGTTTGTCGTGATCAACTGCGGGGCCATTCCCGAAGCCCTCATCGAGAGCGAGTTATTCGGCCACGTGCGAGGCGCGTTCACGGGCGCGGTGGCTTCGCGCCCCGGGAAGTTCCAGGTCGCGAACCGCGGGACGCTGTTTCTCGACGAGATCGGTGAGCTCCCGCAAAACTTGCAGGTCAAGCTCCTTCGAGCACTCCAGGAGCGCGTCGTGTATCGCGTGGGAGACAGCCGACCGGAGAAGGTCGACATCCGCGTGGTGGCTGCGACGAACCGAGTGCTCGAGCACGAGATCGAAGCGGGCCGCTTCCGAGAGGATCTCTACTACCGCTTGAACGTCGTCAACGTGTACTTGCCCCCGCTCCGCGATCGCGGCGACGACGTTTTGATCTTGGCCAAGGCGCTCCTCTCGAAGTACGCCGAAGAGCTTCGTTCGTCGGTGCACGGGTTCACGCCGCAGGCGCTCGCATCCATCAAGAAATACGCGTGGCCAGGCAACATCCGGCAGCTGGAGAACCGGATCAAGAAGGCTCTCGTGCTTTGCGAAGGCACGCTGTTGTCGCCGGGAGATCTCGATTTCGAGAAGGACTCCGAGAGCGCGATCGTCCCGCTCGAGAAGGCCAAGGAGGAGTTTCAGCGCAAGTACGTTCTCGACGCCCTCGAGCGCAACAGCGGCAACCGCACGCAGACGGCGCGCGACCTCGGCGTCGATCCGCGGACAATCTTCCGCTTCCTGGAGCGCGAGACGAATCCGCCTCACACGGCCCGCCCGGGGCAAGCGGGGCAAGAAGAGCACGGCGAGATCGCCGAGGATTGAAGGGGTCTAGGCCGACCCCTGCGACGGCGCCGTGCTAGCCCCCTTGCCGTCGAGAACGCGAGCGAGGCGGTCGTAGACGCCTCGGAGAACGACGATTTCGTTCCCGATCATTTCCTTGAGCCTACCGTGATCGGCCCGAACGAACTCATCCTCGAGTTCCACTAGGTGACGTACGAGCTGTCCGCGCACTAAGCGTGCTTCCCCATCGGTCAAGTCGAAACGCATAGAACTCGAGCCTCCCTAGCGAACTTCCTGCTGTTCTTGCCTCCACACCACGTGCTACGAGGACTAACATAGCGGAGGTTTGTAGCCGGGGCGAAGAATCGCCGTTTCGATCCGGTGTCGGCGGACGTTTCGCTCGTCTGAACGCGTACCTATTGCCCCACCGTGCAAGACGCCAGAGGGCTCAGCGTCCCATCGTCGAAAACCACGATTGCGTTGTCGATGCACACGACGAGGGAGCCTACAGGCGCGTACCTTGCGCCCGCAGCGGCATCCGCAACCGGTGACGCTCCGGCATCCGCCGCACCGGGCACCGGCGCAACGAGAGCTATCGTCGCCACGGCGCCGCCGGCCACGGATTCGAGTGCGGTCGTCACCACTTGACCGAGGCCCGCGTAGTCGTCGCTCGCGCGCACCGCGATGTCCTGGCCGGCGGCCATCGGCACCGTGCGGACATACCCATTGCGGTCAGCCTCGGTCGAACTCGCGCTCGACGCACCGAACGCCACGCCAGCCACGTTCACTCCGTACGTACCGTTGTCGTACGACCCGATCTCGGCCGACGGCACATTCGGGCCTGCATTGATGAATCGGAGCCCGACGTACGGCGCCGACGGATCGTTCGACGACGGAGCGATGTGGTCGTCGCTGAAGAGGACCGCGCGCAGGGACGGTGCCCCCGCTTCCGGGGCCAATTCGCCGAGGATTGCCAGCGTGTTGAAGGTATTGAAAAGGAGAGGAGAGACTCCCGTCAGGTCGGATCCTATAGGCGAGCTGCAGTCCGTGGAACCGGCTGCCACCAAGCGAACGTCGTACTGCCCCACGGGCACGTTGACGTATGAGCTCACCTGCGGAAACGCGAGACCCGCCGGGTTTCCGCCATCTTCGAGTCCGCCGGCATCGGGCGCACTGAAAAAACTCGCCATCAAGGGGGCGCCGGGAAACCCAGAGCCGCTGGGAGCGATGCACACATCCAAGGGCGGAGCATCGGGCACCCAATCCGCCAGCCGGACGGCCGACAGGAGCACGGGGCCGGCTTCGAACGCGTCGACCGTCACGTCCGGTGCACCGCTGTCTGGGGCGGAACCTTCGACGCCCGCATCCGCTGCTTTTGGTGTGAAATCGTCGGAGCAGCCGAACATCGAGCCAGCAATCGCCGTCGACGCGAGGGCAATCCAGAAGCGGTGAGTCATGGGAGTCTCCTGACGAGGTAGGCGGATTTCAACCAACGCCCTGCTTCCCGCGCGGGCGGCGCATGCTAGCGCCGGTTGGAGCAGGGCGATGTTCGAACCTCGCTACGAGAGCGTGGCGTCTCTGTAACGAGATGGTTGGCCGGCGCTCAAGCGTTTCTCACGCGGTCCATCGTTGTCACACGGATGTCACATGGCTAGCATGCACTGCTTCGCCAATGCATTTCGCCGACAAGGCCTATCAACAACTGTTCCGCCACCTTTTTGTCTACAACATGCTGTTCGAAGACACGGAGGTCGACGAGCGCTTTCTCGGGGTCGGACCCGAGTCGCGCATCTTGGGAATCTCCGGGGCGGGCTGCGGGATCGCCAATCATCTGAGCCGCCGACCTCGTCGCATCGACGCCGTCGACATCAACGCGCGGCATCTCGCGATCACTGCGCTGAAAACGGCGTCGGCGCGTGAGCTCACGAACTATGATGAGTTCTACACGCTTTGGGGCCACGGCTCGCACGCTCGCCCCTCCGAGCTCGCCTCTCGGCTCACCAAGAATCTTCCCGGGTGGATCCGGCGTCACTGGATTCTCAGCCATCGGATCTTCAAGCACTCCTTCCACCGCCGTGGCCTGACGGCACAGCTCTTCGGGGCATTGCGACGGCTCTCCGGCGTCGACGCGAGCTGGCTTCGAGCGCTCATTGCGGCGCCGGTTGCCGAGCGGCCGCGTCTCGTCGCGGAGACATTCGGACCCATCTTGCGCAAGGCATGGGTGTCCGCTGCGCTCCGGTCGCCGCTCCACTTGCTCGCGATCGGAGTCAACGCGGCGCAGCGTGATCGCATGCTGCGAGCCGAGGGGTTGGACGACGTCATCGACTTTCTTCTCTTGCACATCGGCCGCGTGGCTCAGACCGACCTCGAGAGGAACTGGTTTGCATGGTGGGCGGTGGCCGGCGAATTCAACCACGATCGTCAAGACGCCGTCCCGCCGTTCATGCGGCGCGACCACCACGCCTCGTCGATTGGCGCCGACACGGACGTAAGGTTTCATCACCGGAACATCTTCGACGTGCTCGGCGATGCGGGGCCGAACACGTGGACCCACTACACGCTCCTCGATGCGCCTGACTGGATGTCGAACGACGTTCAACACAAGCTCCTCGGAGAAATCGTTCGTACGAGCGCCGACGGCGCTGTCGTCCTGCACCGCTCGGTCGAGACCGACTCGATGCCAGAGCGCCACGGTCTCGAGCGGCACTTCGTGCCGATGGTGGAGGCCAGCGACCTTGCCACGAAGCTTGACCGCACGCGCCAGTTCCGCCGCGTGAGCTTCTATCAGGTGGCGCATTGACCGCTGCGCACGAGGATCAGCGAGCGTTTCTCAATCGGTACTACGGCGTCTCCCGCTACTTCTACGACGCAACCCGCAAGTACTATTTGTTCGGACGGGACGAAGCACTCCGCGAGCTAGCGGCGGATCGGCGATGGACGAGGCTTGTCGAAGTCGGTCCCGGGACGGGGCGGAATCTCGCCCGAATCCACGATCTACGACCCGACGCGACTCTCGGGGGAGTCGAGGCTTCCGATGCGATGTTGGAGCATGCGCGCAAGCGCTGTCCGTGGGCTCGGCTTGCGCACGGGTTCGCGGAAGACGCGCCGCTCACCGAACTGCTTTCGGGACCGCCGGAGCGCATTCTCTTCTCGTACTGCCTATCGATGGTCGAAGAGAGGCAAAAGGCCCTCGAGCACACCCGCGCCGCGCTTGCCCCGGGCGGTGAGGTCGTCGTCGTCGACTTCGCGGACTTCGAAGGGTTTCCCGAAGGGTTCTCTAGAGTATTTAGGGCTTATCTCGGCGCGTTCCACGTGCACCCGCTCGACGAATCGACGCTTGCGGAGGCGAGGTCGGTCCGCTTTGGGCCGAGGCACTACTACGTCGTGGCTCGTTTCGGGCCAATGGGGTGAGGCGAGGTCACACCGACCCTCTCGGGGAGGGCCTCATCGAGGTAGCTGAGTCCCTCCCGCGCGCACCGCTTCGCGGGCAAGTTCGTCCGCACGCTCGTTCAGCGGCACGCCTTCGTGACCGGGAACATAAACGAGCCGCGCCTTGCGCTCCGCCACGACCTTCTTCGCCGTCGCCACGAGATCCTGGTTGACCTTGGCCTTCCATCCCTTTTGCAGAACTCCGATCGCGTACTGACTGTCCGTGTAGACAACGATCGCCGTCGCCGACGCTGGAATCCACTCGAGCGCCCGAAGAATCGCCGTCAGCTCCGCCACGTTGTTCGTGGCCTGGCCGAGTGACTCAAAGCCTTCGCGGATCTTGCCATCTGGGGACACGAGAACGACGCCGGAGCCCGCAGGACCCGGATTGCCCGAGCACGCGCCGTCCGTGTACGCAATCCAGGCATCGCGCTCTGGAGGCGCGCCCGGACCGACGCGTGGCTTCGTCCGGTCCGCTGGGGCCGGGACCTCCGCAGCGGTGGCACACGTCTCGTCGCCGAGGACCTTGGCGTCGGGCGCGACGACGAGATTGCGAGCTCCAGCGCGGTAGGCTCGCCCTCCCTTCGTCCCGTAGCGAATCTCGACGCGTCCCCCGAGTTCTTCGAGCGATCCGTCGGCGCGTGCCCGCGCCAGAACGACCTGACCACGCAAGGTTGCCTCTACCCAGGGCATCGCGACGAGTCCTTATCACACGCTGGTCCACGGATCGCGGTTCGGCGATTGGGCGATCCCTTGACGCGAGACTCGCGGAACTGGATACAGTCCGACGGTGACCGACTTCCCGCACATCGATGGCTTCCAGTTCGTAGAGGAGCTCGGTGCGGGTTCCGTCTCGTCGATGTTCCGCGCCGTGGAGACGTCGATAGGGCGCACCGTGGCTATCAAGATTCTGCTGCCCACAGCGTCGCCGTCGTCGCCGCTTGCCGCAGAACTTGAGCATGAAGCTCGCATCCTCGCCGGCCTATGCCATCCGAACGTCCGCGCACTCTTTCGGTTCGAAAGGAGCGCCGACCGGATGTACGCAGTCCTCGAATTCGTCGATGGGCTATCACTCTCGGCGCTTCTGGAGAAGAAGGGGCGCATCCTACCGGATTCGGTCGCTGCGATCGGCGCAGCGGCTGCTCGCGGGCTCGCGTACGTCCATGGGCGTGGCCTCGTGCATGGCGACGTCAAGCCGTCCAGCATCCTGCTTGGCAGGCGCGGAGAGGTGAAGCTCGTCGCCTTCGGCCTCGCTCAACACGATCCCGAGGACGCTCCCACGCCGAAGGCGCCGAATTCCAGGCGCCGAGATCCTTCGACATTCCGGACCCCCGCGTACATGTCTCCCGAACAGATCCTTGGCGAGACGGTGGACGCGCGCAGCGACATCTTCTCCCTGGGCGTGGTGCTGTACCAGGCGATATGCGGCTCCCGGCCCTTCGATCGGAGCGACGATCGCCCGTTTGCCCAGCGGATCCGACGCGACCCGCCGATTCCGCTTCATCGACGCGCGCCGGAGGTTCCGCACGGACTCGAGCAAGTGATCATGCGGGCCATCGAGAAGCTCCCCGCGAACAGGATGCAATCGGCGACCGAATTGGCGGATCAGCTCGAGAGGCTGCTCGCTCCGCGATCGAGCCTCGTCGGCGACGCTCTCGTCGTGCGCGCGCTCGCCGACGCTGGACTCGCCACCGAATCGATGCCGATCGATGGGGCGGCCGCTGGCCCCGACGAACGCGTGCCTGTTCGACGCGCGGCGGCTGGGCTCGTGTTGCTCGGGATTGTGTCAGTCGTGGGAGGCGGCCTGCTCCAAGCTCGCGCCCGTCATGACAACCCGGCGAACGGGGACCTCCCACTGGCTCTTCTGCCCGCTGACCCCGGGTTTCTGCGTGTGCTCGCCACGCCGTGGGCAGAGGTCTGGGTCGACGGGGAACGCCTCGACGTCACGCCATTTGCGCGGCGGATTCCGCTTCAACCGGGCACGCACTACGTCACGCTCATCCATCCGAACGCGCCCGTCGAGAAGCGCACGATAACGATCGCAGGCGGCGAGATCCGCACGCTTGATGTTGTCATGGCCATACGCGATGCTCCGCCCCAACGGGACGCAGGAGCGACGGCCACCATTTCAACTCACGATCGATAGATGGGTTTCCGTTACGCCTCTCATACCATGCTCTTCACCTTCGTCGTGGCCTTTGCGCGCGACGGAAACGCCTTCGTCCACGTCGTCCGGCCAGGGGAAACGCTCGCCCACATCGCGGAGCGGGTCTATGGCGACGCGTCGCGCGAGAAAGTGCTCGTCGGCGCAAACGCGCTCGACGTCCAAGGCGGCACGACGATCACGCCTGGCATGCACCTTGTGGTGCCTGCCCCCATGCACCACACCGTGGCCCGCGGCGAAACATGGACCGACCTGGCCGCCACGTGGCTTGGAACGAACGACCCAGCCCGCGCTGAGCTGCTGGCCTCGGCGAATCGAGGGTATCCATGGGTGCCCCCAGTGGAAGGGCAGGAGATCGAGATTCCCGCGGTGTTTACCTACATCGCGGGGGACGGCGAGACAGTCGACGCAATCGCGGGCCGCTTCTGGGGCGATCCGCTGCTCGGCTGGGTGCTCAATCGCTACAACGCACGCCGAGGCATGGTGGTCGCCCGCGGGCAGATCGTGCTCATTCCCATGTCTGGCCTGCATTTGACCGATGCCGGACGCGCCGAGGCGCGTGCTTCCGCGGAGCGCGATGGAGCGAGCGATCGAATGACTCTCGAGCATCAGCGAGCTGCCGAAGCCGAGCTGCCAGGCTTGCTGGCCGACGTGCGCTACGGCCGATACGCTGAAGCCATAGCCGACGGAAATCGGTTGCTCGGGCGCGGGGGGCTGACGCGCCCGCAGCTCGCCACCGTCCAGCGCGCACTCGTCGAGGCGTACGTAGCCGTCGATGCGACCGCGGCGGCGGCGGCCTCGTGCGCGGCATGGAAGTCGAACACATCGAATCCGGCGCTCGATCCGGTCCATGTGTCCCCGAAGATTCGCGCCGCCTGCAGTGAGCAATGAACGACCGGGTGCCCTCAGGGGCAGAGGTCTACGGGCGCGGAGCGATGGCGCGAATCGTCCTCGCGCTTCCGCCTGTCGAGCGCGCGTACTCGTTGGTGCGCTTCTCAATCCTGCGCCCGATGCTCCTCAGCGTGATGGATCTCCGGCTTCCCGCCGAAGGCCGCATCCTCGATGTCGGCTGTGGGTTCGGACTCTTCGCCGCCTATTTCGGCCAGACTCACCCAGGCCGCCGAATCGTGGGAATCGATCCGAATGCGCGTCGGATCGGCATTGCGAGGCGTGTCGCAGAACAGCTAGGCCTTCGCAATCATCGATTCATTGTCGGTGACGTCCGATCGGCTCCAGTCGAAGGCCCGTTCGACGCGGCGTACGTCCTCGACGTGATGCACCACCTGCCTCGAACGGATCAGCGCTCGGTCCTCCAACGCCTGGGAGACCTGCTGGCGCCAGGTGGCTCGCTCATTGTCAAAGACATCACGACGGAATCGCGCTTCGGCCGCGCGTTCACGGAGGTCCTCGATAGGCTCATGGTCGGCTGGAATGAGCCGCTCGCCTATCGGCATCACCACGAATGGGCGGAGCTGCTGACCGAACTCGGATTCCGGGTCCGGGTGCTCCGCGTGCCGGATGTATTGCCGTATCCCCATATCGTGATTGCGGCGACGAAGGTGTAGCTGGCCTCCCCGCATCGGCACTCGGCCGCCGGTCTTTGACTCCACCGATCGCGACGGCCTAGACTTCCCCAATGGCTGTGCACGTCGACCTGCGGGTGATCGGTTGCCACGGAGGGGAGACGCCGAAGCATCGAACTAGCGCGTTCGTCGTCGACGGCAGCATCGCGATCGACGCCGGGTCCCTGACCAGCGGACTGGATCTCAAGGACCAGGCCGCGCTCAAGGCCGTGTTGGTGAGCCACGCCCATCTGGACCACATTCGTGACCTGGCCACGATCGCCGACAACCGCGCCCAGCTCGAGGCCGAACCGCTGACCATCGCCGCTACCCTGCCGACGATCTCGGCATTGAAGGAGCACTTCTTCAACAACGTGCTCTGGCCGGACTTCTCCCGACTGCCCACCGTCCGTCATCCGAGCATCCGCTATCTCGAGCTCAGACCCGAGAAGCCAACGAACGTCGCGGGCTTCGAGGTGCGAGCCATCCCCGTCGATCACACGATCGAATGTTGCGGATTCATCGTCCAATCGGAGCGCGGCGCGCTCGGCTACAGTGGAGACACGGGCCCCACCGAACGATTGTGGCAAGTGCTCGGAGCGACCGAGCACCTCAAGGCGCTGCTGATGGAGGTGAGTTTCCCGAACGACCAAGCACGGTTGGCACGAGTCGCCGGCCACCACACGCCAGAGACCCTCGCGCGCGACCTCGCGAAGCTCGCGGGAGCGCGCGAGCTCCCGGTCCTCCTCTATCACATAAAGCCTACCTTTCAGGCCAGGGTCGAGCGCGAATGCGCGCGCCTCCGAGGGCTCAATCTCACGGTGTGCGCGATTGGCGATCGGTTCATGCTCTAGAAGTCATACTTCTAGGAGTCCGGCGCAAACCCCTCACACTCCGGATTGAACTCCGCCAACCGGTCGGCCGCCACGCGCACGGCTTCCGCGTTGTTGTCGACGAGCACGAAGCCTCGACCGTGCCGCGCGGCAGACTCCCCTGTCGTCCCGCTGCCCGCGAAGAAGTCGAGGACTACGTCGTCCGGGCACGAATGTACTTTGATCACCCGGTTGAGGACGCCGAGGGGTTTCTGCGTCGGATAGCCAGTCTTCTCGCGTCCGCTGGTGGCAACGATGGTGTGCCACCACACGTCGGTCGGAGTTTTGCCCCGCTCTGCCTTCTCCGGAGTGACCAGACCCGGCGCCATATAGGGAATGCGGTCCATCTCATCGTAGTTGAAGACGTAATTCGCCGGATTCATGGAATACCACAGGAGCGTGTCGTGCTTGGACGGCCAGCGGTTCTTGGGACGTCCCCCGTAGTCATACGCCCAGATGATCTCGTTCATGAACCGCTCACGCCCGAGCACGCGGTCGAGCGCAACTTTGATGTAGTGGACCTCGCGGAAGTCCAAGTGAACGAAGAGCGAGCCGTCCGGCGTCAGGCATCGAAGAGAGGCTTCGATGCGCGGCATGAGGAACGTCTCGAAGTCTTCGAAGGCATCGTCAAACGAGCTGCTGTCGATCTTTTCAACCTCGTATCGCCGGCCGCCGAAGCCCCCGCGATCCCCCTCGCCCGCGGTCGCCGTTACCTGCATACGGTCCCGCTTCTGTGCCTTTCCGGTGTTGAACGGCGGATCGATGTAGATGAGGCGTGCAAGTCTCTCCGGGAGGCGCGGCAGAACCTCCGCGTTGTCGCCGAGGATGATCTTCTTCATCTCACGCCGCACACACTAGACGTCACGCTCCCCAAATCCATGCGCCAGCGTGCAAGCGCCCTCGTGCTCACCGCAGCTGCGTCACGTACCAAGCTCCACGCCACGCCGTCATCTGACGAATGGACAGACTCTTCGTGTGCCCACCGACGACGAACGTGATGCGCGAGCCCGACGAGAGCCAGACCGGCTTCTTCCAGCCGTGACGACGCGGCGTCGCCTGGACCGTCGTCTTTCCGAGCTCTATCGACACGAACTCCGCATTCTCGAGGTCGTGGTGGTGGGACAGTCGATGGATGGTCCTTCGAAAAGGCGACGCCACGCGGCGATCCCAATCTTTTCCCCCGTTCGAAGTGTCGCGCACCGACAGCCACGCATCGCGAGGTAAAATGATGTCGACGGCGAGATCGGCGTCGTCTTTTTGGATGGCCTCGAGCAGGTGTCGAGCGCGCGCCGTAAGCTCATCGCTCGACGTCGGCGGCAAGGCGTCTTCCGCAGGCGGGCTCGTTGGCGGAACGGACCCGGCATCCGCTTCGGGAGCTGCATCACGGCTGCCCCCCTCGGGTCGTTCGAACGTGACGATTCCGGCGCGCTCAGGAGTGCGCTTGCACGAGAGAAGCGCGCACGCGACGAGTGCGGCGACAAGCAGCAAGCCCGCGACGGGACGCATCGTCCGATCAGGCGATCATGGGAAGGGAGACGAGGTCGAGATGCAAAACTTCTTCGAAGGCGCGGATCTCGGCGAGACATGCTTCGGTGGGCCTCGAAACGAGGCGGAGCTTGGCACACGCAGCGCCTCCGCCTTCGAACACCGTGTTGGTGACCCCTTCCACGTTGATCCCGTGCCGCTTGAGCACGCCGAGAACGTGCGCAAACGTTCCGATCTTGTCCGCCATACGAATGACCAACTGAAAGAGCGCGGCCGACGACGACGAGACGTTGACGACGTTCGGGACAGCGCCCTCGAGCAGAAACGATCGGATGATCCGCACGGTCTCCGCCGCGATGGATAGCTGCGCCTGGTCCGTGGCCGCGGCGATGTGTGGCGTGCCGTATACGATTCCCCCGGAGGCGTAGGTGCGGAAGATGTCGGGCGACTGGAACGTGCGAGCCCCGCGGGGCTCTTCGGCGAACACGTCGAGCGCGAGACGCAGTCCGCGCTTGTCCACCGCTTCGAGGGCGGCCTCGATGTCGATGAGGTCGTGGCGCGCGGTGTTGATGAGCATCGCGCGGTCGCGCATCGCATTGATCACCTTGCGATCGACGATGTGTCGCGTTCGATCCGCGAGAGCCACGTGCATCGAAAGGATGTTGCTGCGGGCGGCGAGTTCCTCGACACTCGCGGCGTACGCAACCCCGAGCTCCGCCGCTCGCGTGGGCGAGAGCGAACGGCTCCAGGCGACCACGTGTAGGCCGAACGCGCGGGCTCGTGCGGCGACTTCGCGTCCGATGGACCCTAGACCTACAATCCCCAGAGTCTTTCCGTACAGGCCCTCGGCCTTGCTGAATTCCTTGCGCTCCCACCGTCCCGCACGGAGCGAGGCCACGGCATCCGGCACCCGACGGTCGAGCGCGACCATGAGGCCGTAGACGAGCTCTGCCACCGCCGACGCATTCCTTCCGGGGCAATTGGCCACGTAGATGCCGCGCCGGCTCGCCGCGCGCACGTCGATGGTTTCGTAGCTGGCACCCGCTCTCACAATAAGATTGAGATGAGTCGCGGCTTCGATGGCTTGCGCCGTCACCTCGGTCGACCGCACAACGAGAATCCCCACCCCCTGGAGGTGCTGCTGGAGGTTCTCCTTCGTGAGCTCCGGCTCGTACACGACGTCGATGGGCAGAGTGCGCGCTTCCTCGATGGCTCGAGGATGGAGCTTGTCGGCGATGAGCAGACGCATAGGACGGTCGCCGGCGAGTCTAGAGCCTTTTCCATCGGCGTGGAAATCAGGGTCACTCGAGGAGGTCCGATTGCCGGGTAGGCATGGCTGCACCGCGCAATCTCATGGGGCATTCCCCAGACGTTGGGGCTCCTTGACGCCCCGAGGAGCCGCGCCTAAACCCCACATCGTTCAAAATTTCGTGAAACTTCGGAGGTTCGCTCGATGGCATGGGACGGCTTGAACGCGTTCGTTCAGGCTCTAGGCGAACGCCAGGAGCTCGTGCGCGTCACCCGATCCGTGGACGCTCACCTCGAGGTGTCGGCCATCGTTGACCGGGTCGTCAAAGCTGCTGGACCGTCCATTCTCTTTGAGCGCGTGTCGGGGGCTCGGTTTCCTCTGCTCATCAATGCCTTCGGGTCGCGTCGGCGGATGTCGATGGCCCTCGGTGTCGACGATTTCGAGGACCACGCGCGAGCGATCGAACGGTGGATCCACACGCGACCACCGTCGTCGCTGGGCGAGATGACCCACCTGCTCCTGAAGCTGCCGGAGCTCGCCCACGTGCCACCTCGCCGAGCCAGCAGCGGGCGATGCCAAGACGTCGTCCTGACGGGCCCTGAGGTGAACCTCGACCTGCTCCCCATCTTGACGTGCTGGCCAGGCGACGGAGGTCCGTTCATTACGCTTCCGCAGGTCATCACGCGCGACCCGAAGTCCGGCACGCGCAACGTGGGCTGCTACCGCATGCAGAAGCTCGGTCGCTCCACGACGGCCATGCACTGGCAGGTCCACAAGACGGGAGCTCGGCACTTCAGACACGCCCAGGAACTCGGACTCGAACGCCTCGAAGTGGCGGTCGCCCTCGGCGGGGACCCCGCGCTCATGTACGCCGCGACGGCCCCTCTTCCCGACGGAATCGACGAATGGCTGTTCGCCGGGTTCCTGCGCAAGGCGGCCGTCACCACGGTGGCGTGCAAGACAGTGGACCTCGAGGTGCCCGCCGACGCTGACTTCGTGCTCGAGGGATACGTGGACCCGCGTGAGAAGCTCGCCGACGAAGGACCGTTCGGCGACCACACCGGCTACTACACGCCGGTAGAGCCTTTTCCGCGATTCCACATCACCGCGATCACGCACAGGGAAGACGCGGTCTATCCCGCGACCGTCGTTGGCCCCCCGCCGATGGAAGACCAGTGGCTCGGAAAAGCGACCGAGCGACTCTTTCTGCCGCTTCTCCGAACTCTGTTTCCCGAGATTGTCGACATGAACCTGCCCGTCGAGGGCGCGTTTCACAACTTGGTGTTGGTCTCGATCAAGAAGCAATATCCGTTTCACGCGGCTCGCCTCGCTCACGGGCTTTGGGGATCGGGACAGATGTCCTTCTCCAAGGTCATCTGCGTCGTCGACGACGACGTCGACGTGCAAGACCTCGGACAAGTTGCCTGGCGGCTGCTCGCGAATCTCGATCCCAAGCGCGATCTGGCGTTCGTGGACGGGCCGATCGATCAGCTCGATCACGGGGCGAATCAGCGACTCTGGGGCAGCAAGGTGTGCATCGATGGGACACGCAAGTGGAGCGAGGAGGGCTATGCGAGACAGTGGCCCGAGCCGTGCCGCATGAGTCCCGAGGTGGCGACGCGAGTCGACGCGATGTGGTCGGAGCTCGGGATCGACGCACTGATCGCGAAAGGGGCGTTGCCAGCGACGAATCGCGGCGACCATCCTGAGTCGAGGAGCCCGCGGCGGGGCTGGTTCGGCCGTCGCCGGAAGCGCGAATGAGCACGGCGCCCGTCGCGGACCTGCGAGACCGTCAGGGGCACGAGGAGGCTCACGGAGCCGGCGCGCGTCGAATGTTCCAGCGGATCGCCCCGACGTACGACCGCCTCAATGCGGTCTTGTCCGCTGGGCTCGACGCTCGCTGGCGCCGCCGTGCGGTGAGAGAACTCGCCCTCGCGCCGCCCGGCCCCGTCCTCGACCTATGCGCCGGCACGATGGACCTTACCGCGGAGGTGGCGCGGCAACGGCCCGGCGTGCGTCTCGTGGCAGTCGATTTCGCCGAGGCCATGTTGGCAGCGGGGCGCCACAAGGCTCCGCAAGCCGAGGTGGTGGTCGCCGACGCCGCGGACCTTCCCTTTCCCGACGCGACCTTCGCAGCGGTCGTGTGCGGATTCGGGATGCGCAACCTCGCTGACGCACGGCGCGGCGCGCAAGAAGTCCGCCGCGTTCTCGTCCCGGGGGGACGGTTCGCAACACTGGAATTCTTTCGCCCAACTCGTCCGAGCGCTCGACTGTTCCACGCGACATACGCCAAGGTCGTGTTGCCTACCGTGGGCGGATGGTTGTCGGGAGACCGCTCGGCCTACGGGTACCTATCCCAGAGCATGGTGGGATTCCTCAGTCGCCCTGAATACGAGGCTCTTCTCGGTACTGTCGGGTTCGACCGGGTTCGCGGATTCGATCTGACGTTCGGGGTGGCGTCGATCGTCTGCGCGGAGGTGACGCGGTGAGGCGCAAGCTGGTCGTCGGGATCACGGGAGCGAGCGGCGCTCCGTACGCCCGGCGATTGGTCGAAGTCCTGCGCGCGCGCGAGGACGTAGAGCTCGGCCTCTGCATGTCGCGCACGGCTCCCGAGGTATTGTCTCTCGAGTGCGGCGACGGTTGGCGTGAAGGGCTCGGTCCGGCCTATGGCCTCACCGACTTCCGTGCGCCCTTTGCGAGTGGAAGCGCCGGTTGGGAAGCGATGGCCATCGTCCCGTGCTCGATGGGAACGGTGGCGCGCATCGCCCACGGCGTCTCGGACACACTGCTCACGCGGGCTGCCGACGTGATGCTCAAGGAGCGTCGAAAGCTCATCGTCGTACCGCGCGAAACGCCCCTCAGCGTTATTCATCTGGACAATCTGGCGACGCTGGCGCGCGCTGGCGCCGTCATCCTGCCTGCCATGCCCTCTTTTTATTCAAAGCCCACGTCGCTCGACGATCTCATCGACACGGTCATTGCGCGCGTTCTCGATCATCTCGGACTCGACAACGCGCTCGCGCGCCGCTGGGGGCAGTCGTGAGTGTGCTCATCGAACGGGCGATCGCCGCAGCCGGACTCGAAGACGTGCTCGTTCGACGCCGACGGGGCGATGAGCGATCCATCGACGTGGGCCGGCTGCTCGCGGCGGACCTTCTCGTTCTGGGCGCCCTGGCGGATCAGGTGCGCGCGGAGGAGGTCGGGCGCGAGGTGCGCGTGTTCACGTCGGCCCGAATCGCAGGGCCCGGAGTCGTGCTCGTGCCTGCCACCGGACGGACCACGACTGGGCTCGAGCTCCTGCGAGAGGTGGCCATCGCGAGGCTGACCGGTCCGCGGGCGGCAGCGGTGAGGGTTGATTTCGCGAGCGGCGGGCTCGAGATCGCCCAGATCGCGCTCGGGTTCGGGGCGAACGAACTCATGGGGCCCATCGTGTCGAAGAGCGGGGCCACATTCGAGGACGGAGCGCTCGTCGGCGTTGGGAAGAGGTCGCGCTGGGAGCTCGCGTCGGTCGTCAAACGGAGGGAGATCGAAGGCTTCGTTCGGCTCGCCGGACGGGAGCCGGTCTTCGTGGAACCTGAAGGACGCGAGGCCATGGGCCCGCTGGCGTTGGCCGAGGATGCCGGATCATGATCGACGCAGTCGCGCTCAAAATCGAACGGGGGCAGCGATTGTCGTTCGACGACGGCCTTGCGCTCTTCCGCCATCCAGATGTCGTCGCCGTAGGGCAGCTTGCCAATCGCGTGCGGGAGCGCCTTCACGGAGATCGAACGTACTTCAACCGGAATTTGCGCATCGAAGTCACGAACGTGTGCGTGGCGTCGTGCCTATTCTGTTCGTTCGCAAAGCTCGAAGAAGGCATGCCTGGAGCCCACACGATGGCGCTCGAGGAAGCCTGGAAAGAGCTCGAAGATCGCCAGGACGACCCGCCGAGCGAGATCCACATCGTCAACGGACTTCATCCGACATTGCCTTTTCAGTACTATGAGGATCTCCTGTCAGGCTTCAAGCGTCGGGCGCCCGGCGTTCATTTGAAATGTTTTACCGCCGTGGAGATTCATTTCTTCGCCCAGCTGTACGGGATGAGCCTTCGAGAAGTGCTCGAGCAGCTCCGGGCCGCCGGCCTGGACAGCCTGCCAGGGGGCGGTGCGGAGATCTTCCACCCCGACGTGCGTTCGCGCATCGCACGAGGCAAGGCCACGGGGGACGAGTGGCTGGAGGTGCACCGCGTCGCGCACGCTCTCGGAATGCACAGCAACGCGACGATGCTCTACGGGCACATCGAGACCTTCGAACACCGGGTCGACCATCTGCTGCGCCTTCGCGAATTGCAGGATGAGACGCGCGGATTTCTCGCGTTCATTCCTCTCGCGTTTCATCCCGACGGCAACGGCATGAAGAACCTTCCGGCACCCACCGCGATCGATTCTCTGCGAACCGTGGCCGTCGCGCGCCTGCTCCTCGACAACGTGCCGCACATCAAAGCGTACTGGGTGAGCATGACCCCCGAGGTCGCGCAGATGGCCCTTCGCTTCGGAGCCGACGATCTGGACGGCACGGTCGTCCACGAGACAATCTACCGCTCGGCGGGCTCGCGCTCGCCGGGCGCGATGACCGCGGGCGAGCTCGTTCGCCTGGTGCGAGAAGCCGGACGTGTGCCGATCGAACGGGACACGCTCTACAACGTCGTCAAGGAGCACGGACCCTCATCGGCACCCGAAGCCGCCTTCAAGGTGCGCGACCGCGAGGGGGCGCTCCATCTTCGGGCGGTGTCGTGAGCTCCGTCGCCGGGGACCGGCTGCGCGTCGCCGTCGTCGACTACTTGAATGCGCGCCCGCTGTATGTCGGGCTCGACGAGGCGCCGGCGAGCGAGCGGATCGCGATGGACCGCGCCGTACCCAGCGAGGTCGCGCGTCGCGTCGCGGAGGACGAAGCGGATCTGGCGCTCATGCCCGTGGCAACGGCAGCGTCCTTGGGAGAGGTTCGGATGGTGCGCGGATGCGCCATCGGCGCGCGCGGCGCCGTGCGTAGCATCCTCGTCGTGGGCGACAGGCCCATCGAAGAGCTCGAGACGGTCGCGGTCGATTTGTCGTCGCGGACGAGCGTCGTGCTCGCTCGCCTGATTCTGCGCGCCCGCAGGTCTGGGCGGGAGCCGCGACTGATCGGCTGCGAACCGCGCCAGGCCATAGCCGCCGTTTCGGGGTCGTGCGGCGCTCTGCTCATCGGCGACGCTGCTCTGGAGATCGAAGGGCGCTTCACCCATGCGTGGGATCTCGGCGCCCTTTGGTGGGAAATGACCGGGCTGCCGTTCGTGTTCGCGGCCTGGTGTGGGCGTCCGGGGGTGCTGACCGATACGGACGCGCGCTTGCTCGAAACCGCCAAGGCCCGCGGCCTACTCCATCGTCCCATTCTTGCAGCCGAGCACGCTCAGCGTTGCGGGCTGAGCGCGGTGTCGCTCGAGTCGTACCTCCACGATGCGATCCGCTACGATTTCGGAGACGACGAGCGCCGTGGGCTAGAGCGTTTCTACGCCGACGCGGCAGCTGCCGGGCTCCTTCCGAAGGCACGGGTGCGGTTCTTCGACGAGGAACGCCACGCATCGGCGACCCTTCCCTCACTGGACACGGTGCTCTGGCGGGCCGCAGACGGCCAAAGGTTGAGCGCCGCGGAAGGGGAGCGGTTGCTTCGGGACGCATCGCTGTTCGACCTCGGTCTGGCGGCTGATGCCGTCCGGCGCCGCAAACACCCGAACGACGTCGTCACGTACATCGTCGATCGCAACGTCAACTACACCAACGTGTGCACCACCAGCTGCCGCTTCTGCGCCTTTTATCGCCCGCTCGGCCACGCCGAGGCGTGGGTTCTCTCGCGCGCGGAGCTCGCCAGGAAGCTCCAGGAAGTCGTCGACCGGGGAGGTGTTCAGATTCTGCTCCAGGGCGGACTTCACCCCGAGCTCCGGCTCGAGTGGTACGAGGATCTGTTTCGCTGGATCAAGAGCGAGTTTCATCTCGGCCTCCACGCGCTGTCGCCCGAAGAGATCCTGCACATCGGGCGCATCGAGGGACTGACCGTGGAGCAAGTCCTCGGGAGGCTCCGGGCGGCGGGGATGGACAGTCTGCCCGGCGGAGGCGCGGAGATCCTCGTCGACCGCGTGCGAAGGATCATCGCCAAGGCCAAGTGCACGAGCGCCGAGTGGCTCGGAGTGATGCGCGTCGCCCACCAGATGGGTCTTCGATCGAGCGCCACGATGATGTACGGGACGGTCGACACGATGCGCGACCGCATCAATCATCTGCTCAAGATTCGGGACCTGCAGGACGAGACCGGCGGGTTCGTGTCGTTCTTCTGTTGGGACTTCCAGCACGAGAAGGGAACGCGCATCGAAGCCGGTGAACACGGCACCGTGCTCTACTTGCGCCAGCAGGCCGTCGCCCGGATCCTGCTCGACAACATCGACCACGTGGGCGCCTCGTGGGTCACCCAAGGACCCGAGGTCGGCCAGGTCGCACTGCGCTTCGGCGCGGACGACTTCGGCAGCGTGATGTTCGAGGAGAACGTGGTCTCGAGCGCCGGGACGACCTTCTGTATGGACGCCTCCGCAATCGAGAAGCGCATCCGCGCCGCTGGATTTCGATCCGCCCGACGCAATCAGGCGTACGCGTATCTCACCGCGCCTGAGTGAAGTCTGCCCATGCTCGTCGTGCATGCCGATGCGGTCGTCTGTGGCGATGCCGCGCCGATCCAGGATGGCGCGGTCGTCGTGGATCAGTCCCGACGAATTGTCGACGTTGGGCGTGCCGCTGACGTCCTACCGCGCCACGCCGGCTTTCGCATCGAGCGCATCCGCGGCGTCGTCCTGCCGGGGCTGGTCAACGCTCACACGCACCTCGAGCTCAGCGCACTGCGCGGACAGGTGCCTGGGGGTGCAGGGTTCCTTCGATGGGTCGAGAATCTCATCGCGGTTCGGTCTGAACAGGCTCCAGAGGCCGACACGGCGGCCATCGAAAAGGCCGTGGCGGAACTCGACGCCTTCGGCACGGCGGCGGTCGGCGAGGTCACCAACTCGCTCGCGGCCGTGGATGCGCTGGTCAAGCGTGGGCTCGTCGGATGCGTGTTCCACGAGGTGTTCGGGGTCAGGCTCCAGCAGGCCGAGAGGCGCCTGGAAGACTTCGTGGAGCTCGTCGGCGGTCGCTTCGACGTGTGGCCGACCCACCGATTCTCGTACACTCGGGCGCCGCATACGCTCTACACGACGCATTCGGAGATGGTTCGTCGTCTCCTGCGAGCGGACGTAGCCGGGAACGCCCGCGTCAGCGTGCACCTCGCCGAGTACGCCGCCGAACGGCGGTTCCTCGAACGTGGGGACGGGCCCGTCGCCGAGTGGATGGCGTCGCGTCTCGGGTTGGCGCGCGAGAGCCTCGAGTGGCCCGGACTGTCGCCCATCGTCTACGCCGACCGACTGGGAGCCCTCGGCCCCAACGTTCTCTGCGTCCACCTAACCGACGCGCGCCCCGACGAACTCGCGCTCGTGGCCGAGCGTGGCGCTCACGCCGTCTTCTGTCCGCGTTCCAATCTCCACATCGAGGCGAGGTTCCCGCCGCTCCTCGACGCACTGGCCGCCGGACTGATGGCGGGGCTCGGGACGGATTCGCTCGCGTCGAACTCGTCGCTGGACGTCCTGGCCGAGGCGCAAACGCTTGCCCAGAGGTTCCCTGACGTGCCCGCCCGCGATCTCGTCTGCATGGCGACGTGGACAGGAGCCACGGCCCTCGGCCGAAGCGACGTCGGTCGCATCGCCATCGGCGCGAGTCCCGGGTTGCTTGCCATCGACGGTATTCCGGGAAACGACCCGTGCGCGTTCATTCTGGCAAACGTGAGCGCACCACGGCGGTGGGTCGTCCGCCCAAATGAAGGGCCCCTCACGTGAGCGCCCTCGGCAAGCTTCGAACCTACGGCGGCGTCGTGACCATCGCGCACACCGTCTTCGCCCTGCCATTCGCCGCGACGGCGGTCGTGCTGGCCCTCTCGCGCCCGCACGTGTCGCTTAGCGCCGGACGCGTCCTTGCCATCTTGGTGTGCATGGTCTGCGCCCGAACGAGCGCCATGGCATTCAATCGCTGGGCGGACCGCGACGTCGATGCGCTCAATCCGCGCACCCGTGGGCGGCACCTGGTCACCGGGGCGGTCGGGCCGCGCGAGGTGCTCGGGCTGTGCATCGTCTCGGCCGTCGGATTCGTCGCTGGCGCCGCCGTGCTGGGCATGTGGCCGCTCCTGCTCTCTCCGGCGGTACTCGCTGTCTTGCTCGGATACTCGTACGCCAAACGCGTTACGTGGGCGTCGCACCTATGGCTGGGCGTCGCCTTGTCGCTAGCTCCCGGCGGGGCGTGGATCGCCATGGGAGCGCCGCCCTCAGCCGGAATTCTGCTGTTGATGCTGGCGGTGGTTTCGTGGCTATTTGGCTTCGATATTCTCTATTCGCTGCAAGACGAGGACTTCGACCGCCAGGCGGGACTGCACTCCGTCCCCGCGCACTTCGGAACGCGCCGGGCCCTCGTGATGAGCGAGCTGGCCCACGTGGTCGCGTTCGGCGCGTTGGGCGCCTGCGGATGGTCGATGCAGCGCGGCACCTTCTACTTCGTCGGGGTCGGGGTCGCGGGCGTCCTTCTCGTGTATGAACACGTGCTGGTCCGCTGGAGAGGACTGGCGGCCATCGATCGTGCGTTCTTCGATGTGAATGCTTGGGTGAGCGTGGCGTTCTTCGTATTTGCTGCGATTGACGAGCTGGCGCGGAGGTGAGCCCGTGGGTCGAGGCGATTTCGCTCTTTCGCCGCCGGCCGTGGAGAGAGAGCATCGCGCCGCGCGCGCACCGAGGCCACCCCAGACGCTGGCCCGGGAGCGCCACGGCTATCGTGCTAGGCTCATGCTGTGCGGTACGATTTCGCAGCGTACGACGGTGATGGACACCTAAAGGTCCTTATTGAGGCCAAACGTCGGTCGCACACGTCCCGAGATTGGGCCGCTGCATTTCGGCGCAACCTGCTCGCCCATGGACACACCCCGGAAGCCGAACTCTTCGTGCTCGTCCTGCCCGACAGGATCTACACGTGGCGAGCAGGGTCCGCGATGGACGCGCCTCCAGATGCCGAAATTGATGCAGCCCCGATTCTTGCGCCGTACTTCAAGCGCGCTCACGTGGATCCGAAAACGATCGACGCGATGGCGTTCGAGTTGTTGGTGGCCTGGTGGCTCGAGGATCTCGCTCGGCAAGTGGGCCCGGACGAGCAGCTGCAACGGTCTGGTCTCGCGGAGGCCCTTGCGGGAGGGCGAATTGCGCGGGACGTTGCTGCGTGAAGGTCTACGCCGAGTCCAACTTTGTGTTGGAGCTTGTCCTCGAGCAGGAACAGCACGCGGCCTGCTCCTCGTTGGTGGACCTCGCCGAGCGAGAGGAAGTCACGCTAGCACTTCCCGCATACAGCCTCTTCGAGCCCTTTACGACCCTGCGTAGCCGGAAAGCCAAACGCCAGGAGTTGCACGATAATCTTCAGAAGGAGTTGCGGGAAATTGCTCGGACTCAAGGCTTTGCTGCCGAGGTGGCAGCGAGCCCCTTGCCAGCGCTCCTTGTGCGGAGCGCCCAAGAAGCGGCCGTTCGATTTGACGGCGTGGTGGATCGTCTCGCCCGCGTGGCGCAGCTACTCCCACTGACCGCGTCGGTATTCGACGAGGTAGGCCGTGTCCGCGCGGCGTACGAGCTTCAGTTCCCTGACGCCATCGTCCTCGCCTGCGTGATGAGCGACCTGGATGGCGCTCGACCTTCGTGCTTCCTCAATCGCAACACGGAGGACTTCGACGATCCACAGATTGTGGACGCCCTTGCGGCTCGCTCGTGCAAGATGCTCGGCTCTTTCGCTAACGGGCTTCAATACGTGTTAGCCAATCTCCGGAACCCAGCCAACGAGCCATGAATATGCTGGTCTGCATGGCCTGCGCATGGCGGCGACGTGCGCGACAGTCGTCGGGCGGCGCAGGCAGGGTCCGCGACGAGAGACGGGCTTCTGAAGTGATCGGTATTGTGCACTGGTCCCTCTGAGCTTTCTCGGGAAGAAGACCGTGAAGGGTGCCGTGGCACCTCCCGAGCTGACGACCGGGCGCGACGACGGCCTCGGCGAAAGAGCAGCCGGCGCACTGGGCCGAGGGCCTCGTGCGTGAACGCGCGGGGGTACCGCCAGGCTGGGTGTAGGCCCAAGAGCTTCGGGCCGTGGGCGCACGCAACGCGGGCAGTAAGGACGGGCTCGTTTCGCCGTTGCAAGCGGCAGCAGCCTCAGCATAAGCTGTGGCGTTTTCGCCCCAGGGGAGCGTGCCCGTGGTCGGAGATCTCGAGGATCAAGTTAGAGGTGGAGCCCTCGCGCGCGTCGGGGGAATGATCAACGAGAAGTATCGCCTCGAGCGCCTCATCGGCGCCGGGGGCATGGCGTGCGTCTACGAAGCTACGCACCGAAACGCGAACCGCGTGGCCATCAAGATCCTCCATCCATTCTTGTCAGTCCACGGCGAGTTGCGTTCACGCTTCCTTCGCGAGGGCTACGTGGCAAACACCGTGGACCACCGCGGGGCGGTGCGCGTGCTCGACGACGATGTCGCCGAGGACGGGTCCGTGTTTTTGGTCATGGAGCTCCTCCAGGGGGAGACGCTCGACGCGCGCTGCCAGCGCGAGGGAGGCCGGCTGCCCGAAGGCGACGTGTGCGAGATCGCGCGGCACTTGCTCGAGGTGCTCGCCGCCGCACACGCGAAGGGAATCGTCCACCGGGACATCAAGCCGGAAAACGTGTTTCTGACGACCGAGGGGACCCTGAAGGTGCTCGACTTCGGGATCGCGCGGCTGCGCGAAACGGGCGGCTCCGCGGCGATGACGAAGACGGGTCGCACGATGGGCACGCCCGCGTTCATGCCGCCGGAACAGGCGCTCGGCCGGTCGAAGGACATCGACGGGCGGTCGGATCTCTACGCTGTGGGCGCGACGATGTTCACGCTCCTGTCGGGGCGCTTCGTGCACGAGGCGGAGACCGCCGAGGAGATGTACATCCGGGCGGGGAGCCGCCAGGCGCGGTCCGTGAAGGCGGTCGCGCCGCAGCTGCCGCCGGAGATTGCGGGAGTGATTGACCGCGCACTTGCCTTCCACATGGCGGAGCGCTGGGAAAGCGCTCGCGCGATGGACGCGGCGCTGGCAGAAGCGTGCCGGATTGCGTACGGGGCCAGGGCGCCGGGCGCGTCGGCGTCCGAGGGGCCGAGAGCCGGACGCGTGCCGTCGACCGTCGACGAACGGTCGTCCGCGCCCCCACGTCTCTCCCCGGTAGCGCCGACGCTGCCCAGCGATGCATCGGGTTTGGGGTCGCGGCCAGCGACGTTTGGGAGTGCTCCGCCATTCACCAACGACCGCGCATCGACCACCGCGGGAGTGGCGAGCAGCCCTGAGTCTTCGGACGAGCGCCCCGCGGGCGTGCCCGCGCCGATCGCAACGAGGCATGCTGCCCTCTGGGGTGGACTCGGTGTGGCCGTGCTGGCGGGGTTGGGAGGACTCTATGGGATAACACGCGGGCGGGACCCGGTTCGGTCGGACGCGGCACCCGCTATGCCGACGATCACTGCGCAGGCGGCGCCGACGTCTCCAGCGGTTTCGGTCCCCAGCGCGGTATTGACACCGCAAGACCTTGGGACGGCCCAAGAGCTTGCGCTGCGCCCCGACGCGGGCGTGCATCCAGCGCCCGTCGCACCGACGCCCGTTCGCCCGCGGCCCGTTCATGCTCCGGCCTCGACGACGGCCGTGGCCGAAACACCGCAGCCCGTCGCCGCTCCCGTGGTCGACAAACCCGCGAGCAAAGTGAACTGCGAGCCACCCTACACAGTAGTTAACGGGCGGTACGAGCCCAAGCCGGAGTGCATGTAGCCATGCGATGCGAATTCCTGTGGGCCACGATCGCGCTGTTGACGACGGCATCGATGGCACGCGCCGACGACAAGGCCGCGTGCACGCGCGCGTTCGATGAGAGCCAGGACCTGCGCCGTGACAAGAAGCTCATCGAGGCGCGCGAGCAGCTAGGAATCTGTGCGGGTCCGGTGTGCGCTGGGTTCATGAATGGAAAGATGGGAAACCTCTGCGTCCAGTGGCGGCGCGAGGTGGAAGCCGCGATGCCGTCCGTTGTGCTGAGCGCTACGCGCGGGGGGCAAGACGTTCCCAATGCGAAGATGACGATCGACGGAACGCTGGTTGCGATTGCGGGGGTCGCCATCAATCTCGATCCCGGCGAGCACAGGGCCGTATTCGAAGGTCCGGACGGTAGCAAGGTCTCATTCGTGTTCACTGCCGAAGAAGGGATGCCAGCGAAGCGCGTCGCGAGAGAGCTGCCGCCCCTGCCCGCAGCGGCGCCCGAGAGCGCAAAGGAGCCGCCTGTCGTCGCGCCGCCGGCTCCCTCGGCGCCCACGCCGGTGACCCCGAGCGAGCCAGCCCCGACTCCGCATCAGGAAGGCGGGGCAACGCCGTGGAAGCCGATCGGTCTCGCCGCCGCTGCGGTCGGCGTCGTCGGATTGGGGCTTGGCGTGGGATTCGGCATTGCTGCAATCTCCGACAAGAACAGCGCCGCCTGCGGTGCGGACAACTACTGCAATAACGGAGGCCCGCTGAGCGACGCGAAGAGCGCTGCCACGCTGTCGACGGTAGGTTTCGTGGCGGGAGGCGTGCTCTTGGCCGGCGGCGCGGCTGTCGTGCTCTTCGCGCCGACGGGGCGTGAATCGACTGTGGGAAGCGTGAGGGCTGCGCCGATGGTCGCGGAGCGCGGAGGCGGGCTGGTGATCGGAGGGAGTTGGTGATGGGTGCGTCAAGCGTGAGAGCGGTTCTGTTGGCAGTGGGGATGGGGCTCGCGGCTGGCGCGGGGAGCGGGTGCAATGCCGTATTGGGGCTGGATGATTTGAAGGTGCGGCAGGATGCTGGGGGGGGTGATGGGGGGTCGTCGGCGTCGGGGGCCTCGTCGTCTTCAGGGTCTTCGACGTCTTCAGGGTCCTCGACGTCTTCCGGTTCCTCGGCGTCGTCCTCCGGGTCGCGGTCGGGGTCGAGCTCGGGGTCGTCGTCGTCGTCCGGATCTAGTTCGGGGTCGGCGTCTTCGGGTTCCTCGACGTCCTCGGGGTCCTCGACGTCCTCGGGGTCCTCGACGTCTTCAGGGTCGAGTTCGGGATCGTCGTCGTCATCGGCCTCTTCCTCGTCTTCGGGATCCTCGACGTCCTCGGGGTCTAGCTCGGGGTCGTCGTCTTCGGGCTCCTCGACTTCCTCGGGGTCGAGTTCGGGGTCGAGTTCGGGGTCGAGTTCGGGGTCGGGGTCGGGGTCGGGGTCGGGGTCGGGGTCGGGGTCGAGTTCCTCGTCGTCGTCGGGCTCTTCGTCGTCGTCGGGCTCTAGTTCCAGCTCGGGGTCGAGTTCAGGGTCGTCCTCGGGTGGGTGCCCGCCATGCGTGCTCGACACATCGATGTTGGACCAATGCTGCCTAATGTGAGGAGCGTCCCGTGAAGATCAAAGTCTATGTGATCGACTTGGAGATTCCGCCCGCGGTCAAGCGACTCTGGATTCGCGTCGGCGGCCCGCTAGTCTTCCTCCTCGCCTTCGCCTCGGTCGTCGACGCGGCGCCGCCACACACGTTCGTGCCGAACGATATTCTGCACGCCGCCGATCTGATGACCGACTTCAACAATCTCGATACGCGTGTTTCGGCATTGGAGGCTGCTGCAGCGGTTCCTCCCGGCACTGTCGTTGCCTTTGCTGGACCGACGATCCCCGCGGGCTGGCTGCTGTGCGACGGGAGCGCAGTGAGCCGGACGACGTACGCTGGGCTATTCGGGGCAATCGGCATCACGAATGGCGGTGGCGACGGCGTGACGACGTTTAACCTACCGGACTATCGGGGCCGCTTTCTCCGAGGGGTCGACATCGACGGGGTGCCGGGCAGAGATAATGATAGTGGATCAAGAACGGCGCCGCAGGCGGGAATGGCGTCCGTCACGGGTGGCCCTGGAAACCAGGGCAACCTCGTGGGAAGTGTGGAGGCGGATGCATTCCCGTCCCACGAACACGCCCTGTACTTGTGGACGACATGTTCAAGCGACGACGCAGCAGGCTACGTCGTGGTGGTGCCGACACTGGCCAACTATAATTGTGGCGCCTACGAGACACATTACACGGGCGCTGTGTCCAACGCGGCGGGTCCTATTTCGACCGAAACGCGCCCCAAGAACGTCTCCGTGAACTACATTGTCAAATACTAGCCCCCCCGGCAGGTTCACCATGCGCTTCGGTTCCTCCTCGATTCCGTTCGTTCGGGCTCCCGGTATATACATATTCATTCCGCTGAGCGCTTTGGGTATAACTGCTATTCTGGGAGTGCACGCCTGGGCCGGTGGCGTCTCCGTGCCCGACACGTTCGACGCGGGGGACCTATTGACCGCAGCGAAGCTCAATGCGGACTTCCAGACGCTCCAGAATGCTATCAACGCGAACGCAACGCCTCCCGGCACTGTCGTGGCTTTTGCGGGACCGACGGTACCCTCGGGCTGGCTGCTCTGCGATGGGAGTGCGGTCAGCCGAACGACCTACGCTGGACTTTTCGGAGCGATTGGTGTCGCCAATGGAGGCGGCGACGGCACGACGACCTTCAATTTACCCGACTATCGCGGACTCTTTCTTCGGGGAGTCGACGGCGCCGCGGGAAGGGATCCGGAAAGTGCTACCCGCGCGTCGCCCCAAGCTGGCGTGGCGGCCGTCACGGGTGGCGCGGGGAACCCGGGCAACCTCGTGGGGAGTGTGGAGGAGGATGCGCTGCAAGACCACTATCACATGCTGAATGGTATCGCGGCTCAGTACTATCCGGGGGCCGACGATATGCTGGGAGGCACATACGCGACAAGGGTGTCCGGCGGTCAGATCTCGCAAACCCAGAGTCCCGCGAACGCGAATCTGGCATCGGAGACTCGACCAAGGAACGTCTACGTCAACTACCTCATCAAGTTCTGATTCAACGGCCCCCTCATGCACATCAGCATCCACATCGAAGCCGACGTTCCCCGTTGGGTCAAACGCGCCAGCCTGGTCGTCGTCCTCGCCATCCCCGTCGCACTCGGCTACACCGCGCTTGCCGACTCGGTCACCGTGCCCGACACGTTCGACGCGGGTGCCGTACTGACGGCGGCACAGCTCAACGCAGACTTCCAGGCGCTCCAGAATGCCATCAACAACGCCGACCCGCAGTGCCCCCTTGGGTATTCGAAGAGCGCGACCCTTCCCAATCCCGCCGACGCGAACAGCGTGCTCTGCACCAAGGGAGTCGACCAGGTCGTCAAGGTGGGCACCGGCGGATCGGCCTTCTGGATCGATCAATTCGAAGCCAGTGTGTGGTCCAACGCCAATGGGACAGGCACGCAGTACGGCGGGACGGACCCAAACGGCAACGTGATTCTCGGCTACCCCGCAACGTTCCCGAACAACGGGCAGCGCACCCCGGGGTTCGTCGACCTGTACGCTGTCAGCGCAGCCGGCGTCCCGCCCAGCGCAAGCCTCACCTGGTTTCAGGCCCAGCAGGCGTGCCGCGCCTCGGGCAAGCGGCTGCCCAATGGAGAAGAGTGGCTCGCAGCGGCAAGTGGAACGAACGATCCAGGGTCAAACACAGGCACCGGCGGCGCGTGCGTGACCGCCGCGACCGGACCGCGCAGCACCGGCGGGGGGACCACCTGCGTCAGCGCCTGGGGGACGCAGGACATGATTGGGAATGTTTGGGAGTGGACAGGCGAGTGGTATGCGGGAGTGGGCGCCAATCAGGTTCAAAATACCTGGGAAACTCGATATGGCGGTGACGGCACTTGGAACATCGTGTCAGCCGCGTCGGGGGGAGCGTCCGGCGCGTGGCAAGCGGGCGAGCCGTCGGCGGCAGTTCGTGGTGGCGACTGGGCCGATCTGACGTTCGCCGGGGTGTTTTCTCTCAACCTTGCCACTGCCCCGTCCTATGAGGACCATTCCACCGGCTTCCGCTGCATCCTATCCCGTTGAGTCTCCTATCGCCGTCCGGTCTTGCGTGAGGCCATTCGCGCCAAGCACGCGCGCCAGACTGGTGCAACGCCGTCGCGATGCGCGTCACAACTCCTCCTCCATGGACGAGACCAAGCGCCGAATTCCGGCTGGAGTGTCCTGCAGACGGACCCGCGCCGCCAACTATTGACGCCGCGCCGGCGCACCTCGTGACCCCCCTTCCGCCCCGGATTCAACAGCCGACCTCGCCCTCGAATCTCGAACCCGGTCCGTCGGCGCCAGACTTCCTCTTCGGATGCCCGAACCCGTTCCTGACGCCGTGACGCGCCTCCTCTGGGACGTGGACCCTTACCGCATCGATCTCGATAGGGATCGAGCCCTTGTCTAAGAGCGCGTGATGACGCGTGGAACCTGGGAGGCGATGCAGTGGCTGCGCGGCACGTACGCGCGCGAGCCCATTGCAGAGTTCATCCTGACGACGGGTGCACGCAAGCTGCCGCCACGCGATCTTCCGTATTGGACCCTCGTCGCCGATGTGTCACTGCCCGAGGAGCCAGGAGGCACGCGACCGCGATGGGCCAGGTAGTCATTTCCGGCATCACCGACCCACGACGCAGTGCGCTCGAACGCCTCGCGCCAACACTGGACGAGGCAACCTACCTCGGCGGCGGCGTGGCCATCGCCATCGAGCTCCATCACCGAACTTGACTCGACCTCGACGTATTCGTTGGCCACGACTTCGATTCGGCTCGTCTCGCCGAGCGTATTGCCTTCGAGGTGCCGTCTCTCATTACGACGAATTGCGCGCCAGGCACCCTTCACGTTGAATTGGACGGGATTCCCATCAGAGATCTTGGCAGGTCCTCGCCCGGATTATTCATTGGACATGGGCGTAGGAGATGGGACTGCGACATCGTGGCGACTGCGAGGAGCGACGGCGATGGCGACCGCGAGGAGCGACGGCGATGGCGATGGCGACCGCGAGGAGCGACGGCGATGGCGATGGCGACCACGAGGAGCGACGGCGATGGCGATGGCGACCGCGAGGAGCGACGGCGATGGCGATGGCGACCGCGAGGAGCGACGGCGATGGCGATGGCGACCGCGAGGAGCGACGGCGATGGCGATGGCGACCGCGAGGAGCGACGGCGATGGCGATGGCGACCGCGAGGAGCGACCGCGACGGCGAATGCGACGGCGATCGCGATAGGCGCTCCCCGGAGAGGCAGCGCCCACACGCGAAACGGCTATCGGCGGGCACCGAGGCGGGTGAGCATGGCCTCGACGCGGTTGAGAAGGTCGTCGCCGATCTGCACGTCGCTGGAGTCGACGTAGCCCCAGGCGACAGCGACACGGAGAGCCGCGCGCGACTCAGAGCTGGATCCCGCGGCGGTGCTGAATCGGGCGATTCGGTGGCCGCCGGGACTTCGGTTGCCCTCGGCAATGTTGAGTGCGACGGAGCTGAGGGCTCGTCGCAGTTGGTCGGCCAGGTCTCGATCGTGGTGACGGACGCGGTCGATCACGTCGCGAAGTTGTTCGATGGCTTGAATGGAAACCTCGAGAACGTGGAACGAGTGGGCGGTGGGTCTTGCTTGCATGCCACCCCCAGCGACAGAACCGTGACAGCGCCCCGCGTGACCGCAGATGAAGTCGGCGCTGGCGCGGTTCTTTCGCGTTCACGCATGCAAGCAAGACCCACCGCTCGTCGCGTCTGCGTTCGCGGTCGAATTCGACTTCGTCATCGCGTCTCGTCGTCCGAAGTCGCAATCGAAGTCGCTCATCCCAGTCGCAATCGCAGTCGCAATCGCAGTCGCTCATCGCAGTCGCTCATCGCAGTCGCCCGTCGCAGTCGCTCATCCCAGTCGCCCGTCGTAGTCGCTCATCGCAGTCGCCCGTCGTAGTCGCCCGTCGCAGTCGCTCATCGCAGTCGCTCATCGCAGTCGCCCGTCGCAGTCGCCCGTCGAAGTCGCTCATCGCAGTCGCTCATCGCAGTCGCCCGCCGCAGTCGCTCATCCCAGTCGCTCATCCCAGTCGCCCGTCGAAGTCGCTCATCGCAGTCGCCCGTCGTAGTCGCCCGTCGCAGTCGCTCATCGCAGTCGTTCATCCCAGTCGCCCGTCGAAGTCGCATTCGCTCGTCGTAATCGCCGTCGCCGTCGACGTCGCTGTCGCCCATCGCTCGTCTCGATCCCCGCCGCAGTCGCCTTCGCTCGTCTGGATGGCACGTAGCAGTCTCGATCACGGTCGAATTCAGCTTTGGTCTCCCGCCGCCCACGTCCAGCGAACGCGCCGCAACACCCTGTCGTTCCTCTCCGGAAAACCATGCCTATTGCAGCATCGATCTCGCCGCCGAATTCTCGGACGAAGTGGCCGCTACATCATTTCCAATCCGAAACCCCGTGAATAATCCGGGCTAGGGGCTCGGGCAGGCGGCCACCGAAGGTCGCGTCCCCCAAAGTTACCGGGCTGGACGAATCGTACACCCAAGCTTGATATGCGTTTCGGTTGGCGCAATCGAAAGAGTAGTGCGTTCAGACCGAGAAGCGGGCGTCAGTCCGCTTCGTGAGCCATTATGATGGCGTGACGGCACTCTGAGTGCCGGACGTCCCACGATTATTGGAGAAGCTACATGAAGAATCTTTCCGTTCGCCATACGGCGATGGTGATCGCACTCATTGCTGCAAGTACTGGCGTCGGATGCTCGAGCGCCAGTTCGGGCGGCTCCGGAAATCAGGACGCCGGTCCGGGCACTGGATCGTCGTCAGGAAGCGGGAGCGGAAGCAGCGGAAGCGCTAGCAGCGGGAGTGGCTCGAGCTCCGGCAGCAGCGCGAGTTCCAGCACTTCCTCGAGTTCCAGCGGATCCTCGAGCTCCAGCAGTGGCGGCTCCACTTCATCGAGCTCCGGCTCCAAGTCCGGCTCCAGCTCCGGCTCCACATCAAGTTCCGGTAGCAGCTCCGGCTCTACTTCCAGTTCTGGTAGCAGCTCCGGCTCTACCTCGAGCTCCAGCAGCAGCTCCAGCTCCGGCGGAAAATCCAGCTCCGGCAGTAGCTCGGGCAGCAGCACTAGCTCCAGCAGCAGCGGCTCTAGCTCCAGCAGCTCCGGCGGCAAGTCCAGCTCGAGCAGCAGCTCTAGCGGCAGCTCCAGTGGCAGCTCCAGCTCCAGTGGCAGCTCCAGCTCCAGTGGCAGCTCCAGCTCCAGTGGCAGCTCCAGCTCCAGTGGCAGCTCGAGTTCCAGCTCCGGCTCAGGCGGCGACAGTGGGGCAACCAATCCAGCCACTCCTTGGCTGAGCGTCTCGGGCAATAAGATCGTCGATCCCACCGGGAATACCGTCATCCTGCGCGGGGTCTCGATCGAAGGACTCTACGACCAGTCGATCACGTCGCTCGGCATCAACGGGATCATCGACAAGGTCACAAACACAAACGACTCGGCCGGAACCTCGCCCGGCTGGTACACGCGCATGATCCGTCTGCCGGTCGATGTCTACGCGCCGAACGACTACTTTTCGAATGCAAACTACGTGACGCAGATTCTGAAGCCGGCAGTGGACTACGCCACATCCAAAGGCCTCTACGCCATCGTCGATCTCCATTACGTCGACGACCCCTACACGTACACGTCGCAAGTCAACCAGTTCTGGACCGCGGTGGCCCCGCTCTTCAAGGACTACTCGAATGTGATTTTCGAGCCCTTCAACGAGTCGAATCAGACGGACACGTGGGAGACGTACAAGCCCACCATGCAAGCATGGGTCAACCTAATCCGCGCTATCGCTCCCAAGAACCTCATCTTTGCAGGAAGCCCGTCGTGGGATCAGTCCATGGGCGATGCGGCGACGAGTCCACTCACCGGAGGGAACATCGCCTATACGGTCCACATGTACTATCAACACTGGGAGAACTCTTGGAATAAGACGCAAGCGAGCACGTGCGCCGCGGTCAATCCGATCGTGATGACGGAGTGGGGTTTCAACGACGTGGCCGGCCAGCCGGGACTGGACGCCGGTACCCCTCTCACGACATCCTATGGGACGGCCATGTTGACCTGGCTCGAAGCCATGAACGGTGGCTGGACGGCCTGGTGCGCGTCGAACAGTTGGGCCCCCGTGATGTACGATTCCAACTGGGATCTTCTCGTCGGTCCGGACCAAGAGGGCGGCTTCGTGAAAGACTGGCTGTACACGCACAAGAGCCTGAATCAGCCGCAGTGAAGTCGCCGCCCATCAGGCACAAAAGATTCGCGTCTAGTGCTCCCCCGTCGGGAGCCCCGACCGTTCCCTCCCTCGCTGCTTGCGGGGGAGGGGCGTTGGTTGCTTGCGTGTTCTAGTCGTCAGAACCCAGAGAAAACGCCGCCTCAAGATCGTGTCGCGAATAGGCGCGGAACGCGACGAGCGTTTCGGTCTCCACGATGCCAGCAACCTTGCCGATTTCACTGGTTACCAGGCGGGCCATGTCCTCGGCTTGGCGAACCCGCAGCATGGCAACGAGATCGTAGCGGCCCGCCACAGAGTAGACTTCCGAAATGCCGGCGATGTCGGCGAGCGTCTCGGCAACGGCGACGATCTTGTCGCGCTCGGTCTTAATGAGCAGAATTGCGGTGATCATGAGTGCATCGCTCTCCATCCTCAGTGCGCCCGGCGGTCATCGACGAGCGTTGACTGTAGAAGGTCGGTGTATTTCGGTCGAAACCAAGCGAGGCCGGCGGCGAGTCGCGCGGAGCCTACTTCCCGTAGGCGAGCACGCTCGACGCCGGGATCGCGCAGGGATCGGCCGAAAGACACCGGCCTGTTAGTGTCCCGAAGCGGAACACTTCATCAGGCACATCAGATCGCCGTTGCAACCGCAGTCACTCGTCTTCTTCGGCGGTGGCGGCGGCGGCGTTGCTCCGCCGCCACCCGACGATCCACCAGCAGGCGCCGCACCGCCAGCGGCCGCACCTCCCCCGGCCGGCTTCACGCCGCCGGCAGCGCCTCCGCCGGGCCGCCAGCCGGGCGGCGGGTGCCAGCCTCCGGCAGCTTTGGCGGTTGGGGCCGAGGCCGTTGCCGAGGGGGCGGCGGATGCCGTCTCGGCGGCTGTGTCGCTCGCGGTTGGCGCGGCGGCGCTGGCAGCCTCGGAGGCATCCGGGGAATCGGAGGCTGCAGCCGCGCTCGCTATCGCAGGCGCGGACGTGCTCGCGCCGAGCTGCGTGCCGAGAAATACGCCGAACACGACGAGGGCGACCACGCCAACGCCCCCACCTACGATGGCGAGCGTTCGATTCCTCGGCGGCCGTGCAGGACTGGCGCCGAGATAGGAACCGAAACTCGGCGAAACGGCCAACGGGGGAACGTAGACCTCCGCCTTCGTCGACAGCGCCGATGCCCTCGCTACACCGTCGGCGGCCGGACGCATGGACGCCGCTTTCTCAGCAAGCGCCTTGAGATCGATCATGCCCGAGTCTTCCGTAGTCGCCGACGGCTCGGTCTGAGGCGCTCTCTGCTCGCCCGTCTTGGTCAGCATCGCAAGCGAAAACAGGACGGAGTTCTCGTTGCGCTGGCCGGTCGGTTTTCCGATGTCGCTGGCGTAGGACGCTGCGGCATGCTGAGGAACCGGTCTCTCGTCGAGCGGATGGCTTTGGCTCTCCGCGGACGCGCCGAACAGATCGCGCCCGCGGCTCTCGCGCCTAACCAACGAAGCCCGGCGCGGTTCGGCGGCGGACGCCTCCAAATCAGCGGCGCGACCCGCCTCTCGAGCTACAGCCACCGCCGCAACGGCTTCAGGCTGACGATTCGAAGTAGCTGGCGCAGCCACCTCGGGCGCGCGGTACGCGATGGGCGCTACGGCCTCAGGCTGACGCTGGGCCACGGGCGTGGCGGCTTCCGGTTGCCGATACGCTACGGGCGATTCGGTCTCGAGTTGGCGATAGGCCACGGGCGCTGTCGCCGCAGGTTGTCGGTACGCCCCAGGAAACTCCTTCGCCGGAGGCGCGGCAGCCCCATCGATCTGGGCCTGGGCCGCCTTGGGGGGCTCGCTCGCCTTGACGACAGTTGGCCCGTCCGCCTTCGATGCCAGGTTGAGCGCTAGGACGATCGCCTCGACCTCCGCCAGCGGTTTCCAGTCAGCCATCCCGTCGGTCCAGACGAACGTTTCCTGATTCGCGATGCCCTCGTTGTATGCCGTGACGAGCTCGGCCATCGTCATCTGGCGCTGATCGGTGTCCGACAGGCTCACGTGCCACTGACCCTGGTCAGGCGCGGTGATGCGTCCCGCCGGCGGGGGAGGGGCTTCGGACGGGGTCGGTGCAGTCGCACCTGCAGGAGGCGAATTGCCATGGACGACGATTGTCGCTCCGCACTTGCGGCAGCGGATCTTGACGATCTTGCCTTGGACCTTTTCGTCGGCGACGTTGTACTTCGAGTGGCAGGCCTGGCAGGTAATCTTCATGTGCGGCGAATTCCGTGGCGCAGTGTACCCTTGCGTCCGTGTCTGTGAGTCGCTTTCAACGCGGGGCGGGCGCGAGACGGACGTGGAAACCACGTCAGCGGCTCGTTCACCATGTCACATCGACTTCGTAAGCGCGCGAACATCATCGCCTCGGCCGAAGACAAACTGGCTCCTTAGCTCAACCGGAGCAACGCCCGTCTGGGGAGCACCCTGTGCTCCGCCACCCGCGAGCCGAAAGAAGACGACGGCTCGCTCGGAAAAGCTGGCCTTGCGTGAAAGAAACTCACCGCGGACGATCTCCATCTCGCCCTGCCCTTCCGCCTCAAACTGCTCGACGGCGGCATCCTTCGGGGCGCCCGGAAAAGTCACATCCCTCGATGCGGCATACGCTCTCACCTCGACAGCCAAGTGGACTCGGTCCCCTTCGATGCCCTTGACGCGGTATGCGCGGTACTCAAGGACGTCGATTCCAAGGAGTGAGGTGCGGACTTCCGCGATCCACTGCGCATCCGCGCCCACGGCTTGCGGGGGCAGCGCGACGGTCGCTAGCCCGAGCGCCTCTCCCGTGAAGCCGGCCAGTGGCTCCAGGTCCGCAAGCGTGCTCTTTGCCAGGACGCTTTGAACCTCTCCCGTTCGCCCGTCCGGGGTCACGCGAACTCGAGCCGCGGTTCCCGTCAAGGTGGCCATTTCCTTTTCGATCCCGGGAGGCAGCTGCCCCGGTTGCGACCTCGCAAGCTGGGTCCGCTTGATATCGCCGATGAGCCAGTCGGGGCCGCCGTCGTCACGTTTGGCGGGCCCAAGCGACAGCCCGAGATCCACCGTGGGAAACGCATTGCGCCCGCGCTGCAACATCTCTTCGAGAAACGCGGGACCGTAGGACTTTGCCCGCGCTACTTCAGACGGACCGGCGTCGACTGCGGAGCTGCCCCCGAGAAGCACGCGCGGCTCCGAGCCTGCGGCGATCAGGTCGACCTTGGCCACCGCATTCCTCGGGTGGCGTGCATCCGCGGTCCCGGGCTCGAACACTCCCTCGGGAGGTGGACCATGGTCCGACGCGGCTGTGCTTGAACTTGCCGCCTGCAAGGCTTTGGCAAGCTTGGGATCGGCGGTGGCGTACTTGTCGGCTCCAACGGCCGCGTCGGGCGGCTGTTCTGAGGCGGCGGGCGAACGCTTCTCCTCACAGGCAGCGAAAAGAAGCGGGCTAACGGCGATGAGCGCGAGAAAACCGAGCTTCCAGCGAGTCATGGCTGGGGCTGTGCTTATCACACGCCGAGCGCGGCGTAGAGTCGTCGTGAACCGGAAGCTGCCCCACCAGTGGCGAGGGTGCCTGCGGGGCGCCATAGTAGCTGGCAAGGAGCCCTTCCAGTGCCGCTCTATGAGTATGTTTGCCGAGGATGTTCGACATCGTTTGAGGAGCTCGTGTCGGGGGACTCAGTCGTTGCTTGTCCCGGATGTGGCAAGCGCGATGTTGAGCGCATGTTGCCGTCTCGAGTGGCGGTTGGCGGGAGCCAGCACGAATCCGCACCCAGTCCCTGCGATCGATGTGGCAATGCGGGTGGCCCGGGGACGTGCGCCTTGATGAAGTAGGAGTGCGCGCCGCGAGCTTCGGCTACTGGGTGCAGTGGACGTCCGTGTTGGGAGCGTTGGGCGTCCCATAGAATCCGGGGAACCATGACGCGGTCGAAAACTGCCAAGCCGTCCAGTCGGTGACACTCGTTGGAGGACAGTCAGCTGGATACGCCAGCGAGGACCCATCCGTGAGTTTGAGTGATGGATAGGTCGTCGATGCGACGACCTGACCACCCACCAAGAACGTGATCGTCGCGCCCTCATTGCGCAGCACGTCCCCGGGCTGACCGGCCCATGCGATGACGGTTCCCGGAAGATAGTGCGTAAGCGCCGGGTCGATGGAGTCTGCAATGACGAATGTGCCGAATGCGGGCAGCCACAGATCATCGTCGATATCGACCACACGGACCTTCGATCCGCTGGGCACTTCCCCGTGCAGCCCGAGCAGATCGAGCGCGCACTCTCGCGTGCTCGTCACTTCGAGCCACTCCCCGTGGTCCCCGGTTCCCGCCATGGACGCAATCATCAATTCCGTCACCATCAAATCGCCTGGGCCGACTCCGCCTGGACAGATGCCACCCTCCCCAACGTCGAACGGTGGACCTTGCACGGCGTCGGCGACGGCTGCCTCAAGACCATCGGCAGGGATGTCAGCTTCGCCCGCGTCATCACCCATGGCGTCCGCTTGGTCTAGCGCGTCCTGTGCCTCATCCGGGTCGGGGGTCGGCGACGCGGCGTCATCGAAGTCACCGGGAAAGTCGCTCGCGGGATCCGGATCCGTCGCAACCGGAGGGGACTGATCGACGGTGTCGTCGCCGGAAGGATCGGTCGAGCTCGGGGCTCCGCGAACGCTCGGGGCACACGCAGAGGCAAGGGACACAAGGACGAATGTCAGGCATGTCTTGAGTGCAGTCAGCGAAATCATGCTGCGCAGAACAGCAAGAGCGGTTCCGCTTCGCGTCCGGCATAAGTACGCGGACTTGCTTCGATGTGCCGGTGTCCAGGTCAAGTCCGAACGTGTTCGCGGCCAGGGGCCTCCGCCTTCCGAGAAGGCATAGCCACGAACGTCACCACACTTGGCAACGCCTGTCGGCCGAACGGACCATCGTAGACCCCTGCTTGCACTGAAATGCTGCCGCGAACTCCGCCAGGTTCGACAGGGGGCCGATCACGCGATATCGCGGCGGAGAATGAGGGTTCGTCGCGGCGAGCAATCGCAGCGCTTCGGGCCGGTAGTTCGCGCACCACGCCTGAGCGAAACTCAAGAAGAATTGTTGATTCGGCGAGAATCCGGCCACGGACGGGGTCGAGGGATTCAGCGCCTGTTCCCGTGCATAGCTCGCGTAGGCGAGCCGGATTCCACCCAAGTCGGCGATGTTCTCACCCAGCGTGAGCCGGCCCTTGAGGTGAACATCGTCCACCGCCACGTAGTCATCGTACTGTCTCTCGACGCAGGATGCGCGTCGATCGAACTCCACGCCGACCGACGGTGTCCACCAATCGTGCAGGTTGCCCTCCGCATCGAATTGCCGACCTTGATCGTCAAAACCATGCGTAAGTTCATGCCCGATGACCATCCCGATGGCACCGAAATTCATCGCAGGCGTCTGATGGCGACCGTAGAACGGAACCTGCAATATCCCCGCAGGAAACACCATCTCGTTGCGGGCGGGCTCGTAGTAGGCATTCACGGACGGCGGGGTCATTTGCCACTCGTTCTTGTCCACCGGCCCACCCACTTTGGCAAGACGTCGCCGCACTTCGAACGCAATGGCATTCTCTACGTTGCGTACGAACGACGCGCGCCCCATGACCAGTCCGTCATAGCTACGCCACTCGGACGGATACCCAATCTTGTTGACGATGGCGCGGAGCTTGTCTTCGGCTCGCGTGCGCGTCGGCTCGTCCATCCATGACAGCGAGTCGAGATCCGCCTTCATCGACGCCTCGATGCCGCGGACCATCGACTCCGCCGCATGCTTGCCTTCGTCACCCAGGTGATCCTGGACGAAGGGTCGCGCGAGGGCCTCGCCCATGAGCTGGTCTGCAAACCGCACGCAGCGCTTCCATCGAGGCTGGAGAACCTTCGTGCCGGTCAGCGTCTGGCGAAATCGAAACCACTCGTCGACGAACGAATGCGACATATAGGGCGACAGTGCCCGTGCGAGGTGCCACCGAAGGTAGGCGTGCCATGGGGTCGACTTGAAGTTTCTGATCAGGGCCGCGACCTTCCTTACGAAGTCCGGCTGGGCAACGTTGAGGGCGACAATGGGAGGGGCCCCGGCCTCAGACAGGTACGTTTCCCACGGAACGTCGGGCGCAAGGGCCTTGAATCCCGATAGCTCGAATCGATGGTAGACCTTGTTGGGATCGCGCAGGTCGACGTTGGTCATCGAGGCCTTCGCGAGTTGCGTTTCCAGCGCCATGATCGCCTTGGCGTCATCTGCCGCGACCGAGGTCTTCTCACCCGTGAGGACGAGCGTCCTCACGACGTGGCGTTCGTACTCTTCGCGAAGCTCCCGGCTGTGCGAATCGTCTCGCAGATAGTAGTCGCGCTCGGGCAGACCGATTCCTCCTTGGGAGATCTCCGCGATCATGCGCCCCGAGTCCTTCGCGTCGACTTCGCTATCGAAGTCGAATCCGGCATCGATACCCATCGAGTGCAGGTGCGCCAGCTCCGACGCGAGGGACCTCGCATCGTGCACGGCGGTGATTCGGTCGATCTCGACCTTCAGGTCGGCCGCTGAGCCCCGTTCGAGCGCTTCCTCGTCCATGCATGACGCCCAGAGATTGCCCAGCTCTTGACCGTACGCGTCCCCTCGGACGTCCCCGCGAGCGTCCCGTTCCAAGATTGCTTTCAGGGCCTTCTCGTTCTCCTCGTGTATGACGCTGAAGCTGCGCACCCAGCTCGCCTCGTCTTCAGGTATCGGCGTGGCGTTCATCCAGCCACCGCAGGCAAAACCATAGAAGTCCTCGCATGGGTCGATCGACAGGTCCATGGCATCCCTGTCGGGACCGACCGGAGGCTCCAACCCCGGACCCGGAGTGACGATGGCGGGGGAATGCAACGTCGGAGCAGCCGTCGTCGGCGCCGCAATTGCTGGCTCCGGAGCTTTCGATGCGCACGAGAGAATGGCTCCCGCAGCAATCAGCGTGGCGCATGCGCGGATGCGGCAAGTCATCAAGAATCCCATGACAGCGTCAGTGGCACGCAATAGAACATCCCCGGTCGACGTCAAGCGAGGGCCCCAACGCGCACAATCCAGTGACCGAGAAGAGACTTCATCTCTCCCGCCCGAGCAGCCGCCACGGACTCGACTTCCTCGTGCCGGAGTTTGCGCGCGCTCATGCCGGCAGCCATGTTCGTAATGCACGACAGAGCGCCGACACGAACCCCCATGTGGCGCAGAGCGATCACCTCCGGAACGGTGCTCATCCCGACGGCGTGAGCCCCGAGAGCCGCGAGGAGTCGTATTTCAGCTGGAGTCTCGTACGAGGGACCAAGTACCGCGGCATACACTCCCTCGCGCAGGCCGACCCCCGCATCGCGGGACGCGGCGCGCAGGGCTTCCCGAACGCGTGAATCGTATGCGTCACTCATATCGGGAAACCGAGGACCGAGCGCATCGTCGTTGGGGCCGATGAGAGGAGACGTCCCCATCAGGTTGATGTGATCCGAAATCGCCATAACATCGCCCGGAGCCCACGAGGTTTGCAGCGCGCCTGCCGCATTGGTGAGCAGCACGACGGTCGCTCCGAGACGCGCCATCACCCGGACTCCGTGTACGACCTTGGCTATAGGGTGCCCTTCGTAGAGATGAACGCGGCCCTGCATGCAGACGATTCGAATGCCATTCACGGCGCCAAAGCACAGGTTGCCAGCATGCCCAGGAACGTCCGATAGGGGCATGTGAGGTAAATCCCGATAGGGGATCTTGATCGAATCTTCGAGGCCGTCCGCGAATGCGCCTAACCCGCTCCCCAGCACGACGCCGACGCGCGGCGCCGGGAGACCGCGCTTCTTGATGGCGAACACACTGTCGTCGAGACGAGCCGCGACGGACGACACGGGAGGTTGGGACAGCGATGACATGAGCCCAAGCATAGCCGGTCCGCGTTCGTCGGCTGCGCAGACTTCAGGGCAGCCTATACCTCGGTCATACCCGCTCTCTCGCTCGCGTCGAATGCTAGCGACAGATACGTCCCTCCCGAGTCTTCGTCGGCCACTGTCGCAATTTCAAGCCGGCCTGACTCGCCGAATGACGACGCCCGAACCAGTCGCCCGAAGCACGGCCTCGCCCGCACGAAGCGCCACCGTCGGCGTTGCGGCGTCCTGGGTCGTCTCCGCCGCCTTGGACTCGGAAGCTTCGGACGGCGACGGGCCGGAAAGCAGGCTGGTGGGAGGCGAGCGACGAACGCGACGACTCGGCGGCTGGGGCGTTTCAGCAACGTGGACCATGCGGAGCCGCTCCGAGTCAGACTCTACGGCGTCGAGAAGCTCTCCTGGCATCGTGATGTCGAAGGGACTCCGCGCGCCGCTCGCTCGCGACGATGTGCGCTCGGCCGCGCCGGTCTGCCCGACGGACCGTTCTCCCAATTGTTGCGCGAGCCGCATTGTCGGTCGGCCTCGGTCGCCCACGCCCTCGACGCGCCTTCCTCGGACCTCACTGCCGATCGACGTCGCCCGAGGCACCCGTCGGTTCGCGCCGTATTCCTCCAGCGACGCCATCGCCTCGGCCACCTCTTGCAAGGTTCCGCTGCGGAGCGCTTCAATCAGCTCCAGCGCGAATCGCTCGGCAAGCTCGCGAATACGCAGACGAAGAGACACGTCAACGGAGACACGACGGACCCCGGTCCGCTCGGAGATACGATCGAAAATGTTCAATGCAGTCGCTCCCTATGGAGGAGTAGTAATTGGATCCAATTATTGGCAACGTTGGCCATCCGTCAAGTCGCAAACTTCAAAACGACGAGCCTGCGTCACGCAGGTGACCGAATTCGATGCCACGGGTCGGACGGCACATTCGTCCGACTGGAGTTGAGCCGGTGAGGCGTTGCCGTCCTCGTTTGCCCTCGTTTGCGGCCAAATCCGTCGCGCCGTCCCACCGGACGAGCCACCAAGAGTTGGGGCCCAGAGCCTGTCATCCGCATGCACTCGAGAGCCGAAGGAGAACGAATCACCACCGCACGGAGAGATCAGGAAATCCCGCTGCGTACCATTTTTCAACGTCACGAACCGCCCGTGTCTCGCGACGACGGCCCCCTCAGCCTCACCCAGAACACCACCGCGACGACGAAATACGTCAGCGAAGTCGACAACGCGATTCCAGACAAGCCCAGTACGCCGACGAAAATAGCATTGAAAGCCACGTTGAGCGAACTGTTCAAGATTCCCATGCCCGGCATGATCCGGCTGTTTTGGCGCGCGACGTGCGCTCGCGCAAGGACCAGAAGCGCGCCGAATGGAGCCACACCGAGCAAACCCCAAGGAAGAATTTCGGCGATCCGATGAACACCGCCAGCATCCATGGAACCGTGTCCGAAAAGGAGCGCAGAAATCGGTGTCCGCACCACCATGAGGACACCCGATGTGGCCACTAGCACGGCCACGACTACCCCTACCGTGCGGCGCGCTGTATTTACTAGGCGAGCCGGATCCGACGCGTCCTGGGCGAGCCGCGTCATGAGCACGGGAAACAAGGTGGCCTGAAGCGCCGACGTCGGCAACGAGACCACATCTGAGGCATACCGCACCAGAGTTCCGCCTCCAACGACTCCTGCCATGCCGGACATGAGCTGATCGATGATTGGGTTGATTCGGGTGATCAGCGAACCCGTGACTTCCAGGCGGACGAGGCGGAGAATGCGGCGGACAGGCTCGGGGCGCTCCAACGTGGGGATCAGGCGTGATCCGAGGTCTCGGGTAGCTATCATTGACAAGAGAACAATGGCCACGAGCTCTCCCGCCATCATGCCGACGGGAATCGCACGAACTCCAATCGCCGCACGGCCAGCCCGAATAACCATCAACGTGAGCACCATCCCGAGACCGCTCGCGACAGGATGAGCCCAAAACCTTCGACGCGCGTTGAGAACCCCGACGTAAAAAGCCCGAGTCGTCGCGCCCATCGTAGCGAGTGCGAGAAGCGCTATGAGCTCGATGGCAAGCCTTGGGTTCGTGGACGTCGCCGCGGCAATCCCCGATGCGAGCCCTCCCATGACGATCCCAACTGCGGCGCCGATAGCCAGCGTGTGCCCGAGAAGCGCACCCAGGACGGCCGGAAGCTCCTGGGGCCTCCGCGTCTCGACTTCGATGAGAACGGGAACCAGAGCCGACTCCTGGAAGGCTCCGCTGAGCACCGCCCCCGTGAAGACGAAATAAGCAGCAAGAAGGTAGTAGAGATCTGTCTCCGCACTGCGACCGAACCACGCAGCTAGCAGCAATGGAAGTACGGCTTCCGCACCGCGAAAGACAACTTGTATGGGCAGGAGCACGAGAGCAGTCCGCCACACACGTGTCGCCCCCGCGCCTGTGGCGATATGGACCGACTCCCCGGTCATGGTGCGCGCGCCACGCGGTCGTAGACTGCCCCGTACTTCTCGCACGTCGCCTCGATGCTGCATGCACTTTCGGCGAATGCGCGTGCCCGAATCCCCATGGAGGCCAGGCGTTCGGGCTGGTCGCGAGCAGCTCCAAGCGCCTCGGCGAATGCCGCGGCAGTGGCCTTGCGAACGAGAATTCCCGTCTCGCCGTCACGAACGATCTCCGGAATCCCTCCCCCAGCGCAGGCAACGACGGGGCGCCCCATCGAGAGCGCCTCCATCACGGACAGTCCGAGAGGCTCCTGTTCGGATGTACTGAGAACGACGTCGCAGTCGGCCATGTGTGGCCTCGGGTCGGTTGCATATCCGGCGAACCGGACCGGCGCGCGCAGCGCCTTCGCTAGGTCCGCTAGGCGGGTTCGCTCTTCGCCGTCGCCAACGACGACGAGATCCACGCGAGCGATGGCGGCAGCGCGTATTGCAAGTTGAACCCGTTTCCATCCCGTGAGACGGCACACGATGCCGGCCAAGAACCCTTCGCGAGTCTTGCTGCGGGGGCTCCAATACCTCGTATCCACACCGTTTCTGGCGACGGTCATGCGCTCGGCGAGGCGAGGTGCGGTCTCGACAACGACTCGGCGCACGAACTCACTCACGGCGATGAGGGCGTCGGTGCGTGCGGCTGCCCAGCGCGTGAAGAGCCGACAGCTCGGATCGAAGTAGTGCACAAAATGGTGTTCGGTACGCACCTGCGGCCGTACGGCTCGCATCGCCGCGCGAGTCCCGATCACGTGGGATCCGAACGTGTGCGTGTGCACGATGTCGCACCGTCGCTCGACGAGCAAATTGCTCAGCCGGCGGACGCATGCCTCGCCGAGCGAGCGCCGGAGGTATGCGATCGGATTTTCCGGAGCATCGCCACACGGATGAACGTGGAGCCCGGCGCCGACAAGATAGGCCGCAAGCGACGGATTCGACGTGAACAGGGCGACTTCGTGTTCGGAGCGGGTCTGGTCGGGACGGCCTGCCAAGTCCACGAGGAGACGTTCGGCGCCCCCGATGTCGCCACCCACGACGACGTGCATGACCCGACGCTGATTCATCCGTCGCGAACACATTGCACAGCGCGCATCGAAAGCGAAATCCTGTTTGTACGCATCGGGCCTGGTGAGTCTCCGCGCTCGCGGGCACAATGCCTTCGCGGATTGCCTTGGGATGCCAGGGCAGGACGACCCCGCTGCCCGCTATCTCTCCTCAACCCATGGCCTCGCCGTCTGAATCTCCCCCTTGGACCGGTCGCGAGCGTATTCTCCTCGCCTACTACTCGCGAACCACTTCGACGCAATCGGTCGCCCACTGCTTGGCGCGCGAGCTCGGGGCAACCATGGAGACCATCACCGAAAAACGACCGGCTGCCCGTCCGAGACCATGGTGGCGATGCTCGGTCGAGGCCCTTCTGCACGTTCGGACCCCTTTGGCCGCGGACGTTCACGCCGCGGCTGCCTATGATCTCGTGGTCGTGGGGACTCCGGTCTGGTGCGCAACCATCAGTTCACCTGTCCGCTCCTACCTCGCACGCCACGCGGGCACCTTCAAGAACGTGGCCTTCTTCGTCACGTGTGGAGGCTGGCGCCCGGACCGAGCGTTGGAGCACATGGCCCGGGTCTCGCGCTGCATGCCGCGTGCAACGCTCGCGATTGCGCGACGGGACCTCCGGAGTCAGGGCGCCCGGTCGAAGATCCAGGTCTTCGTCGCATCCATCGGCGCGCCAAGCGCTCTATGGGCATCCCAAGAGAACGACCGCTCGGCAGTCGCCTCGGTCCGGCGTATGGGAGATTGATCGCCATGTCGGCCCGCGACGAAGGTGTCATCAAATTCGACTGCGTGTGGCGCCCGGGGGCCGGGCCCCTACCTTCCGAGATTGCGTTGCTCGACGCGTGGAGACGTCGCTGTTTTGACTTGGGACTGGTCGGCGCGACGTCGGATGGAATTGGATACGGAAACTTGAGCGCTCGCATCGGCTCGACGCGTACGTTCTGGGTGACCGGAAGCGGCACGGGAGGAGTGCCAAAGCTCGGCCCCGCACACTACTCGCGCGTGATCGAGGCGTACCCCGAACACAATCGGCTCGTGTGTGAGGGTCCCTTGAAAGCGTCTAGTGAATCGATGACCCACGCGGTGCTTTATGTCGCGCTCCCGGACACGCAGGCGGTCATCCACGTGCACAGCGCGTCGCTCTGGCACAGCTTTTCCCATCGCTTGCCCACGACCGCGGACGACATTCCGTACGGCACTCCGGCGATGTGCCGAGCGGTCGCCGATCTCGCCACGAGCGCGAAGGACGGAGTCATCGTGATGCGTGGCCACGAAGACGGCATCATCGCGTTCGGCAGCACCGCAGACGAAGCCGGAAATCGGATCTTGGCGCTCCTGGGCAACCGACGACCGACGATCTGAGCTTCGGGCGGACAAGTCGTACCCACGCAATCGGAGGTTCTTTCAACGATTTCGGGAACCAGACCGGCGCACTCGCCGCGCCAACAATCCGAACCCGAGCCCCAAGCCAATGGGGCCTCCGCCCCCCGACGCGGGAACCCTTGCCATGCTGCACGATGCGGACGCCCGGGCCTGAGCCTCGCCCTCTACCGTGCAGACCCCGCCATCGCAGCCCGCGCTGCCGCTCGCGGACGCTTCCACTTGCACGTGTTCGGTGAGCCAGGCGTTGAGAGCGTCAACACACTGATTGACGTTGTTCACCTCGAGGTAGGAGCCGTCGCAGAAAATCGCTCCACTCGGCTGCGAACAGGCGAATTGACACCCCCCGGTCACGCTTGCCTCGCACGAGGCATAAAGGCTTGCTTGGCACTGCAGGTCGCATGAGAGATTCGCCTGAGCCGTGCAGCTTCCCGAGCAACTGGCGTTGCAGCTCGCCTGACAGGATGCTGTCGGGGGAGTGCCCGAACACTGCGCGCTGCAGCGCCCAGAGCACCCCGCCTTGCAGGTGGCCATGCACTGAGCCGAGTTGTTCGAAGAGCTGCATTGTCCGGTGCAGTTCCCCTCACACGTCGCGCTGCAATCGCCTTGACAGCTAAACGTTCCCGGGTTGGCGCTGCAGCTCGCCTCGCAGCCTCCCGTGCACGATCCCACGCAGTTCACATCGGCCGAGGCCGTGCACCCGCCCGAACACTGCGCCTCGAAACCGGCTGCACATGTTGCGTCGACGCTCACAGGAGTGCACTTGGCGGTGCACCCGCCCGACGTGTCAACGGTGCAGCTCGCGTTGGCTTGGATGTTGATATTTCCGCAGTCGGAAAGGATGTCAGCCTGGGCGACCCGCGTCGCAATCAAGCTGGCGCAGACAACCGCGAACGCGCAGAGAGCTATTTGAATTCGAAGCGTCATGGCCTCAAGAATAGAGCAATCACCATGATGGAGCGAGCCAGCCTCATCTAGAGAAATTGCGCCAATGTGGAGGCCATCTCAGCCGGGGTCGGTGCCATGTGCACACCAGCCTCCTCGAGCGCGGCAATCTTCTCTGCCGCCGTGCCCTTGCCGCCCGCAATGATCGCCCCGGCGTGACCCATTCGCTTGCCGCGGGGGGCTGTAGCTCCGGCAACGAACGCGACCACGGGCTTGTCCATCTCGTCGCGAATGAAGCGCGCCGCGCGCTCCTCCGCACCACCCCCTATCTCGCCAATGAGCACGACACCTCGCGTGTCCGAGTCTTTCTGGAACAACTCCAGCACGTCCACGAAATCCATCCCGCCGACCGGGTCCCCGCCGATTCCGATGCACGTCGATTGCCCGATTCCGAGCGACGTGAGCTGGCCGACCGCTTCGTACGTGAGCGTCCCCGAGCGCGAGACGACCCCCACGGACCCGGGACGGTGAATTGACCCGGGCATAATACCGATCTTGCACGCCCCCGGGGTGATGATTCCCGGACAGTTCGGGCCGATCAGTCGTGCGCGGGGGCCGTGTGCATCGCGGGGCATGCTGTCGAGAACGTGCCGGACCTTGATCATGTCCATTGCAGGGATGCCCTCGGTGATGCATACGACGAGCGACAGCCCCACATCGAATGCTTCCAGAATCGCGTCGGCAGCTCCAGGAGGCGGTACGAAGATGCACGTCGCATTGGCTTCCGTGGCCCTGACTGCCTCCGCGACGGTGTCGAATACGGGCACTGATACCGTGTCGCTCAAACCGTTCGAGGCCGATTCCCGCGCCTCGAATAGCTGGCCTCCTCGCCCGGGCGTCACGCCTCCGACTACGCGCGTGCCATATTCGATCATTTGTCGGGCGTGAAACGAGCCCGCGGCGCCGGTAATGCCCTGAACGAGGACACGCGTTCCGAGGTCTACCAGGATGCTCACAGGGCCCCCCCGACAAGCGTCGACTGCGCTCCCTGCGCGACCCCAGAAACGGCTTCGACGACCAGCTGCGCACCGTGAGCCATGCTCGACGCCGTCCGGATCGCCAGACCGCTGTCGTCGAGGATCCGGCGACCGATCTCGACCCGAGTACCCTCGAGCCGGACAACGAGCGGAACCTTGAGCCCGGTTTCGCGAGCCGCGGCGACGATCCCGTCAGCGATGACATCGCACTTCATGATTCCACCGAAAATATTGACGAATATTGCCCTGACTCGCGGGCTTCGGAGAATCATCGAAAACGCCTTCTTCACCTGGTCGGGATGCGCTCCGCCCCCCACGTCGAGGAAGTTCGCGGGGGACACCCCGTAGGTCGCGCCGAAGTGCTTGATGATGTCCATCGTTGCCATGGCCAGGCCAGCACCGTTGACCAGACATCCGACATTGCCGTCGAGTGCGACGTAGCTCAGTCCCGCGAGCTTCGCCTCCGCCTCGACGGGATCCACCTCACTTGGGTCTTCCAGCTCGCGCCATTCAGGATGGCGGAAGTCGGCGCTGTCATCGAGGTTGATCTTCGCGTCGAGTGCGACAAGCTTCCCGTCGCGGGTGAGCGCGAGCGGATTGACTTCGCACAGCGAACAGTCTTCCTCCACCATGGTCTCGTAGACGTCGTGCAGAAGCTGGGCGAACCGACCAATGGATCCATTGTCGCCGAGCCCGAGAGCGAAGCCGAGCCCACGGCCCTGATAGGGCGCGAGCCCGACCGTCGGATCAATGTGAACCTTGTGAATATTCTCAGGGGATCGTGACGCGACAGCCTCGATGTCGACACCCCCCTCGGTCGATACCATCGCAGCGACACGATGGCGGTCTCGATCGACCACCAGGCCCAAATAGAGCTCGCGCTCGATGTCTAGCCCCTCTTCGAGATAGAGTCGGCGTACGGTCTGCCCCTCGGGGCCCGTCTGATGCGTGACGAGCTGCATGCCCAGCATCTGCCGCGCGAAAGCGGTCGCCTCCGCGACACCTCCGCGAGCCACCCGCACGCCACCTCCCTTGCCCCGGCCCCCCGCATGAATCTGCGCTTTGACCACCACGACGGACCGGCCCGTGTCTTGGACTAGACGCTCGGCCACTCTCTCGGCCTCATCCACCGAAAGCGCGAGGCGTCCCCTCGGCACCGGCACGCGATGGCGCGCGAAGATTTGTTTCGCCTGATATTCATGAATTTTCATGGGATCACGCACCCGCCTTGGCACGATCGCGCCATGGACACGACTCCTGCTTCGGACGTTGACTTAGCACCGCCCATAACGGTTGGGATATCACTCGGCGGTGCGTAGGGCCGTTACTGTCTCGGTTCGAGCGGACGTGCGCCTTCGCGAGCGAACCAGGTCGACCGCAGATGTCGCGGAAGAGCAGACGCGAAGAGGCAGTCCCGAAGGGCGTTGTTCTCCCATGTGACGTTCGAATGCCCTATGTCGGTCCGAACGAAGACAGCCTGCACGTGGGACAGCTCGTGCCGAGACAGCGACCCCTCCTGGGATTCCAAGGCACACAGAACGCCCGCGTGCTCCAGGTCCGCACGAAGCGTGTTGTTCAGTGTCTCGGTCGCGCCCCCGGGGGTGAAGTAGCTGATGAGCTTGTGTCGGCGCAGCATCGAGGCACGCCTACCGGAAATCGTCCACTCCCGAAACACATCATGTTCCGCGTAGAGCGAATCGAAGAGATACGTCTCTCGAATGTCGACACCGCCACCGCGAATGCAGCTCGCGGCTGCGTGGTACCCACCCGAGTGGGCGGAAATGCACACGGTTCCGCGCGGCGCGTCCCGGGGGAATGCAGCTGGACCGAGCGTCCCGCGCCCGTCCTCAGCGGTGGCCACCACGGCCTCGGAGAGCAGTCGCGCGAGACCGCCAGCGGACTCGAGTTTGCCACATGCCGAGTCGGCCGCCATCGTCGCGAGCGACGGCACCACCAGCAAGGCGTTCTGTTTGCTATCCGCGAGCTGTTGGGGCAGCTCGTGCTGGGCCAGGGCACGGTCGGCGGTCGTGTTGTGCCCGTGGAAGTGGACGAGCAACGGAACCCCCTCGTCCCGGCGATAGCGGAAATGCGCCGGCACGAACACGATCACGGTGTCGTCGGAGTACGCGGAGCCCGGGGTTGGAAACGGGGCGTTGTCCAGGGCGAAGCAGAACGTCGTGCCGATCGCCGCCTTGGTAACGGATTTTAGGCGCCCCTCATCGTCGTCGGCGCGCACGCGCTTGGAGACGGCAAGCAGCGAGACCGCGGCGAGGCTCGAAAGAAAACTGCGTCGACGCATAGCCCCTTGGTGATGGCTCGAACCAGCCCCGCTCGTCAAGTTCGACGCAAAAATAGGTCTGACTACGAGGTCCGCCTGCACACGTCGACGATGGACTTCACGCTATCGCTGCTCTTGTCCAGCATCGCCTTCTCGTCCGGAGTGAGCGGAATCTCAACGATGCGCTCGACGCCGCCACCGCCGAGGATCACCGGAACCCCCATGAACAGGTCTCGATAGCCATACTCGCCGTCGAGATAGGCCGCACACGGGAGCAAACGCTTCTCGTCTCGCAAATAGGCGCGCGCCATGGCGATGGCGCTCGACGCCGGAGCAAAGTAAGCACTCGTGCCCATCAGGGTCACAATCTCTCCACCGCCCTTGCGCGTGCGCAAGACGATGGCGTCGAGCTTGTCGCGGCTTACAAAGGACGCGACGGGCACACCGTGGACCGTGGTCATGGACAGCACGGGGACCATGTCATCGCCGTGACCGCCGAGCACCATAGCGCGCACGTCCTTGACACTGACACCCGCTGCACGTGCCACGAACAGTGCGAGGCGCGAGCCGTCGAGCACACCGGCCATACCGACGACGAGGTTGCGCGGTGCGCCCGTAACGCGCTTGTATTCGTACACCATCGCATCGAGCGGATTGCTGATGACGATGGCAAACGCCCCAGGACATGCAGCTTTCGCGTTGGTGGCAACATCACGAATGATAGGAAGGTTCGTCGCCACGAGGTCATCGCGAGATTGCCCAGGCTTGCGCGGCACGCCCGCCGTGATCACCAGGACGTCGGCACCTTCGAGGTCGCTCCAGCGCGAGGTGCCGACAACGCTCACATCATGTCCTCGCAACGCGCAGTCTTGCTCCAAGTCGAGCGCCTTGCCCTTGGCCAAGTTCTCGCGTGCAGCCACGTCGAACAGCACCACATCGCCAAGTTCCTCTTCGGCACACAGTCGAGCGAGCTCCCCACCGATATTGCCGGCCCCGATCAATCCGATCTTCTTGCGTACGGGCATGACTAGCTCCTGCGATTGACGACGTCACGATCTCATGTGCTCATGTGCCCATGTGGGCGATGACGCCGTCGGCGAACTCGGAACACTTGACTTCGATCGATCCCTCCATCAAACGAGCGAAGTCGTAGGTGACCTTCTTGCTCGCGATGGCACCATCCATGCCGCGAATTACGCAATCCGCGGCCTCGTGCCATCCGAGGTGATGGAGCATCATCTCGCCGCTCAAGACGACGGACCCGGGATTCACCTTGTCCAGATCAGCGTACTTGGGCGCGGTACCGTGGGTAGCCTCGAAGATGGCGTGCCCAGTCACATAGTTGACGTTGCCCCCAGGGGCAATCCCAATCCCGCCCACCTGTGCGGCGAGCGCGTCGCTCAGGTAGTCACCGTTCAGGTTGAGGGTTGCGATCACGTCGAACTCGCGCGCTCGGGTGATGGTTTGTTGAAGAGCGATGTCTGCAATCACGTCCTTGACGAGGAGCTTGCCACCCGCGAGCGCGACCTTTTGTTCCTCGTTGGCGGCGGGTTCCCCTCGCGCTGCCTTGGCCTTCTCCCACTGATCCCAAGTGTACACCCGATCGCCGAACTCCCGATGCGCCAGAGCGTACCCCCACCTCATGAAGGCTCCCTCCGTGTACTTCATGATGTTGCCTTTGTGCACGAAGGTCACGCTCTTTCGCTTCTGCGACAGCGCGTAGTCCAAAGCCGCGCGCACGAGACGCTCGGTTCCCTCGCGGCTCACCGGCTTGATGCCGATTCCGGACGTCCCGGGAAATCGGATCTTCTCGAAGTCCCTAGGAAACTCCGACTCGAGAAACGTGATTATCTTCTTGGCTGCCGCGCTCTCCGCTTCGAACTCGATGCCAGCGTAGATGTCTTCCGTGTTCTCGCGGAAGATGACCATGTCGACATCCTCGGGACGCTTCACGGGACTCGGAACTCCCCGAAACCACCGCACAGGACGAAGGCACACGTAGAGATCGAGGAGTTGCCGAAGGGCGACGTTCAGGGAGCGAATGCCCCCTCCGATCGGTGTCGTCAGAGGGCCTTTGATGCCGACGAGGTGCGTCCGAAACGCTTCGACCGTCTCGTCCGGGAGCCAATTGCCAAAAAGAGTAAACGCCTTCTCGCCGGCAAATACCTCATACCAAGCGATCTGTCTCCTGCCCCCGTACGCGCGGGCGACCGCGGCATCGAGCACGCGCACGCTTGCCCGCCAGATGTCCCGCCCGGTTCCGTCCCCTTCAATATAGGGGATGATCGGGCGATCCGGAACGATCAGGGTACGGTCCGAGCCCATAACGATGGGCTCGCCATGCGAGGGCGGAGCAAACGGAGTCGCCATGTGCGCCGACTAGCATCCCAAGGCGACACATACAAGGCAACCCCGCTGGCGTCTCACGCCCCGCCTACGCCCCTTTGCCCATCGCGTGGTACCCGTGATCCACGTGGATGACGCATCCTGTGATCCCGGATGCGAGCGACGAGCACAAGAATGCGGCGACGTCGCCGATTTCCCGCGGCGCGATGGGAACGGGCAACGGCGAACTCTGAGCCACGTAGTCAATCATCTGCTCAATAAAGGGCTTGGCTCGCGGCTCGGAACTGGACTCGCTCGAGGAACGCGTTCGCCCAATGGCGCTCGCCGCCCGAGTGGCAACAGGTCCCGAACTGATGCAGTTGACACGCTGACCCCATCGGCGACCTGCCTCCCACGCGAGCACGCGCGTGTCGCTCTCGAGCGCCGCCTTCGCACTTGACATTCCGCCGCCATAGCCAGGAACGACACGTTCGCTCGCGAGGTAGGTGAGGCTCACGTACGACCCTCCCGGGCGCATCAGCGGTCCAAAGCGCTGAACAAGCGACACCATGGAGTACGCACTGACACCAACGGCCGCCAAGTAGCCTCGACGACTCGTGTCGAGCAAACCGCGAGAGACCTCGGGGGCATTGGCAAGCGTGTGGGCAACGATGTCCACTGGCGTCTCCCCAAAATCCTCTCGCAGCCGGTTCGCACACCCCTGGACAGTGAAATCACCGAGGTCTTTGTATCGCCTGTTCTCGCGCACGTCGGCAGGCACGTCTTCGATCGTGTCGAAGTCGACGTCGAGCGGGAGAATGCGCTCGAACGCGAACGTACTCCCATCAGAGACGCGTAGGGAAGCATCGATTTTGCCGCGGCGCAGCAGCGTTTCAAAGATGTTGAGAACGGGAGGCCAGGTGCCGATGCACACCGAGGCCCCCGCTTCCGCGAACGACTTGGCGATAGCAAAGCCGAGGCCCGCGTCGTCAGCAACTCCTGCCACGAAAGCGCGTTTGCCAGAAAGATCGATGGGCAACATGAATGCCCTGACCAGAAGCCGCGAAGTCGGGCACGAGTCAAGTCCGTAGCAACGCCCACCTCAGTTCGATCAGGACACTCAACGGGAGCCGCCCCCGGCCAAAAGGTCGAGGGGCAGAACAGTCTGCCCCATGGGATCGGTTGGCTGGTCCACGGACGAGACGTCGAGTGCAGCAGCAGCGGTCGGATGGGTACCGGATCGGATAGTCGTCTTCTCGTCAAGCACGGCACGAACATTCTCGAGAAGGCTTTGAACGGCGAATGGTTTCGCTAAGAGCGCGGACGGAACTTCGCGCGCGAGCCCTTCGACTTCCACGTCTTCCGTATGGCCCGACACGAACAGCACCCTTAGGCGCGGCCACAGTTCTGAAAGACGCTGTGCGAGCTCCACACCTCCCCCCGATGGCATGACGACGTCCGTGACCAGCACATCGACATCCCCCACGATAGTCGCCGCCAACTCGAGGGCTCTCGCCGAACTGTCGGCGTCGATCGCTCGATAGCCGTGCTTTCGAAGAACCGCGACGGCGGCTCCGCGAACCGCATCATCGTCGTCTACAACTAGCACCGTTTCTGTGCCGCACCGCACCGAATTCCCCCGCGCGGCCGGAGGCATGCTCGGCTCCGCCCCTACGAGAGCCGGGAAGTAAACAGCGAATGCCGTGCCGACGTCCACGGCACTGTCGAGAGCGATCACGCCACCGGCATCGCGAACGATGCCAACTACGGTGGCAAGGCCAAGGCCGGTGCCTCCCGCCTTGGTCGTGTAGAATGGCTCGAAGGCGTGGCGCCGAGTCTCCTCGTCCATTCCACACCCCGTGTCCCGAACGGAAATCCGTACGTACGACCCCGGCTCAAGCGACATTCCGCTGGGCGAGGGCGGAGACACGATGAGGTCCACCGAGATCTCGAGCTCGCCGCCCGCCGGCATCGCATCGCGCGAATTCACCGCGAGATTCATCAGCACCTGTTCGAGCTGAACGGGATCGATGCGAATGGGTGGCAAGCCAGGTCGCGCCCCCGTGCGCACGACAACACGCTCGCCCAACGTGCGTTTCAACATCGTCTCCAAGTTGGTGACGAGCGCTCCCGCATCGACGAGTTGCACGTCGGTCGCCTGCTTGCGGGTGAACGCCAAGAGCTGTCGCGTCAAGCTCGCGCCGCGTTCCGCCGCTCGGCAAATCTCGCGCAGGTCCTCTCGTAGCTCAGAATCCCGAGCCGAATCGAGCGCGAGGCTCGCGTAGCTCAAGATCACCGACAGCAGGTTGTTGAAATCGTGGGCGATTCCGCTTGCGAGCCGCCCGACCGGCTCCATTTTCTGGGCTTGTCGAAGCTGGGCTTCGAGCTCTTCCTTGACGTGAAGCGCGCGATGCTGCTCGGTCACGTCCATCTGCGTGCCGACGAGACGGACTGGACGATCGTCAGCATCGCGCTCGACCACCGCACCGCGCGAGAGGAGCCACCGGCAATCGCCGGACCGCATCTGCATGCGGAACTCGCACGCATGATCCGAGCTGGACAATCCCGCTGGAATGCGCATGGCAGCAATGACTCGACTGCGGTCCTCTGGGTGAACCCGGTCGACGAACCAGCCGAGGTCTTCGTCGAGCGCGCAATCCCCGAGCTCGAGGATCGCAACTAGATTCGCATCCAGGTGGATGACATCGGTCGTGAGATCGACCTCGAACGTACCCTGTCTCGACGCTGCAAGCGCGAGACGAAGGCGCGTTGCACCATCCTCTAGCGCTGCGCGCCCGGCGTGACCTGCCGACGAGTCGTTCATCACCCCCACGACGTGGCGGACGTTGCCGCCATCATCAGTCTCGACGGTTCGCCACATGAGGCGCACCCAGCGATAGGAACCGTCCTCAGCTCTGGCCCGGACTTCCATTTCGCTCAGATCGACCGAGTGGGCAGGCGGCGAGCGGATGCGATCGAGAAGTCGAGCCTGGTCTGCTTCGTGAATCAGCGCCAGGAACGCCTCCAGCGTTTCGTGACGCGACCGGGAATCGCGCCCCACCGTCGTCTGGCACTGCCCCGACCACTCGGACTCTTCCGCCTCGAAGCGGAGCTCAAAGACGCTTCCACAGCCGGTGCCGATGGCCCGCGGCGATCCCGAGCTACCCTGCTGAGAATCCGACTCCGGTCGCGGAGCGCGGACGAGTCTCGCGCTCGAATCCGGCAGGACACGACCGGGCATGGGACAGATATTATCATGAATCGTCCACTGCACGACCAATCTGAACGAACAGCTACGAATTGGAGCGAAGCAGTGGCTAAGTCGCCTTTATTTCCGGGAGATCGATTCCGCGTCGACCGACGCATGACCGTGGCCGCGCGTCACGAAATAGCCCTAAAGGTCGTACGAACTCGTATTCACTCCGAGTGCATCGCTACGGGGCATACATACTCACAATAGTGAACCGGTGGGCTCGCCGAATGCGAGCACGCTCTGCCAACGCGAGCTACTCTACCTAGGTCATGGCCTTGGGCGCCTCGAGAACGTTGTCCACCCGGCTCAACATCGTCGAGCAGTCGCTCGACGATACGCTCCAGCGCTTGCGTGAACTTCCGCCCGGACCCATCGTGCGCGAGCTGCGTGCCAAGGCGGAGGGATATGCTCGCGCACTGCACACTTGGACCGTGCGGCCCCCGACGCAGGAGCAGCGTGCGACGCTCTTGCGCCTCGTGCTCGACCTGAACATGCAAGCGATGGCCGTGGGACGCGAGCCGCAGTAGACCCGCTATCATGCCGCGTTGGCCGTGGTTGCTCGGCATCCTCGTCGGGATCGCAGCGTCGGGTATCGCGGCATGCTCGCAGCGCGGACCTCATGGCCTAGCGGTCGGCGGAGTGCCGGCGAATCCATCGCAAGTGTTCGCCGCCGTGGACGCTGCGCCCGCTGGCCAACAGGGACGACTGCCGGCTACGGCTTTGCCACGACACTACTCGCTCGAGATCTACGTTGACCCGGCGAAGTCTCGCTTCGCTGGCCGTGCGACCATCGCCATCGATGTGACCGTGCCATCGACGGTCCTGGTCATCCACGCGCGCGACATGCATATCGCCCACGTCGTGGCATGTGTCGGCGGTCGAGAGACTTCCGCTCCTCCGGAGGTTCGATCTGTTTGGCCCGGGTCAGCATCTGACGAGCTGGAGCTGCGCTTCCCGGCGCCTCTGCCAGTGGGATCGGTGCGACTCGTCATCGACTACGATGCTCCGTTTGCTTCGGATCTCGCGGGTCTGTATCGCGTGCATGAACACGGTCTCGATTTCGCTTTCACTCAGTTCGAGCCCTCGGATGCGCGCCGGGCTTTCCCGTGTTTCGACGAGCCCGGTTTCAAGACCCCGTACGATCTGGTCCTCGTCACTCCACCGGCGATGACTGCAGTGGCCAACGCACCGGAGGCGTCGAGTACAGTTCTGGCGGACGGAAGCGTCGCTCATCGGTTTCTGACCACGGCTCCGATACCCAGCTACCTCGTGGCCTTCGCAGTCGGCATCTTCGACGTCGTTCAAGGCCGGACCGCACCCTTCCCGATTCGCGTCATTGCGCCGAAGGGCGAGGGCTCGACAGCTGGATCAGCCCTCGAGACGGCCGAGGCACTCGTGGATCGATTGGCGGACTATTTCGGCATCTCGTTTCCCTACGCCAAGCTCGACCTCGTAGCAGTTCCCGATTTCGCGCCGGGTGCGATGGAGAATCCTGGCCTCATCGCGTTCCGCGCCGGCCTCTTGCTGGTCGATCCGCTGCACGCTTCGACGCGCGTTCGGCGCTCGCAGGCGACTGTGATGGCGCACGAGCTCGCACACCAATGGTTCGGCGACCTCGTCACCATGCAGTGGTGGGACGACATTTGGCTGAGCGAAGGCTTCGCAACCTGGGCACAAGCCAAGATCGTCGACGAGTGGCGACCGCACTTCGGCGCCGAGCTCGACCAGATCTCGAAAGTGGACAGCGTCATGGACCTGGATTCGCTCGCACACGCGCGTTCCGTCCGCGAACCGGTGCGGTCGCGAGCCGAGGCGGCGGAAGCGTTCGACGGGATCACCTACGAGAAGGGTGCGGCCGTCCTGCGCATGATCGAACAATGGGTGGGCCCCCAGATCTTCCGTCGCGGCGTGCAGAAGTACTTGCGCGATCACGCGTGGCAAACGGCGAGTGCCGACGATCTGTTCGCTGCGCTCGACTACGTTTCGACGTTCCAGGTCGGACGGATGGCGAGCGGATTCCTGGATCATCCCGGTGTTCCGGAGGTCCGCGTGAACTGGCGATGTGACTCTCACGGCCGGAGCGATCTGACGCTTCGGCGACTCGATTGGCGGTCGGTTGGGGCGGCCCTCCAGACACCCGGTCAGTGGACAGTTCCGGTCTGTGTGAGCGACGCGACTCAACATGCCAGTAGCTGCTTCACACTCGGGTCCGAGACCCTGACCCGCGAGCTCGCGGCACACTGCCCGACGTGGGTGTATCCGAATGCTGACCAGTCTGGCTACTATCGATTCGCCCTCGGCGCTCCTCAGCTGCTCGCCCTTGCACAGGACGAACGCGCGTTGCCGATAGCCGACCGCGCGGGACTGATTGCCAACGCCTGGGCCGAAGTCCGAAGCGGCCAGATCGCCCCGAGCACGCTGCTCGAAATGCTAACGCGATTCGACTCCGACGACGCTCCGGTCGTCATCGAACAAATCGTTCGCGCCCTTGCCGGCGTCGACCGCGCTCTGGTCGAGGACGCAGCGCGTCCAGCGTTCGAGCGATACGTGCGCGAACGGCTGGCGTCAAGGAAAGCCGCGCTCGGGTGGGTTCCCTCGCCTGGGATCGATGGGATGGTCAACGACGATCGCTCCATCGAGAGACGTACCGTGCTCACGGCCATGGGTGAGCTTGCGCACGACCGCGCTACCATCGCACAAGCTGACGCCTTTGCTGTTCGCTGGCTCGAGGATCCGACGACTGTTTCGAGCGACACAGCGGACGTCGCCGTGCCCCTGGCGTCGATTGGCTCGGGGGCCGCGCGTTTGCGGCAGCTCAGAATTGCAGCAGGACGGGCGACGACCCTCGATCAGCGGGAACTCGCCCTTCGAGCCATGGCCTCGTTCATCGACCCCACCGTCCTTCTTCAGGCATTGGACGTCGTGCTCACCCCGGAAATACGCGCCTCGGAGATCCGCTACGTGCTCGGATCGGCACTTGGTGACCGAATGCACGGCGCCATCGTCCTAGCGTGGGCAAAGGAACACTGGACGGATCTGCTGAAGCGGGCGCCGAGCGTCCTCGGCCGCCGATTCCTGGTCGACGCTGTGGAATCTTTGTGCAACGCCGGAGAAGTCGAGGACGCTGCGCGCTTCCTCGAGGCGGATGCGGGGAACTTGGAGGGGATTCGCCGGGGGCTCGACGAAGCGATCGAGTCCGCCAAACTGTGTGTAGCCCTGCACACTCGTGACGCCGCCAATCTCACCAAATGGCTTACTCGCTAGACTCACGAACCCCCATGGAAGGGAATCCGACAGGCGAAACGCCTCGTTTGCGCGGGTACGGATGGGTACGGGGGTCAGCCTGAATGGGCCGGGGCTCGGACAGTGCGGGCTGGAGATCGCTGCGAACGTCCAGGCGATGTCGCACGAGTCGCTCGATGTCGCGAAGGAGTGTCCGCTCCTGTGGAGAGCAGAAGGAAATCGCCTCGCCGTCGGCTCCCGCCCGCCCTGTGCGACCGATGCGGTGCACGTAGGTCTCCGGCGTGTTCGGGAGATCGTAGTTGACGACGTGAGAGATGCCCGTAACGTCGATGCCTCGTGCCGCCACGTCCGTCGCCACAAGGACGTGAACCGCGCCTCTGCGGAACGCCTCGAGCGCCCGCTGGCGCGCCCCCTGCGATTTGTTGCCGTGGATGGACGCCGCGTCGAGGCCCGCATGCGTAAGCTGTTCCGCGAGCCGCTCGGCGCCGTGCTTGGTGCTGGTAAACACGAGGGCGCGAAGCACGCCCTCTTCGCGCAGGACCCGCTCGAGAAGTGGCCTCTTGGAGGGTCGTTCGACGAAGACGACAGATTGGGCAATGCTCGGCGCAGCGGTCGCGGTCGGCGTGACGGAAACGCTGACGGGATCCTTGAGCAAAGACCGGGCAAATCCGCCGACCGACGAGGGCATCGTCGCGGAGAAAAGGAGGGTCTGGCGTTGGGCGGGAAGCGCTGCGCAGATCGCTTGAATGTCACGAACGAATCCCATGTCGAGCATGCGGTCGGCCTCGTCGAGGACCAAGTAAGAAACCGCATCGAGCCGCAGTACGCCCTGTCTCATCAAATCGAGAAGTCGACCGGGGGTCGCCACGAGAACGCTCGGACCGCGCCGCAAGGCCATCTCTTGGCCGCGCTGACTCACGCCCCCATACACGACGGTGTGTTGGACCCCCAAGAATCGTCCGTAGGCCGCGACGCGCGCATCGATCTGGGACGCGAGCTCACGAGTCGGGGTGACGACAAGAACGCGAATCGCTCGCGGACCGCGGTCTTTCGGAAGCGCGGCAAGCTGTTGGAGAAGGGGAAGGACGAATGCCGCAGTCTTGCCTGTTCCAGTTTGCGCACAGGCGAGCACGTCGCGGCCCGCGAGAACATGAGGCACGACCTGCGACTGAACCGCGGTCGGCGCCGTGTAGCCCTCCTGCGCGACGGCACGGACAAGCGAAGCGCAGAGCCCGAGCGATGCAAACGCAGATTCGACAGCGACATCGACTGGCGATGCTTCCGTCGGCACGGGCATCGCCGAGGGCTGAGCTCTAGGCCGGAAGTCGTCCCGGAAGATTTCGGCAGCGGAGGAGGCCCGACCCCCAAAACTCTTCCGAGCGTGACTTGGACGCAAGCCGCGCGGTCGATCATGAGCGTCGAACTGCGCTGGCGTGAACGACCGTTGCTGTGGAGACGCTGCTCTTGCTCCACGATGCGGGCGCTCGACGTCGGGGCACAAGACCACGGGGCGCTCCTGAGAGTCGTATCGTTGGGGCGTGGACGTGGACGAGTTCTGATGATGTGGACGCGGCGCGGGGCGCCCAAATGGGCGTCGCGGCCTGTGGGTCGCGGAATTCAAGGGATGTCGGGATCTTTCTCTCGGCAAAGCTCGTTCTGGTGGGCGCCCACGCTGCCGACGCTGCGGACGAACGCGACCGGTCCGACTGCGGACCGTGCCATCACGCTTCCTTGCCGACCCGAAGTCGCGGGCGCCACTGAAGAGACGTGCGATGCAAGCGCCGCTCAAGAGCCACGCAGCCTCGCCGATTGCCGTGAGTGCGCGGAGTCCTAGCTCATGAAGCTCCCGCGCGCAACTACGCGGTCATCGCGAACGTCGACGATCCATGAGGGACGCGGCCTAGAATCGTTCGACGCCTTGTTCGAGAACGAACAGGGCGCAAGGCAGGCGGCCTGGGCGCTCGTATTGAGCTAACCGTTCCCGAAGAAGAGCAGAAGCGTGACGGTGCGACGGATTCGAAACGTGCTCTCTCAACCCGGTCGGCTGCCGGGCTCGAGTCCGTTTTTGCGCGGCCGCGGCCGCGTCCACGGCCACGGCGGAAGGCTTGCAGTGCTTGCAGCTCTCGCCTTCGGAGTGACGACCCCACTGATCCAGAAACTCGGTCATGGGATCGGTCCCGCACCGTCCGCGGCCCTGCTCTACGCGGGCGCCGCTCTCGCTTCGGGTAATCCCTTTCGCAGTAGGGCGGCGGGGAAGGAGGCCTATGTCCGAACTGAGCACATTGGTCGCCTGGTGGTCACTTCCATATTCGGCGCGGTCGCAGCGCCCATGTGCCTCACGTGGGGCCTCCAACACACGGATGGGGCCGGGGCCTCGCTGCTGTTGAACTTCGAGGCCGTCTTCACGGTCATGTTTGCATGGATGCTCTTTCGGGAGTCGATCGGGCACCGCGTTGCCCTCGGGCTCACCGCGATGGTCGCCGGAGGCGTCTGCTTAGTCCTCGGCGGTCCCCATGGCCCCGGCTTCGGTTGGGGGGCGATTGCGATTGTCCTGGCAACCCTTGGGTGGGCTCTCGACAGCACGCTTTCGCGACCGCTCGCCGACCTCGATCCGACCGAGGTCGTACGTTGGAAAGGGGGTTTCGGTGCAGTGTTCGGCATCGCGATCTCGCTTGCGTTAGGCAGTTCGCTCCCCGGAGTGTGGCAGAGTCTTGGGCTTATCCTATGTGGTGCCACGGGCTACGGCCTGAGTCTGCGCTTCTACCTGCTGGCGCAGCGGCGAATCGGAGCGGCGCGGACTGGATCCATATTCGCGCTGGCCCCCTTCGTTGGAGCGGCGACCGCATGCATTCTGGGCGACCGATCGCCGAACGGAGCAACTCTCGTCGCAGCATTCCTGTTCGCCGGCGGCGTGGTGCTCCACCTGACCGAAGTGCACGGGCATCGCCACAGTCACGAGCCGATCGAGCACGAGCATTTGCATCGTCACGACGACGGGCATCACCTTCACGACGCCCCGACAGCAGGAGAGCACAGTCATCTCCATTGTCACGAAGGCCACGTACACGAACACGCCCACGCTCCCGACTTGCACCACGGCCATCGGCACGCCTAGAAAGCCAGTGTATTTCGGCCGATCCCTGCGCGATCCCGCCGTCGAGCGTGGCTAGCCTACGGGAAGTAGGCTCCGCGCGACTCGCCGCCAGCCCCGCTCGGTTTCGACCGAAATGCACTGACCTTCTCGGCGACACCTCGCGCGAGAGCCTCCGGGCCCTGCGACGTCGCCTTTGGGCGCTTCCGACGGAGGCTGGAGCGCTCCGTCCCGTCCGCTCACTGCGTGATAGCCGTCACGCCTTCGATACAGAAATCCCACGCCACGGCCCCCGTGGATGGACTGGCCGGTATCTGCCACTGAACCAGCATCACCTCAGTCGGATCGAACGTGAACTTTTGAGTCATCCAAGAAGCCTGGGCGGTGTCTGTAAACAGAACCGTATGCACTCCCGCGGTCGAGATCGCCTCGAATGGCGCGTCGTCGTTATTCTCCTTAGTTGTGTAGGCCACCCGGATGGACGTGCTGGGAATCGTCGTGCCGCTCAAGACAAAGCAGAACCCCGTCACGCCGGCTGCAGTGGCATTGTAGGGTTCTTGCGGCGGCCCATCGTTGAGCTCCAACCCAATCCCAGCCCCCCAGGCATTCGTCGCGGTCGAGGTATGACCGGACGTGCACATCTTGCCGCCAACGTTGGTGAACGGAGTGATGGGATTGGGAGTCGTGATGACCGAGCAGTTGACGTTATTTAGGTCGGTGCAGTCGCTGTACATGAAGAAGGAACCGTGAATTCCAACCGAATTGCTGCCGACGGCGACCAGGCCCCCTGTGTCCGGCGTGATGGGAACCCCAGGACATGCGCCGGTCGTTCCGGCCTCGCCGGTCGGAATTCCGGAATCCAGCGAGCTGCCACTCGACGAGCTCGACGTGCTGCTGCCCCCGCCGCTCGACGAACTCGAGCTGCTCGTACTGCCGCCACTCGACGAGCTCGACGTGCTGCTGCCCCCGCCGCTCGACGAGCTCGAGCTGCTTGCGGAGCCACCGCTCGATGAACTCGAACTGCTCTTACCGCCGCTGGACGAGCTCGAACTACTGCTGCTCCCGCTGCTCGATGAACTGGAGCTCCCGCTGCTCGATGAACTGGAGCTCCCGCTGCTCGATGAACTGGTGCTTCCGCTGCTCGACGAGCTCGAACTGCTAGTGCTGCCGCCGCCCGAGGAGCTGGCGCTGCTGGTGCTTCCGCCGCCTGACGAACTCGAGCCACCGCCACTGCCGGCGCCGCTCGAAGAGCTCGAGCTGCTTCCGTTCCCGGCATCAGGCGAGTTTGAACCACCGTCGCCGCCGCTTGTAGACGAACACCCGAAGTGGGGTACGGCGAGTGCGGCGACGACGAGGGGAGACCAAGAGTAGAATCGAAGCGACATAGCCATGCATTCCTTCACGGTGAGAGGATGTCGACCGGCGGGCGCGCCCGAGCACGGCAAACCGAGCAAGCTTACTCCGCCTTTCTTCGCCAGTGGAACGGATAGGTAACAATCTTCGTCGCCGCTTGCGTTGCTGCCGGCCGAAAAAGGACTCGTCGGTGCGCCGGCGGTCACTTCGAGTGGGGACCGGAGCGAGCGTGGAGTGGCTTCGTGCCGGCGCGCATCGCGGCCCCGATGTCCCCAAGGTCCGGGAACGAAGTCACGGTCAAAAGAATGTCCGCCGCCGGAGTGCGTCCCGTGGAGAACGACTGCGCCAGTTCATCCACGGCTCGGCCCGTCGTAGGTGGAACGACCACCGTCGCCGCCAGTTCGCCGGTCTTGACCAGATCCAATCCGTAGCTCGGCGTGCCATCGCAACCGGTGACGGGAACGTCGAGCAGCTCTGGGTTTTTCAGCCCGGCCGCGGCATCGACGAGAGCAGATCGGGCGCCCATCGCCATGCTGTCGTTTTGCGCAGCCACGACCCATTTCGACGCGTTCGACGCACCGCGCGTCCGAAGCCATTGCTCGATGGAACTCGCCCCACTGGCCGTCGACCAATCGCCACGCTCGACGACGACCTCGGCATCCACGTCGTCCAGTTCGCGCTGCATTCCCTCCAGTCGATGCTCCGCGGAGGCCGTGCCAGGCGTACCCGTGATGTACAGGAGCACCCTACGCTTTCGGAGAAGCCACCGGAATTGCCGGCCCTGAATCCGACCGATATCCTTCTGGTCGGGCATGACCGTGAAGAGCGGTACCCCCGAATGCTGACGGCGCAGTTCCTCTATGTACGACCAAGGTCGATTGAGGTTGACGAACGCTATGCCCAACCGCGCTGCCTCCTCGGCGACGGGCCGCAACAACACTTCCATGACCGGAAAGACGATAAGCCCCCGCGGCCGGATGACCTGAGGCTCGGCGAGACACTCCCTTATTTGAGCGACCTGGCGCTGCGCGTCGTTGCCCGCGCTCACCTCTCGAACGGAGTACTGGTGAAGTCGCGCAGCCATCCGGAACGACTCTTTGAGAAGCACCTGATAGTCGTTGTCGAGCGACCGGAGAAAGAGAGCTATTCGTGAAGGCTCAGGCACTTGCGTTCTCTCCGGACAAGGGGAAGTCTACCCTTGCATCTGGGTCGGCCGCGACCTCCGAAGCACCGCGGCAAAGAAACCATCTGGGCCGTCGTCGTCGCTTCCGTCGAAGCGCCAGGTCGACAGGTACTTCCCGTCGCCCGTCACGAGCGATCGCGCCCGTGCGCCGCCCAGAATCTCGCGCGCCGTCACCCGAGTGTATTCGCTCTCGCGAGCCAGAAACGACTCCGCGATCTGCAAGCCCTCGCTCGGCAGGAAGGAGCACGTGGCAAACACGAGGCGACCGTGTGAAACCACGAGCTTCGTCGCAGCCGCCAACAACGCGCGCTGGTGCTCGACGAGTCGACCGATCTCCTCGGTCCGGAGACGCCAGCGAACCTCGGGATTGCGTCGAATCGCCCCGACTCCCGTGCACGGAGCGTCGACGAGCACGCGCGTCGCGCTTGACTCGAGCCCACGCAGCCGGTCGCCTGGTGCAAGCAGGTCGCACTCGACAGTCCGCACATTGGTAGCACCCGCCCGACGTGCACGACGTCGCAGCTCTGCGAGCTTGTCCGCTGACGCATCCAGGGCGATGACTTCTCCCTTTCCGCCGAGCAGCGCGGCCAAGGCCAACGTCTTGCCTCCAGCACCAGCACACGCGTCGATCACGCGAGTGCGCGGCGGTGGAGCCACGAGCTCGGCGACGATCTGCGAGGCCTCGTCCTGCATCTCGAATGCCCCGCGAGCGAACGCCTGGGTGCGAAAGGGCGACCTGCGGCCCGCGATCACGAGGCCATCGCGCGCATGCCGAGTCGATGCCGCGTCAAGCCCTTCATCCTTCAACGCGGACAGGAGCTCATCGCGCGTCATGCTCAACGTGTTGGCCCGCGCCACCCGCGGGGCGGCGGCGTTCATCCTCGCCAGGGCCAACTCGAGCGCAACCGTACCCACCTCGGACCGCACGAGATCGACGAGCCAATCGGGCATCGAATACGACGTGGCGAGTCGTTCCGTCTCACCCGTGAGTTCGTTCAGACGGGCATCGAGATCGGTACGTTCACCGCGGGCAATCGACAGAAGCATGGCCAAGCGCGCAGGCGCACCATCCTCCGCACCGCAGGCGAATCCGAGCAGTCGGTGGTATTTGACGAGAGCTTGAACCGCAGCCGCGACGACTCCTGCATCGCTCTCGTTCACCCCCCGAAAGATCCGAGCAAACACATCGCTCAAGAATGGCCAATTTCCGTGCCGTTCCTCGTCGTACCCGCGCGCCACCAAGGCCCCAAGCGCGCCATCGACGCGAAGGCGGTCGCTTTCCTCGGACGTAAGCGCGAGCGCAATCGCGACCATGACTCCTCGAACTAGCTTACTGTTGGCGACACACCGAAGTCGAACAACGGGTTGTAGAATGCTGCCGTTGCCGATCCGAAGCCCTCCATCCCTCGACGATGCGCTCGCTGGCGATTGGACACTGCCTCGAGACAGTGCCGCGCCCTGGTTTCGTGTGGGCGACGACGCCGTTCGCCTCCTGCGCGACGGGCGCCAAGTGTTTCCTGCGATGCTCGACGCGATCGCCGGGGCGAGCAAGGAACTCCTTCTGGAAATGTATTGGGTGGGCGTCGACTCCGTCGGCGAGCGATTTCGCGAGGCTCTCGCCCAACGCGCTCGCGCCGGGGTCGACGTTCGCGTGGTCTACGACGCGATCGGAAGCCGCGGAGCGACACCGGGCTTCTGGCACTCGCTCGAGAAGAGTGGCGGCCGGATCGCCGAATTCCACTCGGTGTCCCCCTTGGACCGACACTTTCGCCTCGACCGGGTCGAGCTTCGCGATCATCGCAAGCTTCTTGTCGTTGACGGCGTCATGGGTTTCACGGGCGGCGTGAATCTGGCCAAGCCGTGGCTGGCGCGCGAACAGGGCGGGGAGGACTGGCGCGACGACGCCGTCCAGGTGCACGGATTCGCGGCAGCGGAACTGCGAACGCTCTTCTTTCGCACGTGGCGCCAGCTCACGCGCGAGACCATCCCGTCCGATCTTCTGCCCTTGTCACGACGCCACACGCGTCCGGTGTGGGTGCTCGCGAGCCAGTGGCGGACGCGACGAAGCATCCACCGGGAGTACCTCTCGCGAATCCGCCGTGCCCGGAAGCGTATTGACATCGCCAACTCGTACTTCGTGCCGGATCGCAACGTGCGGCGAGCTCTGTCGTTCGCGGTTCGTCGCGGCGTTGACGTGCGAGTGCTCGTTCCCGAAAGGAGCGATGTGCGCATCGTGCAGTACGCCACCGAGTCCCTCTTCGAAACACTGCTCGGGCGCGGCGTGAGAATCTGGACCCTGCCCGCGCCGATGCTTCATGCGAAGACCGCCATCATCGATGACACGTTCACAACCATCGGTAGCTACAACCTCGACTACAGATCGTGGCGCAAAAACCTCGAGGTCAATCTCGCTGTCGAGGACCGCGCTTTCGCCGGACACGTTCGGGCTTCCTTCGAGCAAGACCTTGGTCGCTCGCAGCGAGTGGACGAGATCTCTTGGAAGCAGCGACCCTGGACCCGGCGCGGGATGGAGTGGCTGGCGTTTGCAATGCGGAGGGTCTGGTGAGGCCCCCCTACTTGGTCGACGTTCCCAGGGAGCTGCGGCGAAGCGCCCGCATTGCAGGACTCGTGGCGGTCACCTCGGCAATGCTTCCGGCGTACCTGATCCGCCGTCGATTCGTCGCGGTGCGCGACAGGGACCAGGTACGCGCCCGCTGGGTGGGACTGTGGGCGTCGACGCTCCTGGACCTGTTTGGGATCCGCGTCCTTGCTCGAGGACCCGTGCTGGCGACCGATCGAGGGCATCTCGTCGTGTCGAACCACCGTTCGGCGGCGGACATCCTGCTGCTCCTGCGAGCGTTCGGCGGACCGATCGTCAGCAGGGCCGATCTCGCGCGTTGGCCACTCATCGGGCCAGCGGCGAAGGCCGCTGGGACGGTGTTTGTCGAGCGTACGAACACCGTGAGCGGCGCGAACGCCATCCGGTCGATTCGCGCCCTCTTGCGTGAAAGGGCAACCGTGATCCTCTTTCCCGAAGGAACGACCTATCCAGGCGACGAGGTCCGACCTTTCTTCGCGGGCGCGTTCGTTGCCGCGATGCATACGCCAATCGATATCGTCCCGGTCGGCATCGCGTACGCGAGCGACTCGGAGGCCGCATTCGTGAACGAGACTTTTGGTTCCCATCTGTCGCGAATGGCCGGCGCGCCTCCGTCGACCGTGGCCATGTGTGTGGGCACACCGATCGTCGTCGATGACCGTGCCCGATCTGCCCAACTCCGCGATGAGAGCCACGCTGCCGTGCAAGACCTCGTGTTCGCGGCACGCTCGTTCGTAGACGGGGACAAACCCGGGGTGCTCTCCAGGTAGTCGCGGCTCCCGCGTGGATGGCAGAGGCCTATTTTGCGTCGACGTCGGTGGGTATGTCGGAACGACGAACGCACCCACGATCGGCAAGCATGCGCAGCGCCCGCACTGCCTCGATCCGGCGATCCTTGTTGGCTCCGGCAGTGCGCGCGAACCTCAGGAGGGCGTCGCATCCGGCGCGCAGTTCCTCGGCGTCCTCCGGATCCTGGGGACGTCGCGGCAGCGCTGCAAGGGCGTCGATCGCGCTTAGAGCCGCCTGGGCCACCGTGTCCGCGGACGTCGAGGCCAGATCGGCCAGCCACGGAAGCTCCGCGAAGTCGTGGCAGAACTCCATGGCTCGAACGGCTGTCAGGCGAAGACCGGACACCTCCGCGCGCTCGCGCAGGCCGGGACACCCAATCCGCTGGCTGAGGCGCATGAAGTCCTCCGGCTCTCCGTCTTTGGCCGCCGCCCACAGGGCCGCCTCGGCGGAATCCATGGGGTTCGGCGAGCCCTGGGACTCGGACTCAGGATCGGCCGACGAGAGGAGGGACGCAACCGACGCCTCGGGCGGTGGTTTCTTGCGACAGCCATCCGCCCCCGCGAGCAAGCCTAAGCAAGCAGCGAAACCGAGCAAGCGATCCATCCGGAACCCGGCGGGCATTCGGCGCAAGACGCCCCCCCGCGCAGCGAGTTCCGAGTTGGAAGGCATCACGCGCCGGAGGGCCTCAGGGCAGAACCACGTCGAGCGACTTGCGAGCCGTCGTTTTGTCACCCTCGACTTTCGCATTGAAGTCCATCACGGCCCGATTGATGTGCATACTGCAGAATTTTGGACCGCACATCGAACAGAACTCGGCCGTCTTGAAGTACTCGTCCTTGAGGGTCTCGTCGTGCATGGCCTCCGCCGTCTCAGGATCGAGGGAAAGGCGAAACTGCTCCTTCCAGTCGAACGCGTAGCGTGCCCTGGATAGCGCGTCGTCGCGGTCACGGGCACCGGGCCGATGACGTGCGATGTCGGCGGCGTGGGCAGCGATCTTGTAAGCGACTAACCCAGCGCGCACGTCGTTCTCGTCGGGGAGGCCGAGATGCTCCTTCGGCGTGACGTAGCAGAGCATGGCCGCGCCAGCCGCTCCAGCCATCGTCGCCCCGATCGCACTCGTGATGTGGTCGTAGCCGGGGGCGATGTCGGTGACGAGAGGTCCCAGAACGTAGAATGGGGCTTCGTGGCAGAGCTCGATCTCTTTGCGAACGTTCATTTCGATCTGATCGAACGGGACGTGCCCTGGGCCTTCGATCATGATCTGGACGTCCCTGCGCCACGCCGCCGTGGTCAGTTCGCCGAGCGTGGCCAGCTCGGCGAACTGGGCCGCGTCGCTGGCGTCAGCCAGACATCCCGGGCGCAGTCCGTCCCCAGCACTCACCGTCACGTCGTAGCGAGCGCATATCTCCAACACCTTTTCCCAGTGCAAGAAAAGGGGGTTCTGCTTGCCGGTCTCGATCATCCACTGGGCCATGATGGCTCCCCCTCGCGAGACGATTCCGGTGATCCGGTGTTGCACGAGGGGCAGGTGTTCGCGCAGCACGCCCGCGTGCAGTGTGAAATAGTCAACCCCTTGTTTGGCCTGGTGTTCGAGCATGTCGATGATGTCGTCCGCTCGGATGTCCGACACCTTCTTGCGCTCGGTCAGCACCTGGTAGATCGGAACTGTTCCAATCGGGACAGGCGACGCAGCGATGATGGCGGCCCGGATGCCGTCGATGTCTCCTCCGGTCGACAGATCCATCACCGTATCGGCCCCGTACTTGAGCGAGATGCTCAGCTTTCGAAGCTCCGCGTCCACATCGCTCGTGACCGCACTGTTGCCGATGTTGGCGTTGACTTTGCACGACAGGGCGACGCCGATGCCGATTGGCTCGAGGTTCCTGTGTTGGACATTCGCGGGAATCACGAGCCGGCCACGGGCCACCTCGTCACGCACCGTCGCGCGATCAATCCGCTCGCGCGAGGCAACGAAGGCCATCTCCTCGGTGACTACACCCCGGCGGGCGTAGTGCATCTGAGTCTTCACGAGGTCGCCGGAGCGCTTCGATACCCACTCGGTTCGCATGGGAGACGTGATTAGGACGATGCGCTCAAGGGGGCAAGCAGGCCCCGCGTCATCGAATCGGGTCTCACTCCTGCAGCAGGCGGAGAGCTGAGGCAGCTTGACAGAGCGGTCCCATCTCGCTTAGCTCCCGGCCTCCCGCCCATGCGGGATAGCGCGTAGGTAGCTCAGTCGGTAGAGCAGCGGACTGAAAATCCGCGTGTCGGCGGTTCGATTCCGCCCCTGCGCACGAAACCAGAGGGTGATATTACCGAACTCCCGTCGGCGGAGCCTGACGGAGCACCAGCGTCGTCGTGAAGCTCACGTTGGACTCGATGACGTGCCGCTCGGCGCCGAACAGGTCCAGCGGATAATCGTTCCCTATGGTCAGCCCGAGCGAGTCGAGCTGGACTTGGGCCACCTCTCGGTTGTGTACACCCCCAAGGTCGATGGCGAGCGTGCCGTTGATGAACACGAAGACGTCGTCGTCGCCGCTGAACGAAAAGGTCTCGCCCCCGTTGTACGTGAAGATTGTGTGGAGTTCTGTCGTGAACGAATAGTTGTGTGGTTCCCCCTGGTTGCCGAAAGCTGTTTGATACTGCGAGCCGTCGTCGATAGGAAAGAACTCTTTGGTAGCGTTGGTGCTCGAGAGAGGGACTCCCGAGACGAGGCTGTCGTAGCCGTAGGTTCCGGACGCGTTCTGCGACAGCGTGATCGGATACTGAACGTTGATGTTCGTGCCCGGGACGTCGTTATACCACTGATTGAAATACGTTGCGCCGTGGGTCGTCGCCGTGGTGCCCGAGCCATGGGCGTAGACGGGTTTGCCATCCGTGCCGATCGTCGATTCGACGATGCCCCGATCGTCGCCGGTCTCATTGTTGAAATCCGGGTTCGTGCCTCCGGCTGTCCACATCTGAAAGTCGCGAATGGTGATGGTCAAAGCCCCATTGCTTTCAAAGCCGGCATCGGACTGGGACGTCCCACCGGAAGAGCTACCCCCTCCACTCCCTGGGTCGGTGATGCCCGCGCCACTGCTGCTCGGCGCTAGGATTGAGCCGGAGCTCGAGCCGCCGTGAGAGCCACTTCCGCTCGAGGGCGACCCGCAGGCGACAGCGACAAGCGCCATTGCGAGACCCGAAACCACCCGGCGATTCGACACGTACATCACTGACCTCCGTCCCATCCCATGGCTTGCCACATGATCATCCGTCATTTCCGGCGTCGGGGCAGCTCCCGTTACAAACTTTAGCGCACAAAGACGCACTATTGGTGGTGAGCGACCGTTCAAGGGCATGTTCGGCAAGCTTGCGCCTCAAGGCTCGGCCGCAACCGCCGTTCCCCCCACGTGTGAAGACGTTTGCTGCTTGGCTGGAGGAGGCGCTCCAACGCGAGCCCACGGGGTCCGCCACGCCGGTGTCGACCAATTCGGAACAGCCCGCGATCGAGGCATTCGAACGCCTCATCAGCGCGTTTCCGGAGTTCGCGCCGTCGCTGGTGGCGCAGGCCCCGTGGGCTGAGGAGTTGGGCGTGGAGCTGCCGTGCGACGTCGACGCGGTCAAGCGAGCGTTTCGACGGCTTGCATTTCGAACCCATCCGGACCGGACAGGGGGATCGCATGCGGCGTTCCTGCGCGCCCAGGAGCTACTCGAGGAGGCGCGTCTGTGGCTGGAGGGTGCTGACACGCGCTCCAAGTGGTCACCGTTAGAGGTCTACACCAAGACAGCGATGGCCTCGGCTGGGACCATGTGCCCAACGTACGCGTAGACCGACGAGGAGCTGCTCGAGCAGGAGCCTCGCCTACGACGGAGACGCCATCTTCTTCATCGCGACCACCAGCGCAAATGCATCGAGCGGAGTCAACCTGTCGAGATCCACGGCGCGCACGGTGTCGAGTACGGGATGAGTAGGCGATGCTGACGCAACAGCGCAAAAGAGATCGAGCTGGGGCTTCGGGACATCGGGCAGGGGGGGCGCAGGCGACGGGGTGTCCAGTCGCGCCGGTCCCTGCTCGAACTGCTGGAGCAGCGCCCTCGCTCGGGCGACGACGGACTCGGGAACCCCAGCGAGCCGGGCACATGCCACGCCGTAGCTTCGCGATGCCGCTCCACGCTGGAGCTTGTGCAAGAAGACGAGGTCCCCCTCGTGCTCGCGCGCGCTTACGCTCCAGTTCTCACACGTTTCTGCCCGCGACTCGGCGAGCTCCGTGAGCTCGTGGTAGTGCGTGGCGAACATCGCTCGGCATCCTACGACGTCGTGGAGGTACTCCGCGACCGCCCAAGCGATCGCCAGGCCATCGTACGTACTTGTTCCACGACCGATCTCGTCAAGCACGACGAGTGATCGCCTAGTTGCGCGACGAAGTACGTTTGCCGTCTCCTTCATCTCGACCATGAAGGTGCTCTCTCCCCGCGACAGATTGTCGCTCGCACCGACACGCGTCAGAACTCGATCGACGACGCCGAGGCGCGCGCTACCCGCCGGAACGAATGCCCCCATTTGTGCGAGGAGCACGGCCAAGGCCGTCTGGCGCATCAGGGTCGACTTGCCTGCCATGTTCGGCCCCGTCACGAGCCAGAGCCGCGGACGCCCTGGCCCAGCTCCAAGCGACACGTCGTTGGGCACGAACCGTCCAGCCGAAGCGAGCTTCTCCACGACTGGGTGGCGCGAGTCTTCGAGCAGGAGATCGTCGGAGTCATCGACCACGGGACGCGTCCAGTCCTCTCGATGGGCGACCTCGGCCAGCGCTCCAGCCACATCCCAAGCGGCCAGACACCCCGCGACGGCACGCAACCGCTCGACCTGCGCGCCAAGCTCGGTCACCAGCCTTTCGTAGAGCTCCGCCTCCCGTGTGCTCGACCTCTCTTCGGCGTGGGCAAGTTGGTCCGCGAGCTCGTCGAGCTCATCGCACGTAAAACGCTCCCCGCTGGCCACTGTCTGCTTGCGTCGCCAGTCGCTTGGCGCCCTGGTGAGCTGGGCGCGCGTGACTTCAATGTACCAGCCGAAGACCCGTGTAAACTTCAGCTTGAGCGTCGAGATGCCCGATACGTCGCGAAGACGCGCCTCGAGCGCCACGATCAGGTTCTGGCCGCCCTTCATCAGCGCGCGGGCTTCGTCGAGCTCCACGTCGAATCCGTCCCGCATCACTCCGGCATCGCTGACCCGAAGCGGCGGGTCGTCGGCCACGGCCCGCGCGAGCAGGGCGTACACGTCACTGCACTCGTCGACCCACGGGTCGCCCTCAGCCACGCCGAGCGCGCTCCGAGCATCCCCGCCTGGACATCGGGCGAGCGCCGCGCCAAGCGACGGCAAGCACGAGAGTGACCTCCGCAGAGCGACAAGGTCGCGCGGTGCCGCACGCCCGACAGCGAGTTTCACGGCCAGGCGTTCGATGTCGCCGATCTTCGCCAATGCGGAGCGCACTTCGACCCGAACCGCTGGGTGCGTCACGAAGAGCTCCACGCCGTCATGACGGCGGCGGATCTCGGCGACGCGGGTGAGCGGAGCGAGCAGGCGTCGCCGAAGCAGTCGAGCCCCTGGAGCGGTTTCCGTGAGATCGATAGCAGCGAGCAGCGAGCCTCGCTCACCTCCGTCGACCGCACGAACCAGCTCGAGATTCGCTTGGGTCGCTTGATCGAGCACGAGAGTGCCACCCAGGTCGTAGAAAGCCAGCCGAGCTACCGGAAGCGACCGGCCCGCTTCGCAGGCTCGTGCGGCGAGGATGCATCGAGCCGCCGCGACACGCGCGGCCTCCGACGGACACGACGCAACGCCCTCGCCCGCCCCGAGTTGGGCGTCGAGCACCGCCAACGGAGACTCAACGCCTTCTGCAAAGTCCCGGACGGCGGCGCTGGCTCGTGCGAGCTTGAGCGGTTTCCCGAGAGCGCGCGAGAGGGGGCCAACCAGCACCTCGCGAGGCTCGAGGCGCAAAAGCTCCGCCAGCGCCGTCGCTTCGTCCGGAGCCTCGCACGCGAGAAGCTCGCCGGTCGACGCGTCGAGTGCGGCGACGCCGAAGGGTCCTCCTTCGCATGGACGTTCGACGGCAGCGAGGTAGTGGTTGGTGCGCTCGTTCAGGCCAGCGTCGTCATACGGAACGCCCGGACTCACGACGCGCACGACCTCGCGGGGAACGATGCCCTTGACCTTCGCGGGATCAGCCATCTGCTCGCAGATGGCGACGCGGTGGCCCTGGTCGAGCAGCTTCTGCACGTAGCCGCTCGCCGCGTGATACGGCACGCCTGCCATGGGGACCTCGTCTTCGGCGCCCTTGTTGCGGGCGGTCAACGTGAGGTCGAGCGCGCGAGCCGCCACGACGGCGTCGTCGAAAAAGAGCTCGTAGAAGTCGCCGAGGCGAAAGAATAGGAGCGCGTCAGGGTGCGCGGACTTCGCGGCGAGGTACTGACGCATGACCGGCGTCTCGGAGGCCTTGGACATCGGAGATGGGGCGTCCCCTCTTCAGTAGTAGGGGCCGCTCCCCACCGAAATCGTGTTGAGGTCGTAGAAGACGACACCCTGGAGCGACCCGTCAACGACCGCGATCTGGCCCAGCGAATTGACGAAGCGCATCGACTGCGGGCTCGCGGGCGAAGTCGCATACTGCCCTATCGACACGGTCAGAGGCGAGAACCCCGGCGAGATCGTGAACTTCCACACCGAGTCCCGCGCGTCGGCCGCGTGATTGTAGGGGCACCCAGCCCATTCGACGAATGAGAACATCGGATTGCGCATCGCCAACGGGCTATTCCGGTCCAAACCCGACGGCGGGGTCGGGGTCGCGCCTCCATCCGACGGCGGGGGCGTGCACGCGGCATCCGGCCACGGGACTCCGAACGCGCGCGAATTCAAGAGAGCGTTTTGGGGGTCACAAGAGAGAATGCACCTGCCCCCGTTGTTCCAGTCGGCGACTACGTGGTGCAAAAGGCCGATGTTCTCGGTCCCGACGGCAACCCATTCGCCACCGGTCCGGACCTTGAACGCTGCCTGACGATGGAAGCAGCAGCGCAGTTGCTTGAGGAACGGGGCGTTGCTCGGATCGGCGCCGACAACGACGCGATTCGTGGTGGTCTCCGGGATGAGCGGTGTCCCCGCGTCACTCACGCCAGGTGGGCCCCATCCGAATCGCCCGATGATGAGCTGACCATCGTAGGCCTGCAGAATGGGGAAGTCGCGCGCGAAGTGGGTGTCGGCGTTCACGGCGGCGTCGAAAGTCGCAAAGCAGAAATTGTATCGGTCGGCGGCAACCGAACTCGCGGTCTTGCCCTTGGGCGATGGGATCTCGAAATCGCCGTCGTTGAGTCCGTTCCAACAGTCGTTGGAGTTGTCGCCCGTTGCATCGGTATCGTCAGGATTCGACGCAAGCGTCCAATACGCGTCGCCACTGGCCAGCAAGTCGTCGGTGATCTCGACGTAATCGGATGTCCACTGTCCGAGTTGCGAAAGCGCCGTCGACGGAGCGCCACCGGCATCGGAGGCGTCCGGCGCACCCGCGTCGAGGTTCACGGGCAGTCCGAGCCGCGAAGCCTCGTGGAGGAACTCGGCCGCACGGGCCTGGCCGATGTCCCAGTCTTCGACGCCGCGCGAACACATTCCCCCGATGCCGCCAAGAGTCAGCGTGTCGTACTCTCCGTTTGCGTCCTTGAGAAGGTCGGCACTGATTCCGAGCGTGCTGGGCAGCACCCCCTCGTACGTAACCGTCCAGTCCTGGCTCTGGTGAACGGTGGGGTCTTCGTACGAGATGCGAACGCTCGGCGGCGGAAGCGACGCCGGCGTGGTACCCGCAGAGCTCGTCGACACGCGCAAGTTCGGGTTCGGCTCGGAGCTGTTCTCGACGTAGTAAGGGTCGAAGTAGCCTGGCGAAAGAGGCGCCGCGAGCAGGAGTGGATTGTACTTGCCCGGACCGAGCGAGTTCGGGAGGGGCGCTCCGTTGACATCGAAGAGCTGCGGTTGGCCCGTGAGCGCTGGAATGACGGAACCACCACCGAGGTTCTGCGCCAGAAGGACCGACGATCGCACGCGATTCGGTGCGGATACGGGGAAGAACGCCTCGAGCGTCACCCCTGTGGTGTCCGTGGAGGGACTCGAGATACCGCCGTCGCCTTCGTCGTAGACGAGAGGAGCGTGGTAGGGATCGAGATCGTTGGAGTTGCTCGGATACGGCTCGGGGATGTCGAGCTGTCCGGTCATCCCCGTCGTGACCCCGGGTTGGCCTCCGCCCGCGTCCGGATCGGACGACATCGGGTCGGGTCGGCGACAGGGAGCGTCCCAGTCGTCGACGTCAACGACGACCATGTGACCGTTCGACAGCATGACGAACGCGAAGACCCCTCGCAGTCGATAGGGAAATGTCTGCGTGATCGCCTCTTGGGTCTGGACGGCGTTCGTCTGGTCCGTCCGGTAGTACGCCCCGAGGTCGTTATGGAACGTACCCGCATCACTGTCCCAGGCGTTGGGGTTTGGATTGCAGAGCAGCCCCGTGAATTCGTTCACGGTATTGGACGTGTTGACGGGCGACAGCAGTGGCCAGTCGTGTTGCGCGAAGACGACGGACGCTGCGGGTGCGGAGAACTTCAGGCGGTCGACAGGGATGAGAGGATTGAGTTCCGCATGGGGCCGCGTGAGCGGCACGGTCAAGGCCGGATTGGATGACGTGTCTGGATCCGTCACGTCGAAGACCATGATGGAGCCGTCGGACTGATCTATCGCGTAAAGGTACCGTTTGTAGTCGCGCGTCGGGGGACTGAGCGCCAGCCAGCCGACCGGAACGGCCTGTGCTGGCGCCGTCAGAGTCGGCGAGCGCGTCGCCATCAGCGGGGGGTACTCCTGCGGCTCGCTCGGCGTCGTGAGATTGATGACATGGACTATCGGAAGCGTCCCGTCGGCCACGTAGGCTATGCGTGTATCGTCATTTCGAATGACCATGGACGACGGCTGCGCAATGCCGCTGGCCGCAACCGTAAGCGTCTGGGGCGCCGACGTGCCGGTCGACGCGGCTTGAGCCCCCGCGTCTGCCGCAATGCCGCCCGAACAGGTCGGGCCAAGCGACGGCTCGGCGTCGTGCAAGTCGCCCGCGTCCGCGTAGGGCACTCCGTCCGGCCACGGAGGCCCCGGCGTCCAAGTGATCGATGAAGGGCTCTGCAAGGGGGTCGTCGTGACGATGGCACAGGGCGAAAATGCGCCTGGGGCAGCACCTCCGCCCGGTACGGCACCGAGGCCCGCGTCAACATCAAACATCGCAGTCGCCGCAAACGCTCCCGGGTCAATCGTCACGATTGAGCCAGGCGTTCCCTGAAGAACCACGACGACGAGATATCCAGAGGCCGCACTGGAATCGACTACCGTCGACAGCGCCATCGGCACGCCCGGTAGGGAACACCCCATGAGCTGGGACAACCCGAGAGGATACTGGCCGATGCCCGCCGAATCGCCGAGAAGATGGTGATTGTCGATGACATCAATGCCCGTCATGCCCGAACCCGCCGTCGAGACGAACGTAAGCAAACCGTCGGGAGCGACCGCCACGTCGGTTGGCTGCACTCCGACCGGAATGAAGTTGACGCCGGGAGTCGTGCGGTCCTCGTCGACAACCGCGCCCGCCGTGACATCGATGACGGCAAGCTCCCCGCGCAACCGCTGGGTGACCACAGCGTAGAGATGGTATGGCCGCGACGAGGCACTTGTGTTCGCCGGAACCGTCGAGCAGTTGTCCTCCGTTCCCGGCTGGGGCAGAGGAAGGGCCACGCCGTTCGAATCGGTCACCTGAATGCAGACGACGTCGAGTTTCTGAGGTTGCGCCATGGTCCGAGGAGCCGCCGGACTGGCAGACTGCGAACAGCCCACCACGGCAGCGAGGACGGTGACGCCCGCGAGCGCTGCGAGCCCCCCGAAAAGACCGATTCTCATGGTCATTGGCCTTTGGGAAGGGTCGGCTGGCCGATCGCGTAGGCAATGGACTCGAACGTCGACGGCACATTGTTCTGTGAGTTGTCCAAGTCGAGCACCTCGATGAAGGACTGCGTGAAGCTCGCCACATAGCCGAACCGATAGGCGGGTTGACTCGAGTCGGGCGGCATTCCCCAGCGGTCCGTCGGAAACGGATCGAACGCCATCGCAAAGGGCCCGCTGCCGACCGGTATCGAGTCCCAGAGCTGTGTCGCGGGGTCGTAGACGATGACGAGGTTCGCGTCGAAGCACGCCACGAAAATTCGGACTTGGAAGTTGCCCTGCGCGTCGATGATGGGAGCGCGATAGACCTTCGACGGGCCCGCGGGCAGCGGAATCGTGCCCTGAATGCTGAGGTCATCCGGGTTGTACGGATCACCGACTTGGCCGAGCAGGAGTGCCGGCGGCGTTCGAGTCGCAACGTACACGTTCGCGGGTAACCATCCGCAAGCGACGTCCTGGCTGTGGACTTGGCTGATACAGCCTGCCTGGTCCACGACGGTGGGGTCGCCGCAGGCGAGGAGCATCGCCGGGGTCTGCGCGTGACAGATGGACCGCGCGGAGTCGTCGATCACGATTCCTCGCTCGTCACTGCCCGTCGTTGCCGTGAGTGCGAAGACCCCCTCGCGCTGAAGGAATGGACGATAACCGCCAGCAGGGTCATCGCCGGTGTCGTCATCGCTGTAGTAGCGGAGTAGATCGATCTCGGCCGTGCTGTGGTTGGTTTCGAGGAAGGCCGGGCGCCAGCAATTGAACGACGCCGGAATGCCGCAGGTGGTCCACGCCGCTGGGTCATGGGGAATCTCCGCGATCCCCGTCCCCGCCGCGGGGAGACCACCGAGGACGTACTGGAGGGCGGGTCCGGGGCTGAGATCGATCCCTTCGCCGACCGTGTCGATACCCCCGTCGGGCGCCTCGGGGACGGACACGCCGGAGGTGAACACTGACGTGGTGGTGTCGCTCTCCGACGTGACAACGAACGCCGTGCCGTCGGACGTCTGCGCAATCCCGAACGGCTCACCCGACAAGACGACCTGACGTGTGTCGTGCAGCAGGCTCGGATCGCTTCCAACATTGCTTCCGCCACCGCATCGATTGCCGTTGCGGCCCAGGCAGTTGAGATGCCCCTGGGCCAAGTTCAAGTCCGCATAGAGCACCGCGGTCGTCCCGCGAATGGGTGCGAGGAGCCTAGTCGTCGTAACCGACGGGGGAACCTGCCACCAGGGTAGCGACAGCTGCAGCAAATCCGTCGCAAATGCGCCGACGATCACCCCATCGTGCCAATACTGGCTCGGGTCGGCCCAGTACGTGCCTGCGGCCGCGTCGGCTGGATGCGCACACGCCAGACCCAAGATGCCATTGGCTGTGGGAGTGGGCTGACTCCAGCAGGTCCCCGCCTCCTCAGCAGACGCGATCGCGTACAACGCATCGTGTCGGATGCCCTGGAGATCGTACGTCTGAAGCGTGCCCCCGTTGTACTGAAGGTCGAAGTCCGAGTTTACGACGACCAGCCATTGGCCATCGGGAGACACGGCCATGCCGACGGGGAAGTACAGGCTCTTGAGCGGTGGATCGCTTCCACCACCGGCGGAGTAGCATGCAGACGTCAGGATCCCGACAAAGGCTGCGCCGAACAGCGCGCGCGAACTGCGCAAAAATAGCGCCATGACGGCCGCGAGCCTAGCCAGCGCGAGCGTGAGTGTCGAGGCCAGCTCGATCGACGGCGCGACAAACAGGATGACCGATCAGAACGTGACCCGCAGGCGTCGCAGGCTCAACACCGGAACCTGATGTGCCACGCGCTCAGTCGAGGCGACCCAGGTCTATGATCGCCACGCCGCGGTTCCCGTCATCCTCGGGCTCCCGAGGCGCATGTTGCTCCGGGGCATCGACGGGGATCTCGAGGAAGGGCTGCTGCTGCTCGTGACGAGCTCGCTCCTGCTCTTTTCTTCGACGAATCTGCTCGATGATGAACGGAGGCAACATGACGAACCTCCCAATCCAAGGGACAACTAATGGCGCGGGGAAGCAAGTTTCGACGGGTGACGCAAGACGTTCCAGCTAAGATGTTAGCAATGAAGGTGCCAAGGTCAATGTTGGCCGCAAACCTTTCACCCGTAGAACGTCCGATCCGAGGAATCCATTAGACCCGACTCAACCCGCTCTCCGCGCGACGTGAAAAGCCAGGTTGGCCAGTGCCGCGTCCGCGACGCGCATGTCGACGAAGTGCAGCGTGTGCTGCGCGAAGCTGGGCTGCGACCAAAGAAGACATTTGGTCAGAATTTTCTCGTGTCCGGATCCGTTGCAAGCGATATCGCGGCAACGTGCGTGCCCGTGCAAGAATGGGGTCGGTCGCGCGTTGTTGAAATAGGCGCAGGGACGGGTGCGCTTACTGCGTTGCTCGCACAGCGAGCTCGGTCGGTATGCGCAATCGAGCGAGACCGCGAACTCGTCCCGCTGCTCATGCGCGAGTTTCAAACCAACCCAGCCGTTCACGTCATCGAAGCTGACGCCAAGAGTGTCGACTTGCTGGGCCTCCTTGGATCGCGTTCCGAGTCGTCACCGCGCGTCCTCTGTGGAAACTTGCCGTACGCGATAACGGGTCCCCTGCTGCGGCGCGCCACCGAATGCGCTCAGGAGCTCGAGCGCGTCGTGTTCATGGTCCAGGACGAGGTGTCGGACCGACTCCGAGCAGCGCCCGGGACCAAAGAATACGGAGCGCTCACGGTGTTCGTGCGAGCGACGTTCGATGTTCAGCGAGTCCAGAGAGTGCCGCCGGGAGCGTTCTTTCCGCCTCCCGCGGTGACGAGCGCTGTCATCGAGCTTCGCCCCCTCGCAAAGTCCCGCGCTCGCGAGACGCCCACATTTCGAGCGCTCGTGCACGGCGCGTTCACCGCCAGGAGAAAGACTCTGCGCAATGCGTGGGCAGGGATTGCTCGGGACGCTGCGGGTCTCGCTCGCTCGGCAAGCCAGGCGGACATTGACCTAGGAGTTCGCGGAGAGACGCTGGACGTGGAGGACTTCGCTCGGATGGCGGCTGCGCTCGAGACGCTCACCGATCCCCAGTACCCCCTGTGAGCCGCGCGATGGCCGTCTGCGCGTCCAGGCGATCGGGCGAATTGACCGGCGCTACATCGAAGAATCGCCGATACCAAACGAGCGCATCCGCATTCCGGCCTGTCTTGCGCAGTGCCTCTGCCGTCATGAAGTAGAGCGAGGCGCGCCAGCCCGGCCGGGTTGTTTGATGTTCGAGCGCATTTGCGGCTGCGAGCAGGAGAGGAAGGGCGGAATTCGAGTTGCCGTGCTCGTAGAACAGGCGCCCGAGCTTGTATCGCCAGTATGGGTGAGGTGCGACCTCAGGGGCGGGAACGCGCTCGCCGGATAGGGCCGCCTGCCATTCCGCCGCCGCGGCCGAGTCGTTGTTCTTGTCCTCGTAGCATTCCGCCAAGACCGAGTGCGCCTCGTACCGCGACGGTCGAAGCTCGAGCGCGTGCTTCTCGTCCCTGACAGCGTCCTCGACCGCCCCTTGCATGCGTTCGAGCACTCCGCGCTGCCAATAAGCCTCGGGGTTGCGCTGGTCGAGCGCCAGTGCGCGGTCGACCTCGTCGCGCACGAGCTCGAGCTGTGGCGGCATGATCTCGTTGGCGACCCATGCGACATACACATGGAATTCGGCTCGGTTCGGATCCAAGTCTACAGCGCGCTTGAGAAACCGCAGCGACTCGACCTCGCGACCCGGGCCCTGTTCCATGAGCGCCCGACCGATGTAGTGATGCGCCTCCGCGCTCGTGGGTCGCTTCTCGAGCACTTTGCGCAGCATTACAAGGGCCTCGTCGGCTCGCCCGACGACGACCAAGACGCTCCCTACGCGGAGCTGCAAATCCGCGTCATCGGGAGCCTTGGCGAGCGCGATCTGAAACTGTTCGACAGCGTTGGCAATCTCCCCCAAGTCTTCGAACAGCTGCCCTCGTTCGAGGACGAGCCCAGGATAGTCGGCATCCACCGCCGCGACTCGATCGAGCTCCGCGCGCGCATCCGCAAGCAGGTGTGCCTTGCGAAGTGCGACCGCCAGTTGAAACCTCGGCATTGCAGCATGCGCGTCACGCCCGACCGCTGACCTGTAGCGCGCGACGGCCTCGGCAAAGTCGCCCTTCTGTTCGGCTACCTCACCGAACGCGCAGTCGAGTGCAACCGACGGCGATAGGCGCTGACGGGCCACGTCGAGGGTCGCCATCGCATCGGAATAGGCGCCGCGCGACAGATAGAGCTCCGAGAGGGCCACGTAGGGCGCGACAGCGTCGGGGCGTTTGGGATCGATGAGCCCCATGGCCGTCCGATAGTCGGCCTCGGCGTCATCTTTGCTACCGACGCGTTCCTCCACCTTGCCCAACAGCAAGGCCACATCGGCATTTCTTGGATACCGGGCGCGAGCCTCGAGGAGCTGCTGCTTGGCGTCCGCCGGTCGCTCAGCCGCCATCTTCGCGGCCGCGTCGCCCACGAGAGCGTCCACTGCGGTCGGATCGATTTGGAGGGCGGCGTCGAAGCGAGCAAGGGCTTCGGTGGGCCGCGATTCGCCCAGAAAGAGCCTTCCCTCTCCGCATAGCGCATCAATGTTCCGTGGGTCGAGATGGAGCGCCTGAGCAAATGCCTCGCGCGCCTCGCTCGTGCTGCCGCGGCGCACGTCGATGCGAGCGCGCAGCGCATAGGCGCGAGAGAGCTCCGTCGGAGAGGCCTTGGCCCGCGACGAGCCGACGAGCACGCGATCGATATCCCGAACCGCGCGCTCTTCGGCGTCGACGGCCGTTAAACGGGCGCGCAGGATGAGCGCGCCGGGATGGTCTGGCGAAGTGGACAGCGTGGCAGCGACCTCTTTCGTGGCGTTCGCCGTGTCGCCGAGCAGCTCATAGGCACGGGCAAGACCGAAATGGCTGCGAGCATCGCCTGCGAGAGTGGCCGCGAGTCGAAACGCGTCGAGGGCGGCGGCGCCGTCCTTGGCGGCAAGCTCGAGGTTTCCGCGAAGGGTGTCTGCTTCGATCTCGACCGGATCGCCCGGGGGCAATCGGTCTGCCGTCGTTAGAGCGGTGAGCGCGCGCTGGATGTCGCCTGCGTCCGCGACTTGAGCGCCACTGGCCACGCCGCGATAGCGAACCGCTTCCTTCGCAGGAAGCTCCTCGAGGAGCTGCTTGCCGCGCGGCC
>Ga0326728_10001463_pt1 | contig 83031 bp, 76 predicted proteins | sample MB3enrmetagenome_FD_207602 | JGI IMG/M metagenome (GOLD analysis project Ga0326728, IMG submission 207602) | Lab enriched peat soil microbial communities from McLean, Ithaca, NY, United States - MB31MN | ecosystem: Environmental > Terrestrial > Soil > Wetlands > Peat | place: USA: New York...
GCATGGCGCCGGCATCATCGACCTTCGAGCACACCGATTCGCCGTCGAGTACAGACGGATCGTATCCCCGAGCCGGGCCGAACTTCCAGGTGGGCAACCTCGTGATTGCCGTAGCAAAGGGATCGAGAATAAGCTTGTGGAAATTGAAACGATGGCCGTCCTTGGGTTGATAAGGGCCGTCCACGCGATAGGCATAGAGTTGACCGGGACCGATCCCCTCCACCCAGATGTGCCACACGTCACCCGTGCGGTTGCGCGCGGGATCCAGATCAATCACCCTGGCGGCCATGGCATCTTGGGGATGATCAAACAACTCCAGCCGAACGCGGCTGGCGTGACGGCTGAAGAAGGCGAAGTTGACTCCCCCCTCATCTTCATGGGTTCCCATGGGTAACGGAACGCCCATCCGAACTTCCGCGCGTTCAGAAACCTCTGCCACGTAATCATGCAGAGGCCGCTCGGACGTAGTCAGACCTGTGGCCAGGAGCGCCTTTTCTGCGGCCTGGCCTAAGACAGAAAGCTTCCGGCCTGTGGGCTGTCGCTTTCTTGTCAGTTTTTCTGCCTCTTTCATAGCTTGTCTTCTGTTGTCCTTCTCCCGTTCGAGGTTGATTCACCGCTGCCAGAGAACGGGATTGACTTCCAGGGGCACCGCAACGCCGGCGCAGCGCGGTATGATGCGCGCCGTATAGTCGGTGACCGGACGTGTCGCGGGCACCTGTGCGACATAAGCGTGGCCGCTGTCCGCGCCTGCCAATTGGCGGACGCGCGTCATCTCCTCTCGGACTGGACTGCTGCCATTGATCCCAATGGCATACAGCTCGACTCGCACGAGGTTTGGATCGAGGTCATTGAGATACACCTCGGCCTCAAAGATGTGCTGGGCTGCGTTGGTTTCCACCTTCACCTCGCCAAAGCGGAGCGTGGCCCATTTCTCTTTCAGAGTATGTTCCCAATTAACGATGTTCTTGCCCGCTGCGCCTTTGTCCGCGGCGCGCTCACGGTAGGCGGCTGCAGCCGGGAGGTAGTGTTGCTCGGTGTATTCGCTCACGGCGCGGTTCGCGGAAAAACGCGGCGTCAAGCTCGCCATGCTATTCCGCATCCGCGCCACCCAAGCCGTGGGGATGCCCTGCCCGTCGCGGGCATAAAACTCGGGAATCACTTCCCGTTCGAGCAGGTCGTAGAGCGCTTCGGCTTCGGCAGCGTCCCAGGCGGGATCGTCGCCATGTTCCCGACCGTCCCCCAAGGCCCACCCGACCTCAGGCGTGTAGGCCTCCGCCCACCAGCCATCCAACTCCGAGAGATTGATGCCTCCATTGACCAGCACCTTCATGCCGCTCGTCCCGCTGGCCTCCCAAGGCCGCCGTGGCGTGTTGATCCAGACATCCACGCCTTGCACTAGGTGCTCGGCTAGCAGCATGTCGTAGTCACTGAGAAAGACCACATGTGGGTGCGCCTCGGGTCGCCGGATGAAATGTATCCATTCCTGAATCAAGGCCTGCCCTGCTTGGTCCGCAGGATGAGCTTTGCCTGCCATGATGAGTTGCACCGGGCGCTGCGGATGGGTCAAGAGACGAAGCAGTCGCGGAGGGTCATACAGCAGTAAGTTCGGTCGCTTGTAGGTCGCAAATCGGCGTGCAAAGCCCAGCGTTAGGGCGTTGGGATCCAACAGATGCTTCGCGGCTTCGGTTTCCTCGGGCGGCGCGCCTGCTATGGCCATGTCCAGGGACAATCGTTCGCGAGCATACTCCACAAAACACTTGCTGGCGGCGGTGCGAAATTGCCAGAGCCTGGCGTCGGAGACGCGGCGAATGTCCTGTTCCAGGGTCTCCGTGGTCCCCAGCCAGCGGCCCTTCCCACAGCTCTCCGTCCAAAGATCGTCGGAAGGGGCCGAGTCCCAGGTCGGCATGTGGACTCCATTGGTCACGTGTCCGATCGGGATTTCGTCCTCTGGCCAGCGCGGAAAAAGAGGCAGAAAGAGACGCCGGCTCACCTTCCCGTGCAAGCGACTCACGCCGTTGACCGAGCCGCTCCCGCGGATTGCCAGATACGCCATGTTGAAAGGCTCCGACGAGTCGGCCGGGTTCTGGCGTCCCAGGGCCAGCAAATCGTGAAGTGCAATGCCGAGCTTCTTTTCGGCATACCCCCTAAGATATTGCTCGATGATTGCGGGAGCGAAGCGGTCAAAGCCGGCGGCCACTGCCGTGTGGGTAGTGAAGAGATTACCCGCTCGTGTGACGGCCAGCGCTACCTCGAAGGGCTGCCCTGTATCTTCCATGAAGTTGCGGGCACGTTCCAGGACGGCGAACGCCGCGTGCCCTTCATTCAGATGACAGACTTCCGGTTGCATCCCGAGCGCGCGGAGCAGTCGCCATCCGCCGATCCCGAGAAGCAATTCCTGCTTGAGGCGCAAATCCGGCCCGCCCCCATACAGTTCGCTGGTAATCCCCCGATTAACCGGGAAGTTCGCCGCGTCATTGCTGTCCAGTAGGTAAAGTTTCACCTTGCCCACCTGGACCTGCCAGGCACGCAGCCAGACAGAGTACCCAGGCAAGGCGATCTCCAACCGTAACCACTCGCCGTTCGCTTGGCGCAACGGCGTGATCGGCAATTGCCCGGGATCGTTATACGGGAAGAGTGCCTGCTGCTCTCCGTTTCTGTCGATCGCCTGGCGAAAATAGCCCTGCTGGTAGAGCAGTCCCACTCCGACCACTGGCACACCCAGATCGCTGGCGGCTTTGAGTTGATCACCGGCCACATTACCAAGCCCTCCCGAGTAGATGGGCAAGGCTTCGCTCAACATAAATTCCATGCTGAAATACGCGGCGCAGGTTAGGGAACTCTGCGAATGACTCTGCTGAAACCACGCGGGCGCCGCCAGCGCTTGCCGCCTGGTCTCGACCAGGCCATCAACTTTTTTGCGAAAAACGGGATCGGCCATCATGCGCTCGATCTTGTCGCGCGGGACCGTCTGCAGAACCAACCAGGGGTTATGGGTGATCTCCCACACTTCGGAATCAAGCTGCGGCCACACTTCGTCGGTAGCATGATTCCACGACCAACGCATATTCAGGGCCAGCTCTGCCAGGGAATCGAACCCCTCGATTTCCGTGGGTAGAAGGCCGTATATGGGATGGCTTGCGCGGGTTTGTTCGCTCATGATTTCCCCTTTGGTTCCGGTGCCGCCACCAAAGCATCGCTGACAATCGTCTGGGCTTCCTCCAGGATGCGTCGCAGATGATCTTCTCCACGGAAGCTTTCCGCATAAATCTTGTAGATGTCCTCGGTCCCTGACGGACGCGCCGCGAACCATCCGCTCTCGGCCACCACTTTCAACCCGCCGATGGGAGCCCCATTGCCCGGTGCGTGAGTGAGGATGGCCTGGATTTTCTCGCCGGCCAGATCCGTAAACCGAACCTGTTGGGGCGAGCGTTTCCCCAGCATTTCTTTTTGCTCCGGGGTGGCCGCAGCCTCAACGCGGTCGTAAACAGGCTCGCCGAACTCGCGCGTGAGTTCGCGGTAAATCTCGCCGGGATCGCGGTCCATCCGCGCCGTGATCTCCGCCGCAAGCAAAGCCGGCACGATGCCATCTTTGTCCGTCGTCCAGACGCTGCCATCCAAACGAACAAAAGAAGCGCCCGCGCTCTCCTCTCCGCCAAAACCCAGCGAACCGTCGAGCAGGCCATCGACGAACCACTTGAAACCCACTGGCACCTCGTAGAGCTTGCGACCAAGTTTCGCGCTGACCCGGTCAATCATCTGGCTACTCACGACGGTCTTACCAACTGCCGATTCTTTGCCCCACTTTGGGCGATGTTGGAAGAGATAGAAGATCGCGACCGCAAGGTAGTGGTTGGGCGGCAGTAGCCCCGTGCTTTTGGTGACAATGCCATGCCGGTCGTGGTCCGTGTCGCACGCGAAGGCGATCTCGAAGCGATCCTTCAGGCCGATCAACCGCTGCATCGCATAGGGCGAGGAGGGGTCCATACGGATCTGGCCGTCCCAATCAACGGTCATAAAGCGAAAAGTCGGGTCGACGGCCTCGTTCACGACCGTGAGGTTCAACCTGTAGCGCTCGGCAATCGGTCCCCAGTAGTGGACTCCTGCGCCGCCGAGGGGATCTACCCCCAGGCTAATCTTCGCGCCGCGAATAACATCCATGTCGATCACATTGCCGAGATCTTTGGTGTAGGCGTCCAGGTAGTTGTGCCGGTGCGTTGTGGAGGCGCGAAGAGCTTTCTCGAAGGGAACCCTATTCAATCCCCGAAGGCCAGTCTCGAGAAACTCGTTCGCCTTCGCCTCGATCCAGCCGGTGACGGTGTCTTCCGCCGGCCCGCCGTTGGGGGGGTTGTATTTGAAGCCGCCGTCATGGGGCGGATTATGGGAGGGCGTGATCACGATCCCGTCAGCGAGTCCTGTCGTGCGCCCCCGGTTATAGGTGAGAATCGCATGAGAAACCACGGGGGTCGGAGTGTATTCATCGCCCTCCGCCAGCCTGACTTCCACTCCATTGGCTGCCAGCACCTCAAGAGCGCTGGCAAGAGCCGGCACGGAGAGCGCATGCGTGTCCATACCGAGAAACAGTGGACCTTTGATGTTTTGTTTTGCTCGGTACAGACAAATAGCTTGGCTGATGGCGAGGATATGCCATTCATTGAACGCCTTGTCGAATGCGGAACCACGATGTCCCGAGGTGCCGAAGGCAACCCGCTGTTCCGCTACGGAAGGGTCAGGGGTCTCGGTGTAGTAGGCCGTCACCAGTCTGGGTACATTCACTAGCATCGACGGTTCGGCCGGCTTTCCTGCAAAAGGGCTTTTTTTCATAGGCCTGTGATCGCATGGGTAGGGATTTTCTCTCTGTCGACGGTTCCATTTCACGACATTTGTTTCTTGCGGTCATCCCCATAGGCCTGCTCTGGGAAGGGGCCTTGCCCCATCGGCTCATTCATTATGGCCAGTTCGAGACGCAGCAAAGGCGCCTCGATCTGTCCCGAAGACCTCGTGCGCTTTGAAGAGGCCAGGTATGCTTCATGTCAAAGCCCTGGTATCCGCTTCAATCGACCTTAGCTCGCTGCACGGCTATGGAGTGGTCCTGATACGGGCGCCCAATAAGGCGACCGGGCATAATAATCGTGAAGCCTGTGCTCGTATTCACGAGTGACAGGAACTGAATCGTCCCACTCCGGGCCGTTCTGGATGTTCTCCGTTGTCATGTCGAGATAGACTTTGGAGTCTGCCCAACTCACCCGGGTGATCCACTGAGGCGACACGAGCACCTTTTTGCCAGGCCACAAGTTCCGTGTGTACACTTCGAGGTATCGAATGTCCCAGGTTTCATCATCGACAATGAAGTCTCTCACATGACCGATTTCACCATCCGATGCCTGAATGTGATAACCCGTCACCGCTTCGGTGCTCCGCAGATGGATATCAGCCGGCTCTTGCCCCGCCCGGACTTGCAACTCTTCTGCCCCCGCCATCGCTTCCCGCCGAACCGCGAATGCGGCTGGGTAATTGGGCCCAGCCCAGTAAAAGGGGTAACCGTAATACCCCAGGTATGCAGCCTCGTGCTGCCGTGAGACGGGCTTGTGTGTGTCGATGGGCGGACTGTTCTCGATCTGCTTTTTCGTCAGCGCAACATCAAGGCGTTTTGATTCCCACTCTGCCTGCCGCAGGGCGAGGGGCGAGACCAGCACCAGCCGACCGCTCAGCCAGTCCCCGGTATTAACCACTAAGTAGCGGATGGCCCAGCTTTCATCATCAAAATAGAACCGATCCAATGTTCCAATCTCCCCGTCCCGGGCTCGGATCGTAAAACCGTTTAAATGAGTTACATTTCTCAACATCGTCTTACCCTCCTCGGCATTTCGTACCTTACTGCGGAGTTATCTCGTTCCGGCTGCAGTATGTTGTGTGCGTTCGGCCATGTGAAGTGCAACTTCCACCGGATGAGTCGTCTGCATAATGTCTTTCGCCTTGGCCACCTCATCCGCCGTGCCGTGGGCCAGAACGATAAATTTGTCAGACCCGATCGCCGTCTCGTATTTCACAACGCTGTCCCTGGGGATGCCAATGCTGTACAGGCCTGCGCCGAGCGCGCTCAATCCGCCCACCACCACGGCGCCCTCGAGAGCCCCAACAATCCAGGCGACGAGAGGGCCGGCTACCAAGACCGGGCCGAGGCCGGGAATGGCGAAGAACGCGGCTCCGAACAACATCCCCCAGAGCCCGCCCCAGAAGGCGCCGAGCTTACCCCAGTACTTCATGCGGTCCCCGGTGTTGTAATAACCTACCACCTGCTCTTCGGTGTGGTAGTCCTTGCCAACGATGGACAGTTTCTTCATGTCAATCCCCGACCTCTGCAGTTCCTTCACCGCTTCCTCTGCCTGGGAATGGGTGCCGTAAATGGCTACTGCTGCGTTTGTTGCTGACATGTGTAATTCTCCTTTTTCTGCTGATTGGATTGTGATGCTTGTCTGATTGAGTTTCCTTGTGATCCTGAATTAACGAGACACTCTTCTTATACCGTCCAGACACCGTGGCCGCGCGGGAGCGCACTGAACAAGCTCACCCATTCTTGTTTGACGCCTAGTCCGGCTTCACGAATGTCAACTCAAAGCTGTCCCGAATGATTTGAGAAGGGAGGGGGACTCCCGCCTTCCGACGTGTTGCGATGAGTCCGTACCCGCTTGTTGCGAGCTCGCACCACCTCGTCGCGAACCGCCTGTTCACCGCGGAGTTCCTCTTCGGCGCGGAGCCAATCCTCTTCCGGTGAGCCGATTGGGCAGCCACGCGCTTCCCAAAGACGGTGTGCCCGTAAAGCGATCTCCTCATGCGGTGAATTATGGGTTTGTTGCGTTACGACATCACTACTCATGATTGCTGCCCCCTTAAACGATTCTCGGGATGTTCACGGGCTGCCTTCTCGTCGACCGCCACTGGCGTCAGGGGTTACGAACCGCAGCCACCCTGAAACTTACTTCCTATCTTGCTACGCAGTTTTGACGGCTCCCACGTTTCTTTAAACGTGGGACCTTCACCTTCTGCCTTTTCGCGCAACGATTCCTCCTCGTCGGCTGGGCTAAGTTTCGCCCCGGTTAGCTGGCAAATGATGGTCTCCGGCGATCACCCTTTATGCTTATACTCGAAGAGTTTCCACATGGCAGTCCAATAGCGCTCACTCGTCTGGTCAAAAGTGCTCAGAGTTATGTCTTACGTTGCCAGATGGGGATACAATCGGGCGGCTATGAATACCAGGATGGTCGTGGTCAGAAGGATGACAGCATAGTCGAAACTCAGACCGAAGGTGCTCGTGCTGCCAGCAAGCATGAAAGTGCGCATTGCATCAACGACATATGTCAGCGGATTTAGATGAGAAACGATCTTCAGCCAGCCGGGCATAATTGTGGTGGGGTAAATCGCGTTGCTGGCAAAGAACAGCGGCATGGTAAGCACCTGGCCGACTCCCATGAAGCGTTCGCGCGTCTTTACAATGCACGCGATGATGAGCGAAAACGTGGAGAACAGCGTCGCGGCAAGGATGACGATGACCACTACGTTGAGGAGAGAGGGGTCTCCAATCCAGCTTCACCCCAAGCAGCAGCGAGAGACCGTAAACGATCACGGCCTGCGAGAGAGTGCGGGTGCCTGCGGAGAAGCCCTTGCCGAGCACTAATGCAGCACGCGGAGTTGGGCTGGCAAGGAATTTCTGCACAATGCCGAGGTCGCGCTCCCAGATAACGTTGATGCCGTAAAAAATGGCCACGAAGAGAACACTTTGCGCCAGGATGCCGGGAGCAATGAAGTCGAGGTAGGGAATGTTGCCGGTGTGCATCGCCCCGCAGCGCGAGAAAACCTCCCCAAAGATTAGCAGCCAAAGCGCCGGCTGGAGGGCTCGGGTGATGAGTTCGGTGAAATCGTGGCGCAGTTTGCGCAACTCAAACTCGGTGATGACAAATATCTTGTCAATGAAGCCGGTAAAAGGGTGGATGAATGTGGTGGTCATAGAATTGGGCCTAGCCAAGGCGCTGGGCCGTAGCGCGTTCGGCGGATACGTCGCGGAAGCTTCCGCCGGTTTCAAGGGCGCTGCCGGCGTAGTGCACGAAGACGTCATTCAGCGTGTGGACCGCGCCCCCCAGTGAGGCCTCAAGTTCTTTGCAGGTGCCCAGCGCATCCACCTTACCCAGGTGCATAATCGCAATACGATCACAATGGCTTTCCGCCTCCTCCAGGTAATGGGTGGTAAAAAACAGCGTGGTGCCGTAGTTGGCGCGCAAATCAACGAGATGTTTCCAAACGGCGTCGCGCGCAATCGGGTCCAGCCCGACGGTAGGCTCATCGAGGAAGAGCACTCGCGGTCGATGCAGCGTGGACTGGGCGATCTCCAGGCGGCGGACCATGCCGCCGGAATACTGGCCCACGAGGCGACCGGCGTCGGCCGTCAGGCCCATGAACTCCAATGCCTCTCGGACGCGCGCCTGCTGGTCGCCGTGGGGCAGATCGTAGAGTTTGGCGAAGATGAGCAGGTTCTCGTGACCCGTCAGCGAACCGTCCACCGAGACCGACTGCGGTACATAACCAATGGCACGGCGAACATCGAGCGCCTGGGTAGTTATGGAGAAACCAGCCACGTGCGCATCGCCCGAGGAGGGAGGCAACAGCGTGGTGAGCATTTTAATCGTAGTGGTCTTGCCTGCCCCATTGGAGCCGAGCAAGGCGAAGACCTCGCCGGCGTTGACCGAAAGGGTCAGACCATCGACCGCCGTAAATGCGCCGAAGCGGCGCGTAAGACTTTTGATGTCCAGAACGATGTCGCTCATAAGGATTACGAAAGTGTGGCGAGAGCCTCTTTGCTGAAATTGCTGAGTTCGGAGGATCGCCCTTGGTGAATTTTCCGAGGCCACCCCGCGTCGGCAAGCAAGGGGCGGCCCACCGCCACCAAGTCGAAATCTCCCCGGTCGAAACGCCGGAGGAGTTCATCCAAAGAGCGGGGCATGGAGGTTTCTCCCTGAAAGGCTGCCAGGAAATCTCCTGAAAGCCCGACCGAGCCCACCGTGATGGTGGATTCACCTGTGAGCTTTTTAGCCCATCCGGCAAAGTTCAAATCAGAACCGGTGAACTCGGGGTCCCAGAACCGCCACTGCGAGCAATGGAAGAGGTCAACCCCAGCTTCCGCCAAGGGGAGCAGCCACGCCTCCATCTCCTGCGGTGTCGCGGCAAGTTTCGCGGCATAATCCTGAAGTTTCCATTGCGAGATGCGAAGGCTGATGGGAAAGTCCGGCCCAACGGCCTTGCGCACGGCGCGAATAATCTCCACGGCAAATCGGGCGCGTTCGGCTGAAGTTTGGCCGCCATAACCATCGAGACGCTGATTGGTGGGATGCCAAAAGAACTGGTCAATCAAATAGCCGTGTGCTCCATGAATCTCCACGGCGTTAAACCCCAGTGTTTTTGCATCCGCAGCCGCTTGCGCAAACGCGCGGACGGTTCCAGAGATATCTTCTTCCGTCATCGCCACGCCGCCGATTTTTCCGGGCGCGACGTAGCCCGAAGGCCCTTCAAAGGGAGCGGGCGGCAGCCAACCCGAGGCCTTGGGAGCCACCACGCCCATGTGCCAGAGTTGCGGGGCCATGATTCCACCGAAGGCATGCACCTTATCAATCACGGCCTTCCACCCAGCGAGTGGCCTCTCGCCATAAAAATGGGGAATTTTCGGATCGTTGGAAGACGCAGGCCGGTCGACCACCGTGCCCTCCGACACGATCAGGCCGACTTCTCCTTCCGCGCGGCGAGCATAGTAGTCCGCCACCTTGGGAGTCGGCACGCCTTCGGGAGAAAACGAACGCGTCATGGGAGCCATGACAATCCGATTCTTGAGTTCAAGAGACTTTAGGCGGAAGGGTTGAAAGAGTTGTTGAGCAGTCATAGGGAATTTCCTTTTCAACTCCCGGGCTGTTGAAAAAGCCAACCCGTCAAGACCTGAGTTATCTGTTCAAACAAAACACAGACAACTTCATTTCTGACACGATTCGGTCGAGCCTTCCAAGTCTGCGTGATAACCGGTGGCCAGCGGCAGCGGCGCAATACGCGGTGGGTGGAGGGCCTTGTCAGGCTTGTTCAAAGCGGGCCACCGTGCAGGCTCCCATCAGCCAAGATTCTCTGCCGCAAAATCCCAATTAATCAGTTTATCCAGCACTGCGTTGACATAGTCCGCGCGCCGGTTCTGGTAATCCAAGTAGTAGGCGTGTTCCCACACGTCGACCGTCAACAACGGTTTCATGCCAGTAGTCATCGGCACATCTGCATTGCTGGTCTTGACCACTTTGAGCTTGTTGCCGTCCAGCACGAGCCACGCCCAGCCGCTGCCAAAATGGGTCAATGCCGCAGTCGCCAACTCCTTCTTGCATGCGTCAAAGGTGCCGAAGGAAGCCGCGATGTTCTGCTTCAACGCTGCGGGTGGTTCACCACCGCCCTTTGGCCTCAGACTGTGCCAGTAAAACGTGTGGTTCCATGTTTGCGCTGCATTATTGAAGATCGCGGTCTTATCAGCTTTGCCGGCTGTCCGGGTGATGATATTCTGGAGCGGCAGGTCCGCAAACTCCGTTCCTGCTATCAGCTTGTTCAGGTTATCGACGTATCCCTTGTGATGCTTGCCGTAGTGGAAGCCAATCGTCTTTGCGGAGATTACGGGGTCCAGCGCGTTATCCGCGTAGGGCAGGGACGGTAGGACATGCAGAGATGCACTCTCAATCTTATCATTGCTCATCATTTTGCCTCCTATGTGGTGATGTAAAAGCGTAACTTTCCGCTTGAGGGGGCGCCGGTCTTACCTTTGCCGGTGCCAACAGGGTTCGCATATCTGAAGCTCGACGCAGCGATCAAAACATGGCGGTGGCGTGTCTGGTCTAAAGTACTCAGTTTGGCGAGACATCACTTCGCCAGACGCTTCGAAACACCCTCGGTTGCAGGATGCTATTCGCTCAGGATCACGCTCAAGAGGCCATTGTTAACCGTCAACGCGCCGTTGCCCGCATAATCGATAAAGCCCAGCGTCCGGAACTTGTTCATGAAATGACTGACCCGCGACCGGGTGGTGCCGACCATTTGAGCCAGGTGTTCCTGATTGATTCCGGGATGGACCGTTTCGGTTCGGCTTTCCTTGCCAAAATGCGCCAGCACTAAGAGAATCCGTGCCAAGCGCTTCTCACTTGAGTTGAAAAGCTGGTCGACCAGATCCTTTTCAAATCGAATGTTGCGGGTAAGCAGGTGCGTGATGAACAATTCCGAGATTCCGTGCTGCTCGTGGAGCAGACGCACCATCAGTGCCTTCTCGACCCGGTAAAGAGTGCAATCGCTCACCGCAGTAGCCGTGGAGATGCGCAACGGCTGGCCGGCCAAGCATCCCTCACCGAAGAACTCGTCGGCGCCCAGAATGGTGACGGTCTCTTCCTTGCCTTGTTGGGATGTCACTGAGAGTTTCACCTTGCCTTGGTGGAGATAGAACACGGAATCCGCCGGGTCTCCCTGCGCGAAGATCGTGCGGTTCGCGCCGTGTCTTAGAACGGTTTTCCCGCGCGAGATTCCGGCGAGGAACGCTGCCCAATCCACGCGCGGAGTCTTTTCGTTTGCTGCAGCAAGCGTACGCCTGCCTTTGCCGTTGGCCCTGACAACCTGAGGTTCGACGGTCACGTTGGGTCCGTTCTCTTCGCCGTCCGGAATGTCTTCGTTCGCAATCTTTTTGAGTATCTCCAGCGGAATCTGCTCGAAGTGTGTTTTAGGCTCTTTCGATTGGAGCATTAGGGTTCATTATCCTTGACAGCCATCTTTCTGTGCCCACGCGACCAACATACTACTCGCGCGCAACTCGCGGGTCAGTTCAATGCTGCACAGACGTCTGGTCCAAATTGACCATCCCAGTTGATGAAGGGAACCGCAGTCTGGGTTGGTGGGAATTACCGAGGGTTGGTCATGGATAAGGGTGCTTCGTTACGTAAGAAAGTGGCACAATGCGGTGGCTGTCTTCCTGAGCTTGAGCGAAGGCTATCCTTTGGAGAGCACCCCATCAAACCGAAGGCTTTCCTCCGCGCCACACCGCTCAGAGTGGCAGGCCAGGCGCTCCGGTAATACCTGTGCCGGTTGTAGTATGTTAATCACTCAGGACCACACTCAGGAGGCCGCTGTTAACTGTCAACGCCCCGTTGCCCGCATAATCGATAAAGCCCAGCGTCCGGAACTTGTTCATGAAATGGCTGACCCGCGACCGGGTGGTGCCCACCATTTGCGCCAGATGTTCCTGATTGATTCCGGGATGGACCGTTTCGGTTCTGCTTTCCTTGCCAAAATGCGCCAGCAATAAGAGAATCCGGGCCAGGCGCTTCTCACTGGAGTTGAAAAGCTGGTCGACCAGATCCGCTTCAAATCGGGTATTGCGGGTGAGTAGGTGCGCGATGAACAATTCCGCGATTCCGTGCTGCTCGTGGAGCAGACGCACCATCAGCGCCTTCTCGATCCGATAAAGACTGCACTCCGTCACCGCGATAGCCGTGGAGATGCGCAACGGCTGGCCGGCCAAGCATCCCTCGCCGAAGAACTCGTTGCCGCCCAGAATGCTGACGATCGCTTCCTTGCCTTGTTGGGAGGTCACCGCGAGTTTCACCTTGCCTTTGTGGAGATACCACACGGAATCCGCAGGGTCGCCCTGCACGAAGATCGTGCGGTCCGCGCCGTATTCCAGAACGGTTTTCCCGTACGAGATTCCTGCGAGGAATGCCGCCCAATCGACGGACGGGATTTTCTGATTTGGCGTAATAGGCTCAGGCTGGCTTTTGTTATGCGCCATAACAGCATCCCCCGTCTTGCTGGAGGCGCCGCCACTGATAGGAATTCTTTTGCTCGTCATAACATTCTCCGTCTGCTTGGTGAAGATATTGTGATTTGCGGCGTATGCCGGAACAGTATTCCCGCCGGCGATTCCCGCGAGGGTGGCTTCCCAATCGGCAAACGGGCGCTTCTTGGCCGCTACGATGACCATGTTCCGATGATCGACAGGCGGACTCCTCCTAGGAGCCACAGCAACATTGTTTCCCATAGTCACCTCCTGTCGAAGCCAGCGAAATGGTTCTTCTCAACATGGAAGTTTCAGAGTAAATCCGGACGCCGATAACGTCCATCAGCCCCAGTCTGATTCTTTCATAGGACTTTGGGAGGGCGAGGGGGTCGGTGTTTGTCCTAGAGGAAGGCTGAAGGCCGGAAAAGAGGTTGCAGGCTGGACGGTCGGCCCTACATTTGGCGCTTTCTCAAATCACCAGGCCGTTTCGGATCGCGTACTGGACGATTGCCGCACTATTCTTAACGCCGAGCTTTTCCAGGACCCGGGTGCGATAGGTGCTGATCGTTTTTACGCTGAGCGACAGTTCTCCGGCGATCTCCGTAACGGTCTTTCCCGAGGCGATCAGGCACATGACTTCATACTCGCGGTCGGAGAGCGTCTCGTGCGGCAGGCGCGTGAAATCTTTTCGTACGGTCGAGGCCAGCTTTTCGGCCAGGGTGGGACTTACATATCGCCCCCCGGCCAGGACCTTGCGGATGGCTTTCACCAATTCCTCGGGAGCGCTGTCCTTCGTCAGGTAGCCTTCCGCGCCCGCCTTAAGGGCACGAAGGGCAAATTGGTCTTCCGGGTGAGCACTCAGGACCAGGACCGGGAGCCTGGGCCGTACGGCCTTTAATTCCTTGAGGAGATCCAAGCCGCTTTTTCCCGGCAGGGTGATGTCGAGCAGCGCGACATCCCACTTTTCTCTCCGAACCTCTTTCATCGCCTGCTGGGCATCGGAGGCTTCTCCAAATGCAGCCCCGGGGAGCTCATCGGAAAGCAGCGCCTTCAAACCACGCCGGACAATAGCGTGGTCGTCGACGATAAGAGCTCGTATCATGCTTTGGCCCCGGATCCCTCCGGCGATGGGAAGGGAATCCAGGCGGCGACGGTAGTCCCTTTCCCCGGAGCACTGGAAATTTTCACCTGGCCACCTAGAATGGCGGCACGTTCCCGCATGCCCAGCAGACCCAGGGATTTGGAAAGGGAAGGGTCCGCCTGATCAAAACCCCGGCCGTTATCGCGCATCCACAGAACTAGCCGGTCCTGTTGCTTCTGTAGGACCACCTCGGCCCGCGTGGCCTTGGCATGGCGCGCGACATTGGTCAAAGTCTCCTGAAGAATACGAAATAGGGCGGTCGAAACGTCGGGGGCAAACGCTTCATGGGTGAGCAACCGGAGGTTGCACGGGATGCCGGTTCGGGCCTGAAATTCCTGGACCTGCCATTCCAGGGCGGACGCCAAACCCATATCCAAAATACCAGGCCTCAGCTCGGTCGAGATTCTGCGAACCTCCTGGATCAAGCTCTCGGCTAACTGCCGCGTGGAGCGGATCCTTTCGAGCATCTCGCCGTTTTCCTGGGGCAGCCGCCTCGCCAGCCAGGCGAGGTCCATTTTCACCGCGGTGAGCGACTGGCCCAGCTCATCGTGGACTGCGCGGGAGATCCTGGCCCGCTCCTCCTCCCGCACGGTCAGCAGGTGCCCCGCAAGGCTTCGCAACTGCTCGCTGGACGCACGCAGCTCCTGCTCGGCGCGCTTCGCCTCGGACAGGTCCGACGCGATCAAGCAGACAGCCCGCGTGCCCTCCAGGCGAAGAGGATTCAAGGAGAGGTGGACGGGCAAAGGGGGGCCTTTTCGCGATTGCAAACGGATCTCCCCCCGGCAGTTCCTTTGGGCCGCGAGCCGGAGTAAGGCATTCAGCTTGGCATGGTCGTCGGGCCAAACCAAGTCCTGCATGGAAGAACCGATGACGCTCTGAAGACGCGCACCCAGGAACCGGGCAAAACAGTGGTTGCAGTGCACGACGGTGTGGTCGCTGCTGAGAACCGCGGCGCCTTCGTTCATCCTCTGCACGAAAACACGGTAGGTATGATCGGCCCCCTGCAGCGTGAACACTTTCTCCCCGCCGGGGCCGTTCACAACAATGGCATCCACTTCGCCGGAACGAATGGCACGGACGGTTGCCTCGGCTTCGCTCAGGCGTGCGAGCAATACACGGCGCGGCAGGCCCTGCAGTTTTTCCGGGGAGCGGTTTTTCTTTCGGTTCGCCAACTTCTTTCCGCCTTCCGTCTGCTCTTACTCCCGCATCCGCAGGTCCAGTCCGAAGAGCACTTTTTTTCGGTTCGACATGTCCCCAATGAGCTTTCGCAGCGGCAGCGGGAGCCGCTTAATGAGCATGGGCACCGCCACAATCTGCTGGTCTCTGGCGAGCTTCGCCTGCTGGTAAACGTCGATGACTTCCAGGTCATACCGATTCTTCAAGTGCTGCTCACAAACCCGCTTGATATTCTCTACAGCCCGCGACGATTTCAACGTGGATCCGCTTACGTACAAACGCAAGACGTACTTTGCCTGGCGAGAACGGGAGTCGGCCTGCTCCACTTTGCCTGCCCATCCGGGTTTCTGCTTCCCTGCCGGACGGCTCTTTTTTGCGGGCTTTTTCATATGGGCCATCCTGAACTGGGTCAGTCTTCTTTTCGCACGTCCAGGCCCACCAACACCTGCACGCTGTCGGAAAGGTCGCCAATAATCTTTCGGACAGGTTGCGGGAGTTTTCTTATCAGGGTCGGAACGGCTACGATCTGGTCGCCCCGCGCCAGTTGCGGATTCTCCATCAGGTCGATCACTTCGATCCGATAGCGGCCCTTCAAGTGCTCTTCACACAGCACCTTGAGGTTGGCAAAGGCACGAATCGACTTGGGAGTCTGGCCCGCCACGTAGAGCCGTAGCTTCCAAATCTCCGGTTTGCGGGGGACCGATTTGCGTGGTCGTGCCCGAGTTGTTGTCCTGGTTGCCGACATTTAGTGTTTATTCGCGGTTTTCGCGCCCCCTTCCTTCTTGTAGGGTGAGGAGTCTGCTTTCCGGCTCCGCACCATCTGCCCGCGGGCCTGCAACAGTTCCTTGCCGAGTGATTCCGATTCGGAGATGGTCTGCTGAATTCTTTCTTCCTCCGCTTCATGCTCCGCCCGGAGCGTGTCCATGCGGGCTTCAAAGGTCCGGCGCTCGCGCTCCAGTTCGCGCCGGTGGCTCTCCAGTTCTTGCCGGCGGGACATGTCCGCTGTCTTCTCGCGCTCTTCCTGCGACAACCGGGCGGAACCGGTCAGCACGCCCTGGGGTCCAAGATAAACGTCCAGCAATCGGAGGCCGTCGTCAGTGAGCAGGAATTCGCGAATCTGGTTGGAATGCTCCATACCTCGCGATTTCAGCACGTAGAGCGCGCGGTTCCGTTCCCCCCCGACCTCGATGCTTACCAGCACAAGCCAGGTGTCCATGAGGGAGGAGACGTCCACCTCGCTGGCTTCCAGGGGGCCGCCTCCCGCCGTCAAACTGGTGAAAATCGAGGTGATCCCCTGGGTCTTCAGAAAATCGACCAGCCGCGTCAGCATGGACCGCACTTCGTTCGCCGTGCTGACCATGATCAGATTGGTAACCGGGTCCACCACGACGACGCTGGGCTGGAAGCTGGAGATGCGTTTGTGGGTCACTAACAGGTGCTCTTCGATCCCCCCGTAGGTGGGACGCGCCGCCTGGAAGAGCAGCAGCCCTTTGCGGACCCATGGCTGGAGGTCGATGCCGACCGAGCGCATGTTGCGGACGATCTGCCGGGGCGATTCCTCGAAAGCGAAAAACAAGCAGCGCTCCCCGCGGCGGCAGGCCGCATCCACAAAATGCGCCGCGACGCTGGTTTTACCGGTTCCCGAGGTGCCGGATATCAAAATGCTGCTCCCCCGATAAAAGCCCTTGCCACCCAGCATGCCATCCAACCGAGCAATGCCGCTCGAGATTCGTTCGGCAGGCGCAGCGTGGTCCAGACCCAGGGAGGAGATCGGCAGGACGGAAATGCCTTGTTCATCGATCAGGAACGGATACTCGTTCGTGCCGTGGGTGGAACCCCGGTACTTGACGACGCGAAGGCGCCGGGTCGAGATCTCCTCTCGGATCCGATGGTCCAGGACGATCACACAATCGGAGACGAACTCCTCGATGCCGTGCCGGGTTAGCCTGTCGGGCCGGTCCCGCTCGGCGGTAATGACCGTGGTCAATCCTTTTTCCTTGAGCCAGCCGAACAGGCGGCGGATTTCGGCGCGCAGGATACCGGGATTGGGCAACTCGCTGAAGAGTGATTCAATGGTGTCCAGGACGACTCGCCGCGCCCCGACCCTCTCGACGGCGTCGGCAATTCGAATGAACAGGCCATCGAGATCATACTCACCGCTTTCCGAAATCTCGCTCCGGGTGATGAGCACGTGATCCAGAAACAGCTTCTTATCCGCCGCCAGCCGGGCGAGGTCGAAACCCAGCGAGGCGGCATTCTTGGTCAGGTCCGGGATCGATTCCTCGAACGACATGAACACACCGGGCTCATTGTATTGGGTGGCGCCCCGAACCAGGAACTCCAGTCCGAACAGTGTCTTTCCGGAACCGGCACCTCCACTGATGAGAGTGGGGCGCCCACGTGGCAACCCTCCCAACGTGATTTCGTCCAATCCCTGGATGCCGGTGGCTGCTTTCGGCAGCGTTTTGGAAGACGGCTGGCTGGCTTTTTTCTTTTGTGCCATTTGCTTCATCCTTACACCGGGCGCTCTATGCCGGGTTAGCAGCAGCAGCGGCGGCGCCCCGCCTCGCGGGTCGCCCTTGCTCAAGAGGGCCGCTGGGTCCCTTCACCACTGACTGCTTCGCTAGGAATATGGCGGTAGATTTTACCAGAATATGCGCCATCGCGCATAAATTTTCGGGGTGTGGAGCGCTGTCCGGCAGGTTCCTCACGAACTTGGATGAGCAATTCTGACCAGCCGCGTGCGCAGTACGGGGCTGACGTGGGGATTGCCCCAGGCTATAAGCAATGCAGCTCCATCTTCCCTCCAGGATCAGCCTGGAGATGACCGTTGGAGGGGAGGCAAAATATGCCGTGGACAATTTTCATGATTGGGCAATTGGATGAACTTTAGGAAAAAGCGGCGCTCGACCAGATTGCTGAATCTCCGTCGGCTGACCTAGCCATACTCCAGAAGGAGTTAGCTGCACAGAAGGATGATTACCTACGGCTCGCAGCCGACTTCGCCAACTTCAAAAAGCGCACCCGGCGCGATTCCGCACGACAAGCCGCTGCCGAAAAGGAATCCTTCATCCGCGACCCGCTGCCCGTTCTCGACAATCTCGAACGCGCTCTGGCCTCCAAACAATCTGCTTCCTCCGAACGATTACATCAAGGTGTGGAAATTACGCTGCAAGAGTTGGGCCGGTCGCTCCACCGCCATGGCATCGAGGCCGTAGAGGACTTTGGGTGCCCCTTCGATCCTCATCGGCACGAGGCAGTTTCAGTGCGGCATGACCGCAGCCAGCCCGATCATAGCGTCCTCGAAGTCATCCAGCATGGCTATTGCCGCGGTGACAAAGTGTTTCGTCCGGCCAAGGTCATTGTGAACGATCTGGGCCATTCCCCCGAGCGGTTTTGAGGGCATGGACGTCGCCCAGCGGCTCCACGTGGAACTGGTCCGCACGGATGTGAAGCGGGGATTTATCGACTTGAAGAGAGTGGCCTAAGCGTGCGCATGCATGTCGTGCAACGTCAGGAAGGCCTTCAAGAGAACGCGCGGATCGTAGCGTCCTTTGTAGACCGGCGGTGGCGCGAGGCTCAGGCCCAGCAACGAGTAGACAGCCGTTTGCGCGGAGCGGATCGCGTATTCCACGGTGAACACCACGTCTTCCGGGAGCTCGCAGAATTGCCCGACGAAGGCGAGGTTCTTCGAGTGGTCCGGAACGACCTGGGGACGATCGCCCTTGGCCCGGCGCAAAAACTGACTGGTGATGAAAGGCATCATGCACGGGATGCAGGTGCAGGTTTCAAGTATCTTATCCGTATGGGCCCCAATCTGTAGGTGGCCAATGATCTCTGTCATAATCTCTCGACCGGTGCAAGCTGACATCGGTTTCGTCACGAAGTTGCCCGGTTTATCGACGAACAGGCCATAGCCCCAAAGCACCTGAACGTCCGTGGGTTGCCCGATGAAATGGGGTTGGTGCGGCAGGACGATGGAAGCTAACCAGGCGGATTCCGGAAAGGTAATGAGGCCGCCCTCTCCCGGGACATTGCCCGTCAGATCCCGGACGAGCTGGAAGAAAGTGGGGTCATGGAGAGTGGTGGTAAAGGACACCCGCTTCGACTCCTCAATATGGTCAGTGAAGTTGGCGGGGCGACCGAATTGCGGCCTGCTGCCAGCGATCTTCTCCCAAAGAGCCCAGGAACCGCCGTCGGACTTGCCCTTCAGCACAGGAGCCGAGTCCATGGACCCGAGACTGGAGCCCTCGACCATCGATCCCAGGGTGACGATGACAAAGTCCTTCGCACCCATTTTGATTTCTTCCCGACGGCCACTGCGTTCACAAAGAATGCGCTCCACGGAGACGTTCTCATTGTCATGAGAGAAAGCAAGATCGGTGACGCAGGTGTTCATGGCAAACTTCACGCCCCGCTCTCCCAGCCACTTCCGGAGGGGTCGAACCATCGAGTCATACTGGTTGTAGACGGTTCGCATAATCCCCGAGAGCGTGTTGAAGCCAGAGACCATATGAGTGAAGCGCACCAGATAGCGCTTAAACTCAACCGCGCTATGCCAGGGTTGAAAGGCGAAAGTTGTACACCACATCAGCCAGAAGTCTGTTTCAAAGAACGTCGGATCGAACTGGTCCGCAATGGTACTTCGCCCGAGCAATCCCTCCGGCTCAAGCTCCAGGCGCTCGAGGGTCAAAATATGCTTTTCGCTGAGCCCAAACTTGGGGGCGTCGACCCTGCGGCCATTACGGAAGAGACGGGATTTGGAGGAGGTCTTCATCGTCTCATTCCAATCGCGTATCTCCTGCGTAACCGTCTTGCTATCATCAAGAGCAGGGATCGATGAAAAGAGACCAAAGGTGCAGAGGTATTTGCTCTCAAACATTCGGCCGCCGCGCATGACGTAGCCATCTTCGGGAGTTCCGGCGGCGTCAAGGCTACCGCCGATTTTTTCTGATTCCTCCAGGATTGTGATGTTGTGACCCGGGATGTCTCCGTCGCGAATCAGGAAGGCCGCAGCCGCGAGCGAAGCGATCCCACCTCCAACTAAATAAACTGCTGCGTTATCGTCAACGCGTTTCTCAAGCATGGCATGACCCTTCTTTCTGCTTACTGCAAGTGGTTGGTGGCTCCTTCGAAAATAGCCGTAAGTTATTGAAACTAGGGGGAGATCCTCATTGGCTATTTTCATGCTTCGTTATGACCTGAAAGGTTATGAACGACTCCTTTGTTTTATTCTGGGCCGTAGGCTGAAGGTATCCCTCTTATCGCAGAGCCCTTCGTTTTGAGCTCAACTTGAGCGCCGACGACTTCAGTCTAATTTCCGGCGCCAACAAATCAGAACCTACGCATAGCGTTCCTGCCTTTCTGTTTCAGCTTATGATGCGACCGCCAATTCGAGTTGTTCGATAGCTTCCCGCAAGATGGTAGCTGATTTCACAAGGGCACTCTGCTCGTCGGGTGGCAAAGTAATCTGCAAAACCCGCTCAACGCCATTCCGAGAGAGGATGCAAGGTACCCCCAAACTCACACCGTTAAGGCCGAATTCCCCTTCCAGCACCGATGAAACCGTGAACACTCCATGTTGGTTGCGCAAGATGGCCGCGGCAATTTGTGTGAGGGCCAGGCCGACGGCGAACCATGTGGCCCCTTTGTAATCAATGATGTGATAGGCGGAATGCTTCACTTCGTCTGCGACTTTGCGGCGGGCTGCCTGCCAGTCGTCACATTTCAAACACAGGCGGCAAAACTGTTCGATGGGCATGCCGGCCATGTTCGTCATGGACCATGCGGCAAACTCACTGTCCCCATGTTCACCTAGGATGTAGGCATGGACGTTATGCACATCCACTCCGCAGTGCTGACTCAATAAATGACGGAAGCGCGCGCTATCCAGCACGGTGCCGGACCCGATGATGCGTCCGCGCGGCCAGCTGGACCGTTTGTGGGCGACATACGTCAGGATGTCCACCGGGTTGCTCACAATCAAAACGACGGCCGGTGACTTCTGGAGCACGATTTCATCAACGATATCGTGGATGATTTTGACGTTTCGTTGCAGCAGATCCAGACGGGACTCGCCCGGCCGCTGTTTGGCCCCGGCGGTAATCACAATCATGCGCGCATCGGCATAATCCGCCACCTGAGCTTCACGGATCTGGACGGACGGAAAGAAGGCCTGGCCATGAGCTAGATCGAGGACCTGTCCCATGGCCAGTTCATGATCGGCATCGCGCAAGGTGATCTCATCGGCCAAACCACTCTGGGCCAGCGCGTAGGCAAAAGTGGAACCCACAGCGCCGGCGCCAACAATTACAACCTTTCTTGGCCTCCAAGGGTCATCATTCATTTATGTTCCTCAGTTGCGGCGTAGGCTTTCTCTGTTAAGCTTCACGAGACTCATGCACGGACATCACTTACCGGACCGGATGCTCCGCCAGACTTGGCGGCTCCAGCTTGAAGGGGTCTTTCACCCTCCTTGGGGGATGAAATGATTCCGGATACCTTCCGTTCGAGATCCGCTGCCACCTTTTCGAATCCCCCGTGCACATCGAGGCCAAGCTCGCGCTCGACCGTCTCAAACTTGTCCATCAGCCCTTGTTGGTCTTCCGGAGTGAGAACCTTGCCGGCCAGCGGGAATAGCAGGTAATCCTCTTTCCAAATATGACTAACATAGAAGGGCACCAGCGCGCGCAGGCTTTTCACGAGGTTCTCTCGCGCGGGAGGTTCTCCCGCGGCGTGACCGCGAATGGCGCCGGCCAACTCCCCCACCATCACCCGCCCTTTTTGATGCTCCATGGTCAAGCCGCCTATCGGACAGCCTTGCGACGGGACTCCACGGCGTATTAGGGCCGGGAACAGGAAACTCTCTTCCTTTCCATGGTGGAGGCGATCCGCAAACGTGCGCAGGAACGCCACGATACTCTCCAGAAGCGAGACATCAACTGCTTCTCCAGCCTCAAGGTGGTCTGCCAGGACCGACATGCCGGCCACCATCTTCTGGATAACTCGATGTTCCGCCTGCAGCATTTCAACCGCCGTTGCCTCGCTCATTTAGTTTCCCTCTCGATCGTGGGGAGGAGCTCACTGTCCTCCAGTGCCTGGATTTCATGCGGGATGGCTTTATCCAACCCGAGTCTCAAATCGCTTGCAAACATGACGCTTCGCGAATACCATTCCCCTCCTCCTTACATGCCATTGTCGGGGTTTCATTTTGGGTGAAAGGCCAACACTAAACCCAGGGTTTTCACTTTCAAGTCCCCACACGGCAATTAAGACATTCTCGGCAGGGTCGTGTCTGCTCAAGATTGCTCACTTTGGCGGGTTTTAGCCCCAACAATCCGGCAGAAGGACTAATTAGACAGGAATGATTGAAAATATTTCCAGCGACTTACGCGGAGGGAGTCCGCAGGTTTTTGTTTCGATTCCAAAGGGTTTGGTACTCTAGTTCTACGCGCAGCTTTCACGATAGCTCCGTCACGACCCTCACTCTCCTGCGGATGGCCATTTCTTCAGCAATGGCCATTTTCTCACCGCGGGATAACACGCGGGCTGCTAAAGGAAACACCACTCTATCCTCGACGCTGATGTGCTGTTTGTACATCGTTGCAAGACTCGCAACGGCCTTGCGAAAGCCGTCGACTTCAGAACTCGATAGGTTGATCGTCGCAAGATACTTCGCCCCGAGGCGATCCACCTCTGCGTGCAAGGGGGCTGCCCAGCGATGTTCCTCTTCCAGTTGCTCCAGCTTTGAGAAGGCAGCCGGGATTTCAGGATGGTGGAGCCGACGCAACCGGGGAAATAGCGACTCCTCCTCGTCAGCTGTGTGCTTTGGAGCAGATTGCCCGAAGTAGCGCAAGGCAGCCTCCAGCGCTCGACGGGTCTCCTCAGTAGGAGAATGATCGATGTCTTGTGCAACCGCCTTCAGCATGCTGAGAAACATCTCAATCCGCCGGTGACAGTCCGAGAGCAGGCCGGTGGGGTCAGTAAAGTTGTGGGGCGTTACCCCAATTTGAACAGGCATAGTCTCAGTATACCGGCCAGATTCAAAACCGCCGTGACAAGAGTCACAGCGTAATAAAATGATTGCTGACGTCAACGGGCCCACTTTGCTTGAGACCTGATTTGTAGCGCCGGGGTGCAACCCGACATGGAAATCCAAGCTCCGCTTGTCATTCTCACGCTGCAAGCGAACGAGTTGGGGCGGCTAATGCGTGAATGGATGTGCGAGTCCCTCGTTACTCCAGGCATCTGGGCATACTCCGCGTTTCCGCACGGGGAAGGCGTGGAGCGAGTAAAACACTGCAGACAACATAGATGAGCATGGGAATTGGTGGCCCATGCGGTAGTTCAGTTACCCGATTTCACGGGTAAAACTTGCGACTATCTGTGGGCGGCGGTATTATGCGCCTGGAACTGCGCAAGTTGCTCGTCCTCGACATGGCGGAACTCGAACCTCAGATTGCCGGTACCAAGCGCGCTTCCGCAAATTCTCAGTAACATGAGCTTCCCAGCTACCGACCAGCTCCGCACCGAACATCGCGCCATGGAACGCTTGCTCGAGCGTTTCGAAGGCGAGCTGAGGGACCCGCAAGGGGAAGGCCTGCTCGCGCTGGCCAAGACGTTTGTTGAAATCCAGAAACATCTGGCCGGCCACTTCGCCAAGGAGGAAGAGGTCTTCTACCCCGCGCTTGCGCCGTCACTGAGTGCGACCGACACGATGATCACCAAACTAATTGACGACCACTCAAATGTGCGCGAGACGTCTTCGGCATTTGGGGTGCTGCTGAACCTGGCGCCTCCAGGCTCGGAACTCCCGGTCTCTTTGCGCGCCGACTTGTCATCGCTCGGCTGGCAGCTTTGGAATTTCATTCATCATCATATCGAGGAGGAGGAACAGGGTTTGTTGGCGTTCGCCGACCGGAGCCTCGTTGCTGAAGCCCAAACTCGCTTAGCGGCACAGATGATGGGAAAATGAGAACCGATATAATACCTGCGGGCTGCTCAAGCACGCGGATCGAGGAACTGCAATCAACGTTCAGTCCGGGGCTGGGCCGAAGCTATAGCTCCATGTCAAATGTGCTCCATCGAGTGCTGCCTTGGTTCCCATGTTCCGCAAAGGGCGTTTGAACTCACGTTTTTCATTACCAATCCGCCTTTGCAGTTGATTTCACCTCCCGCCGCCTTCGGTGGTCGGGTGCACCTCCCCCTTGACTGCCAGGGTGGCCGCCTGGAAAGGTGAGCACAAATTCTTATTGGCCAACGTGCTCTGATACAATATTCGCCGTGTCGGACTCCACAAATAAAATGGGGCAAACGCTGGCGAAGGTTCCCATCTTCTCCGGGCTTACGGAAAGCGAGTTGGGTTACCTGACCCAGCGCACGGTGTCCCGCCATTACTCGGCGGGAGAGATGGTATTTGGCGAAGGTGAACCTTGCTCGGGACTTTACGTAGTTGAGTCCGGAAACGTCCGCATATACAAGAGCTCTCCCAACGGGCGCGAACAAGTACTCAGCATTGATGGCCCAGGCGGCTCGATCGCCGAGTTGCCGGTCTTTGATGGGGGGAACTACCCGGCGTCGGCCACGGCAATCGACAACGTAACTCTGCTTTTTGTGAGCAAACAGGATTTTCAGGCGCTCTGCTTCGCTCATCCCCAGGTCCCTCTTAAAGTCCTAAAGGTTGTCGGCGCGCGTCTTCGGCGCCTGGTAGGAATCATCGAAGAACTGTCATTCACAACTGTCCGCCACCGGCTTGCTTCCTATCTGTTTCGCCTCGCGCAAAAGTCCGGCAAGCGCACCGCTGCGGGCGTGGAAGTTACTCTTCCCATCACCAATCAGGAGTTGGCAGCACAGATTGGCACGGTCCGCGAATTGGTATCCCGTAATCTCTCTCGCTTTCAAGCCGAAGGAATGCTGAAGATCGAGGGGCGCGAGGTGGCCATCTGCAATTTGAAAGCCCTCGAGGAAGAGATCCAAAAGGCAGTGGATATCAGATGTTAGGCAGAAGATCGAAGTATTCGTCGTCCTCGTTCTTGCCGCCTTCCCCCGCGCCTAACTGCTTTTCCGACTCGATGAATTCAATGCGCTCGATCCACTTGACCATCTTGTAGCCAAGCTGATTCTCCACGCGCAGGCGCAGCGGAGCCCCGTACACCGCCGGAAGCGGCTGCCCGTTCATCTCGGAGGCGAGCAGGCATTCCGCTTTCAGCACATTCTCCAGGCGCTGCGTATCGTAATAGGAGTCGCCATAAAGCGCCTCACCAAAGGAAAAGAAGGCCACCACCTTGGCCTGCGGTTTGGGGCGCACCAGTTCGATGAGCGTCTTCATGGGGAGGCCACCCCACTTGGCAATGCCGCTCCAGCCCTGGATGCAATGATGCATGGTGATGTGCTCGATCTTGCCCAGCTTCTCGATGTCGGCAATTGAAAGCTCGACAGGGTTTACGACCAGTCCCCCCACCTTGAGTTTGAAATCCCGGAAGCCGCGCTCGGCCAGACGCTTCCAATCCTCTCTCACCGGCATCTTTCCGTTGGGCCAGAAGTAAGGCGAGATGTCCTGCTCGGAATACTCCTGGTGCGGAACCAGCCGGTTCAAGGTGAGGAGTTGCATGGGATAGGTCACGGATTTGAGCGCGTGCTGAAGTCCGCGTGGGTGGTTCCAGGAGATATAGTGCGCCACGACCCACGAGAGGACGACCACGCCGATGCCCACAAAGCCCAGATACATGCCCAGATGCCCCTGATCATCGGTGCCCATCACGATGTGGTTCATATTCCGCGCAAATCCGGACATAACGACCAGCGTGACATGCACCACGAGAAACGCCAAGAAACTGAGCATGGTGAGGAAGTGGATGGACCGGGCCGATTGCCTGCCGCCAAAGATCCGCGCGTACCGCGGAAAGCGGTTCACCACAGCGGGCGACATGGCAATACCGGTGGCGATGGCCAAAGGGCCGAAGATAAAGAAGATTGTGAAGTAAGCGATCTGCTGCAAGGCGTTGTAGCCGTAGAACCCATTGGGCTCCGCCGGCATGTGAAATGTGGCGTAGTGTACGAAGGTGTTCCACGCCTGCAAGACCACGAGCGGTGAAGTGGGCACAATTCGCCGCCACTGCTCGGTATCGAACAGCATGATGGCGAACACAATGCCCGTGACGATGAAGCCGTGAACGTTGATGAAGTGCCAGACCCTCGCAATCCCAATGGTGTGACGGTAACCCGGTGTGGAGATGATCGGCGAGAGATAACGGGCATCGTCTTTCGCCGTCCAGATACGGTCGAGAGGAACCTTGAGCGGCGTGAATCGGATCCATTCGCTTCCCGGCGTGCAGTCATCATTGAAATACAGACGGGGGTGATCTACCAGGATGGACAGACCGCTGCGAATCAGCATCATCACAAAAAGGAAATTGAAGAAGTGGCAGTAGCGGACCCAGAGTGGAAACCCGTGCGGCCCGGCGAAGTTGTTGGGATATATCTGGGGAACGGGTGGAACCTGAGGCAGGCCTGCCACGGCAAACTCAATCCAGGACGCGAGAACCGCGGCGAGAATCGCCACAGCGATTCCCATCAGAATGGAAGGGCGAATCCAGATGCGGAAGCGGCGGTCGTTTGGGTAGTGCACTGCCCGATGTGCGGCATCGAAAGAAATCATACCTCCCCCTTTAGAACGCGCCGGTGCATCCCCTTGAAAGGTCCTCGCCGTTCCTTGGGTACCGACCTCCGGAGCGTCTCCGTCGCATCCGAACCCATATAAATGCTGATGACGGCGACGATCCGAAGATTCACACTTCGCGTTCGAATCTTAAGTCTGCCGCACTACTGTTTTGGTTGCCGTGACAAAAGTCATCGGCACGCCTCCATAGGTCCTGTAACACTGACCTATCAAAGGCGGCAGGGACGAGTGAATTCGGCCCCCAAGGAGGAAACGATGAGCGCAATCGCAGAAAGGACAGTGCGGGATTTAGCGCTGGAAAATCCCGGGGCTACACGGGTCTTTGAAAGGCTCGGTATCGATTACTGTTGCGGCGGCAACCAAACGCTCGAGCAAGCTTGCCAAGGACGCAATCTTTCAGTTGAAGAGGTATGGGACTCGCTCCAAGCGGCCCAACATTCCGCGGAGGCGGGCCGGGAGGACCGAGCCTGGCAAACAGAGCCGCTGGGCGACCTGGTCTCCCACATTACCAATACTCACCACAAGTACACGCGTGAAGAGATCGCTCGCCTGGGTCCTCTTTTCGCCAACGTCTGTTCCGTGCATGGTGCGAATCACCCGGAGCTCCTGCAGCTTCGCGACATCTTCGCGGGCCTTTCACAGGAGCTGACGACCCACCTGATGAAAGAAGAAATGGTCCTTTTCCCTTATATCATCAGGATGGAAGAAGCCGTGATCGAAAAAGCTCTCATCCTGCCCCCGCCTTTCGGCACGGTTCAGAACCCCGTGTTGATGATGGAGCACGAGCATGATTCCGCCGGCAACGCCTTGCGCTCGCTGAGGGAAATCAGCCAGGGCTATACAGCTCCCCCCGACGCCTGCATTAGCTACCAGACGCTCTACAAAGCCCTGGCGGACCTTGAGGCTGACCTGCATCAGCACATTCACCTGGAAAATAACATCCTGTTTCCCCGGGCGATCGGAATGGAAAAGGCCCACTGATTTCGAAGGCCGAACGGCGTTCAGCCCTCGGGCAAAAGCCGCTCGCCCCACTCGGAACCGTGACTCATGTCTCTACTTGCGCCGATAATCGAAGAAGATGCCTCTCGTCGCGCCAGTGCGGAAGATATCTTCAGGATCAACGCTGCCCGCGAAGCCATGCTCTCTCGCCTGCTGATGCTCTATATCAGCACCGGGCTGTTCTTCATGCTGCTACCAGGAACTTTTCTGGGCGTCTGGAACCTGTTGGCCATCAGCAGCCACCGCGCGGCGGACTCCGTTTCGGCAGCTTGGATTCAAGCGCACGGCCATGCCCAGATCTTTGGTTGGATCGGATCGTTCATCCTGGGAGTCGGCTTCTATTCCCTTCCCAAGCTTCGCCGCGCGCATTCATTTGGACTATGGGTGATGGGCGTTGCCTGGGGGTTGTGGACCTCCGGGGTCGCCCTGCGATGGCTCGCCAACGTCTATCAATGGCACTGGCGCATCCTGCTTCCACTTTCGGCAGCTCTGGAACTTGCCGCCTTCGTGATTTTGGTCCGCACTGTTTCCGGCCACCGCCCGCAGGACTCGGGCAAGGAGAAGCTGGACCAATGGGTCTTCGTGGTCATTGCGGGAACGGTGGGTCTGCTACTCTCGCTCCTCGTCAACTTCGGTAGTGCCGCCTATCTCGCCTTCGCAGGTGCGTCCCCGGCAGTGGGAGCGGATTTCGACCAGAGCTTCCTGGTCCTCCAAGCGTGGGGTTTCCTGGTGCCTTTTGTGTGGGGATTCAGCGCGAAGTGGCTGCCGGTTTTTCTCGGATTGCGGACCACACGTGGGCATGTGTTGTTGCTGGCGGTGGGGCTCAATTCCATGGGCGTGCTGGCGGCGTTCCTCCACACCATGTCCGCGGCCACGCTCCTGCTGCTCGCCGGAATGGTCCTGGGGGTTTATGCGCTGAGACTGTTTGAAATGCCCGTGCATCCTGCCAAGGTCAAAGGCGTACACAGCAGTTTCCCAACCTTCGTTCGCATTGCTTATGGGTGGGCGTTGGTCGCGGCAGGACTGGGCGCTTGGGCTGCGTCGGCAGGGAACGCCCACGGCATTTGGGGCGCATCTCGTCACGCCTTGACTGTCGGTTTCCTGGCGACGATGGTGTTCGCCATTGGTCAGCGCGTGCTTCCTGCTTTTGCGGGCGCACACACACTTTTCAGCACGAAGCTCATGTTCGTAGCCCTGCTGCTCCTGGCCGTAGGATGTGCGCTGCGCGTCAGTTCGGAGATTCTTGCTTATCAGGGCTTTCTCGGTTCTGCTTGGTCGTGGCTTCCGGTATCAGCCGTTGCCGAAATGACCGCCGTGACGGTGTTCGCGATGAATCTGTCCTTGAGCTTCTTTGGCAGGCCATCCACGGCAACGAAATAATATATCGTGGTTGGATGTCTTGAGGCACAGGGCTCAGGGGAAACCCGAGTTACCTTCCCCTCTGGAGGAATGCACGCAGGGCGACCGCCTGATTGTGATGGTCATCTCGGGCCGAAAAGACCAACGTCAAAGCACCGTGCTGCTTCTCGATCCGCTGGAGTTGGTTTGTCAGCTCAATTGCTTTCTGCAACTCTTCACGGTAGCGCCTCTGAAATTCCTCCCAACGTTCAGGGTCGTGCCCAAACCACTTTCGCAGCGCATCCGACGGCGCAATGTATTTCATCCAGAGGTCGATTCGCGCTTTCTCCTTGGAAACCCCGCGAGGCCAGATCCTGTCCACTAAGACGCGGTGACCATCGGACGCCTCAGACGCCTCGTAAATCCGTTTCAGTTTGAACATCGCTATTTTTCCGAAGGAGGACACACGCGCTCGGGAGCCTCGCAGAGGGAGTCAGTGCTGGAGGGGAGGGAATCCGGACGCCTCGCCCAAAACCGGACCCTTCCCCCGCTTGTTTCAACCCCCACATCTATAAAGCCAGCCGCTTCAAGCCTCCCCGGTAATAGCCCTGGATCGAAAGTAACCATCGTGTCGGCAAAGTGGAATATCTGCATCCACACGGACCGCAGGCTATCCGAGCCGGCGAAGGTCCCGCCCGGTTTGAGAACCCGGTAAGCTTCGTCAAACAAGCGGTCTTGCAGAGCAGAAGAAGGTATGTGGTGGAGCATCGTAAATGAGAGAACAACTGAAAACATCTCGTTGCGGAATGGCATGGCCGTGGCGTCGCCGACCTGCACCCTGACGTTCGAGGCGGCAGTACGCTCCCGCAGAGAGCGCGCCAGGCTGAGGTCCAGTTCAAGGCATGTGAGGTGCCGGCATTGGGGGCGCAGCCAGTCCGTTGTGAGGCCTGGCCCTGGTCCGAGTTCCAGGACCTCGCCGCACAAATCCACGCCTTTCAGAGACCAGGGCAAAATTTCAGAGCCGAGTCTATGTCTCCAACGGTTTGACTGGCAGTACCAGCGGTGTAGTCGGTTCATCTTATCCCCGCCAGGTTAACGCGCCTCCAATGGCAGCGGCGCTCGAAGCAGTTGGGCGCGATGAGTATGGGAGAGATTCATGGTGTGCCACAGTTCCACTCCCCACCATGCCAGCGCCGCCACCTCGATAAACCCGGTTACTCCGACCAGGGGAAAAGCCACACGGGGAATGAAGTCAGTAAGGATTTGCAGCACCACGCGCCCGGCGCATCCCACGTTAAGAAGAATGGAGGGTCCCCAGAGCGAGCTGACGCGACTCGAATCCACGCCCGCCAGGATCGGCACCACGCGCGACGCCACCCCCAGAATCATGAAGCTGACGAAGCCCACCGTGTAGGCATGACGGTACGAACCCAGAAAAGCGTGGGAGAAGCCCTGGTGTGTGAGCACCCCGTAGACGAGGAAGAAAGGCAGCATCGCCATAGAAATAAGCAACCAGGTGTAGGCGGCTCGGATGAACTTCAGGCTGCGGTCGGATTGCGTGGTTTTGGCAAAGACGCGAATTTGCATTACCAGCAACAGCGCCCATATCGCCATCAGTATGAACGCCAGCTCAAGCCCGATGGAGTAATAGAGATTGCCGGTGGAGAAGAACAGTTCGTAGCTCGCGATGTCGAGAATCAATGAGCCGTTGATGAGCCAGAAGATCAGTGACTGGCGGTCGTGCCGCGCCTTGCCCAAACCATAAACCGCTGGCACAAAGCGCTGGCTGACTCCGGCGATGATCAGCGCCCCGAATCCCAGCAATTGGATATCGCGCAGCGGCCCGTCAATCAGCGCAATGCGCATTACGACCTGGTCAACCCCGACGGCTGTCACTTTGGCAAAAAAGAGCAGGTCACTCACGATGGCCTGAACGAAAAACCAGAAGAAAGCCCCAAAGATGAATTTCTCATAAATCTGGTGCGGTTCCACGGATTGCCGTGCGGTTTGGAGGATGATGACGATGAATATGGTGATGGTCGCAAGCTCCGTTCCCGCCGCCAGAATTCCCAGGCCCACTCCCACCGGCATGGGCCGCAGCAGTTCCGCACCCACGCGCGCGGCGATGCCGATCAGCATCAGGTATAACGTCATATTGGCCAGGTCCGGGCGCCACAAAGTGACGTACTTGAAGCGTGGAAACGATTGGTAGGCGAAGCCCATCACGAACAGCCCCATCCACCCGAAAATCATGGCGTGCGCGTGCGCCTGAATGGCGGGCACCAGGCGAACTTGCAGGAAGGTGCCGCCCAAGGCAATCTGCAAAAGATTGGTCGCGCCCCACAACGCGCCCACGGAAAGGACGGTAACGATGGCCGCCTTGAAGAATCGCCGGTAGATAAAATCCCCCAGCGATTCCTGGTAAATGTACTCGTCTTTACTGGGACTTCGCATCTCGTCGTTCAATTCCCGCACCAGCGCATCGACGTCAACGTTGTGGACGGCGGCAAAAAACTCCAACGCCTCGGTGGGACCGTGCTCGCCGCCGCAACCTTTCAGCCCATGCTGGTCAAATACCCGCCGCGCCGTGGGGCAGGCCTTGACAATGTCCGCCACACTCGTAAGTTTGGTGATTTCCGTCATCATGGTTTCTCCGTTCCAATCGTGATGAAGTCTTACAGTTTGGGAAGCGCCGCGTCCTGCACGGCGGCGTTCAGATCTGCCAGGAACATCTCCAGATCAAACCCGTGCTTGGCGGCAGCAAAAGCGACGGAATGGGTTCCCCCGCATTGCAAATTCAGGCCGTGGTTTCGGAAGACTTGCATCGTCTGCGGCCAATTCCTGACGATTTCTCCAACTTTCATTCCGGACGTGATGGCTGCCATGTAGGCGTCTCCTCTTTCGAATGTACGGTCATAGGATAATGTGCCCGAGAACTGGGGGCGATGACTTCTGTCACAGGGCCGCCGACTATCGACTAGCCCGTGACTTCTGTCATCGCCAACGCCCGGTTGCTGTTGTGTAATGGGTGGCGAGGTGGTGCTATGCGAGACACAGCCGGAAACAAGCGTGAGGTGGATTTCAACGAGCGCCCCTTCATCGCCATCTGGGAGGCGACCCAAGCGTGCGACTTGGCGTGCGTGCATTGCCGGGCAAGCGCGCAACCGATGCGGTCATCATTTGAACTATCGACGGCCGAAGCGCAGCGCCTGATCGAACAGATTGCCGCAATGCAGGTTCCGGTGTTCGTCATCACGGGCGGCGATCCGCTGAAGCGGCCTGATATCTTTGAGTTAGTGGGATACGCCACCGCGCGAGGGGTGCGGACGTCGTTGACCCCCAGCGCCACGCCGCTTCTGACCCGGGACGCGATCGCCGAACTCCGGCGGCGGGGGCTGGCGCGTTTGGCGGTAAGCTTGGATGCGTCAACAGCGGAGATTCACGACGCCTTTCGGCGCGTGCCGGGTTCGTATGAGTGGACGCTTCGTGCCATTCGCTGGGCCCGCGAATTGGGCCTCCCCGTTCAGATCAATACTACGATTACACGTCGCAATCTCGAAGATTTTGACGCTATGGTGCGGCTGCTGGAAACGCTCGATATCGCCATGTGGAGCGTTTTCTTTCTGGTGCCCACTGGACGTGGACAACTGGACGACGTGGTTTCCGCGGAGGAGTTTGAGGCAGTCTTCGCCAAGCTCTATCAGGTCGCCCGGCGAGTTCCATTCGATATCAAGACAACCGAGGCGCAGCACTATCGCCGCTACGTCCTACAGATGCGCGCGGCCGCCCGCAAAAACCGGGAATCCCCCAACGACTCCATGGCCTCACCGACGCCAGGAATACCTGACGAATTCGCGACGGAGAAAGACACGGACGGCATTGGTCGAGCGCCCCGGGGGTTGAACGACGGCAAGGGTTTCATCTTCATCTCCCACTTGGGCGAGGTTTTTCCCAGCGGCTTCCTGCCCATGTCCGCGGGCAACGTCCGCAGGCAAACTCTGGCGGAAATCTACCAGCACTCACCGCTGTTTGTTTCCTTGCGCGACACATCGCGCCTGCAAGGGAAGTGCGGCGTCTGCGAATTCCGCAACGTGTGCGGCGGCTCGCGCGCCCGCGCCTTTGCCCTCACCGGCGATCCCTTTGCCGAAGAGCCTTGCTGTGTATATGAACCGAAAGCTGCGGCACTGATCTCCCATTAGTGCCGGGTTGGCCGGAATTTGTCACCACGCCGGGATTTTAGAGGGCTTCAGCACGGTGATCATTCCGGTAAGCGACTATCCTCCTATACCGGAGGATCCACATCCCGATACCACATGCTGCGCAGCACGCCGAGCGCGATGGGTACAGCGCCAGCGAGGATAAAGGTCATGTCCCCCGCCATGCGCACCCATTCCAGCTTGTGGTAGAGGCCGCCCATCACGAATGTCAGCCGACGCGCGTGCCAATACCCATTGGCGATGGAGTCCCAGAGTTGTAGAACGTCTCCGGGAAACAGGTCCAGGAGGATCATGAGGCCGAGGCCCACGTTAGCGCCCCAGAAACCTACCCGGATGAACTTCTTGGTCCCCTTCCAGACGACGTCGGACTGCATGGCCCGCAAGCAAAAGACCAGGGCTGCCAGCGCCAACATCCCGAAGACACCAAACAGGGCGGCATGTCCGTGATTGGGAGTGAGGGTGGTACCCGTTGCCCGGTATCCTGCCAGCGACCGCGCAAATGACCGAGTGCTCGTCGTCGAAAAAGGTCATGCACTCCTTCAGCAGACCTTGAATCTCCGGTACCCGCTCCCCGAATCAATCGATTTTGACCCAACACTGCTCGGCGACAAACGAGCTTGCGCTGGCAACACCCCGCGGTAAATCGCCCAAGCGATCTGGTTTGCGATTTCTCGGTGACAAATTGAAAGCCGCTTGAGTCAACAAAGCCAGTGTGCCCCTTCCTGCAACGCTTCGACGCAAATTGAAAGTCTTGCAATAGGCTCGTATTTGCCCTTAGAGGCGCTATATTGGGTGTTAGATATGACCATTAGAATTGGAGAGGGGAATAAGATGAAGACGCCATCTCGAATCGAGCGGGATACCATGGGCGAAGTTTTGGTTCCCGGGGAAGCACTTTACGGCGCCGAGACCCAGCGGGCGGTCGAGAACTTTCCCATTAGCCGGCTTCGCTTTACGCGCCCCTTCATCCGCGCGCTCGGCATCATTAAAGCTGCAGCCGCTAAGGCGAACGGCGAACTGGGAGTCCTTCCCCGAGATTTGGCCGTAGCCATCGAAACGGCAGCCCAGCAGCTCGCCCGAGGTGACTATGACGCACAGTTCGTGGTCGATATATTCCAGACTGGCAGTGGCACGTCAACGAATATGAACGCGAACGAGGTGATTGCCCGCATTGCAGGTGCCCATCCCAAGGACCACGTCAATCTCAGCCAGTCGAGCAACGATGTCATCCCTGCCGCGATACATGTGGCCGCCGCAGATCTCCTCCATCATGAGCTGCTTCCCGCGATGGCGCGCCTGCATTCTACGCTTCGCGAAAAAGCCGAGGAGTTTGACGATGTCCTCAAGATTAGACGTACGCATTTGCAGGATGCGGTACCGATTCGCCTTGGCCAGGAGTTTAGCGGTTACGCACGGCAAGTTGAACTCTCGATAGATCGAGTGCGAAAAGCAACTGACGGGCTATACGAACTGGCGCCCGGAGGGACTGCCGTGGGCACAGGATTGAACGCACCACGAGGCTTCGCAACGGCAGCAATTCATATCTTGGCGGAACAGACGAAGCTGCCATTCCGGGAAGCTCAAAATCACTTCGAAGCGCAAGCTTCCAAGGATGCGGTGTGCTTTCTCAGCGGAGCACTGAAGAGCTATGCTGTGTCGCTCACGAAAATTGCGAATGACATTCGTTGGTTAGGGTCCGGGCCTCGGTGCGGACTCGGCGAATTGCACCTGCTTGCCGTTCAACCCGGTTCCAGCATCATGCCGGGGAAGGTAAATCCGGTGATTGCTGAGAGTGTATTGATGGCCTGCGCTCAGGTGATCGGCCATGACGCGACCATGACCTGGGCCTGCGCCTCAGGGAACTTTGAGTTGAACGTCATGATGCCGGTAATTGCCTATGACCTTTTGGAATCAATTGAGCTCCTCGGGGCAAGCACGAAAAACTTCGAGAACAGGTGCATTGCTGGCCTGCAAGTTGACCGGGAACGTGCGTCTGCCTTTGTTGAGCAGTCCCTCGCGATGGGCACGGCCCTGGTTCCGGAAATCGGATATGATCGGGCCGGTGCGCTCGCTAAAGAGGCCTACGAAACGGGTCGGACGATCCGAGAAGTTGCCCGCGAAAGAAGCGGGATACCCGCAGATCGTTTGGCTCGACTTCTCGATCCCCTTCGCCAAACAGGCCCAGCTTAGTTATGAGACGCGCTCGAAAGCTCTGGTCATGAGGAAGCGCGAAGCAACTTGGTCTTTCACCACCAAGCAGGTTCACCAGGCGCGTGCCAGATTTTCACCGCCAATTCAGTCGAGTTGCTCCCACTCCAAGAGCTCCCGAAGCTCCCTGTCCAAGTCTCGAATGATATGTGCAGCTTCTTTTTGCTGTTCGGGCGTAGCTTCGGCATGTTCAGTGGTTATGAGGATACAACATTGGGGTTCCTCGACGATGCGGAGCTACTCAGTCCTGAAACTTTCTTGGACCCTCGTACCGAAGACGGAAGAAAGCGTGGTGAGGCACAGCGGAATGGATGCTTATCAATCTGAACCAGGGTGCAGATTCGGGTGTATAGCTTACATCACCGTACGCCGTCGGCCGGTCGATGCCTGGCTTGGTAGTTTTGCCCAAGACTTGGAGCGAAATCGTCCGAAAGTCCTCATCAATTAGGTGTTTCTTGAGCAGCTCGCCATAAAGCATCGGCCCACCTTCACAAAGCAGCGTCCGAATGCCATGCGCTTGCCATAGGAGTTGCGCTCCGATCGCAAGATCGACCCGTTTGCCAGCACCTACTGAAACGATCTCAAGGGTCCCCTCCCGTCCTGACATCTTGAGCTGCGATCGAAGATTTTCTTCTCCCTCCGCAGAGGTGACGATCCAAGGTTCCACGCGCGGAGAATTAAAGACGCGAAGAGTGGCATCGATATTCCCAGATCCTGTGAGAACGATGATTTTCTGCTTGTCGAGGTTTAGAGTTTTCTCTCGGTACAGCCGCAGTTGCTCGTCATCGATGCCGTAGTCCGCGCCATGCGAGTCAGGGCCGGGCTCTTCGCGGAGCGTGTTTGCACCGACCAACTGTCCGTCGTGATGTGCCCGCAGGAAATCCATCAACCAACGATCTTCACTGCTCCTTGAAACTTCCCTGCCACCCGCACGGCCTTTCAACTCCCTGAACGAAGCACGACCGTCGAGTCCCATCACAAAATTGGAGCTCATATACGGACGATGGGTGTCACGACGCTCCGGAAACCCAAATGGGCCATAGCGCTCTTTGATGTGCCGTGGTAAGGGAAATGTATCTTCGCTCACGCTAAAACAAAGTTGAAGGGCCATCGTCTATTTCCTCGGCATTGACTCCCTCGGCGGATATCGGCTCACCCCCTGAGCCTATGATTCGACCTTCACCGAATATTCATGGTCTTCCCATGAGCTGTTGTTCGTCCAAAAGAATGTGAACCGGACCGGCGCCCGCTGCTCTACGGGAATCGGGACATCCACAAAGTCAATTCCAAGCGCGGTCCCAGCCGACTGGGAATCATTGACGGTGTGCCACTCATCGGTCGTCCAGTGCAAACGAAACGGAGAGGCAGCCTGGACGCGAAGCGTAGAGCGCTGTCCGATGGACGACACCTGCCGATTGTGCTTCCACACCTCGATACGGTGGCGAGGGTTTCGCGCCGAGAGATAACGCTCCGCGACCTCTGGAATCAGATCGAAGACCCGGCCGTCAGCCACGGACCTCAACAGCTTGATGTACTCGGCATGTGCCCACATGAGCGGCATCGCCGAACCCGTGGGTCGTCCCAAGTACATATAAACGTCGGTCCGGTCCGGTTCGTCCCACACCTGCTCAGGTAGGAGGCCAGTGGCTGATGAAAAGCCCTCCATGGCCCGGATGAAGGACTTCGCATCGCGTCCCGCGGCTAGTTCGAAGTGGCCGCGCTCACCCGCGAGGAGTGGCCAACCCCGCCCCTTCCCCCAGCCAGCAAAAGGTCCGCCGTCTTCTTTCTGTCCATACCCATCGTTGTTGTAGCGGCGCCAGCAGGGTCCGACAGGAGTCTCGACTTTGAGCAAGGCGTCCACGACCCGCAGCGAATCCACAATCAACGTATCATCCGGTTTGCGGATTCCATAACGTACCAATTCGAGGAACCCCGCATCGATAATGTCCCTGGCCGGGAAGTTGGTTTGAATATGCGGTGGACGGTTCGCAATGTTGAGCACGCCGCGGTTGGGATCTTCCTCTGGCTGGGGATTGTCAATGTTCTCAGGAAGAATCCGTATATAGTGCCGGCTGATCCCTGGCAATAGCGAACCCTGAGTTGTGACCGTCCAGGATTCCACGTGGGAGTTCAGAAAATCGGCATACTCTTCCAGGAATGTCGCAGTAGCCTCGTCTTGCCTCTCGCGAAACAGGCAGGCAGCGCAGATCAGGGCAGCGATGTTCGAGGCGAGCGTGGAGGGAGAATAACCACTGACTTCCTCCCAGCGCTCCTGCTGGGTAACCGGTCCATGAAGTACCAGATACGCAGCCGCATGCGCAATCATCGCGTAAGGGTCAAAACCCTGCAGAGCGTTTTGCCGTTTGATCTGCCAGGCGAGAAGAATTGGAAATGCGACCTCGTCGAGTTGGATCCCCCGCCAGTAGGCCCCCCCATCAACCCAAAAGTTCTGGGGAAAGCCCCCGTCCTCCAGTTGTGCGACTGCCAGGTAAATGAGCGCCCGCAAAGGCGTAACCGTATCGCCCGCAGCGAGCAGGGCGGAAGCGCTGTTGACCATATCGCGCGTCCAGACCAGGTGGTACCCACCATGGTCCGAGTCACCCTTTGCTTCTCCCCAGGGGATCGACAGTGATGCGATAAATGCGCCCGGATAGGACTTGTCTTCGTGAGCGTGAAGCAAACTAAAGCTGCTGTGATATAAGTTCCCCAGGTCCGTGGAGACTTGTTCCAGCGGAAGGGCTCGGGCGCTGGCGCGCTCCCATTGCTCCGTAAAGCGGTTGTGATGCTCTTTGAAAGGTACGCCGAGCGCCTGAAACAGCGTGGTGATGGCGCGGTGCTGTGTATCACCGAATGCCAGACCCAGGGTGAACTCGCGGTGAACATCCAGCCCCAACTCTCCCGTGAGCGCAATGTTACCGTCAGGGGCATCATCAAACTCCCAGTCCATTTGAAAGTTGTCAGCAAGGTCGGTCCAGCCATCACTTCGCCCAACGTAGCCGCACGATGTACGAGAAAAGTTGACCGTGCCGCCGAGGGCCAGCCATATGCCTGTCTTCTGCGCCATCAGGATTTTCCGGTCCGCAACCTCGATCACGTAACCGTTGTTACTCGATCCGCCGACTTGAAGATGAGGCGCACACAGCGTATAGAGGCGCAATTTTGAGATAAACGATTCATCGCCAGTTAGCTGGGTGTGCTGAAGAATGCAGCCAAGGTGCGGATCGGTGATGACTTCTTTGATGATGGTGTAACGGCCGTCGGGATCGACGTTTGTAATGCGGTAACCCAAGGCGTGATCGGAAAGACGCTCACATTTTGATTTGAGATGACGTTTTTCTTCATGGAAGAAAGTCTTCCCATCAGTGACGAGATACTGAAGGTCGCGGATCTGTGGGTGGTCCACTGTCGGATAGTAGACTTCCGTGATGATGCCGTTCCACAAAGTGAACCAGATTCGACTCGAAGCCGAGTAAGCAGTCCCCACCCCGTCTTTATCTCCGTGGGTCCATCTCGGCTCGATGCCAGGCCATCCGAAAGCTGCATTGCGGGGTTTTGGTTTCATATCGCGTTCCTCAAAACTGGATCAACAACACTCCAAGCGGCTTCCACGCCGTCTTCACGGACGAATAGCAGAAGTAAACTATCTACGCGACGACGCTACTTCCGCTTTGTCCTTTGACTCGCCCGCCGCCGCGACGCCCCACAGGGTACGTGATGCGATGACCTTGGACACGTGCAAAAGGAATGAGCGAATGAACCTGGGAACTTTTCATACTCATAATGTCGTCAACCCGAATCCCGCGTATAGTCAGCGCGTCGGCGATGAGCGAACGGTGGCAACGCCATGGAACTGCCTCCGCACACATAATTGCACTCCGCTTCTGACCGGCCAATTTCATCAATCGGTTTAACCCTGCTTCGAATTCGGAGGTCTGCATATAATTGGCGAAGCCGCGAAATGAAGTATTGCGCCAGCCCAGGTTCGGCGAATCGCATCGTGCATGGCGCAAGCCCCCGAGCTTTTGCAAGTGCACGTAGCCGATCCTCGCGGCCCGCAGCTTTGTCGACAGGGTCTCCCGGTTGAACTGAGGGTTGTGTCTCGATCGGGGGATACTGCGCACGTCTATGACGCGCTTCACGTGGTGCGCCCGCAGAAGATCGAGGAAGTCTTTCCATGTGCGAGTCGAATGCCCAATGGTCATGACATCAGGCATCTCGGTCTTGACCTTTCTCACAACGAGTATCCTTGTGACCCTTTGGGTCCGGGGTTGTGCCAACAGCCGCCTGCAACCATGATCGCGTCAGCCTCTTTCGGCCCCCAGCTACCCCGCTTGTAGGCGCGAACCCGATGGTGGGTCTTCAGGACTGGATCGACCACCGCCCAAGCGGCCTCAACCGCATCTTCACGGGTGAAGAGCGCTCCATCGCCATTCATGGCGTCGCCCAAGAGCCGCTCGTAGGGCAATTCCTCTGCCGGGGTTTCTTCCAGCAGGTAGAGTTCGCGCTGGTCGCCGACAAACTCCTTTCCGGCGAGTTTGACGCGAGCGGCAAGGGCGATGGCCGCGCTGGGGGAGAGCCGGAAGCGCAAGTAGTTGGCCCGGCCGGTCGTCGGAGCAGAGTCAGCGAAGAGCCGCTGCGGCGGGGGCTTCAGCTCCACCAGGACCTCGGTTGCGGTATTAGCCAGGTATTTTCCAGAGCGCAGATACCAGGGCACGCCCTCCCAGCGCCACGAGTCAATGAAAAGCCGCAGAGCGCAGAAAGTCTCGACGTCGGAGTTCTTCGCCACGTCTGGCTCCTTACGGTAGCCAGCGTACTGGCCGCGCACTACGTCATTGGGCTTGAGAGGGCGCATGGCTTCGAAGACCTTGGCTTTCTCGGTGTGCACGGCTCCAAAATCCCGGTCGGCCGGCGGCTCCATGGCTAGTAGCGCAACGACCTGGAAGAGGTGGTTCTGAATCACGTCGCGTAGACAGCCGGCGGTTTCGTAAAACGCCCCGCGGTCCTCCACCCCGAAATCCTCAGACAGGGTTATCTGGACGCTGGCCACATAGTTGCGGTTCCAGATCGGCTCCAGGAAAGAATTGGCGAACCGGAAATAGAGGATGTTCATGATCGCCTCCTTCCCGAGGAAGTGATCAATGCGGAAGATCGAGTTTTCCGGGAACTCCGTTCGCGCGACGTGGTTGAGCTCCTGTGCGGAGGCCAGGCTGCGTCCGAACGGCTTTTCCACAATGACGCGCGCATGCCTGGCCAAGTCCGCGGCGCCAAGTCCTTTAATGACCGTCTCGAACATTGATGGCGGGATGGCCAGGTAGTGCGCGGGCCGCCGGGCGCTTCCCAGTTCCTTCTTGATTGCGGCAAAGGTGCCCTGGTCGCGATAATCCCCGCTCACGTACCGGAGGAGGGAGATAAGAGAATGGAAGGCACGCTGGTTATCGATCCCACCGGCCCGCTTCAAGCTGTTGGCCACGCGTTTCTGCAGGCGGTCCAGACTCCACTTCGGGAACGCGACGCCGATGATCGGAACCTTGAGGTCATCGCGTTTCACCATTGCATAGAGCGCCGGGAAGATCATCTTGTGGGCGAGATCGCCCGTCACACCGAAAAGCACCAAGGCGTCGGACCGGGAGGCAGCCATCAGGCACCCGCCTTCTTGGTGGTGCCCTCTTCCTGATGGCCGCCGAACTGATAACGAAGGGCGGACAAGATCTTGTCGGCAAAGTCCTCCTGGCCGCGCGAGCTGAAGCGTGCGTACAGCGCGGCACTGAGGACGGGGGCTGGAACCGCCTCGTCGAGGGCCGCCGCGATCGTCCAGCGCCCCTCCCCGGAGTCTGACACCCGGCCGGCAAACTTCGCAAAGTCCGGGCTATCGAGCAGCGCCGTGGCGGCCAGGTCCAGGAGCCACGAAGCGATCACACTTCCGCGCCGCCACACCTCGGCAATGTCGGCCAGATTCAGGTCGTACGGGTAATACTCAGGGTTGCGCAACGGCGTGGTTTCGGCATCCACGGTGCGCTGCTGCTTGCCGGCATTGGCGTGGCGAAGGATGTTCAACCCCTCCGCGTAAGAGGCCATGATGCCGTACTCGATTCCGTTGTGAACCATCTTGACGAAGTGGCCCGCGCCGCTCGCGCCGCAGTGCAAGTAGCCGTGTTCGGCGCTGCCGCCTAGCTTCTCCCGGCCGGGCGTGCGTGGCGCCGCTTCGATACTGGGGGCCAGGGTGGAGAAAATGGGATCAATGCGCCGGACTACACTTTCATCTCCACCGATCATCAGGCAGTAGCCGCGCTCTGCCCCCCAGACCCCGCCGCTGGTCCCCACGTCCAAATAGTGAATGCCCTTTGGTTTCAGTTCGGCGGCGCGACGGATGTCATCGTGGTAGTAGGAATTGCCGCCGTCGATGACCACGTCATCACGTTCGAGAAGCGGGACGAGGGCCGCCAGCGTCGGATCAACCACAGCGGCCGGGACCATCATCCAGACGGCGCGGGGCAATTTCAGCTTCTTCGCGAAATCTTCGAGCGACGTTGTTCCGACCGCTCCGTCTTTGACGAGCGCCTGTGCGGCTTCCGGATGGAGGTCGTAAACGACGCACTGCTGGCCGGCCCGCAGGAGGCGCCGCACCATGTTGGTACCCATCCGTCCCAGTCCGATCATGCCCAATTCCATGTGGTTTTCCTCTCTCTCGTCAAAACGTCCAAAATGAAACCTTCATGGCCCAACTTTCTGGTTCTCCAACGCCTGGACTTTAGCCAAGCGGCGCTCGTGGCGCAGAGCGCCGCTGAAGTGACCGGCAAGAAAGGTCTCGATCAGTTCCCAGGCGTGCGCCGGCCCGATCACTCTCTCACCGAGACAAAAGACATTCATGTTGTCATCCTCGACGCCCTGGTGGGCAGAGAACACATCATGGATAAGCCCGGCACCCACCCCAGCAACTTTATTCGCGGCGACGGATGCTCCGACACCACTGCCGCAGATGGCCACTCCACGGTCCACTTTCCCCGCGGCAAGGGCCTTGGCGAGAGGGATGACAAAATCGGGGTAGTCATCACCAGGGCTCAGTTTGTGTGCGCCGAAGTCCACGACCTCATACCCCGAGCCGCGCAGCAGCTCCGCCAACTGCTCCTTCAACGCAAAGCCACCATGGTCCGCGGCGATTCCCACACGCATCATGATTTCTCCCTGGCATGACGAAGCAGGTTATGGGTTTGCTTCGAGACATTTTCCACGGTGAACCCATGGTGCTGCATCACGACGGGCCCGGGAGCTGACGCCCCGAAGGTGTCCACGCCGATCACGGCGATCTGGGGACCGACATAGGATTTCCAGCCAAGGGACGCGGCGGCCTCGATGACCAGCAGGGGCACGCCCGGAGGCAAAACCTTGTCCCGATACCGATCTGGCTGCATCGAGAAGATGTTGGTGCTCGGCACACTCACCACCCTTGCCTGGACGCCCTCGCTCGCCAATCGATCACGGCACTCCAGCGCCAGATGCACCTCTGAGCCGGTCGCGACCAGAATAACGTCGGGGCGTGTATCCGGCGGAGAGTCCGCCAGGATATAGCCACCCAGCGACACTCCCGCGGGAATGCCCGGGTAGCGAGCCAAGTCGAGCACGGGGAGTCCCTGGCGTGTCAACACCAGAGCTACAGGCCCTTCCTTTCGCTCAATGGCCATGCGCCAGGCGGCCACCGTCTCGTTGGCATCCGCTGGGCGAATGACCACCATGCCGGGGATCGATCGCAATCCCACCAGTTGTTCGACAGGCTGATGGGTAGGGCCGTCCTCTCCCATGGCGATGCTGTCGTGGGTGAAGACATAGATCACCGGCAGCCCCGTCATGGCCGCCAAGCGCATGGGAGGGCGCATGTAGTCGCTGAAAATCAGGAAGGTCCCCCCATAAGGGATGAGACCGCGATGCAATGCCATGCCATTCAGAACGGCGCCCATGGCATGCTCCCTGATGCCGAAGTGTATGTTTCGCCCCGTCAGGCTGTCAGGCTCGAAGCTCCCGGCCCCGCCAATGCTCGTGTGCGTACTGGGATCAAGATCGGCCGAGCCTCCCATCATCTCAGGCAGATGAGAAGCCAGAACCGCGATCGTCTTTCCCGAAGCGATACGGGTTGCCATGGGGCCGTCCGCCGGGGTAAAGGTTGGAAGGCTGTCGTCCCAACCCTTGGGAAGCCGCCGGTGTATGACTCGCTGGAACTCCGCCGCCAGGTCAGGGTGTTCCTTGGCAAAAGCCTCAAAACGTAGCTCCCATTCCGCCTGCGCCGCACTTCCACGCGCGATCGCTTTTCGGAAATGCTCCAAGGCCTCCCCCGGAATAAGGAAGGGAGGTTCCACCGGCCACCCCAGCGCCTCCTTGGTCAAGCGGACCTCTTCCACACCCAGCGGTTCGCCGTGGGCCGCCGCGCTATCTTGCTTGTGGGGACTGCCATAGCCAATGTGGGTGCGAACTTGAATTAGGGATGGCCGGCCCGTTTCTTCCCGGGCAGCCTTCAGCGCGGAGGCGACGGCGTCAATGTCGTTACCCTGTTCGATTCGCTGGACGTGCCAGCCGAATGCGGCGAAACGGGCCATACGGCCTTCGGTAAAAGCCAGTTCCGTATTACCTTCGATCGTGATGTGGTTGTTGGCATAGAGGACGATGAGTTTTCCCAGCCGCAGATGACCAGCATCGGATCCGGCCTCGGAAGAAATCCCCTCCTCCAAGTCGCCATCGCTGGCCAAGGCGTAGGTGTAGTGGTTTACAATCGTGTGCCCCGGTCGATTGAAGCGTGCTGCCATGGCGACCTCGGCGATAGCCATGCCGACGGCGTTGGCCAATCCTTGCCCCAAGGGACCGGTGGTAGCTTCGACGCCGGCTGTCTTGCCGTACTCCGGGTGCCCGGGCGTACGACTTCCCCATTGGCGGAACCTTTCCAGTTCTTCCAGAGGCAAGTCGAAGCCCGTGACATGAAGCAGCGCGTACAAAAGCGCACATCCATGGCCGGCCGAGAGAACGAAGCGGTCGCGGTCGGGCCAAAGCGGATCACGCGGATTGAACTTGAGCGAGCGATCCCAGAGTGCATAAGCCATGGCCGCCGAGCCCAGGGGCAGCCCGGGATGGCCAGAGTTGGCCTTCTGCACCATGTCCACGGCCAGGAAGCGAAGCGTGTTGATACACAACTCATCCAGTGCCGGCGGAGCGAGCGTCGTCGGAAGGGTCATAGAATGTGTCATGGTTGCGCTTGCCTCCTCTCGTAGTGGAATATCGCCCAGCCAAAGAACGAAGACTTGTGCGGAACGTTGGTGCTGGCCGATCGGTTAGGGTTTCAGTTTTTGCCCCTGGCACCCGGTGTGTTGGCACTGGCAGGTTATTTCCAAGAGGCTTGCCGCATCGGCACACGAATCACTACAGTGTTGTTTCCCGTCCGCCGGTATACAGTTGCAGGCCGGATGTGCGCATTTAGTCGTCGAATTCATGAGAGCTCCTTTTGTCGAGGCTGCCCCATCTCTCCACAAGAAACTGTAGCGTGGAGAAGCGGGGTCATCGCGTTGAGCGAGTATCCGTACTCCGCTCGGCAACACATTGTTCTTTGCCCACTACGCAGCATTGCATCAGTGGAAACAACAATCTGGTCCGTTTTGCTCATCATGGGCAGATATTGGGAAGTTAAGCTGAATGGTCAACCCCGATGCGGTCGTGCCTGCACGGAAGAAGATCGAACAGTGGTTCAGCAAAAGCGCGCACAGCGACGGCGATCATTCTTCGCAAGTTAACCGTTGTGCTACGTTCGTATTCGCTTCAATTTGCTGGTCGAAGGGCAGTATGTACAAAGGGTGGTCGAAACCGAGGGTCATGATGACGCCTCCTTGAGTCTCCGGTAGCGCCGAATCAGAGTGTTGGTTGAACTATCGTGCTGGAGTTGGGACTCTTTCTGGCTCTCGAGTTCGGGGATGATGCGCTGGGCAAGCACCTTCCCCAGTTCGACTCCCCACTGATCGAACGAATCAATCTGCCAGATGGCGCCCTGAGTGAAAACGCTGTGTTCATACAGTGCTACAAGCTTCCCCAGCGCCGTCGGGGTCAAGCGTTCCAGCAGGATCGTGTTGGACGGGCGGTTGCCCTCAAAGGCGCGGTGGGGCACGAGCCACGGCGGCGTGCCTTCGTTCTGGACTTCCTGCGCCGTTTTCCCAAAAGCCATCGCCTCTGCCTGGGCAAAAACATTGGGGCTCCGTCGGGCTTTCAGGAGATTTCCTGGCCGCCTTTCAGGGAGAAACTTCAAAGCCTCGCTCGATGAACTGCTCCGGCGTTTCGACCGCGGAGATTTCGATTTGGTGGCGGTGGGCCGCCCCCTGCTTGCCGACGCAGGGTGGTCGCGGAAAATCCACGAGGGGTGTTCCTCCGAACTGACCAATTTTAGCAAAGAGGCACTCGTCACCCTTTCGTAGCATTTATGCCATGAGCGTTTTGAAATGGGGAGACAATTGTGACCAATCTGATGACTCGCGAGATTCGGCTGCCCTGTGCTTGCGGTCCACACTTGCAGTTAAGGGAGCTTGAAAACCACTCCAAAGTGGGTCGCGGATCAATTCGAAATTAAGAGCAAACCGTGAATGATTTGCCGAAGAAAGGCACTCCATGAACATATTCAAGACGTTCACGTTCAAATGGTGGCAGGCCGGTATTTTTAAATTGGGAATGTTAGCTTTAGGAATTGCAATTGGAACCTATTGGCGCGATGTTTTTGGCGCCTATCTTCTTATCCTTATAACTGTGGCCGTGATCAGTTTAGCGTACATCACATACGTGTGGTGGAAGCAGTAAGCACCCATTCCGCAATATTTTCGACCCAATTGTCCCACGACCCAAAAGTGTGAGTGGCACTGACAGGAGGTCATCGTGATTACCGGGTGGCGCTGGACGAATCGGCGTGAATAAGCCATGCCCTTCTGCGCCCCCCGGTCACCGGAAACGCGAGGATAAGAACGGACAACGTCTCCCCGCAATCGTCCATTTCGAACATTCGTTGTTGGTGGATGTGCAACACGCCTGAACACTCCTCACTTGGTCCACAGGTCGGGCGAATCCCATCTAAACAGATTGTCGCAGAATGACATCTGGCGCTGAACATGCACTGGTGCTCCGGTGAGAACGTCTGCCTTTTCCTGAGCCCGCCATCGCCGCATCGAAGCAACAACCTATCAAATTGCCAGAGATTGAGTTCTGATTTAGTTCGATGGCGCTACCGTTTGGATGGGCCTTGCCGACTCTGGCACGTCGCTTACCAACCTTTTTTCACGGATCGACAAGTGTGAGAACCGAAGCGTGCAGTTCCGACCCTCCTATTGTGTTTCCTTCCGCCACGCCGCATGTGTTCTTGCGGTTCTGTTTGCAGGGAAAGGCATCGCTGCAGCGAAGCAATAACCTGCTCGTCGGCACTTGGTTTAGAAAACACCTCCACCGCACAACTGTGCCCCTGATTGTGCCCACAATTGAGGACGAAAAGTGCTTGGCGATGACGTACCACCCGGGCATCACCTCGCACGAATAATCAACCCGGATCCGGATGGGTATATTAAGTGTAACCACCTGATGGCCCTCACCTTAATGCCACTTAGCCTCCGTTAGGTCATAATCTCAATGAGCCCTGCCGCGACAACGATTCTGAGGTGGGCGCGTATTCAGCGAATTGCCAGGCACGAGGGCCAAAGGAGGGTCAATGCAAAATGGAAGCTTGAGGCGAGTGCCCCGTCGACGGGGCCCGGACGTTTGGGCTTTTCGATGGAGAGAGCCGGGTTCCGACGGCCGGAGGGTACACCGCCGGATCGTGATCGGGACGATCGAGCAGTTCACGAATGAGTCTGCTGCGGCCCAGGCGATCATCGCTCTAAGACGCGAAATTAAAAGCCCTGATTGCCGGTTGAGAAAGAGGCTATTGACACTCCGTCATCTGGCCGAGCATTACGAGCAGCGCGAACTCGCGCTCGATAATGACTGGAAGACCTATTCGACGAAATCAACCTACCAGGGCTATCTGCGCAAGTGGATCGTGCCCCGCTGGGGGGCGTTCACATTATCGAGTGTTAGAACCATCGAGGTGGAGTGCTGGTTGGGAATGCTGCCGCTGGCGAGGGCCACCCGCGCCAAGATCCGTAACCTCATGAGCGTGCTCTTCAATCACGCGAGGCGATACGATCTCTTTGATCGCAATCCGATCAGTATGGTCCGCCAGAGCGCGAAGCGCCGTACTTTCCCGGAAGTGCTCAGCGCCGATGAGATCCAACAGCTTGTCGCTGCGCTAAAGCTAAGGGAGCGAACGCTGGTGCTGCTGGCGGCGGGAACCGGCCTGCGGATGAGCGAGTTGTTCGCTCTCAAGTGGAAGGATATTGATTTCGTGAGGACTGAAATGAGCGTCACGCGATCGATCGTTAATCAAGTGGTCGGTCGCTGCAAAACCGAAGCCTCCCAGAAGCCAGTGCCTCTTGATGCTCGCTTGGCCCAGGCGCTTCAGGATTGGTTTCAGCAAGCGAAGTATTCCGGACCCGAGGACTGGGTTTTCGCCAGTCCCTTGCACAAGGGTAAAAATCCTTATCGCGGACAAGCCTTGATGCGCGACTACATTCGCCCGACCGCACGGGAGTGCGGAATCACTAAGAAACTCGGGTGGCACACGTTCAGGCACACGTATTCAACCTTATTGAGATACGTCGGTGCCGATATAAAGGTCATGCAGGAGTTGCTGAGGCACGCATCGAGCCGTGTGACCATGGACACCTATACCCAGGCGGTAACCTCGGCGAAGCGGCTCGCTCAGAGCGCTGTCGTATGCCTCTTCCACAAGGAGCACGAACCACCTTCCGTCGCGCTTGCCGAAGGCGCAAAGGACACTGCGAGTCCAATTCAGCTTGTGCCTTTTTGTGCCCACGAAAAAATCGTGCAAAATCCGTAACTTATTGATTTGAAAGTGGCGTCCCCGGCGGGATTTGAACCCGCGTTACCGCCGTGAAAGGGCGATGTCCTAGGCCGGGCTAGACGACGGGGACCTCAAGTGTCTGAAGGCAGAAAGCAGAAGGCAGAAAGTCCAAGCAACTGCAAACGTGATATCCATCCCTCTGCCACTCGGGCTGCTAGGCTTAAAACATGCTATCAGTGAGAGTTGGATACTGTCAATTACTCTTCCGCGCTGATTCTTCGGAGTTGCCTGGATTGCCTGACGCAAATAGAAGGTCGGACTGCTTGGGCTGGGTGAAGGGTGTTTCCGGGGCGGCGATTTCCTCCAACTCCGGATAGGACTCGAGCATGGTTTCGGGCACGCGGACGCGCTGGTTTCTGAGCAGGGCGATCAACTGGAGGGCGTTAGCGATGGCTTTGCCCTCGAAATGGTTATTGGTAATAACGAAAGTCAGCTCGGCACTGCGGGCGACATTCTGGATGCGCGCCGCCCAGGGTTCCAATTCAGCTTGGTTATACAAGTAATTATAACGTTCCTCGGGATGCTCGTTGGAGTTGAACCAGTGTTCGTAGTTGCGGCCATGCAGGCGGACATATCCCACAGGGGCGGTCGCGTGGGCGCTAGGAGCGATCGACTGCCCGATGACGGGCTGATCGATGTTGCAGAAGCCTACTCCCAGCCCAGCCAGCCATTCAAACACCTCCGGCTTGTTCCATGAGCCATGGCGCACTTCCAGCACCAACGGGTATTCCATGAATTGCATGATGAGGCCGCTCAGGTACTCATGGTTTTCCGGCGTGTTCTTGAATGACCAAGGCAGTTGCAGTAAAAGAGCTCCCAACCGGCCATCGTTCATCAACGGCGCCAGTCCGTGCTTGAACTCCTTCTCGTCCTGGAGGTTGGCGTTGCATTCGTGCGTGAAGCGTTTCCACAGCTTAGCGCTGAACTTGAAGTTGGGGTTAAAAGCGATTTTTGCCGCCCAAGCTTTCACGATCTCGGCGCGCGGGGGAGAATAAAAGGAAGTGTTGATTTCGATGGTGTCAAAGAACTGGGCAAGGTACGCGGCCTCGTGAAAACCGCGCGGCTTGTGGTGCGGGTAAACGATTCCCGCCCAATCGGTGTACGACCAGCCGGCAGGGCCCACCAGGATGGCGCTCTTGGATGTGGCACTCATATTCGCCTTTTCTTCGTCACCCACAAAGTTAACCCATGGGCGACGTTTTGTCAAGGAGGCTTTTGTCTTGCCAGGATCGGGCGTCTCGTTTCGATCTAGCCTGACGAGAGCCAGCCTGATCGAAGAGCCGATTTTTCGGATTACTTGAACGCGGCGCGGATGGCTTCCAGGTTCACATCTGGGAACCCCGACGCGACCCAATCGGCGTGTTGGAGGTCGGCCTGGTGGCGGCTGTGGGCCAGGGCCAGGCACTTCATTCCGGCGGCCTGCGCGGCCACGACTCCGAGAGGGGCGTCCTCGATGGCAAGGCACTCGATCGGTTCGAGCGCCGGTTCGCGCAATTTGGGAAGCTCTCGCAGGCGGCTGAGGGCTTTAAGATACACTTCCGGGTCAGGTTTTGAGCGCTCGCAGTCGTCCGCCGTCGCCAGCACGGCGAACTTCTCACGCAAGCCCAACTTCCGAAGAAGGTGCTCGATCTCCGCCCTCAGACTGCCGCTGGCGATCGCGAGCGGGAAGCGGTTGGCGGCGTCCAGGACAAACTCCGCTGCCCCGGGAATGGCCGGCAGGCCATCATGAATGATTTTCTCGTAGGCGTTTGCTTTCCAGGCCAACAGTTCGTTGCGGCGGGGGATGCTCAGAAGGCGTCCGTGAGCGCGCCAGAGGTGCTCGATGACTCCGCGGTCATCGAGAGCGAGGTAGTCGCCAAAGTACTCATCTTCGGTGAGAACCCAGCCCTCACGCGCCGCCATCTCCTGGATGAGCTTCATGATAAGCGGTTCGCTGTCGACGAGGATCCCGTCAAAATCGAAGATGATCGCGCGCAGCAAGAGTTGCGGACTCCGGTCGTCTCCCTAATCCTGACTCCACAAACTGTCGTCATGATACACTTGAGAGGTCGAGAAGTCGAGGCGGCTGGAATCGAGGGGTTAAGGAGGCGAAAAGTTCGCGGCGTCTGAAGGTTTCGACTTCTCAGCCCTTAACTTCTCGACTCCTTTCCGCATCCATTAGATTGGAGCCGCGTCGCGAGGCAGGCTGAAACCATGACTCATGAATTGAGCATCCCGATTGCGCTGCTGGCGGGTCTGGTGTCTTTTCTTTCCCCGTGCGTTTTGCCCCTGGTGCCGGGCTATATCTCGATGCTTTCCGGGGCGACCATCGAGGAGTTGCGGACCTCGACGAGCCCTGCGCTCATGGGCCGCATATTGCGCAATTCGATTGCTTTCGTAGTGGGCTTCTCGATCGTATTTGTGGCTCTGGGTGCCTCGGCAACGGCAGTGGGCAAATTTCTGCTGGCACAACGCACCACTTTTAATCTGGTGGCAGGCATTTTGGTGATCGTGTTCGGATTGCATCTAACTGGATTGGTGAAGATACCGCTCCTCTACCGGCAGGCCAAGCTCGACACCGGTGAGCCAAGACGAGGACTGGTGGGCGCGTTTCTTCTCGGGTTCGCATTCGCCTTCGGATGGACGCCCTGCATCGGTCCTATCCTGACTGCGATTCTGGCGCTGGCGGCACAGCGGCACACGGTTTTCCAGGGGATGTTTCTTCTGGCCTTCTACTCTGCGGGGCTGGCGATCCCGTTTCTATTGACCAGCCTCGGCTTGGGCCAGTTCTTGAAGCTTTACGGCGGTTTCCGGAAGCACCTGCAGACGGTCGAGATAGCTTCCGGCGTCCTCCTGATTGCTCTCGGCGTCCTGATGGCGACCAATAAGTTCACGGTGATCTCGCGGTATTTCTCGTTCCTGAACCGCTTCACACTGTAAAGAAGCTGTCAGCTTTCAGCTCTCAGCTTTCAGGCCGCAGGCACCAAGGAGCTGAGAGCTGATAGCTGATAGCTTGTTTTTGGAGTTACTTTGCACCCCATTCTGTTCAGCATTGGTTCGCTTCATTTCCCCACCTACGGGGCGATGGTGGTATTGGCCATGCTGGCGGCGATTTGCACCATACTGCGTCTGGGCCGGCGGGAGGGACTGGATTCAGGTCTGTTGCTCGACTTCAGCACTTGGCTGCTGCTCGTGGCGCTGGTGGGTGCGAAGGTGTTGATGGTGATTTCCAACTGGGATTACTACCGGGAGTATCCGGGAGAAATCTTCAGTCGGGACACGTTCTTGGCGGGCGGGGTTTTTTACGGCGGATTTATCGCTGCGTTATTGTTTGCGGTTTGGTATATCCGGCTTCATCATCTTCCAGCCTGGAAAGTGATTGACGTTTACGCTCCGGCCATCTCGCTGGGACTTGGCCTTGGCCGCATTGGCTGCTTTGCAGCCGGGTGTGATTACGGCAAGCCCACCACCTCCGCGTGGGGCGTGGTGTTCACGGACCCTATGGCCCACCAGGTGGCGGGAACGCCGCTCAATATTCCGCTGATCCCGACTCAGCCCATCATGTGTTTAGCCTCGCTCTCCATCTTTGCGATCCTGATCTGGAGATATCCGAGGAAAACCCGCGATGGCGAGATTTTCGTGCTTTATCTTGCTCTTTATGCCGGAGCCCGCTATTTCATCGAGTTCCTGCGCGGCGATGAGGACCGCGGGTTCCTCTTTAATCATCTTTTGTCAACGTCGCAGTTCATTGCGATTCTGGCCCTCGCGGCGGCGGTATGGCTAGCGCTTATTCTTCGCCGCAGACCCGCGCTGCGGCAACCGGTCACAGCCGTCGCCACGGAGGATTCAGGGAGTGTGAAACCCGCAAACAAGAGAGTGGGTGACCAGGTGGCGCCCGCGGCGAGGGTGAAGGCCGCTTCGATGCCTCATGCGGCGAGGAAGGGATAGGAGTTAAGGGAGAGGATATGGACTTGAATCAACCTGAAAGTTCTGCGAACGGAGGGACGCCCGCGCCACTCGAGCCTGGCGCCCAGCCCGCTCGAACCGTGAGCCGAGGCAGACTGCTGGTCGGTGCGGTGTTGGCGGTAATCGTCGTCGCGGGGTTGTACTGTGTCAACCGGTACTGGATCCATCCAGCCGTGATGATCCAGGCCAACGGCGACAGCGAACATCCTGACGCTCCGGAGATTTCACTGACTGACATCGCAGGCAAAAGGCTGGACTTGGCCGACTACAAAGGCAAAGTGGTGGTGCTGGATTTCTGGGCGACCTGGTGCGGGCCTTGCCGGGCAGAGATTCCGGGATTCGTTGTCATGCAGGAGAAGTACGCCAGCCAGGGCTTTTCGCTTATCGGCATCTCGATGGACGACGACTCCGCGCCGGTTGTGGATTTCTACAAGGAGTTCAGGATGAACTATCCGGTCGCGGTCGGCAACCAGCGGATTGGGGAACTTTACGGAGGAATTCTTGGGTTGCCAACTACGTTCTTGATCGGGCGTGACGGCCGCATTTATGCCAAGCATACCGGCGGCATCAATCCCGCCATCATCGAGGAAGAAGTGCAGCAACTGCTGGCCATGAGTCCGACCGCCGAGAAATCGGATTTCAGGCCGGCCATGGTGGTGGGAACCGAAACCAAAATCGCGCTGGGCGATCCCGCCACCATCGATTCGGAAATCCCCGGCTTGAACTTGAGCAAGCTGACCGCCGCGCAGAAAGAGGCTTTGAAGAAGCAACTTGGCGATCAACATTGCCCGTGCGGCTGTAATTTGACGGTGATGAAATGCCGCCAGGTGGACCGGGCCTGCCAAGTCAGCATGAAGATGGCGCGAACGCAGATGGAGAAGCTGCTGAAGTCGGGATCGTGAACGGGGTCGGGTGATCTGGAGATCGGGAGACTGGCCGACCAGGCAAAGAAGGCGGCCTCCCGATCTCCAGATTTCCCGATCAAGGGAGTTCGAAAAAGGCGAACATGAAGACTTTCCTTAGGCTCGTTTTCTCATTCGCTCTGCTCTGTGCGGCGGTTTGCGCGCAGACGCCGGAGCAGGTGGTCAAGGCCAAGGTCGCGATGGCGCCTGGAGCGGCGCGACTCGATTCCGTCATGAAGGCGACGGTGGTGGCGGAAATTCTTCCCGGCTACCACATCAATGATCATCATCCTACTCTCGACTATCTGATTCCTACGGAAGTCAAGCTCGATCCGAATAAAGCAGTCACCCGGAATGATATTACTTACCCGAAAGGTGAACCGAGGAAGTTCGCCTTTTCGGACACGCCCCTTTCCGTTTACGAGGGAACGGTCCGTGTTGATGTCGCCTTTCAACTCGATCCCAAAGTGCCGCCCGGCGACTACGAGGTCAAGGGGAAGTTCGCGTATCAGGCCTGCAACGACCACGCCTGCCTTCCGCCCACCAGTGTGCCGATATCGTTCCCGTTGAAAGTGGCGCGCCGCGGGGCTTCTGCAAGCCGCTCGGAATAGTATGTCGACAGACGAAACGAGCTCCAAGGAGTTGGGAAGTCCCCGCCCGCCGGACACCTCGCGGGGACCGGCGATTTATCTTATCGTCACGCTGGTGGCGCTGGCCGCCTTGGTTTGGGAGTTGAAGCCGGACCGGCCGAACGTCCAGCCCGCTCCCTTGCAGCCTCAAGGCGCAACCTGTCCGCAAGTGGCCGGCCCATTCACCCCTACCAATATCACCGACCTCCCCGGTCTCGATCTGGCCTCGCTGAGCAAAGAGCGCCGGAACCACGTGCTGCTGCGGCTGAACATGGAGCCCTGTTCGTGCGGCTGTAATGCAAGCATAGCCTTCTGCCTGGTCAGCCATGCGGGTTGCGGGGAGTGCGGTCAGCGGGCCAAAGAAATCATCGCGGAAGAGCAGGCAACAACCCGATGAAGATCGGTGTGGTTTCCGACACGCACAATTTCTTTGACGCGCGTCTGGCGGAGTTATGGGCGGGCGTCGAGCTGATCCTGCACGCTGGAGACGTGGGAAATCTGGAAGTGTTGGACGAATTGGAAAGAATCGCTCCCGTGCGGGCGGTGAAGGGAAACGTCGACTCACTTCTGGCTGGTCTTCCCCTGAGCTTGAGCTTCAGCCTGGGCGAAACAACTCGGCGCGGCGCTTCGCGACCCGCCGCTTCGAGGGACGCCGTTCAAATAGAAATGCTTCATGAGTTGCCGGCGGCGCAAGCCGAACTGGAAAAATGGGCTAACCAGGCTCGCACCGAGGCGCTCGCGCCGCCAGGCCGGGATGCCTTCCTGCGAGCTTTCGAACAAAACACGCGCGTCGTAATTTTCGGCCACAGCCACGTGCCGTGCGCCGTCACGCTGTGCGGCAGGCTGTTCTTCAATCCCGGCAGCGCCGGCAAGCAGCGTTTTTCCCTGCCACGATGTTATGGGCTGTTGGATTTGTCGGCGAAACGGCTCGAGGCGACAATACTCAGCTTGCAACAGTATAATAGGAAGCTGCCGGAGAAGGTGGTGATACCGCTTGATCGAGGGGCGGCATTACACGACCAACAGGCTGGTGCTTAGCAGAATTAGTGGGCGACCTTATTCGTCGGAAGCGGAAGGGCGGGGCTTTCGCCCCGCCGCTGATCAGGGGAGATGAGTAAGGGGCTTTAGCCCCTGAAGGATTTGGTTTCAGGGCCTAAAGGCCTTTCCAACTCTCGACTTCTCCGCGGCGGGGCTAAAGCCCCGCCCTTCCGAGAGCCATTTGAAATTGCGCTGATTAAGCCAATTGCGCACGAGGTAGAATCGCCCCGAGTTTCACCGAGCTGTAACGCCAGACTGGGGTGGTTGACCCTCGGAGGTTAACACCGATGCGGAAATTCCTGGAGATCTTGAGAAATACGAGGGAAGTTCTCGTCACCGTGGGGGCGGTGCTTGCCGCGGCCGTCGTCGCGGTTGAGACCTACGAAACGCTGCGCAAGAAAATCGATACGGCACGTAATTCGTCGTAGCCCCGGCCACGGTCAATTGACAACCTCAGGCGGCTGCGCGCAGATGGGCCGCGGCCCGATGCAGCCGGTCCGCGACTCGGCTTTGCCCTAAAGCCAGCATCACCTCGAACAGGCCCGGAGCAACCGCCTGACCGGTGAGCGCCACGCGCGCAGCATTAATCAGCAACCCCGCCTTGACGCCTTTCTCTTCCGCCAGCGCCCGCAGCGTGGCTTCTGTCCCTGCGAGATCAAAGGATTTCGAATCCGCAAGCCGCAATCCCAGCTCCGCGAGCAGCTCCGGTAATCGTGCATCTTTCCAGAATTTCTTCTGTGCTTCGGCGTCGTACTCGAACTCGTCGCTGAAAAAAGCCCGTCCGGACACTGGGAAATCTTTGACGCTCCGCGCGCGAGTTTGCAGCAGCCGGGTGGAAACTTGGAAGCGTTCTTTTTCGACGCCGGTGAACGTTTCCTTCCAGAGCCCCGCGGATTTCAACTCCTCTTCAGCCAGCGTAAGCAGGCGTTTCGCAGGCAGGTGCCGGAGATACTCACCGTTCATCCAGGCAAGCTTTTCCGGGTCGAAGACGGCGTTCGATTTGGAAACCGCCGTGAGCTCGAACTCCTTCACCATCTCCTCGACTGGGACGATCTCCTTCTGATCGGGCGGCGTCCAGCCTAGCAGGGCGAGGAAGTTCACCAAGGCTTCCGGCAGGATTCCCATCTCGCGATAGGCGCCCACGGAAGTTGCGCCATGGCGCTTGCTCAGCCGTTGTTTGTCCGGACCGAGGATCAAGGGCAAATGCGCGAATTGCGGCTTGACCGCGCCCAGCGCCCGGTAGACCAGAATCTGCTTGGGCGTGTTCGAGAGGTGGTCGGCGCCACGCACCACATGGGAAATGCCCATGTCGAGATCGTCGGCTACGACGCCGAGGTGGTAAGTGGGATGACCATCCGAGCGCAGCAGAACAAAGTCTTCAATTTCCTGGTTCTCGTGCTCAACGCGGCCGAAGACCTGGTCATCGAAGCTGGTGCGGCCCGTGGCCGGAACTCTGAACCGGAGCGCCCAGGGATGCCCTACGCTGCGCCGCTGCTGCCGTTCCTCGTCGGAAAGGTTGCGGCACGTTCCTTCGTATTTCCAGGGTTTCTTTTGCGCTTCCGCCTGGGCGCGCTTGGCCTGGAGTTCTTCCGGCAGGCAGAAACACGGATAGGCATGACCGTGCCGCTCGAGCTCCGCGGCCACTTCACGGTAGCGCTCCAGCCGCTCGGACTGGTAGAACGGCCCCTCATCCCAATCCAGCCCCAGCCATTTCATGCTCTCGAGAATTGCCTGGCTGAGCTCGGGCTTGGAACGGTCTGCGTCCGTGTCCTCGATGCGCAGAATGAACACGCCGCCGTGGTGCCGCGCGAAGAGCCAGTTGTAAAGCGCCGTGCGCGCCCCGCCTACGTGCAGGTAACCTGTCGGTGAAGGTGCAAAACGAACTCGGATGTTGGACATATTCGCGTGCCCTCAATTGAAGAACCTATGATGGTAACATGGCGGCGCGGGAAGGGAAGAACCAGACTGATGCCGGAGCCGGAAAGGCAAAGCCTCCCCCAAGACGGGATGGCAGAGCCCTACTGCCCACTGCCCACTGCCTACTGCCTACCGCCTACTGCCTACTGCCTACTGCCTATTGCCCACTGCCTACTTCTTCCCAAGGAGGGTGCCTTGGCGGCCAGCGTCGATTATCATCGGAGCCTATCATTCCTATTCCTTGCACGCTCTCCGCCAAGGGCTCGGCGTCGCACTGGCGAGGGACGTATCGCGTCGCCGGCGGGAATTGCCGTTTGGTTCTTCTATCGGCACGCCCCGGCAAAACTTGAATTCGGCTTTTCCTCGGACTACTGGCTCGCGTCACGGCGCGCGAAAATCCGAGCTTCCCCAACACTGGATCGGGCTGCCCTGTACTGGCGTCCATTGAAGATGAATTTGATTCGATGCTCTCGCGTCTCTGGCAGGCTCCAGGCTTGTTTGCTCATGCATGCGCTGACGGTGGCTGGTGTTGTTGCTATTTCCCCGGATGAAGCGGAGACCAATATCACTGGAGGATCGCCGTTGGCGCTATCTAGGAACTCTACTCGATGGACGTTGCTGCGGATCAGCGGAAACATCTCACTCCCTGACTGCCCGCACGTCAGAGTGTTGTCATATGCTGAAAAGATTTCGCTGCCGCCCGCCATCAGTGCAGGTTCCGGCGAGCTAAGATCCTCCACATACAGTGCAGTCCAGATGTTGCCCTGGCCTCCGTATTCTCCTGTGCACACGAGAATTTCGCGATGATCTTGCAGAGACACCTTATGACAGCGGGACGTATCGACACCAGCTTTGTACCAGAGCATTGACCAGCGGCCCGAACGCCTTGTGAGCAGAACCGTCCCGCCGAAGTTCATGGAGTGCGGCTCGCAACCGCTCACCGAAAGAGCGGCGTCGTCGTTCGTCGGCGAAAGAAAATGCCCCATCGTCACGCCGGCGACGTTCCACGTCATGTCTTCACCACGGAAATCTGTGTACTTTGGGCAGGGCCCTCGGCACCCGGCGCCCTTTCCCACCGCGACTCTACCAGGACAGACTGCTTCAAGTAGGCTCTGGATTTCTAATGGGCCCGGGAGCTTTGTGTCGGATGGAAAGCTGGCTTCGGCGCGATCGTTCGAGTACTGCCCCGGTGCCGCTGGCCAAAAGGCGATTGCCAGCGACGACGTGAGGCCGAGGAAAAACAGGCTCATTCGCATCAAGAAGCGCATTCGGGTGCAATTATAACGCCCAGCGTCGCCGGGTAGAAAGGGCCATTTCACACTCGTCGGATCGCCGAAAACTGGTCGCTGCAGGGCTATTGGCTCCTTCTTACGCTGGCGCTGACTCCAAGCCGCTTGCAGCGCAGCGGCGCATCGGGTCTAATAGAATGCATGGACGCCAAGCGGCAAGCCGCGGTGGATATTCTCCGGAGTTTGCGCAGTGAAGGCTTTCAAGCCTTCCTGGTGGGTGGCTGTGTGCGCGACCTGGTGATGGGCTTGACGCCAAAGGACTACGACATCTCCACCGACGCCACACCCGAGCAAGTGACGCGACTGTTTCCGGAGAGCATTGGCGTGGGCGCGCAATTTGGCGTGATGTTAGTGCCGCGCCCCGAAGGCAACGTGGAGGTGGCCACGTTCCGCAGTGACGGACGCTACACCGATGGGCGTCACCCGAGTGATGTTCGCTACTCGAGAACTCCCCAGCAGGACGTGCTGCGGCGCGACTTCACCATCAACGGCCTTCTCTACGATCCGGTGAAGGAACAGGTGCTCGATTATGTGGGCGGCCAGGCCGACATCCATGCCCGGCGAGTGCGTGCCATCGGCAATCCTTACGAACGCTTCAGCGAAGACCGCCTGCGGATGCTGCGGGCGGTTCGCTTTGCCGCGCGCCTGGCGTTCACTCTTGACGCGGGTGCGGTGGAAGCCATTCGAACGCAAGCGGCGGAGATCCACCAGGTGAGTTCGGAGCGAGTGCGCGATGAGATCCTGAAGATCCTCACCGAAGGCCATCCCCGGCAGGGCTTTGAGCTCCTTGACGCTACCAAGCTTCTTCAGGAGGTGCTGCCGGAGGTCAAGCGAATGCAAGGGGTGGCCCAGCCTCCGGAGTTTCACCCCGAGGGAGATGTATGGGTCCATACCATGATGATGCTGGACGGCCTGCGCTCGCCCACGCCCACTCTGGCCCTGGGGGTTCTTCTTCACGACGTGGGCAAGCCCCCCACATTCTCCGTGCGCGAACGAATCCGCTTCGATAATCACGTTGAGGTAGGCGCCAAGATGGCGGAGGAAATTTTGGGCCGCCTGCGACTTTCTTCCCGCGACACGGAGCGAGTCGTTGAACTGGTTCGACACCACTTGCGCTTTATGGATTTTCCACGCATGCGCCGTTCAACCCAACTGCGTTTCCTGCGCTTGCCCGGCTTTGCCGAGCACCTCGAACTGCACCGCCTGGATTGCCTGGCCAGTCATGGCGATCTGAGCACTTACGAAATGGCCAAGCGTCTCTTGGAGGAGACTCCGCCGGAGACAGTCCGCCCCACCCCTCTCCTGCGGGGCGATGACCTGATCGCGCAGGGGTACTCGCCCGGGCCGATTTTTAAGGAAATCCTTCAGGCTGTGGAAGATGCGCAATTAGAGGGCAGGGTACACACCTCCGCCCAGGCTCTAAGCCTAGTGGTTGAGCGATTTCCCTTGCCGCCTCACACTTAGTGCGCTGAATAAAACGTAAAGAGGTAAACCACACCTCCCAGGACAACAAATGCCGCTAGAAAAAGGCCGATCTTCTCGAGCAGCACCTTTCGGTCCGTGGGCTCCGTTTTTTCCCCGTTCACCATCTCGAACATGCCGGCCTCCTTACTGCGTCTCGGCACGACCGCTGCGTCGAGGCGAAACCGTGGAGGTTAAACAAGGCCGCACTGATCGGTCTCCGGAGGGGATCTGCAAGGTCGTCAGGTGTGAACGCGTGGTCTCTGCACCGCGTCCCGAACTGACCGACACTGCGGCGCGACCGAATCACTCATCTTGCGTCTGGTGGGGATTCTAGCACAAGCCGGAAGCTTTTTCACTTCGTCTAAATAATATTCTGCTATGATCCCCGGAGCAGGGGCGGTTCGCGAACCACCGCTGCGAGTAGACGCATGGTGGTGCGCGCGCATCGAAGTAACATGATGCTATTGGGGAGCACGTGAAGGCGGTTCGCGAACCGCCCCTGCCTGACAAGGAGAATTCATGAATATGAAGCTATGTATAAAGCTCATGTCTTTGCTTGGCCTGCTGGCCTTGACGATGCTGGCTTTGCCCGCCTCGGCCCCGGCTCAGGACTTAGAGAAGGAAGCGTTGAACGGATTTCCCACCCAGACGATCCGCCTGGAGTTTTCCAGCCCCGCGAAACTGCGTGGGCTCCCGAATTACGCCAGCCTGCGCCAACGTTACATAGGACCGAAGCTGCGCAAGCTGGTTGACGAGTTAGGGCAGCTCGGAATTCGCGAGACGGATGTTTCAGGGCTGGTCCTCGGGTGGCAGCCCGGCGGCGCGGAAGTCGCGTTGTACGGTTTCGCGACCGGCAACTTCAGCGCCCAGGCGATTGCCGAGAGCGCCCAGGAGCGGAATATGGCGCCCAATGCCATAGCCGGGAAGCAGGCCTATTGCCTCGAGGCAGGAATAGCCGGTACCTGCGTTGTGGCGCTCCAGGACTCCGTCGGAGCGTTCGGTTCGCTTACGGCGCTCACCGCGATGCTCGAAGCACGCGGCGGTCAAGTGCCCAGCATCGGCTCAGACAGCCGCATGGCGGGCCTGGTGGATCGCGCCGATAAAGACGCGCCCATCTGGGGCGTGGCCGTGGGCCCTGCCATAGCCGATTGGTTTCGAGGCTGGATGCCGAATCAAGGCAGCGTGAAATTGGATTGGCAGAAAGTCTTTGGCGATGTCAGTTCCCTCACCTACAGCGTGGCTGCCGCGGATAACGTCACTTTGGGCTTGAAGATGGATTGCAAGTCTTCGGATTCCGCCGCGAGCCTGCGCCAAGTCTTCGATGGGCTGAAGTTGGTTCAACAGATGGCATGGGACAGCCAGAACCCGGGCAAGCCAAATCCTTTCCAGGCAATGACTGTGGGGCTGCAAGGCAACCAGGTCTCCATGAGCCTTACCACAGGGTATGCGGAACTGGAGCTTGCTAGCGGAGCCGGCAATTAGGTTGGGGGAACTCCGCAGTGCGGTGCGGGGTTCGTCCGCCAGTGCAACTTGAGAAGCCCAGAAGTGGCCGCCACCGGCAACGATCTCGGACAGTCCGTCCTCCTATTCCGAATTTTCCGCTTGGCAACCTCGCGGGCTTGTGATAGCCTATAATGGTGGTCTTGTTATGGACACATTGTCGCAAGCCGGCGCCAGGGCGCGCCGAGCCGCAAGGGAAAGCGGAAGGGGCCCGGCTGTGCGGGAATGTACGGAACTACAAAAAATGAAAAATAGTGGGAACGAACTCAACGAAGTACCTGAAAACAAAGGACATCACTGTTTTGAGTGCTGCAAATTATGCGCGTTTTGCGTGCAATTTAGCACAAATTTAGAGTCTGAAAGGAGCAAAAACAGCACACTTTGCTCGAAACGAACCGAAACCCCTGGGCCGCAAGGCAGGGCCGGCAAGTGACAAGAAGTCGGCTACAGGAGCCCGGTCTAATTGTTCGGCGCGGGACGCGCGGGCCAACGGCCGGGAGGTGAAGGCTCTCGGTGCGGTTGGACACGACTCAACAGTTTCTGCGCGCAGTGCGCAAGGTCGCCTGGAGAGTAAATAGCGCAAACCGTTCCGTCCAGACGTTTCGTAAGACTGCTCAAGACGTCCGGGAACTGAAGCTGGAGGCTGCCGGGAAAGTACTGGAAGTAGAAGAAACGCGGATTGGGAGTTTCGCGCTCCTTAAGCCCCGCGCGGGGAATGTCTGAGGAGTAGCGTGTCCGCGGCCCAAGAATTACGACGGCATCTGCCGGATCCCGGGCCGTTAGCTCCTGATTAGCGTAATTCAACAATAGCCCGAGCCCGCCTTGCCGCTGTTGCAGCACGTGGTAGGAGACTGCCCCCAGTTCCAGCGTGCGAAGTGATGCGGCGAGTTGCACGAATCCTGCGTCATCGAATTCGTCCTCATGGAACAATTCGCTTTGCTGGTCGAGATTGAAGGCCCTCAATCGAACCGAGGCACAGGGGATTTGCTTCAGCAAGCTGGACAACGAACCCAGCAAGAACGCCCGATCCCAGGCGCGTAGCGCCGGCGCGCGGGGGTTTGTGGGCGCGGCATCCAGCAGAACGGTCAGCCGTAAGCCTCTGCCGCTCTTATCCATGGTGATAGGCGCCGGCCGAACTCCCATGGGGATGACTGTTTCGGGAGAGACGGCTACTTGCACATCCTCCTTGCTGCCGGCGTGGCCTACCTGCACCAGCCAGTTCTTGCGCGACGTGCGGCCCGTTTGCTGGTCCATGACCAGGACTTCCACTCGATACTTCCCCTCTCCGACTGCGAATCCTCCACTCATCTGGAAGCCCTGTTTCAGTTGGCTGGATTTTGTCACATCCGTTGCCTCCGGCACCCGGTAGTCATCGACGAACAGAACTGGCCGGCCGCCCTGCGGCGTAACTCGAGCGTAGATGAAGACGTCAGTCGCGCGCCCTGCAAATGTGGAAAGCGAGCAACTGATGATGCACCCAAGATCGAACCGAAACGCAAAGTCGAGCTTGGGCCGTTGCGTTTGGATTGAACAACCCAGTGGGATAGGAGAGCGTTCGAGGTCGAAGATGCGTCCGACTCGCTCCGCATCGGCAGCGCTCAAGGGTTCTTGCCCTTTGGCGGGCGAGACCGTGAGCAGCCAGATCGACAGGCCGGCCAGCAGCAGGCGGCGTTTAACAGCAACGGAAGGCATAGAAGGCGGCGTCTCCGTTTTGACCTCGGTACAAGGCAGGTATATACCCACCCCGCCACCGCGTCAACCCGGAGGTCTGGCGGGGCAGCGAAACTGCGGTGGAGCGGCGTATTGGATGTGGAGTGCCCCATAACGTTGGCTAAGTAAGAGCCTCTGCTGCGGTGAAAGGGAGGGGTTGGGCGCCCGGAACGACAGCACGGAAGTACTATGGATCGCGGAAACAAGTGGCCGTATACATTGTAGTGTCCCGGCGCACAGCCTAAGATATTGTATGAATCACCGAAGATAATGGGAAAAACACCTAAGAACTCTGGACGAATCCCCCATAAACCCCTCAAATACTTGTTGACAGCAAGGAGCCCAGGGCGTATATGCATAGACCCAGGAGAGTGTAACTATTCCTTTGCCTGAGAGGCTTGACTTCTGAAGCCGTCAGTGAAAGAACTCAATTTGCGGGGTTCAGCGTATGGTAGAAACCAGAGAGGTTATGGACATCCGGGAAGCGTCGGAATACTTGGGAGTCTCCCGCGAAACGCTATACAAGTACGTTTTTGATGAGAGGATCCCAGCCTTCAAACTAGGGAACAGGTGGAAGTTCAAGAAAACGCTTCTGGACCGCTGGATGGAGATGCAGAGCACACAATCCAATCACCGTTCGACGCGTAGAAAACGCCTTACGGATCAGTAGGGAGCAAAGCCGATGTTTGGAAAGGGGAAAGGGAAAGGCTTGGTGGGGTTGGATATCGGGTCGAGCGCCGTCAAGGCCGTGGAGCTCAAGAAGCATGGAGATTCCTACGAACTGATCAACTTCGGCTTAGAGCTTCTGGGGCAGGACACGGTGGTGGACGGCGCGATCATGGACGCCCTCACGGTCTCTGCCGCTATCGAAAGGATTTTCGAGGGCAACAAAATCAAGACCCGGAATGTGGCGACTTCGGTTTCCGGGCACTCGGTGATCGTGAAGCGAATCACGGTCAATGCCGCCGGCGAGGAGGACCTGAGTGAGGTGATGCCCTACGAGGCCCAGCAGCACATTCCGTTTGACATTTCGGATGTGAACCTGAGCTACCAGCCGCTGGGGGATTCTCCCTCGGGAGAGGGAACTGACGTCATGCTGGTGGCGGCAAAACGCGAGAAGATTCTCAACCACACGAATGTCGTGAACCAGGCGAATAAGACGCCCTCGATCGTGGACTACGACGGGTTTGCCGTGTTCAACGCCTTCGGTGCGAACTACGAAGTTCCTCCCGACATGATCATCGCCCTGCTCAACATCGGCGCCAGCATTACCAACATTGTGGTGGGACGGGGAGAATTTCCCCTGTTTGCGCGGGATGTCTCGGTCGGCGGCAATCAGTATACGGACATTCTGCAGAAAGAACTCGACCTGAATTACGAAGATGCGGAGAAGCTGAAGCAGGGTCAGCAAGTTGGTGGCATAACGCGCGAACAGAAGATTCCCCATCTGCGCTCCGTCTCGGAGATCCTGATGCTGGAAGTTCAGAAGACTTTCGACTACTTCCGGCAGGCCTCTTCAGCGGATAACACCCAGGCGATTTACCTGGCAGGAGGGACTGCCACGATCGATGGCTTGGTGGAGCAATTGAAGGAGGAATTCCGTGTTCCAGTCGAAATCATCGATCCTTTTCGAAAGGTCAAAGTGGATTCGCGAAAGTTCGACGAGGCTTTGCTGCAAGACATTGCTCCCAGTCTATGCGTGGCGACAGGGCTGGCGCTGAGGAGCTTTGATTAACCATGTCCTTCATTAAAATCAACCTATTGGGGTTGGCGGCGCCAAAGCCGAAGGCTAAACCTGCTGCGGCGCCTGAACAGAAGTCGATGCTGCCGGTGTGGATTTTTCTCGGCGCCTTGGTGGTGAGTTTCGGGATCGTGGGTCTCTTGTACCTGATTTGGAACGGGTCGATTGCCAAGCTGAATCTGGAACTCAAGAAACAGCAGGTCGAGCAGACGCGCCTGGTGGCCATCCGGCAGGAGAACGCCAGATACGAAGGCACGCGGGCGCAGTTGGAGCAGCGAGTCAAAGCCGTGCAACTGCTTCAAACCAACCGCCTGGGCCCGACGGAATTCATGAGCGTCCTGGGCGATGTGGTTGCCAAAACTCCCACGGACCTCTTTTTTGCCTCGGTGACGCATGAGGGTGGCCGGGTGACGATCCAGGGGCAAGCGGGGTCTGCTAATTCGGTTGCAACCCTGCTGTCTTTATTGAAGAGTTGCGGGTATTTCGATGACGTTCAGCTCCGACAATTCTACGAAGACGACAAGCAGAATCTAGTTAACTACAAGTTTAATCTGGACTGTTCCTATAAACCGCCTTCAGGGCCCACCACGCTCACCCAGGCTAGCGCCGGGGCGGCCACCCCTCAGCGGCCAGGAATGTGAACAGAGTAGGGGCGGCTCGCGAGCCGCCCCTGCGAGATTGCCAAGAGGACTGTAAGCGGACTAGCGCAATGGCGATGCCCAAAACGTTCGGTGAGCTTCCGGCGCCGGTGCAAGGCGGGGTTTTTGCTTTGATCGCGGTAATTCTGGCAGGAGCGGTTTTCTATTTCCTGGTGCTCCCCGTCCAGGAAACACGAGATACCCTGCGGGCCAAAATCGAGAAGCTGAAGGTCGAGAACTTGCGCAACCGGATGATCGACCGAGAACGGACCGAGTACCTGAAGCGTATTGCGGAGTTGGAGAAGCAGCTCGAAACGCTCAAGTCGATCGTCCCGGAAGAGCAGGCTACGGATGATTTCCTGAGGATGGTGTTCGCAGACGCCAAAGCCGCCGGCGTCAACATTCGCACTTTTATACCGCAGAATCTGGCGCACAAGGATATTTACACCGAGATGCCGTTCAACCTGCGGCTGGACGGAACTTACTACGGACTACGGGCTTTCTTCGATCACTTGGCTCATGAACAGCGCATTGTAAGCGTTTCCGGTCTTACTTTAGGCCCCCCGGCAGGGGGCGGTATGGGGTCGTTCAAAATCAGTGCCGACGAAACGGTGGGGGCGAATTGCGTGCTGACCAGCTACTTCAGCGCGGCTTCAAACACGGCCCCGGCAGCACCCAAGAGATAGGTCAGGACGAGGACTATGTCTAACGGCAGACTTGAGCTCAGGCGCGCGACCCTGGCGGTCTGTGTGTTTGTCCTGATGGGGCCAATAACGGGGGTTTGCCCCGGGCAGGCCCCGTCTGAAAAGATGCCCGCGGCCAACATGCCTGCCCCCAGAGCCGCGTCCTCACCTGCCAAGGCCAGCGGCAGCACCGCATCGCTGGGGCCGGCATCCCAAGCGACCGCAAAGGCAGGTCAGGCCGGATTGCCGAAGACTCCGTCTGCCTCCGGCCCCCGCAATTCGGTGGCGCCTGCAAAGTCAGGAGCCGCTTCCGGAGGAGGGCTGGGACTAGCTGCTCGGCCACCCAAATCGGCGACTCCGAGCGAGTCGTCTTCCGCGCCCGGGCACCGGGATCCATTCAAGGCCTGGGTGGCGCCGAACTCGGCGGACCACTCGGCATTCGAGCCTGTGCGGCTGCCGGCTGGTACGCGCGGACTGTTGATCTCGGGCCTGCGACTCGAGGGGGTCGTACGCCAGCAGCCCGCCGACGAAATGATCGCGGTAGTTACGAATGATACGAAACGGGCCTACTTCCTAAGAGTTAACGATACCGTATACAACGGCGTGGTTAGCAAGATCACTCCGGTGGCTGTTTACTTTAAGGAGAACACACTCGACTCTCAGGGCCGGGTGGTTCCGCGCGAAGTGGAAATCAAACTGGGTTCAGCTCTTGGAGAAGGAAGATGAGACGACTATTCACCCTATGGTTGGCGACGACGTGGCTGTTGGTGGCATCGCCGCGCGCGCCCGAGAGCCGCCCAACAGAGGTTTGGGACGCGGGGGCGACCCAGCCGATTGTCCTCGCCAAGGCGACCAAGAAGCCGTCGGTTTCTGAGATCTTGGTCACACCCAAGCCGGCGGGGGACGTCACGATCGATGTGGCTATGACGCAGCCCGCGAAATTCCGAGTCTACCGATTTGACCATCCGGACCGGCTGGTGGTGGACGTCGAGGGGACGACCAACGCGGTTCCTAGGAGACTCATTCCTGTGACCTCGGCAATTGTGAAGGAAGTGAGGGTGAGCCAGTACCGAGCGGAGGATCCCGAAGTGGTCCGCATTGTCGCCGATCTGTCGGGTAACCCGTCATTTGAGGCGCGGTCCTCCGACGGTGGTATACGCCTTGAGGTCAAGCCGCGTACCACGGCCAACTCTCCAGTGGCTGCCGCGGCGGCTTCAACGCACGAAACCGGCGTCACTGGCGCGACGGCTCCGGTAGCGACGTCTTCCCACGGAACTTCCGTCACTGCTGGCGCCGCCTTGGCGACTGCACTGAAGAAGGAGGCGACCGAGAATCGCGCCACTGGGCCGGCGGCGCCGACGCACAAGAAAGCTGCGAAGCCTGCCGTTACTCCAGCCCCGGCAGCGACACACAATACTCCCGCCTCCCTCGCGAGTACTTCGGAACCGCCAACCGTTGAAACGGCTGCCAAGCGTAATGAACCGGGACCTGGCTACGACACTCCAATCCCTGCTTCGGAGAGCCGCCGCGACTTTGCCGCGGCCCCCCGGCCGACACCGCAGAACTGCACACCGGAGGCTCTTAAAGCAGACAAAGCTGCGCAAGTGCTCAGCGCAGGGAACACCTCCAACCCACCCGTAAACCCCGGCGCCGCTCCGGAAGCGCCAGCCCCGGCTGGTGAGGAGACTCCGGCTTACACTGGTGAACAGATTTCGCTCAACCTCAAGGACGTTGACCTGAAAGATTTCTTCCGTCTTATTCACGAGATCAGTGGGCTGAACATACTTGTGGACCCCAATGTGTCGGGTTCTGTGACTATGGTTCTAGACAACGTGCCTTGGGACCAGGCACTGGACATCGTTCTCAAAGACAATGGATTGGGCAAGGTCCTGGAAGGAAATGTTCTCCGTATCGCCAGGCTTGATACCCTTATGGCGGAGCAAGAGACGGCCAACAGGATGGCTGCCGAGCGGCTGAAGGCGGCCCCGCTGGTCACGATTTTTCGTCCCGTGAATTATGCCAACGCTAACGACCTCATGACTCTCTTCAAGACCTGGTCCGGGAGCGCCGGAAGGACCGGGAGCGGCTCCGGCGCCGGGCCGCTGACGCAGCGTGGTACGGTGCTTGTGGACAGACGCACCAACACGCTCATTATCTCCGATGTGGCCTCTCAGATCCCAAAGATCGAGGAGGCGATCGCCAAACTTGATACGAAGACCAAGCAAGTAGCCATCGAGGCCAGGATCGTCCTGGCCAACTCGACCTTTCAGCGCACCTTGTCGGCCGCCTTGGTAGGATCGTCGTCGAATACTTCGGGTTCTACGACTGGCGTTGCGCAGACGGGGACGGGAGCCAGCATTACTCCCCCGACCCCGCAAACGCCAACGTTCACGATTCCGTCCAATGCTGCGTCGGGCTTCGGCGTGGTGGCGATTACCAACTTCTCGGAGCGTTACCTGATTGATGCGGTGATCTCGGCGGCGGAGATTCGCAGCCAGGCAAAGACGATCTCGCGCCCCAGCATCATCACCCAAAACAACACTGAAGGAATGGTTCAGCAAGGCACTCAGCTTCCGGTCCAAACCAGTATCAACAACACCATTTCAGTACAATACGTGGACGCAACCCTCAGGCTCAGCGCCACGCCGCAGGTCACTGACGACGGCCACATCTTCCTGAAGCTGGAAGTGCAAAACGCCTCCCCTGGCAACATCGTCACCAATGCGGCAGTGAGCATTAATATGCAGCAAGCCACCACCCAGGTGCTCGTTCCGGACGGAGGGACCGTGGTATTCGGCGGAGTCACGGTGACTCAACGCCAGAACTCCGTCACACAGATCCCGTTGCTTGGCAACATCCCCCTGCTCGGGAATCTTTTCAAGTCGACGAATGTGCAGGACTCGGACCAGGAGTTGCTTTTCTTTGTTTCTCCCCGGATCCTGCCGCCCGGCTAGGGTTGCGTAACACCTAGGGTTTAACCATTTGCCAGTGGATCAGCGCCCTGGTTGTAGGGGTATGGCTTGCCGTACCCTCTTCATCTTTATCGCGCGACCGGGCCAAGAGGGTACGGCAAGCCGTACCCCTACAACCAGTTTTCCCTAACGCATCACTTGAAGAGGAACAGGGCTCACCATACTCTTACAATGGCAGTTCGCCATGAACAACACGTATGCTAAAAGGCAAAGCGCTCTCCGGGCGGTGCTGGACGAGTGCCGGTTTCCTTTCTTCCTGATCACAAATCTGACCAACCTCGCATACTTGACAGGCTTTCGAGGGAGTGCTGGAATCGCGCTTTTCAACTCGCGTGAAGGAATTCTCTGGGTGGACCCGCGCTACACGCTCGAGGCCCGTGAGGAAGCTCGGGGAGTAGAAGTGATCGAGGAGAGGAAAGGCCTTCACAAGGCGGTTGCGTCGTGGCTGAAAGCGCATAAAGTTCGCGAGATCGGTTACGAACAGGCGCACCTGAGTTGTGCTGACTTTTCACGGCTCGAGAAGGACTCGGGCCGGCGTGTCAAGTTTCTCCCGGCGCGAGGATTGGTCGAGAAGCTCCGGGCTGTGAAGGACGAGGAAGAAGTGGCCAGGATTCGTGATGCCGGGAAAATCACCGCTGAGGTGTTTGTGAAAGTCCTTGAGATCACCAGGCCGGGAGTCAGCGAGTGCGACCTGGGCGCAGAGATTGAGTATCTGATGCGAATGCGGGGCGCGGACGGCGCGGCCTTCGAGACCATTGTAGCCTCTGGCCCTCGCGCCGCTCTTCCTCACGCCCGTCCGTCTCGCAAGTTATTGACCGAAAATGAATTGGTGATCTTCGATCTCGGTGCTATACTTGGCAACTACACTGCTGATATGACTCGAACGGTGCACCTGGGGCCGCCGTCCCGGCGTGTGCGGCGAGTCTTCAACGCTGTGGCCGAGGCTCAGGAAAGAGCTGCCAGGTCGGCGCTGCCGGGAGTCCGCACCGGTGAAGTCGACGCGATGGCAAGGAGGACCCTGGCGGCGCATGGGTTGGCCGGCTTTTTTACTCACAGCACTGGACACGGCGTAGGCATGGAGACCCACGAACTGCCCCGTTTGGGACGGGGAGAGAAGACTCGCCTTCAGGCAGGCCAAGTGGTCACCGTGGAGCCCGGAGTTTATTTGGAAGGCTGGGGTGGAGTTCGCATCGAGGATACTATTTTGGTAGGGCCTGATGGTCCGGAAGTGTTGACCCCTGCCCCTAAGGATCGCTGGATTATCGCGTAGTAGGGGCGGCTCGCGAACCGCCCTTACCGAACCGCTCGGAGAATGAGGAAAATGGCCGGGAAGAAACCGACGCGCGGCGTTGAAGGAAACGAGAAGGTTTGGGGACTCAAGGAAATCAAGCAGCTCATCGACGCTCTGATTGAGCGTCAGGTGACTGAGTTTGAATTAGAGCAGAACGGCGCAAAGATTCGGGTTAAGCGCGGGACCTCTGTGGCTTCGAGCGTGGGTGCCGGAGAGGTTTATCTCCCGGACCCTGCGGCGCCCCCACTTACGCCGTCGCCCGCGGCGCCTGCCACTCCGCTGAGCGCACCGCTTCCGGCGGAAGAGCCCCTGGCCCCCGAAGCACCCGCAGAATCCGCGGAGGATCTGTACGTCATGAAGTCCCCCATCGTGGGCACATTTTACGCTGCCCCGTCTCCTAATGCCCCGCCCTTCGTCAATGTCGGTGACACCGTGCAATTGGGTCAGGTCCTCTGCATCATTGAAGCCATGAAGCTGATGAATGAACTGGAAGCGGAGGTGGCGGGAGAAATCGCTCGCATTTACGTGGAGTCCGGTCAACCTGTGGAATACGGCCAATCCCTGTTTGCGATTAAACCCTCGCGCGGGAAGTGACGGAAACTGGAAATTGGAAAATGGAAAATGGAAGATGGAAACTGGAAAGCGTGCCCTGGCGTCTCAAGTGGTGATTGATGGTTGGTTCTTCCGATTTCCATTTTCCAGTTTCTATTTTCCATTTTCCAGTTTCGAGTTTCCGTATGTTCAAGAAGATTCTCATTGCCAATCGCGGCGAAATCGCCCTGCGAGTGATCTGCGCATGCAAGGAGCTGGGCATTGATACGGTGGCCGTCTATTCCGAAGCCGACCGTTACTCGCTCCACGTGCGCTTCGCGGATGAGGCGGTGTGCATCGGGCCTCCGCGCAGCGCCGACAGTTACCTGAACGTTGCGAGCATCATTTCGGCCGCGGAAATCACCGGCGCCGAGGCGATTCATCCGGGGTATGGGTTCCTGGCGGAGAGCGCTTACTTCGCCGAAGTCTGCGAAGCCTCCAACCTGGTCTTCATTGGTCCACGTCCGGACGTCATGCGAATGATGGGGGACAAGAACCAGGCGCGGCGGGCGATGGCGGAGTTGGGCCTGCCCATTCTTCCCGGCTCCGACGTGATCCGATCGGAGGCGATGGCGCTGGAAGAAGCAGAGCGCGCGGGATATCCCGTCATGGTGAAAGCGGCGGCGGGCGGCGGCGGGCGCGGCATGCGCATTGTACGGACACCCGACGAGCTGCCGCACGCCATTCAAGCCGCCCAGAATGAGGCGGCGGCCTCGTTTGGCACCCCGGACGTTTACCTGGAGAAGCACATTCAATCGCCTCGCCATATCGAGTTCCAAGTGATGGGCGACCAATACGGCAAGGTGGTGCATTTCGGCGAACGAGAGTGCACCATCCAGCGCCGGCACCAGAAGTTGGTGGAGGAATCTCCTTCCACCCAGCTTGACCAGCAGACTCGGGAACGAGTGGGGTTACAAGTCGTTGAGGCCTTACAGAAGATTGGCTATACGAGTGCCGGAACGGTCGAATTCCTGATGGACGAGAATCGCAACCTCCAGTTCATGGAAATGAACACCCGCATTCAGGTCGAACATGCGGTCACCGAGATGGTGACGGGAGTCGACTTGGTTAAAATGCAGATTAACATTGCGGCAGGTGGCCGTCTGAATTTTGGAGGGAAGGCGATAGGGCTGCTGGGGCATGCGATTGAGTGCAGGATTTGCGCTGAGAATCCGGAAACCTTCGCTCCTTCTGCCGGAAAGGTCACGGCCTTCCATGCTCCAGGCGGCACTGGCGTGCGTGTGGATACTGCCGCTTACGCCGAGTCCGTCATCCCCCCCTATTACGATTCTCTGATCGCCAAACTGGTGGTGTGCGGCAATGACCGCCCAGAGGCTATAACCCGCATGGCTCGGGCTCTGGAGATGTTCATCATCGAAGGCGTTGCCACCGGCATTCCCATACACCAGAAGATTATGGCTGATCCGGATTTTCGCTCAGGGGAGTTTGACACGCATTTCCTGCGACGCTTCATCAAGAACAGCGATGATATCATTTGATGTCCGGGGGTAGGGCAAGCCCTGCCCGTGCAACTTCTCAGGGGGCGGCGTGCCGTCCCGAGTGCGGTTGCTTGCCGTTTCGTTATTGCTCATGGGTGTCTCGATTCCACGCCTCTACGCCATAATCGACCCGGCACGGTTGGGCGGCCGGACGCCGGCGGCAGCAGCGAGAGCGCTCATTTCGGCGGACGCGCGGCTTATCCAATACCGTGACAAGCAGGCTTCGTCCCGTCAACTTTACGAGACTTGCACAGAACTGCGGAGGCTCCTGCACGAGTCCGGCTGTCGCCTGATTGTAAACGATCGTGCCGATGTGGCGCGGGCGGCAGAAGCGGACGGCGTTCACTTGGGGCAGACCGACTTGCCGGTTGAGTTGGCGCGCCGGGTTCTCGCCACCGGGCAGTGGCTGGGGTGTTCCACGCACTCGCTGGAGCAAGTCGTCGAAGCGGACGGTACCACGGCGGATTACATTGCCTTCGGCCCTGTCTTTCCTACCGCCAGCAAGGAAAACCCGGACCCGGTGGTTGGGTTGGAGGGGCTGCGGCAAGCGCGGCGCGCTACGAGGAAGCCCTTGGTGGCGATCGGCGGCATCAGCTTACAGAACGTCCGCGAGGTGCTTGCCGCGGGCGCAGATTCGGTGGCAGTCATTGGCGGACTTCTCGATGCGCCGGATCTCGAACAACGGGCGCGAGAGTTTCTGGCTCTCATGGACATTCTTGAATGATGTGCCTCTCTGCACGCCGTACTACTTAGGGTGAGTTTCTTCGCGGCGAGCAAGAAAAGCAGATCCTTCGCTTCGCTCAGGATGACATGTCATTCTGAGCGAAGCGAAGAATCTGCATTTGGCTGTGACTTTTCCGCGCTGTGATCTCTGTGGTGGAATCTTTTTTGTTTTCCGGATTCGCATGGCAACTTCTGCCTCCGTCAACCCGACTTCCCAGTCCTCGTCCGCGGAACTCGTCAAGGGCCTCCGCCTTTACGATTGCACTACCATCGTCATGGGCTCGATGATTGGCTCGGGGATTTTCATTGTGGCCGCGGACATTGCGCGCCAAGTGCAGTCCCCGGGCCTCCTTCTGCTTTGTTGGGTGGTCAGCGGAGCGATGACTGTGGCAGCGGCGGTGACTTACGGCGAATTGGCGGGCATGATGCCGACCGCCGGCGGGCAGTACATTTACTTGCGCGAGGCTTTCGGGCCGCTGTTCGGATTTCTTTACGGCTGGACCCTTTTCCTGATAATTCAAACCGGGACGATGGCCGCGGTGGCGGTGGCCTTCGGGAAGTTCCTGGGGGTTTTGGTGCCCTGGGTCTCAACCCGGAATCTCCTTATAAATCTCGGGCGGATTGCGGTCTTTCATCACACGGTTTCGTTAACGCTCTCTTCACAGCAACTGGTGGCGGTTGTTGCGTTGCTTTTTCTCAGCGTCCTGAACGTATTCGGGCTGCGGCTCGGGGCTTGGGTGCAGAATGTTTTTACGACTCTCAAGGTGGCCACGCTATTGGGGTTGGTAGCGTTGGGGGTCTGGTGGTCGTATCTTCACCCAGCGGCAGCTACACACCAGGAGGGACTTTGGAGTGGCGTGCATTGGAATCTGGCGATGTTGACGGTCGTTTCCGTAGCTTTGGTGGGCCCGTTGTTTTCGTCCGATGCCTGGAACAACGTTACATTTACGGGCAGCGAGATTGTCAATCCCCGGCGCAACTTGCCGCTGGCGCTGTTTATAGGCACCGCCACTATTTGCTGCCTTTACGTGGCGTGCAACTGGATCTATCTCCGCGTCCTGCCTTTCTCCGGCATCCAGCACGCCGCCGAAGACAGGGTTGCGACGGCGGCGGCACAGGTCATGCTAGGGGGCAGAGGCGCTACCCTGATGGCCGCAGCGATCATGATTTCGACCTTCGGGTGCATGAACGGTCTGATCCTGACCGGCGCCCGCGTCTACTATGCCATGGCGAAGGATGGCCTGTTCTTTCCTTCCGTGGCTAAAGTGCACCCGACACACCATACCCCGGCAGTCTCCCTCGGCGTGCAAGCCGTGTGGGCGGCACTGCTGACTTTGAGCGGGACCTATAGCGAATTGCTAGATTACGTGATTTTCGCCGTGGTTTTGTTCTATGCTTTGACTCTGGCGGGTGTGTTCCGGCTTCGGCGGACTCGCCCCCTCGCGCCGCGACCATATCGGGCCTGGGGGTACCCCGTGGTCCCCGCGATTTACATCGCCTTTGCCTCGTTTGTGGAGTGGGCGCTGCTCACGCACAAGCCCGGACGCAGCCTAGCAGGCCTGAGCATCGTGGCTCTGGGTGTTCCTGTTTATTTCCTTTGGCGCAGAAGAGCAGGAGCTAGGGGCTAGGGGCTGGGGACTAGGAGTTAGTATTCGGTCAAGATGAGTTGACGGGCGCCCTGACACTCTGAGACGGGGGGGCCGACGGGAATCGGATTGGACGCTAGGTAGCGATAGGGAAGACGGCGGAGGGGTTGATCCTCGCCCGAAAACTACGGCCCCCAGCCCCTAGCCCCTAGCCCCTGTTTTGCAGGAGACGAAATGCCAAGCATCTGGGCAAAGAAGAGCATCGAGGAGTTGAGGAAAGAGGCGGTCGAATCCGAGCACGGCTTACGGCGCGCGCTGGGGCCGCTCAACCTGCTGACGCTCGGCATCGGAGCGATCATCGGCGCAGGGATTTTCGTAATTACCGGCCAGGCTGCGGCTCAGTTTGCCGGGCCCGCGATCCTGTTCTCCTTCATCCTGGCGGGAATCGCCTGTGCATTCGCCGGCTTGTGTTACGCTGAGTTCGCTTCCATGATCCCGATCGCGGGCAGCGCGTATACCTACTCCTATGCCACGCTGGGAGAGTTAGTCGCGTGGATCATTGGCTGGGACTTGATTCTGGAATATGCCTTCGGGGCGGCCACGGTCGCAGTGGGCTGGAGCGGGCATCTGCGGGCTTTTCTCAAGGATATTGGTTGGGGCCTGCCGCCCATGCCGCATTCCGATTTCATGCTCTTCGGCAGAAACATGCATTTGACCTATGACTACATTGGTTTTCTGGTGATCGTGGCGATTTCCGCGATTCTGGTGATCGGCATTAAAGAATCGGCCAACTTCACCACGGCCATCGTGATCCTCAAAGTTGCTGTTGTGTGCGTGTTCATCGCGCTGGCAGCCGCATTTCTGCTCTCCCACAAGGGGTGGCCGGATTACTGGCATCCGTTCATCCCGCCCAATACGGGAGAGCAGGGGCACTTCGGGTGGTCGGGCATCTTACGCGGGGCAGGGGTCGTGTTTTTTGCTTATATCGGCTTTGACGCAGTTTCCACGGCTGCTCAAGAGGCCAAGAATCCGAAAAAGGACATGCCGTTTGGCATTCTGGGCTCGCTCGTGATCTGCACCGTCCTCTATATCTTGGTCTCCGGACTGCTGACGCGCCTTGTTCCTTACACCCAACTGAACGTGCCCGATCCGGTCGTGGTGGGAATTCGCGTCACCGGGCAACACTGGGCGACCTTTATGGTTGAGATTGGGGCTCTAGGCGGGCTGGCCACCGTCATGCTGGTGATGCTGCTGGGGCAGTCCCGAGTCTTCTATTCGATGTCGCGCGACGGGTTGCTGTGGCCCTGGGCGAGCGCCATTCATCCCCGCTTCCGCACGCCGTACAAAAGCTCTATTGTCGCGGGCCTCTTCGTCGCGTTGCTGGCCACGCTGGTTCCGCTGAGCGTCCTGGATGAGATGACCAGCGTGGGAACGCTGCTCGCGTTCATGCTGGTGAGCGCGGGCGTGTGGGTCCTGAGGAGGACGCATCCCGATTTGAGCCGTCCGTTCAAGACGCCCATGGTGCCGCTGGTGCCCATCCTGGCAATTCTGTTTTCGGGCGCTCTGATCATCGGCCTCTCCCCCATGACGAAACTTCGTCTGGTCGTGTGGCTGGCGATTGGCTTGGTGATTTACTTCAGCTACGGGCGGCGGCGAAGTGTCCTGCAAAACAAGGCAGTTCCTAAAGAAAACGCGCCGGTCCATTCCTGATGTTAAACGCACTGCTCAAGACTTTCCTGCGAGAATATCGCACCCACCGCATGGCCCGTTTTACCGTCTGGGTGTTAGCCTGCGCTGCCGTCCTGGCGAGTGTGGACCGGCTTGCCGGCGGCGTTCCAGCGGCGCTCTGGATCCTGTTCGGGCTCGTGGCCGCCATTTGCCTGTTTTACTATCTGGGCCGGCTCGTGGCCTTGATCCGGCCGTGGCGCCTTCGTTGGCGGTTGATCGTTGCTTACGTGTTTATCGCCATTGTCCCGATTCTTCTCATTGTGCTGCTGCTGGGTCTGGGCACGTTCATCGTGGGTGGTCAATTCGCGGCGCTTCTGGTCACCGCAGACCTGCGCGAGCGCCTCAGCGCGCTTCAGCAGGTCAATCGCGCCATGGCTCACGAGGCACGCTTGAACGCCTCTGCAAAACCGGACCAGGTACTCGATCGGCTCCAGACTTTCTACGTAAACGAACTCAAGGAGCATGCCACCAACTACCCTGGGCTCGAAATAACGCTGCGGATTGAATCCCAAGACAGGGCGTTTCGTTTGCAGGGAACCAAGATTCAATCCCCCTTGACGACTCCGTCTTGGTTCAATGAGGAGGAGTTCTCGGGGATTGTGACGGACAGGGGCCAACTTGCCTTGCGTTCGATCGCGCGTGTGCCTACGACAGCGGGAATCCTGGTTGCCGTTCTTTCCGAACCTTTTACGCCCGAGTTGCTTGACATGGCGGCCGAGGGCATTGGGCCGGTAGGCGTCATGACCACGCGGCCCGCGCATGGCGAAGCCCTGCCGTTAAATTCGAGGATGCAAGCTCAGTTCGAAACCGCCCAGGGGTCGTTCTACCAATTAGCCAGCCTTTACTCGAAGAGAATAAAGCTTCCAGAACCGGCCAATTGGTTCGATTTCAGGGTGGTTGGCGCGTCGTCGCTCGATCCCGTTTCCTGGCAAGGCGACACGAAACAGAAGCTGGCCGCGGCCGCAGTAGTCTATGTGAGCTCGAGGGTTATGGCGCTGAGCGGGCGCCTGTTGGAGACGCAGGGAGAATATTCCGACGTCTACGTCATCCTGTTCAAAGTCGTCGCCGTAATCCTCCTCATTATCGAAGCCATCGCACTGCTTATCGGCGTGCGCTTGACGCGCTCCATTACGCAGGCCGTGGACAAGCTTTATGAGGCTACGGAGCAGGTGAAGAAAGGTGATTTTTCTTACCGCATCGGCGTTCCTTCCAACGACCAGCTCAGCGCGCTGGGCGAAGCTTTCGACAGCATGACCGCCTCGGTAGAGCGCCTGCTGCGGGAGTCCGAGGAGAAACTGCGTTTACAGAGCGAGCTTGAGATCGCGCGCGAAGTGCAAACCCAGTTGTTTCCCCGCTCGGCGCCGGAAGTTCCGGGCTTGGCACTCTATGGAGTTTGCAAGGCAGCGCGCACCGTGAGTGGCGATTATTACGACTTCCTCAATTTAGGTGAGAACAGAGTTTGCCTGGTCCTCGGGGATGTCAGCGGTAAGGGGATTTCGGCCGCCCTGCTGATGGCCGCCATCCAGTCGGCTTTGCGCGCCCAGTTCTACGATGGCCTCGTGCACACCGCCGGATCGTCGACAAAGGCTCTCTCGACCGCCGAGGTAGTCAGCAGGCTGAACGTGCAACTTTACGAGAGTACGCCGCGGGAAAAATACGTGACCTTCTTTTTTGCAGTCTACGACGCTGCCTCCCGCTCCCTGAAGTATACCAATGCGGGTCACCTGCCTCCCGTGTTGCTCCGTCGCGGCAAAGTCGAGAGGCTTAACGTGGGGGGTACGGTGGTCGGTCTTTTCTCCCCCATGACCTATGAGCAAGCGGAAGTCCAAATTCAGCCCGGCGACTTGCTGGTGGCGTTTACGGATGGCATCACCGAGCCGGAGAATATCTACGGCGAGGAGTTTGGAGAGGAACGGCTGCTGCAAGTGGTCAGGCGCGCGCAGAGCGTTTCGGCACAGACCCTCACGGAAGAAATCTACCGCAGTGTAAGCGATTGGACCGGAAGCCCGGAACTTCAAGATGATATGACCATGTTGGTCGCAAAGGCGTCGGAGTGAAGGGGAGTCGACAGTCGACAGTTAACAGTGATACTTCGAGAACTGCTCGACTTTGGACTGTCGACTGTTGACTGTCAACTGTCGACTTCTTTACAGCATTGCTCTACTGCCGAAAATTCGTTAGACTGCATCAAGTGATCACAGTTCAGGGAGCTTCAGTTTGTCTCTGCGGAATCGAGTAGCCTTAGTCACCGGCGCCTCGCGTGGCATCGGAAAAGAGATTGCGCTCACTTTGGGCCGAGCGGGAGTGCGTGTAGCGATCAGCTACCGAACAAATAAAATGGGCGCCCAAAAGGTGGCCGACGAACTGCGCAACGTGGCAGCCGAAGGCGTTGTCTTCCCGACCGACGTTACAGATCCCAAGCGCGTGGCGGAATTGATTGAAGCCATCGTGCGCCGATTGGGCGGCCTGGATATCCTGGTCAACAACGTAGGCGCTTTCGAATGGAAGCCGCTGGTGGATTCAACCCTGGAGGAATGGCACTCCGTTCTTGCCTCAAACCTCTACAGCGTCTTTTATACGACGAAGTTCTCCGTGCCCATAATGCGGCAGAGGCGCTGGGGGCGGATAATAAACCTGGGAGCGGTGGGAGCGGAACGCGCTTTCGGGCAAGCCAAGATCTCCGCTTACTCGGCTGCCAAGGCCGGACTGGTTGCCTTTTCGCGCTCCGTAGCGCTGGAAGAAGCACGCCACGGGATTACGGTGAACGTTGTTAACCCCCCGGTAATTGACGAGAAGGCATTATCGCTCGAGGAAGCAGAGAAGTTGATCGACGCCCGGTTTCCAGTGGGCCGCCCCGCAACCGGCCGCGACATCGCAGAGGCGGTGAAATTCTTTGCTTCTGACGAGGCCGCCTTCATTACCGGCCAGGTTCTTAACGTGAGCGGCGGGTGGATGCTTTAGGGCTGTCCGTTGTCAGTTGTCCGTCGTCCGTTGCCTGTAGTTGTTTCTTGGCTCGGGACCACGGGCTACGGACCGCGGACCACGGGCCACGGACAACTCACAACGGACAACTGACAGGATGAAGATCCTCACGGCTCAACAAATGCAACGCATCGACCGGCTGACCACTGAACGCTATGGTGTGCTTGGCCTGACGTTGATGGAGAATGCGGGACGCAGTGTGGTGGAGTTTCTCTCGGAGCGTTTTGCCTCGCTCGCAGGGCATCGAATCGCGATTCTGTGCGGCCGCGGAAACAACGGCGGCGACGGACTGGTAGTGGCTCGCATGTTGCGCGAGCTAGGTCTGAGGCCAAGAGTTCTCCTGTTCGCGGATCCTGCCAAGGTGAGCGGCGATGCGGCGGTGAACCTCGGGCGACTGGCGGATTCCGGCATGCCCGAAGTAATCGAAAGTCCCGAAGCCTGGCAAGCGATCAAGTCGAGCCTGGAAGGAACGACCTTGGTGGTCGACGCGCTTCTGGGAACCGGGCTTACCAAGCCCCTCGGTGGCCTGCTGCTGCAAGTGGTCCGAGAGGTTAACGAGGAGTTGGCCTCCGCGCAGGTTGTGGCGGTGGACCTGCCTTCCGGCATCTCCGCCGACTCCGGTGAACTGATCGGAGAGCACGTGCGGGCGGATTTCTCCGTCACTTTCACGGCCCCCAAGATCGCGCATGTCTTTCCGCCTGCCTGTGAGCATGTGGGAGAATGGGTCGTCAGGCAAATCGGAACGCCGCCCGAGGCGCTTGAAAGCGATCCGGACCTGTTCTTGAATTTGGCCTGCCGCGAGGACTTTGCATGGCTGGCTCGGCCTCGCAAGCCCGACTCCCATAAAGGGAGTTACGGCCATGTACTGATTCTGGCCGGGTCGGTCGGGAAGACAGGCGCAGCCGCTCTCGCGGCCAAGGCTGCTCTGCGCGCCGGCGCGGGTTTGGTGACCGTGGCGACCGCGGAAAACGCCATACCGACCGTCGCATCGCTGGGCATGGAATACATGACGGAGCCGCTGCCGCAAACCGAGGCTGGCACGATTTCGCTGCGCGCCCTCGATTACGGGCGGCTGGATAGGTTACTTGAGGGCAAGACGGTGCTGGCCATCGGGCCCGGGATTGGCACTGTTCCTGAAACGGCCGAACTGGTTCGCACCCTGGTGAACGGCCGCCGTCTCCCTGTCGTCTTGGACGCCGACGGCCTGAACGCCTTCGATGGCCGCATGGATCAGTTTCATTCCGGGGGCGACTTGGCAGACGCCATATTAACACCGCACCCCGGTGAATTGAGCCGCTTGGTAGGCGTGAGTACAGCGGAAATTCAAGCGCGCCGCGTCGAGCGCGCGCGTGACTTTGCCCGCAAGCATCAAGTAAACCTTGTCTTGAAAGGCTTCCGGACGCTTACGGCTGCGCCCGATGGGAGAGTTTGGGTGAACCCAACCGGCAACCCCGGCATGGCCACCGGGGGGACCGGCGATGTTCTGACGGGCATCACGGCAGGGCTTGTGGCACAATATCGAAATAGGCCGATCAGCGAGGTTGCGGCAGCCGCGGTCTTCCTGCACGGCTTGGCGGGCGACCTGGCGGCAAAGGAAACGGGACAGGCGTCACTCATCGCAGGTGATTTGATCGAAGCGTTGCCAAAGGCGTACAGAGCAGTGAAGAGTGACGGACGAGCAGTGACGAGTGACAAGTGACGAGTGACGAGCCGAAAACGCAGGTGCCGGGTCGCCGCCTCTTCTTTGCGAACTTTGCGTGCTTTGCGGCTTTGCGTGAAGCCGGGTCGTTGCTTTGGGGCACAATGCATAGGTTTTCAGGGAAGGGTAGTGTCGAGTGAGATGTGATGAGTGAAGCGTCTAATAACGAGCCTCAGTTTCCTGCTCGTCACTCGTCACTCGTCACTCGTCACTTGTTAATGAGTCGAGTGACTCACTCGCCCGAAGAGACCGTGAGTCTCGGACGCGAGTTGGCGAAAGAAGTTCAGCCGCCTTGCACGGTGTTATTGGAAGGGGAACTGGGAAGCGGCAAGACGACCCTCGTGAAAGGGATTTTGGCCAGCCTGGCTTCTGTCCCCGAGGACGAGGTGACGAGCCCCACGTTCACCCTGGTGCACGAGTACGGTCCCGCAGGCAGGGTTTATCACGTGGACCTCTATCGCATCGAGGGCGCGCGTGACCTGGCGACGCTCGGCCTTGACGATCTGCTGAACCGGGAAGCGACCGTTCTGATCGAGTGGGGCGAAAAGTTTGGTGAGGAGGCGCCGCGGCCCTGCCTGCGGATTCGCTTCCAGCACCTGGGTCGCGATGAACGACGAATCACGGTCGAGCGCCTGACTTGACTGCCGATTGACGATGGTCGTTTGCCGATTGGACCGGTAACCGGCCATGGTCAATCAGCAATCGTCCATCGGCGATCATCAATCGACAATACTTTGGTTTTGGAGAAAAATATGACGGACGCAGGACCTACGCCCTGGGCGTTGATTATTGGTTCATCGAGTGGATTCGGCGCCGCAACCAGCCTCGCGCTGGCCCGCGCCGGGCTGAACATTTTCGGGGTGCATTTTGATCGGCGCTCGAATATGCCTCAGGTCGAGCAGGTCATGGCCGGAATTCAGCAGGCGGGCCGCGACGTCCAGTTCTATAACATTAATGCCGCGGACCCCGCCAAGCGCACGGATGCTCTGGACCGCATGCAGGAACACTGGCGCAACCTGGGCGGCAGCCATTTCGTTAAGTTGGTCCTCCATTCGGTCGCCTTCGGGTCACTGAAGCCGTACCTTTCCGATTCACCCCAAGATGAACTGACTCAATTGCAGATGGACATGACCGTGGACGTGATGGGGAACAACCTCGTCTACTGGGTCCAGGACGTGTTTCGCCGCAAAATGCTGGCGCGCGGCAGCCGGGTTTACGCCATGACCAGCGCCGGCGGGCACAGCGTGATTCCTAATTACGGCCCTGTATCCGCTGCCAAGGCGGTCCTCGAATCCCACATCCGCCAACTGGCCTACGAACTGATGCCGCACGGAATCACCGCCAACGCCATTCAGGCGGGCGTCACCATAACCCCGGGGTCGAGCAAGATCCCTGGCATCGATAAGTTGGCGGAGTTCGCCCGGATGCGGAATCCGGGAGGGCGGCTGACGACGCCTGAAGACGTTGCCTCCGCCATCGTGGCTTTGATGGACGACCGCACCCATTGGATCACGGGAAACGTCATCCGTGTGGACGGCGGCGAGGATATCGTCACTTAACCAAGGGAAACGCCAGCCTTCGCTTTTTGACCCTCCAGTGGGATTCTGTTAGCATAAGTGGTTACGAAGGACCACTCGTTTCAAAGAGGGCATAACCTAAGGTGGCAATGAAGCTCAGGAAGCTGCTGCTCGCCAAGCCGCGCGGATTCTGCGCAGGTGTGGATCGAGCTATCGATGTTGTTCACATGGCCCTTGAGCTTTTTGGGGCGCCTGTGTACGTCCGCCGCGAGATTGTCCACAACAAGTACGTCATCCAGTCTCTTGCCGCCAAGGGTGCTGTTTTTGTAGACGAGATCGAGCAGGTCCCGGCGGGAGCCGTGGTCATTTTCAGCGCCCACGGAGTTTCCCCGGAAGTCCGAACCCAGGCGGCGGAGAAGCACTTGCGAGTCATTGACGCCACAT
>Ga0326728_10001464_pt1 | contig 83000 bp, 73 predicted proteins | sample MB3enrmetagenome_FD_207602 | JGI IMG/M metagenome (GOLD analysis project Ga0326728, IMG submission 207602) | Lab enriched peat soil microbial communities from McLean, Ithaca, NY, United States - MB31MN | ecosystem: Environmental > Terrestrial > Soil > Wetlands > Peat | place: USA: New York...
TTTGCCCGCAGATCACGCAGATGGACGCAGACAGGTCAAGCAGGTTTGAACAGGAGAACGCAGAGAGCACAGAGTTTTTCCCTCTGCGCCCTCCGTGTCCTCCTGTTCCAAAATTCTTCATCTGCGTTTATCTGTGATCTGTGGGCAATTCCGGATTCGGTTGCGGCTGGCCGCGCTGGGTTATCCGCGGTAAAAATCTTCGCGAAACGGAGCGACTCTAACGGATTGCGGTGCAAAAAACCCTTTTGTTTAGGCGCTGCAATATGGCAGAATCACTCATTCTCGAAAAGATTCACAATCCACCGTTTTCTGCGAAAAATCCAAAGTCAGGGCAATGATTGTCAAGGGAATGGGAAAGAGCGTCTTCCGGTTTATTCCTCTGACAACCATTCCCCTGACTGCTCTCCGGCCTTTTTCAGCCTCGATTTGCTTGCGGCTCCGCCGCGCTGGGTCATCCATGGTTAAATCTTCGCAAAACAGAGCGATTCTGACATATTGCAAGACACGCTTTTGGCGAACAGCCGTTGCGTGATAGTTTTTCCTCATGCGCACCTGCGATGATTTTTCCAGTTATCTTGGCGATGGGCTGCAAGGCACCTATGATTGTATGGACCGTATTTCCCTCCGCAGTTACTTTCCGATGGGACAAGCCAGCGGCGGCTTCATTATGTGGTGGAACCGTCTTTATCCCGGGCTGGCCATCACCGAAAAGAGGCTGCGTTCCATGGCGGGGGATTTTGCCCGGCGGGTCAGAGCCTTTGCCCGGAAGAAGGAGATTCCGTTTTTGTCTTTTGCCGTGGGAGACAAAACCAAGCATTCCCAAGCCGCCGCCCTGCGTCCCACCGACCCCAATTCATCGGCCTGATGCTTTTGGACAAAGGCGTTGGGATCGCTGACCCAATCGGTGGAGAGTTTATGTTGCATGATAAACTACTACCAAAAAGGCGGGGTGAAAATTCACGGCTGACCACAATCACTTTGGTTGACGGCATCGCCCATGCGCGCCAGCGCATGGGCGATGCCGCGCCGGGCCTTTTGCGCCTTTTCGCGGCTATTCTCTTCTCCTAATCTGTCGTCTATGCAACGGACTACTCGAGTAACTGCGTGTTCCCACGATCTTCATGAATTGGCCGTGGGGGAGCCTTTCTTAACCAAAGCGCAGACTTGCAAGGCCCTGTTTTATAACACAGCATTGGGCGTGGATGCTTTTGGAGATCAAGTGTATAGCCAATTTCCCTCAGTGATGGGCCAACTCATTGTGCCGTGAACCACCTGCAACTTGCCGCCCCGCTTTCGGTGCTCGTGCCCGCGCTGGCCATCTGGCTTTACGCGGGGTGGCTCAGTTTTGCCAACTGGCAGCGCAGCGCCCGCGGGCGCGCAGTGGGACGGCTGGAATGCCTGCGCTTTTTGTTGGTCACGCTGCTGGTCTTCACCCTGCTGCGGCCGGAATATGTCCAACACCTCCAACGCAACCTGACGCCGGAGATCGCCATTCTCATGGACGCGTCCGACAGCATGAAGACGCGCGACCTGACGCTGACCAACCGGATCGTCAGCCGCGCCCAATGGCTGGACGCCCGGCGCGCCGCCCAATTCTGGCTGCCCTTGCAGAACAAGGCCAAAGTGGTGGTGGAAGACTTTGCCGCGCCTTCCACCAACGCCAACGCCATCAATGGCACGGACCTGAACGCCGCCCTGGAAGTCACTTTGCAGCGCTTCAAAAATCTCAAGGCGGTGCTCCTTTTGACCGACGGCGATTGGAACATGGGCAAGTCGCCGCTGGCCACCGCCACGCGCTATCGCGAACAGAGCATTCCCATTTTCACGGTGGCGGTGGGCCGCGAGACGCCGATGCCGGACCTGATTCTGGAAAATGTTTCCATGCCGGCCTATGGGCTTTTGGGCGAGGATATCGCGGTTCCTTTCAAGGTCACCAGCCACCTCGCCCGCCAAGTCAAGACTACGGTGGCGATTTACGATGGGCAAGGGCAGCAGGCCAAAAAGGAAATCACCATCCCCCCTAACGGCGTGGTGGAGGACGCCATTCTCTGGTCCCCGCGCGCCGCCGGAGAAACCACCGGCAGCGTCAAAGTCCCGGTGGAACCGGAGGAAAGCATTGCCGAAAATAACGAGGTTTCCTTCCATATTTCCATCCGCCAGGAAAAACTCAAAGTGCTGGTGGTGGATTCGCTGCCGCGCTGGGAATATCGCTACTTGCGCAACGCCCTGGCCCGCGATCCCGGCGTGGACATGCAATGCCTCCTTTACCATCCCGACATCGGGATGGGCGACGGCCCCAATTATATCCCCGCCTTCCCGGCCACCAAAGAGGCGCTGGCGGTGTACGACGTGATTTTTCTGGGCGATGTCGGCATCGGCCAAAATGAGTTGACAGAAACCAACGCCGCCATGATCCGGGGCCTGGTGGAACAGCAAGCCAGCGGGCTGGTCTTTGTCCCGGGACCGCGCGGGCGCGAAGCGTCTTTTCTCAACGGCCCCCTCGCCGATTTGTATCCCGTCCTGTTGGACGCCGCCAAACCGCAGGGCATCGGGCTTCAAAACGAGGCGGAACTGGTCCTGACCAGCGCCGGCAAACGCCATTGGCTCACCCGCTTTGATTCCGACGAGGAGCGCAACGACGAACTGTGGAAACAGTTGCCCGGCTTCTTTTGGTCCGCCGCCGTGGAAAAGAGCCGTCCCGGCTCGGAGGTGTTGGCCGTCCATTCCTCCCTGCGCAACGACTTTGGCCGCGTGCCGCTGCTGGTCACCCGCGCGGCCGGCGCGGGCAAGGTGCTCTTCCTCGGCACCGACAGCGCCTGGCGCTGGCGGCGGGGCGTGGAGGACAAATTTCATTACCGCTTTTGGGGGCAGGTGGTCCGGTGGATGGCCCATCAGCGCCACCTTTCGGAGAAGGAGGGCATCCGCCTCAGTTACAGCCCGGAAACCCCGCGGGCGGGCGACCCCATTTATCTCCAGGCCACCGTGCTCGACGAATCCGGTTTTCCTATTGACAAGGGACCGGTCACCGGCAAAATCACCGCCCCCGGCGGACGGGTGGAGCGGCTGGAATTCGCGCCCCTGCCGGGCGGCTGGGGCGTTTTCAAGTCCGCCTTCACCGCCCTGGAAAGCGGCCCCTACAAAATGGAGGTCGCGTCCGAGGCGCACGGCCGCCATCTGGCAACCGAGTTGCTGGTCGTCCCGCCGCTGCTGGAGAAACTGGGCCAGCCCGTCAACGCCCGCATTTTGAGCGAGATTGCCGCCGTCTCCCAGGGGGCCGGTTTTTCGGTGGACGAATTCGACAATGTTGTCAAGCAGATTTCGCTCCTGCCCCAGCCCGGCGCTGTGGAAAAGCGCGTCCGCCTGTGGAGCGATCCGTGGTGGGGCGCCGCCGTCCTTCTCCTGCTCACGGTCTATTGGATCGGCCGCAAATGGGTGGGGCTGGTGTAATTTTGGACAATGAGCAGAGCGTGGCGGACCCGCAACCAAAGCAATTGAACCACGGATTTCACGGATTTCACGGATAAAAATTCTTCATTTTGCATTTTGCATTCTTCATTAGTCCTATCCGTGCCATCCGTGTCATCCGCGGTAAAATCTTCGCGAGATTGCGTTATTCTGAATGATTGCAGCACGAAAGCCCGGGCCATTTTGGAAGAAATTCAAGCGTTGCCGCCCGCAGAACAACGCGAGGTTTCCCATTTCATTTTGCAACATCTTGCAGCCGTCCCGCCGCTTTCGCGCCGCCGCAAGATCTCTGATATCGCCGGCAAATACCGCGCCGATCCCGATCTGGAAGCCAAGAATCACGACCGCGAATTCGCGCAAGTGCCAGTTCTGACTTTTTAAAGTGAGAACTGACGCTTGTATCGCGGAGAGCCGCTCACGGCGAATATCGTAGGCGGAAAAAGCCGCTGCCGTTCGTGAAGAAAAACAGTTGGCTATTGGTCACGCTCGTCGGGATGAACAATCCGCCATTCCAATTCTGCCAAGTTGCGCCCAAGGCTGGTGTGAACTGAATTTGATAATTGTCATACGGAGCCAAGCTCGCCGAATTCAGTTGCACCATCGGCAAGATCGTAGGCGACACGGCGGCCGTAGGCGGTCGGGCGATTTCAACGGTCGGCGCATTGGTGTAGCCTGCCCCCGGGTCCGTGACGGCGACATTGGTCACCACGCCACCAGAGATTGAAGCCACCGCCGTGGCATTGCTTCCGCTGCCAACGATGGTGACCGCGGGATTGGTGACGTAGCCGGAACCGCCGCTGGTCACTGTGATCCCGACGATAAACCCGTTGACGACCTGCGGTGTGGCGAAAGCTTGGGCCGGCACCGGACTGAGCGCCAACTCGTAATCTCCGCTGTTTGCTAGTCCAGCGACAATTTGCGTGTCGAGGGCATTTGTGGCCTTGAAGTTAACCGGCTGGTTTGACCAGTAATACCCCTCCGACTGCTGCAATTGATAAACGCCTCCAACGGTCAAATTGGAAAAGGAAAGAAACGACATGGGAGCAATGCTCAAGACCGGATTGGGAATAAACGGCGGTTCGATGACGACCACCGGCACGTTGGTGTAGCCGGACCCAGCGTTGGATGGATCCACCGCCGTGACCTCGCCGCTCGTGACCACGGCTGTCGCCAGCGCCCCGCTGCCGCCGCCGCCGATGATTCTCACGGGTGGCGTGTTCGTGTAACCATAACCGTAATCGGTCATTGTGAACCCCACCACAAATCCATTGTCCACTATTGCTATTGCGGTCGCGGCGTGTGGAAACTCCTGAACCGTCAGCACGGCCACCGCGCTCGTAACGGCCCCGGCAGCGTTGCTGACAACCACAGAGTAGCTGGCCGCGTCTGCCGGCTGAACGTTGGTGATTATGTAGCTGCTCGCCGTGGCCCCGGCGATGGTTGCATTGTTAGAGAGCCACTGGTAGCTGAGGGTTGGCATGCCGTTGACCGCGACAGTGAACGTTGCATTTGCCCCATCATTTACTTTCTGACTCTGCGGCTTCTGAGTGATTGACGGCGAGTCGGGGGTTGACAACTCCAAGGCGTACAACTGCTGGACGTCGTATTCCGAAAGGGCGACATTGTATATCCGTACGTCATCAAGATAGCCATCCAAAAAGCCGAGATTGGAGTCCGTATAAGGAACGCCGCCCCCGTTGGCGCCGGAAGCGACACCCAAGCCGAGTTGATTGCCCGCAACGGCAGTTGTCGTAGTTCCCGTTTGCGTGCCAATCATCTGCCCGTTGAGATAAAATGTCATCCCCACATCATCCATAACCAAGACCCACTGGTCCCAAGCGTTTGTTGGAGGGGTGGTGTAATTGACGCTCATTGAGTAGCCACCACAATGTGTCCCCAGATAAAAAGATGCGGTTTCTCCGAGATTCAGCCCCATCCAGAATGAAGAACCACATCCACCACCGTAGCCAAGAAATACCGGCTCAATAGCAACTTCATTCGCCTTGAACCACAGCGAAATGGTGCGTGGTCCTGAAGGCAAATTGTCCGCTGGAGCGTAAATATATTGTGAGTTTCCATTAAAGCTATAGCAGCCGTTGGTGGCTCCAAAGCGATCCTTCGCAGGGAGAGCGCTAACGACTGTGCCATTGATTCCATTTCCGCTCACATCATTTGCATTCCCGTTGAGCGGATAATACGCCACGAGACCATTCGTGAGAAAGGATTGGGATTGGGCCTGATCGGCCAGAGCCATTGTGAGGGTGAGAATTCCGAATACTGCCTTCGTTGTTTTCATAGAGGTCTTCGCAGTTGAAATTTGTGGCTACTCCGACCGTCCAAAACGAAAGGGGCGTGACCTACTCACGCCCCGCGACAGGCACTGGTATGCCCTTACAGGAACGCTTTGGGGCACGCCCGATGTGGGCGTGCCTCGTTGCTTGTCCTGTAAGTGAAATTACCAGTTTCGTCGCGGACAGCAGCCGAAGCCGCAAATCAGTTTTTGGTTTGGATCACATAGGTATTCTTCGGGTCGTGCGGATTGAAGCACCGGCAAGCGCGAATTGCAAGCGTAAATGCGTGAGTTCTTTGCGTGAATTCGGCGTCACTTTTGTTTCCCTGAAATGACAGAAAACCAGTCGAAAAGAGATCGCGTCGCCCCGGCTCATACCGACGACGTTCGCCTGATTTGGGGGGCAGGCGCGCCTTACTTTGAGGGCTTCGAGGAACCGGACGAAGAACCAGATTCCGCCGAACCTCCGCCCTGGCCACCCTGGCCGCCGCCGCCGCCATGACTTTCAGCCGGGGCGGAGGCCGGAGCGGTGTAGGACGGCGCGTTGTGCTGCGGGGCGGAGGGCGGGGCGTTGTAGGCCGGCGCGCTGGCAGGTGCAGCACTGTAGGCTGGCGCATTGCGTTGCGGCGAATTATAGGATGGCGCGGTTCCCGGCGCGGGCGGCGGCGGCGGGTAAACGCCGCGCGGGTTGTACGACGGATAGCCGACGGCAGGAGCCGGTCCGGAGGGTGAAAGGACGCGGCGGGTGTCGCCAACGCCCGGCGCTGGCGGCCACGCGGCCCCGGGCGCGGCGGGCGAGGCTGATGACTGAGTTGTCCGGGAGGTCGGGGGCTGGAAATTGCTGCTGATGAAACCGGGCCGGCCCCGGGACGCAGCGGAACTGGAGCGCGGCGTCTGGGCGGAGTAATCCGACGCCACCGCGGCCGGCCTGGTTGGAACCGCCCGCGGCATCGCGGCCTCTGTTGTGGCCGGGCGCGGTGTCTTGTTGATCAAGATCGGTTGGGCGGTCGCCTCAGCCGGGGAACGAACCCCCAGCGCGGCTGGGTTCGGGCGGAAAACCGCCAGACTCCTGCCGGCGACTTTGCCGGCCGCGGCGTCCGGGGAGGAGACTTCCTTCATCGTGAATTTTGGCACGGTGGCCTTGGTCGCCGCCGCAATCTGCGCGGCGCTCACGCCCGAGTTGAGAATTCTCCCGCCGGCGAAGGAATAATTATTGACTGGCGTGCTGCTCCTGAACAGGGCCGCCGTCCGCGGCGCCGGGGCGGCGAAACGGCCCAGGTTGCGGGCGAGAAAATGTTCCTGCGACACAAAAGTGAAGGAGGCGGCGCTGAGACCGTAACTGACATTCCAGCCGCCCAGACCCGACGCGGTGTACAGTCCGGCCCCAGGCCGATAATGAACGCGCGGCGGCAAGGGCGCCCAGCCGGCAAAACCGTCCGTGGTGTTCCGCCAAGCCACCCAGGCCGACGCCCAGACATCGCCGGGGAACCACACCCATCCGAAGCCCCCGTCCAAGCTCCATGTTCCATAGTGAAACGGCCCCCAGCCCCACGAATAATCCGAGGCCCAATACCACCCGTCATCCGTCAGCACCCAGCAACCCCGGTCGCGATAGGGCATCCAGCCCGCATCCACCGCCGCCACCATCGGCTGCCAGCCCCAGCCGTCTGCCGTCTGCACCCAGTTTCCGTATGGGGACAGACTGTCATAAAAATAGCTGTCCTGCGGATTCTGCAACGGGGGCGGCTCGGCCGGCGCGGCCGGCGGAATGTCAATCATATTATTCGGCCCGGCCATCGTCCCGGCGTTCCCCGCGGGCGGCGCGGGCGGCGTCTCCGCCGCCGGGGCGGCGGCGGGCGGGGCGGGCGGAGCGGCGGCGGCGGCCACAGCGGCGTCCGGCTTGTTCAACAGCGCGCCCACCACCTTGTCCGACAGGCCCAAATCAGAAAGATAAAGGATTTCCTCCGCCGACGGATTGTAGGTCTGGCCGGAATTCTGGATATAAGCCAGAATGGTGTCCTCCGGGATATGGGCCTGGGCCAGTTTGATGATTTCCGCCAGGCCGGGGGACAAGTCCGCCGGCAGCGCCAGCGCGACCGAGGAAGCGGTCGCGGGAGACAGGGCCGGCTCGGAAAAGGCCGTGCGAACCACTGCGGGCGGCGGGGCGGGCGCATCGGCGGCCGGGTCATTGGCCGGGCCGCTGCCGTCGAAACGGGCGAAGGCGCCGATGAGAAGAACGCTGGCTGTTCCGAACAGGAGGAGCCAGATCGAGCCTCCAAAAGTTTTCGGATTCATAAGTTGATTGAGTATGATTGCTGTTAAATGCGCCGCCGCAAGTTTAATTCGTCCAGTTTGATTCGGGCGGGTGCAGGACAAAAATCTTTACCTTCCAGGCAGGGCAGAGCTGCCGCTCTGCCCTGAATTCTTGGGCGGCGCAGCAGCGCCGCCCTACCGGCGACGTGAACATCTTTGTCCTGCACCCCGATTCGGGCTGTTTGACGAAATCTACCATAAGAGACGCCCGGATTCACTCCGTATTCATCCCGGGGGCGGGGCCAGTTTGTAATCGGGCATAGGCACGGCCCGAAACCCGGATATTTCATAGCCGGCGCCGCATTGGTTGGGTGGTACAGGCGACTCGCCTGTACCGGTCGGCGACTCGCCGACCGGAACCGAGAGTGATGGACCGAAGTTCTGACCAGCGCTTTTACCGAGAGTTGCATTCCAGCTTCCGCCGGGCCAGTGGCCCGGCGGCACGGGCGAGTCGCCCGTGCCACCCAGGCACTATGAAACAGGCGGGTCAATCCGGGGTTTGGTACGCCTGGATCGGACTGGCCGTCCCACAGGCAAAGCACGGCACGGCAGCGATTTGCGCCCCGCAACTGGGACAGACCCCGCCGGCGGCGAAGACATCAAACCGATTGCCGCATTGCCCGCACACCCAAAAGGCCCCCAGCGGCGGCGCTTCCCGGCAGGCCGGACAAGCCAGACCCGGATGTTTTGGGGCCGCCGCCAGACGGGACAAGGCGCGCGCCCGTTGCAGGCCGCCCCAGCAATACAAAACCACCAGTACGCACATAAATCCCAGCCACCAGGCATGGGCGAGCATCGCAAAATAGATCAATGCCGCCACCCCGACGAAGCCGATGGAGGCGGCAATCATGAGACTGCGCGCGTAGCCGCAAACAAACCAAAGCAAGGACTGAAGAATTTGCCCGCCATCGAGCGGATAGATGGGCAGCAGATTGAAAATCAAGAGAACCAGGTCAATGACCAGCAGGTTGGAGATGAACTGGTAAGCGTCCCCCGCATGGCCCGGCCAGCCCAGGCGTTGCGCCAGAAACACGGCGCCCCCCAAGATGGGGAGCAAGGCCACGTTGACCAGCGGACCGGCCGCGATGCACCAGAGGGTCGCGCCGGGCCGGCGGGGCGGAGAGACATAAGCCACTCCGCCAAAAGGCCAGAGGACAATCTGGTCGGCGCGCCCGCCCACTTGTTTGCAGGCCAGGGCATGGCCAAATTCGTGCATGGTGACGATGGCAAACAAGGCCACATATTCCAGCGCCGGCCAGGCATAGGTGGAATAAAGTTCCCTGCGCGTCTGGATGCCGTAGTAGGCGAGCAGGAACCAGGACCAGTGCAAATACACGTCAATTCCCGCGAAGCGGAACAAATGGATGGAGCCACGTTTGGTTGGCACGACAGCCCCAAGCCTACGAATCCGCCAAAAATATGCAATGCCCGAATCGGGGCGGGCGCATCTGGATTGAGGAAGGGCGCTCATCGGAGCTTCAATGCTCTGGCAGGGTGTTAAGCCATTCGGCGATTTGTTTGCCTTCTTCGCCATTTTCGAGGCGGCGGTTGATCTGCTCGCGGATTTGTTGCGGCAGCCGGGCGATTTTTCCATTTCTCGACATAAAAAATCATTTTTTTTACCTTTATTAACCTTTATTAACCTTTATTGACCTTTATTGACCTTTATTCGGATGGTTGGCGGTGGTGGATAAAAGGGGAATGGAGTAGCGGAGTGGTGCGATGCTGATCATAGTGAATTTTGAATGTTGAATAGTGAATGCGGAACTCAAATTAACTCGAAATATCTCAAAATATCTCAAAATAACTCGAATAAGGGGTTCGCGCATCACGGGCCATCGGCCGGAGAAAACGAAGTCCGGGAAGCGGAAGAGGGGAAATCCCGTCTGCGTCCAGTCGCCGTTCGTCCATTCGTTCCTTACCATACGCGGGGAATTATATAGCTGATAAGTATGGAGGTCAATGGAAAAATGCGAAAAAAAGCGAGTTTTCGCAAGGGCCTGAGCATTAGTCACTTGCGTAGCGTGCTTGCCCCATAGTGGAAGGGGCGGGACGCCCCAAGCGGCAAAACGCAACCGAATCCGGAATTGCCCGCCGATGGACGCGGATTACTGAGGAATCCGTTGCACAGACTAGAGCCGGGAAAGAAGAGAGTAGCGGAAAAAAGGCTGTCAACCCCGAAAGCTTTCGGGGCAAGAAGGCCCAGCGCGGCCAGCCGCAACCAAAGGAATTTAACCGCGGATTTCACGGATTTCACGGATTAAGAATTCACCATCAGCGCCCCCATCGGAAAACGATTTCCAGAAAAGCCAACGAAGGCAACGAAGAGGATTCCTTCCTTCGTTCCCTTCTGTTCAGGAGAAATCCGTGTCATCCGTGCCATCCGTGGTAAAATCTTCGCCAAACGGAGCGATCCTGACATATTGCAGTGGATAAACAAAGGACCTTTTGAGCTTCTTGCGCCTTTTCGCGGCTATTTCATTGTATTCCATCCCTCGGACTCCTCTGTAACGCAGATAAGGCAAACTGGTTTGAACAGGAGCCAACAGAGAGAACAGAGTTGTCTTCTCCGTTCCCTCCGTTTCCTCCTGTTCCAAGATTCTTCATCCGCGTCCCTCTGCGCAATCTGCGGGCGTGAGCCTTTGTTTTTCTGTTGTCTGGCGGTTTCGTGTTCAAAAGCTCGCTGACGGCATCCGCCGGCACCAAGCTGCTTGGAAAGCCTGCGGGACTGAGACTGAAATGCTAAATGCTAAATGGTGCCTGAAGGCCGCCATCGCCGACAACGGCAACGAGCCGCTTCTCCCCTGGGAAAGGGCCAGGGCCGAACTGAATCTCGACTGCCCCCGCGAGATTACCGCTGCAACGGTTTCCCCGGCAAACCTGCTGGGACATGCGGGAAGAAGGCGAGAATATGCGTTTATGCGGGACCCCTCGGCCTCATATGACCCCTCGGCCTCATTTTGCATTTTGCATTCTGCATTTTGCATTGTGGCCCACCCCGCCTCCGCTGTCTTTGGGCTTTGCAAGCCTGGGGCTAAACTTTAGATTGCGCGCATGTTCGATTCTTTGAGCCAGAAACTGCAGAACGCGTTTCGCAATCTCCGCGGGCTGGGCAAAATTTCCGAGGCCAACGCGGGGGAGGCCCTGCGCGAGGTGCGCCTGGCGCTGCTGGACGCGGATGTCAATTTCAAGGTGGCGCGCGATTTCATCGAGGAGGTCAAAAGCAAGGCGCTGGGGCAGGAGGTGGTGCAAAGCATCCAGCCGGGACAGCAGATCATCAAAATTATCCATGACGAATTGGTGAAGCTGCTCGGCTCCTCCCATGCGGGGCTGGCCTTGAGCGGCAATCCCAGTTGCCTCATCCTGGCCGGCCTGCACGGTTCGGGCAAAACGACTTCCAGCGCCAAGCTGGCCCGCTGGCTGCAAAAGCAGGCGCGCCAGACTTTGCTGGTGGCGGCGGACGTGTACCGCCCGGCCGCGATGGATCAATTGGAAACTTTGGGCAAACAAATCGAGGTCCCGGTTTTTGCGCTCAAGGGGGAAACGGATGTCTTGAAGATCGCCCGCCAGGCGCTCGAGTTCGCCCGGCTGAACCACCGCAACACGCTCATCTTCGACACGGCCGGGCGGTTGCAAATTGACCAGCCCCTGGTGCAGGAACTGGTGCGCCTGCGGGACTTGATCCAGCCGCAGGAAATTCTGCTGGTGCTGGACGCGGCCACCGGCCAGGAAGCGGTCAACGTGGCGACACACTTTGACCAGGCCCTGCAAATCACCGGGGCCATCCTGACGAAGTTGGACGGCGACGCGCGGGGCGGGGCGGCGCTGAGTTTGAAAGCGGTGACGGGCAAGCCGATAAAATTCATGGGGACGGGGGAGAAACTGGACGAATTCGAGCCGTTTCACCCGGAGCGGATGGCCTCGCGCATTTTGGGGATGGGCGACGTGGTCAGCCTGGTGGAGCGGGCGGCGGAGGCGGTGGACCTGGACGAGGCCAAGCGCATGGAGGAAAAAATGCGCAAGGGCCAGTTCACGCTGGAGGATTTTCTGGAGCAGTTGCGGGCCATGAAGAAGCTCGGCTCGCTGGAAAGCCTGGTGGGGATGTTGCCGGGCGGGGCGGAGGCCATCAAACGGGTGGACATGAACAAACAGGAAAAGGAATTCAAGCGGATGGAGGGGATTATCTGCGCGATGACGCGGCAGGAGAGGCGCGCGCCGCAAATCCTCAACGCCAAACGCCGGGTGCGCATCGCCAAGGGCAGCGGCGTCCAGGTGTCCGAAGTCAACAATTTGCTCAACAAATTCAGCCAGATGCAGCAGGCGATGAAGAAGATGGGCAAATTGCAAAAGATGATGGGGCGGATGGGAGGGTTGCCGGGGTTGAAGCGTTGAGCGGGAGCATTTCACATTTTTGAGTTTTCTTTCTTAATCGTAATCTTAATCTTGCTCTTAATCCGAAGGCAGGAGGGCGGTGAGATTAAGATTAAGATTAAGATTAAGATTAGGAGCAAGATTAAGAGGGGAACCCAAAAATCTGAAAATGCACCCGCGTTGCGCGGATAATCGTTTTCAATCGGAACGGGATGTGGCAGGATGGGAAAGCAAGCCTTGATGAGATTGCGGATTGCGGATTGCGGATTGCGGATTGCGGATTGCGGATTGCGGATTGCGGATTGCGGGCTTGAGGTGGCAGGGTGTGAATTCAACCCTTGGTGACATGAAAAGAATAATATCGCCTTTTCGAGCGCCGGCTTGGTTCTGGCCGGTGGTTATGTTTGCGCTGACGTTCGGCCTGCCTGGTTTTGGACAGGCGCCGATTACCAATGGTCTGGTGGCCCGCTGGTCCGGCGGTGGCAACGCCCAGGACAGCGCCGGCCAACATGACGGACAGGTATCAGGAGGGTTGCGTTATGGGCCAGCCCCAACCGGGCAGGCGTTCCAGTTTAACGGCGGGGCAGCGCAGGTGGATTTCGGCAACAGCATCGGCAACTTCGGCACGCGCGATTTCACCATTGCTTACTGGATGAAGACGGATTCCAAGTATTCCCATGAGGCTTTTTTGGAGAAAAGGGTAACGTGCGACGGCGGGTTCAGCTTTTGGGAGATTATAATCGGCGGCGGGGGGCGTCCGCCGGGGGGCATTCTTGACTTGGTGTTCACGGATGGAGGTTACAAGGCTCCTTATGATTTGTTTTCGAGCCACCCGATGAACGACGGCCAGTGGCACCACATCGCTTGGGTGAGACAGTCCACCAGTTCCGGGACCATCACTTGTCTGATCTACGTGGACGGCGCGCTCGATAACTCAAAGAACTATCCAGCGGCGGTTGAGCTGGCCAATCCATCGCCATTGATCCTGGGCCAGAACGTCTGCGAGTGCTGCGACGGCTGCCGGCCTTACAGCGGGGCGGCGGCCGAGTTGCAGCTTTTCAGCCACGCCCTTTCCGCGGAGGAGATTCTCACCATTTACCTGGCGGGGAAATCAGACAAGTGAACGCCCACGAGCTTGGGAAGCTGATGGCCGAGGCGCAGCCCCACCAAAATCCAGTCTTCAAGAGTCGAACGCAGTTCTGTTTCACCCTGCTTGAGCGTCTTTCCGAAGGCCATGACCCCGGGAAGTCTTTTGATTTCGCCGGCGAACGATCCGTCCTCCACTTTGTCGTAGTTGGCCAGGGTCATGGCCGCTTCGATGCAGGCTGTCAAGACATAAGTCATCCTGAACGTGATCTTACGGCATCGCGCGGTTTTATCAATGCCATTTGTGGCGCCACGCTCCCATCGGGTGCAGGACAAAAACCTTCGCGTTGCCGGTAGGGCGGCGCTGCTGCGCCGCCCAAGAATTCAGGGCAGAGCGGCAGCTCTGCCCTACCTGGAAGGTGGAGATTTTCGTCCTGCAGCACGCTCACAGCGGCCCGGCGGCGTTGATCTGGCGCGCCAGACAGTAGGCGGCGTTGACGACGTATTTTTCCGCCCAGCCTTTCAGGCCGGCGCGCTCTTGCAGGGTCAGAGCGCGCACGACCTTGGCCGGAGAGCCGAGGACGAGCGAGCCTGCGGGAATGACCGTGTGTTGCGTCACCAGCGCCCTGGCTCCCACCAGGCATTGCGCGCCCAACTCCGCGCCGTCCAAAATCACCGCCCCCATGCCGATGAGGCACTCGTCGCCCAGAGTGCAGGCGTGAAGAATGGCGCCATGGCCGACGGTGACGTAATTGCCGAGCAGGCACGGCAAATCCTCGGCCAGATGCAGCACCGCGTTGTCCTGGATATTGGTATGGTGGCCAACCACAATGCGGTTGATGTCGCCGCGCAAGACGGCGTTGTACCAGACGCTGGCAGCATCGCCCAACGAGACGTCGCCCAGCACCGCCGCGCCCCGGGCGATGTAGACATTTTTGCCCAGCGCCGGTTTTTGGCGCAGAAAGATGTCGAGTTGGCTTGCTAAATTCACAATTCCGGGCCACCATGCCAGACGATCGCCATGGCGGTGGCGGCCCGCAATCATGCTAACACTTAACTGGAAATGTTGAAGCGCAAAATTAGGAGATGCGTCAGTATTGGGTGGTAGGGCGCGCACTCCGCGCGCGCCGCGGCGGGCAGGGGACTGCCCGCCCTGCCTTCCTTGCCCCCAAGACTGGCTGATGACAAAATCCAATCTGACCGCGTTATGGCAAAAGATGAGCCGGGCCGCGCCCCCAAATCCCCGCGCCGGAGAAAGCTGCTGCCGCGCTCCTTCAAGGAACTCACGCCCAGCAGACATTTCAATCCGCGCACCTTTTTCTACGAACTGGTGTGGAAGGCATTGTTGACACGGCGCACGGGCGAGAACGTCCGGCCCAAGTTCCCCAAACTGGCGCGCGGGCAGGCGGCCTTGACCTGGATCGGCCACGCCTCCTTTCTGGCGCAGTTCACCGATTTGAATGTGCTGATTGATCCGAATTTCGCCAACTGGCTTTTTCTTCTCAAGCGCATCCGGCGCGCCGGGCTGAAGATCCGGGACCTGCCTCCCATTGACCTGGTGCTGCTCACTCACGCCCACTTCGATCATTTCCATCGTCCCACCTTGCGCCGGCTCAACTCGCCGAAAATCGCCATCGTGCCGTGGGGCGTGGGCGATTTGGCCAGGAATCTGGGCTTCGGGCGCATCATCGAACTGCAATGGTGGGAAAGCTTTTCCCATGAGGGCTGGAAAGTGACCTTGACGCCGTCCAAGCATTGGGGCGCGCGGATACTGCGGGATTCCCATCGGGGTTACGGCGGTTTTTTGCTGGAGCACCAGGGCCGCCGCATTTACCACGCGGGGGACAGCGCCTATTTCGGCGGATTCAGGGAGATCGGGCAAACCAGCCCGCCGGAAGTAGCGATGCTGCCGATCGGGGCTTACTATCCGGACACCTTTCGTCACGTTCACATGGGGCCGGACGAAGCCATCCAGGCTTTCCGCGACCTCCAAGCCCAGTGGCTGGTGCCGATGCACTATGGAACCTTCCGGCTTTCATTTGAGGACATGGAGGAACCGCCGCGCTGGCTTCGGGAATTGGCCGCCACCCAAGGCTTGACCCAGCATTTGAGATTCCTCCAGGAAGGGATGCCAACGGTGTTCTGAGAATTGCGGATTGCGGATTGCGGATTGCGGATTGCGGATTGCGGATTGCGGATTGCGGATTGCGGATTGGCCTGGTCATGTTGCTGGTAGGGCGAGACTCCGTCGAGCCCTGATTCGATTTCTTGGGATTAGTCACGGCTCGACGGTCTCGCCCTGCCGTGGGGAGCCATTCCTCAACTCCCCGCTATGGAGCCGGGTGAAGGGGCCAATCCGCAATCCGCAATCCGCAATCGAGTCACGGCTCGACGGAGTCTCGCCCTACCATTCTCAGCGGACGACACAATGGAATGGGGGTGCTGCGGCGAAGGCTACATCCTGTGGGATTGCAGTTTTTGAGACCGAACCACGGCGGGAAAGGAGCGGATTGACCGGGAAAATGGCTGCATTGCAAGGCGAAAGTTACGATTTATTCACGTTGTAAATGCCTTGGCCTTAACAATTTGCGTAAAACCATGAAAAATAATCCGAAAATTGCGAAAAAACTTGTTGTCAAACGAGGGGGTTTTGCCTATTGTGCGCCCTAATGCACCGTTTTGGTGCGGGTGGGTAAATTGTCTTTTACCCCATGACAGCCGAATCAAAACGAATCAACAACAACATGCAGGAGGAACTGATTGATGAAAATGAATAAATGGACATTAGGGTTGGCCGCCGTAGGGCTGGTCAGCCTCGCCCCTGGTCTGCGCGCCGCCGATGCCGCGGCAGCCCCGGTCCCGCTCATGACCGCACTGTCGGCAACCACCATCAGTGGTTATGTTGACACTTCCGCCGTCTGGAACCCGGGCACGGGCAACAATAACCCGGCGCCCTACGCGTTCAACACCACCGCCAAACACGACGGATTCAATGTTGACATGGTGGACATTAAAATTACCAAGCCGCTGGACGAGGGACAATGGTCGGCCGGTTACACCGCAGAACTGAACGTGGGCCCGGATGCCGCGGCAGTCGAGGGCGTTTTTGCCCCAATTCGCCAGGCCTACGTCGAGTTGCGCGTGCCGATCCCGGACAGCAACGGCCTTGATTTCAAAGTTGGCCAATGGGACAACATCATCGGCTTTGAAGGCACCGACAGCTACGCCAACCTGAACTGGACACGGTCTTACGGCTATAGCATTGAGCCGACCGAACACGTCGGAGTTTTGGCTGAATACGTATTCAGTCCCTCGGTGGATTTGAAGTTGGGCGTGGCCAATGATCTCTCCACCGTTTTCCGCAATGCCAGCGGCGGATCCATACTTGGCAGCGGCAATCCCAAGACGATTGAAAGCAAGAAGGCCATCGTCAGCTTGCTCAGTCTGACGGCGCCCGATAGTTGGGGCTCCCTCAAAGGCTCCGCGCTTTATGCCGGCTTGGATTACGGTCCGGGCAATTCCTGTGAAAACATCAATGGGACGGGTGTTCCCGGACATGTGGTGGATAAGACCCACCTTTATGCCGGAGCGGTGGTCACGACCCCGGTCACAGGTTTGAAGTTCGGCGCGGCTTGGGATACGGTCAACAATATGGATGGCTTCTTGCTCGAAGGCTACGCCTCGTCCATGGCTGCCTACGTGTCCTACCATCCCACGGGTAGCAAACTGACCATTAATGGCCGTGCCGAGTATGCCCATGGCTCGTACTTTGACAACTTGGTCTTCGTGGGCAAGGCGCAGGAGGCCAAGATTATGGCGCTGACGGGCACCGTGCAGTACGACCTGTGGGCCAATGTGATCAGCCGGCTCGAAGTTCGTTGGGACACGTCGGCTGATGGCAGTCCGCACTTCGGTGACAACACCGCATTGGGAATTCCGACCAAGAACAACGAGCTGATGGTCGCGGCCAACGTCATCTACAAGTTCTAACCCAACTTGGAATCATTCGACCCCTCCCGCGAAAAACGGGAGGGGTTTTTTATTGACAGCATGGATGGGCGGCGCGCCTTTCCAATTCGCTAGGGCGAGACTCTGTCGAGCCGTGACTTTTTTTCAGGAAATCGAGTTTCGGCTCGACGGAGTCTCGCCCTACCGGGTCGGTTGGCATGGCGCGGGACAAAAATCTTCACGTCTTCGGTAGGGCGGGGCTGCTGCGCCGCCCAAGAGTTCAGGGCAGAGCGGCAGCTCTGCCCTACCACGAAGATCAAGATTTTTGTCATGCGCCCCAGGTTGGAATGGCGCGGTGGTTTTGGCTTTCCTTCCTGGCGCCGTTTGGCAGGATTTGGCAAGAGATGGAAAGCCAGAGCACCCATTACAGCATTTGGGCGGCCGACAACATTGTCTACGGCCCGGTGGAATTGCCCACCCTCGTTGCGTGGGTCAAAGACGAGCGGGTGCTGGCGGACACGTGGATTTTTGAAGGGCACATTGGCCGCTGGCGCAAAGCCGCGCAGATGCCGGAGCTGCAAGTCTTCTTCCAAAAGAAATCCGCCGCCAGCGCCGCCGCCCAATCCCCGCCCCGGCCGGGCGGCCTTAAAGTCACGCCCGGCATGCTTCGGCGGGTCAAGGCTCTGGCCGAGATGACCGACAGCCAACTGGAACGGTTCGTCCAATTCATGCAGCCGCAAGAGGCGCGGCAATGGGCGCAAATTGTCAAACAAGGCGAAACGGACGACGGCATGTATCTGGTTTTGGAAGGCGAACTGCGGGTGCGGCTGATGATCGGCGGCAAGGAAACCATCCTGGCCACGCTGGGACCGGGCGAATGTTTTGGCGAGATCGCGCTGTTTGACCGGGGACCGCGCTCCGCCGACGTGCTGGCCAACAAAGACAGCCTCTTGCTCAAAGTCAGCAGCGAAGCTTTCGACAAACTGCGGGCCGAGGCGCCCGAACTGGCCGTGCCCATGCTGCACGCCATCGGCCGGACCCTGGCCGGCCGCATTCGCGCCGACAACAAGCGCATCAAGGACAGCGTCAACTTCGCGCGCACCGGCGGGTACTGAAATAATTGTTGTAGTGTCGGCGCTGCGCGCCGATTTCGAGCCGCAGGCTCGACTCTACAAATGAGGAAGCCCTTCGTGCCGCGGGTCAATCGCCGAATAGTTTCTTCAACCGTTCGCGGGCCGCGGCTTCGCGCGGGTTGTTCCCGGCCTTGGCCACGAAGGGCCGGCGGAGCATTTCAAAATACTCGCAGAAATTCCCCGTCTCCTTCTCCTGCACCGGATCGGCCCGGCGGTCGCGGCATTGGTGGGCGACGCGGGGATCGTAGCTGAGGCAATTGAGGCAGACGCGCAAATCCGCGTTGCACTGATTGCAGGAATCGCCGCGTCCGGGCTGGCCCGCCAGGGTCCATTCCCATCCGCAACGATGGCAGTGACGTGTTCCAATCATGGCCAGGTTATTTAAGCGGGTTGGAAAGAAAATGCCAGTCTGGAATTTCAGCGGTGGCCGCCTTGTCCTAATCTTAATCCTAATCTTAATCTTAATCTGTGTTTCTAATGTTCTGACCACCGATTCAGCCAGATTAAGATTGAGATTAGGATTAAGATTAAGATTAAGAGCAAGATTGGAACAACGCCAACCGGGCGCGGACTTTGATTTTCCGCAAATGCAACTTAAATATTTTCCTTTTTGCGCTTTTACCGCTGGACGACACCCGCCGGACAGATAGGCTCTGATGCAGCGAACGGATTGTTGAGCGACGTTCGCGGCAACGACGAGTCCATGAGACCACCAGAAACAGGCGCTCTTCCGCGCCCGCCAGGCCGGGAGAACGCGCCGGAGGAAGCAGAACTGCTGCCGGCGGAGTTTTCCGCCTTGCTGCGCCAGATCGGCGCGCCGGACGATTTTGCGGATGGTTTCACGGCGTGGCTGCCGCCTGGAGGAATCCACCCCGGCCACGGTCTGCGCGACTTTCTGGAAGGTTACCAGACCCGGATTCTTGTGCCGCTGGAACTGCCGGCCATCACCCGGGCGCGTTCTCATGCCGCGCGGGGCCATCTGCGGGAATTGATCGCACTGGACCGGGAACTGGACGCCAAACCGGTCTTGCCCGCCTTCGCTTCCGCCAGCCGCCGGATGGGCCGCGCCCAGCTTGAGCGGCTGCGACCCTTGCGCGACGAACGCACCGTCCAGCGCTACCTCGCTGCCGTGGAAGCTGGGGACGCGGCGGGCTGGCACACGGTGGTTTATGGGATGACCCTGGCGATTTATTCCTGGCCTTTGCGGCACGGCCTTTTGACCTATGCGCGGCAGACGCTTTCCGGCCTGGCCCTGGCGGCGGGCCGCCCGCCGGGTTTGGCCGGACCGGCTGGCCGGGAGATTCTGCAAATCTGCTTGCGGCGTCTGCCTGCCGCCATCGAACAAACCCTGGCCGCTTGCGGGGAGAAGAGGGAGCCGGCGCCGGGGCTGTAACCTCGTGGACGGGCCGAATTTGCGGTAAAAGGTCAGTCTCCGGTGGGCATGGAAGGCAGGGCGGGTCTTGATAACCAATGACCAATTCTCAATTGCCAATTTTCAATCCTGAGAGCGCACGAGGTGTCGCTTCCGGCTGGAAATTGAGAATTTGTCATTGAGGATTTGTCATTGGTAATTCCGTGTTTTGATGATTGGTCCAAGATACCGTTGCGCCAGAAGGAAGGCTCGACAAAGCGGCGATGCGCCCCGCCTTGCGATTGTCGGCCTAAATCCGTGTCGGCCTGAATCCATGTCGGCCTAAAACCATTGACCTTGCCGAAACTTTTTATATCCTGCCTTGTTTAACACACGAAAGGAAACGCATGGCGCTCGTCTCTATCAGAAGCCTTTTGGCCCAGCATAACCTGGCCAGCCCTCAGGAATTTGAGGCCTGGAGCAAGGCGTGGCGGCTGGCCGTGGAGGGGGGATCGCCGGAATCGTTGCTTTCTTTCATGGCCCGCGAACGGGGTTCGGCGGAAGACCTTTTTTTGCAGGAACTGGCCAAGGCGCTGGGCTGGCCTTTCATTGATATCGCCAAGATGGATGTCTCCCCGGAGGCCCGCAAAAAAATTTCCACCAAGGTCGCCTTCCAGTATTCCATCCTGCCCGCCAAATTCGAGAATGGCCGGCTGCTCGTCGCGGTGAGCAATCCTTTCGACTCCGCCATGCTCAACGCCGTGCAGTTTGACGCGCGCGATCCGGTGCATTTTGGCCTCGCCACCAAGAGCGAACTGGAAAAGGCGCTGAAGAAGTATTACGGGGTGGGGGCCGAGACCCTGGACGAAATGGCCGGGGATGACGAGCCGCTGGAATTGCTGGTGGAGGACAAGGAAATCACCGAAAGCGACCAGGAAGCCAGCGTCATCAAATTTGTCAACCAGATCATCTGGGAGGCCTTCAAGGACCGCGCCACCGACATTCATTTCGAGCCGGCGGAGGACGAATTGCGCATCCGCTACCGCATTGACGGCATCCTCCATCAGACGCCGATGCCCGCCCAGTTGAAGCGTTACCAGGCCTCCTTGATTTCCCGCATCAAAGTCATGTCGGGCATGAACATCGCGGAAAAACGGCTGCCCCAGGACGGGCGCATCAACGTGCGCATCAAGGGGGAGGAAATTGACATCCGCGTTTCCACCGTGCCGACCGTCTATGGCGAGAGCGTCTCCCTGCGCCTGCTCACGCGGGGGAAGATATTCCTCAGCCTGGAGAAGCTGGGCTTTGCCAAGGAGGAGGAAGACCACATCCGCGAGATCATCGTCAAACCGCACGGCATTTTTCTGGTGACCGGGCCGACCGGCTCGGGCAAATCCACCTCGCTTTACGCCTTTCTCAGCACGATCAATTCGGTGACCAAGCGGATCATCACCATTGAGGAGCCGGTGGAATATGAGTTGAAGGGCATCAACCAGATCGCCGTGCGCGGGGACATTGGATTAACCTTCGCCATGGGGCTGCGCCACATCCTGCGCCAGGACCCCAACGTCATCATGGTGGGCGAAATCCGCGATCTGGAAACGGCGGAAATCGCCATCCGCGCCGCCCTGACCGGCCACCTGGTCTTCAGCACCCTCCACACCAACGACGCTCCCAGCGCCTTCACCCGGTTGATTGACATGGGGATTGAGCCGTTCCTGGTCGCCTCCTCCGTGGAGGCCGTCCTGGCCCAGCGCCTGGTGCGCACCATTTGCCCCAAGTGCAAAACCATCATTCATGTGGAGCGCGATTATTTGCTCAGTCTCGGCTTTCCCGAACACGAAATCGCCACCACCGATTTTTGCAAAGGCGCCGGCTGCGAGGAGTGCCGGATGTTGGGCTACCAGGGGCGCATGGGCATCTACGAATTGCTCTTCATGGATGAAGCCATCCGCCCGCTCATCATCGGCCGCGCCGCCTCCTCCACCATCGCGCAAAAGGCCATGTCCCGCGGCATGCGCACCTTGCGCAATGACGGCTGGAAAAAAGTCAAGGCCGGCCAGACCACCATTGACGAGGTCCTGCGCGTCACCCAAACCGAGGAGCATCTCATGGCGCTGTCCGAAGACGGGAAAACAGTCATTCTGAAGAAAGGCGCCTGATGTCGCGCTGGTATTCCGCCAACGTTCTTCAATCCCTGCCCGGCGGGCGCCGTCTTTGGCGGTTTTCCGCCAAGGGGGACCGCTTCGTTTTTGACGGGGAAAAGACGCTGACCTTGCAGGAGCCGGCCCCGGCCGCCTCGGTCGGCAAGAACTGGCAGTCCCTCCTCCGCCCCAAGCTCAACGTCGCCTGGCTGCCGCCCGACAAGGTGTTTTTCCGGGCCGTGCAGTTGCCCGGGGCCGACGCCGCGGAAATCGCCTCCATGGTGGAACTGCAACTGGAAAAGCTCTCCCCCCTGCCGGTCACCCATATTGTCTGGAGCCTTTATTTGGCGCCCAAGGCGGCGGGGAAGACCGACGTGTTGCAAACCGTCATCCTCATCATCGCCCTCCGCAGCTACGTGGAGGAGTTTTTGGGCGCGATCCAGGAGCAGGGCTTCCTGGCGGATCGCATCGAATCTCCCGGCCTGGACCAGCTTTTGTCCGTCAAGATGAATGAGGACGGCCTCTGGATTTTTCCCGGCGGACCGGGAGAGCCGGCGTTGATGGCCTGGCATTACGGGGGCGCCATTCAAAACTTGACGCTCCTTCCCCTGGCGCAAGGCCCGGAAGGCGGCCCGCAACTCCAGGCGCACATTGAGCAGATCGCCTGGGCGGGCGAGTTGGAAGGCTGGCTGACCGGACCGCCCCGCATCCATTTGGTGGCCAACCCGGCCGAAGCCCAAGTATGGAAAGCGCTGTTGACGGGGTGGGCCGACATCGCCGTCGAGGTGGTTCCTCCGGCGGCCCCGGCGGAATTGGCCGCCTCCAGCGCCCAGCGCACCGGCCACAATGGCGTCACCACCAACTTGCTGCCCCCCGAATACAGCGCCCGTTACCACCAGCAATTGGTGGACCGGCTCTGGATGCGCGGTTTGATGGCGGTGGTCGGCGTCTATTTGCTGGTGGTGCTGGGCTATTTTGCGGCCCTTTTCGAGATGAAAAACAAGAACGACAATGCGCGCGTCGAATTGGCCGGCTTGAGCGCCGCTACCAACAACGCCCTGGCGAACGATCTCCAGATTAAACTCTTGAAAGACCGCCAGAATCTCAAATACGCCTCCCTGGATTGCTGGAAGGCGGTGGCGGAGAATCTCCCCCCGGACTTGACGTTGGATACCTTCTATTTCAACCGCTCCAGGCTTGATTTGAGCGGCAATGGCTCCGCCGACCAGCCGGATGAAGTTTACGCCTTTCACGATGGTTTGCGGCAGGCCCAGGACGCCAGCCACAGCGGCCTGCTCTTCTCCGACGTCACCCCGCCCAGCACCACGGTCGCGGGAAACAAAATCACATGGCGATTCACCTGCACCCTCAGGAGCAGCGAGGCCCCATGAGTTCCGCACTCGACAGCCTGAATTTGCGCCCGCAGGAAAAGCGGGTCATCGTCGTCATCGCCGTGGTGGTCTTCGTGGTCCTGAATCTGGTCCTGGTTTTTCCCCACTTCAAGGATTACGGAAAGATCGAGGCTGAATTGAAAAAGACACGCCAGACCATCGCCACAAACAACGCCATCATCGCCAAGGACAAAGATCCAGTCAATGGCTGGAAGAAGCAGTTGGAGGACCTTGAAAAGCAGCAAGGCGGCGTGGCCACGTTCAAGGAAATTGCCTTGCAGGAGACCGCCACGGCCCAAGCCAGGGCCAACGGTGTTTTTATCCAAACTGTGTCCCCCCTCTCCATTACGCACCTTGGGTCGGGCAACCAGTCCGATAAATTCTTTGAGTCCCAATCCATTCGAATCGTCGTCCAATCGGCGGAAGACGCTCTGGTCAAGTTCCTCTACAATGTGGGCAACGATCCCGCCATGATTCGTGTTTGGGAACTGGAATTGCGCCCCTTGGACAACAACCGCTACAAACTCAACGCCGCCATCACCTTGACCGCTGACTACCAGAAGACAGCCGCGCCCGCTCCGGCCCCCGTCAAAACGGCTGCCACCGCCAAAGCGGCGGCCCAACTTATCCCGCCCACCACCCCAAAGACCGGCGCGCGCGACGCCTCCACTAATGCCAATCCGGCGACTGCGAGAAGAGGCCCGCCCCCGCCCGTCCCGCCCGCGCCGGGCCGCGCCGCCACTCCGCCCTCACCGGTTCCGCCGGCGCCGGGCCAGTCTGCCGCGCCGCGGGGCCCGTCTGTCGTGCCGCCGCGTCCTCCCCGAACGCCGGCTGGGGGATAGAAACCGCGCCCATGCGATTCAACCCATGAAAACATTATGAAACTCAAGAACGTTTTCTCATTATCCTTGCTCATGGCCCTGCCGCTGGCGGTCGCCGCGCAGCCCAGCCCCCCCGCGCCGAGCCAGCCGCAGGCCGGAACGCCCATCCCGCCCCGCCCCACCAGAACGGCGCCCGCTCCCGGTCCGTCCTCCGCGGCGGCCCCCGTCGCTGCTGCGGCAACGATGGTCCAGCCTCCCCAGCCGGGGGCAATCTCCCCCAATCCCCCTCCCGTCGCGCCCCCGGAGCCGGCGGACATCAAGTACAATTGGAGCATGCCCGTCGAGGAGGTGCTGGAGAACGTTTACGCCCCGCTGGTCGGCCGCACTCCGCTCCGCGCGAATGTCGGAGACAAGGCCATTCCCAAGGATACGCTGATCTCGATCAAGACCACTTCCGACCTGACCAAGTCCGAGGCGATCATGGTGCTGGAAACCTTGATGGGCATGAACGGGATTACCGTCGTCCCCATCGCTGACAAGTTTTTCAAGGTGGTTCCCACGGCCGTCGCCTCAACGGTGGGTGGCACCTCCACCACCAACACCGCCGCCGAGTTGCCCGAGGCCGGAAAGTTCATCACCGAGATCGTGCAATTGAAGTACGCCAATCCCGACGAAGTGACCGCTGCGCTCGGTTATCTTTCTCAATCACCCAAGAGCGTTATTTACATCCCGAGCACGGAAAGTCTCATCCTGCGCGACTACACGGAAAACGTGAAACGCATGCTGGAAATGGTCGAGAAACTGGACGTGGAATCCCCGCTCACCATGAAATGGAGACTCGTCCCGATCAAGTACGCGCTGGCCTCGGATATCTCTTCCGCGCTGGGTCAGTTGGGCGCCGGGGTCGGCAGTTCGGTTGGCCGCCCATCCTCCGGGGCGAATTTCGCCAGATCCAGCTCCGGCGTCAACACCACTGGACCGGGCGGCACGACCCCGGGAAGTTCTCCCTTTGGCACGGCCCAGCAGGCCGGCGCGAGCACCGGCGCCAGCGGGCGGCCAAGCAATTTTGGCCAAAGGCTGGGCAACATCATCAACGGCGCCGCCGGGGCCGCCGGCGGTGCTGGATCGGTTTTCGGCCAGACCAAGGTCATCGCCGATGAGCGCACCAATTCCCTGCTCATCTTCGCCAACGATGAGGACATGAAAATGATCACCAATATGATTGGCGAACTGGATGTCGTCTTGGCCCAAGTCCTGATCGAGGCCATCATCCTGGAAGTCAACCTGACCGACGGCAAAAACTTCGGCGTCAGCTACATCCAAAACCCGTCCACCCGCGGTCAATTCACCGGCGCGGGCGGCGTGCAGAATTTAAGTTCGGCCGCCAGCTCGTTCTTGAGCGGGAGCGGCTCGGGCACGAGCAGCAATGGCGTGGCCGGCGGCGCCTCGGGCGTCGGCAGTTCTCTCCTGACCAGCTTGCCCGGCGGATTCAGTTATTTTGCCAGATACGGCAACGACTTCAATGCCGTCCTGGAAGCGGTCGCCAACGACAGCCGCGTCAGCGTCCTCTCCCGCCCGCAAATTCAAACTTCCCACGGCGTCGAGGCGGAACTGTTCATCGGCAACACCGTCCCCTACGTCACCGGCACCATGAACTACGGCTATTCCACCGGCCCGAGTGTTAATTACCAGCAAATGGAGGTCGGCATCCGCCTCCGCGTTTTGCCCCTCATCAACGTGGATGGAATGGTGTCCATGGACATTGACCAGGAAATCGAGCAACTGGGGCCGAGCGTGGCCATCCCCGGCGCGGGCAACGTCCCCACCACCACCAAACGCGATGTCGGCGCCAAGGTCGAGGTCATGAGCGGCCAATCTATTATCCTGGGCGGATTCATCGCCGCCAGCCGCTCCCTGGACCACTCCGGCGTCCCGTGGTTGATGGACATTCCCCTGCTTGGCAACTTGTTCAAAAGCTCCGCCGCCCAAAATACCCGCACCGAACTGATCGTGTTGATGCGGCCCACCGTGCTCAGGACTCCCGAAATCGCCGCCAAGGTCGCCAAGGAACAACGGGACCAAATGGCCGCAGTCAAACAAGCCGAACTGGCCATTCGCCGGGATGAAGACGAGCGCAATGCCGCCGCCAACAAAGCCTTGCTCAAAAATGAGGCCAAAGAAGCCAGGAAAGCCGGCCAGTCGCCCACCAACCCGCCCATGGAGTTCCATTTCATTAGCACCAACGAGTCCGTGGACCTTCACCTCAACGACACCAACTCGGAATCGGTGATCGAGAAGGAGAAGCCGTAGAAATTGGGCCGCTTATGAATGCCAACGACTTTGTATTCCTCGGGCTTAAACATCGCGTCACCGCCCTGGGCAAGAGCGACGGCCAGATCGTTTGGACCACCCAGCTTCCGGGCGGCCTGGGAACTGGCTTCGTGACTCTGAGTTGCGATGACCGCCACATCTTCGCTTGCGCCGACGGCCAAATTCACTGCCTCGACTTGTTTTCGGGCCAATTGCTTTGGAGCAACCCGCTCAAGGGATATGGTTACGAGATCGCCTCCATCTGCCTGCACGCCTGCCAGTCCGCATCCTCCGCGGCCGCATGTGCGCAGAAGATTGCCGCCGATCAGTCGGCGGCGGCGGCCGCCGCCGCCGCCCACTGAGTCAGACGTATTTTGCTTTTTGGGTAAGTCCTGATGGCGGCAATACCTCAAGATTTTGCACTTCTGGATTGGGAATTGGTCATTGAAAATCTGCAATTGGTCATCGGAAGATTCCTCAAGCGTCATGCCGATACCGCATAAATGGCAGATGACCAATTTGCATTGACCAATTCTCAATCGTTTTGATCGCTGACCTTTCCCAGCGTCCAAACCGTGAAATGCACCCGCTTGATCCCCCAGTCGGTTAGCCCGGCTTTGCAAACCCGGGCGATTCGGGCAGGGACGCCGGGACCGGCTGCACGAGCTTGCCGTAACGCGGAATCTCCGGGAAAAACCAGCAGATGGCCCCCACCACCAAAATCGTGGCGGCGCCGCCGAAGACCACGGAAAAAACCGGGCCTTGCCACGCGCTGACGAAGCCGGACTCAGCCCCGCCCAGTTCGTTGGAAGTGCCGATGAATAAATTGTTGACGGAGGAAACGCGGCCCCGCATCGCGTCGGGGGTGAGCAATTGCACCGAGGTGTGCCGGATCACGACGCTGATATTATCCGCCATGCCGCAGAGGAACAACATCAGCATCGAGAGCCAAAACGACCGTGAAAAGCCAAAGCCAATCGTCGCCAGGCCGAACACAACCACCGCGAAAATCAAAGCGCGTCCCGCCTTGGCGAAGGGCGGGAGATGGGCCACGATCAGGGCGCAGACGAGCGACCCCAGCGGCAGGGCGGCTTTTAACAAGCCCAGCCCCGCCTTGCCGACATGCAAAATGTCCGCGGCGAACTGCGGCACCAACGTGTCGGCCCCGCCGAACAAGACGGCGAAGAGATCCAGACTGATCATCCCCAGAATGATCCGGTGGTTGAACACAAAATGGAAGCCGCCCAGCAGCGTCCTCAACGACACCGCTTCTTTCACCGCCGGCCGGTGATGCGTCCGCACCAGGGACATCAGCCCCAGACAAACCAGCGCCGCCACCACATTGAACAGATAGACGCCCACGGCGCTGTTGCTCACGGCATACAATACCCCTCCGACCACCGGACCCGTCACGGCGGAGAATTGAAATGTGCTGGAGGACCAGTTCAAGGCCCGCGGAAATTCCTCCCGCGAAACCAACTGCGGCAGGAAGGACGCGCTGGCCGACCAGAGAAAAGTGCGCGTCACGCCGGAGACCAGCAGGCAAATATAGACCAATGAAACGGGCGCCTGGCGCCAGGAAATCAAGGCCAGTCCCAGAGACGCCGCCGCCATCACGCCTTGCGACACGACGATGATACTTTTGCGGCTGCGGGTGTCGGCCAAGTGGCCGGCGGGAAGGGTCATGGCCAGCATGGGCAGGAATTGCGTCAGGCCGACAAACCCCAGGGCCAGGGCCGAATGCGTCCGGTCGTACAACTCCGCCATCACCGCCAGGGTGAGCATTTGCTGGCCGAACGAAGAGACCAACCGCCCCACCGCGTAAAGAAGAAAATCACGGTTGCGCAGGACCGCGTAGGGGCTGGTCTCCGGGTCTGGGGGGCCTTTCACTTTCTTGGATGGCGTTTCCGGTTCCTAATCTTAATCCTAATCCTAATCTTAATCTTAATCCCAAAGTTTCGATGCTGTTGGCTTTAAGCCAAGCCTGTTCGGATGGCCGGTTGCGCGACGGAGATTAGGATTGAGATTAGGATTAAGAGGGCTGCCGAAAAATCCGCCCGGCGGCCAGGCTCACGCCCCAAACTTGTCAAACATCAGCGCGTTGGCCTGCATCAGGCGGATCAGGTACTTGGCCTCGAAGAGGCCCAGCGATCCCTGGTTGGCCCCTGTCTCGGTGAAACGCTCCAGCTTGTCCGAGCCGGAGCGCGGCGAAACCAGCAGCACCGGCTGCGGATGCCAGGAGTGGCCCTTGACCGCGCAAGGCGTGGAATGATCGCCGGTGATGACCAAAACCTCGGGCCGCTTTTGCAGGAGCACCGGCAGCGCCGCGTCGAAATCCTCGATGGCCTTTTTCTTCGCTTCAAAATTGCCGTCCTCGCCGTACATGTCGGTGTACTTGTAGTGGATGAAGAAATAGTCGTAGCGGTCGTACTCCGCCAAGTAGCGCTGGAATTGTTCGGTGATGGTTTGCGGGCCTTCGATCTTGGTCATGCCGACCAGTTGGGCCAGCCCCTTGTACATGGGATACACCGCCAGGCAGGCCGGCTTGAGGCGGTAGCGCTCCTCAAAGAGCGGAATGACCGGCTGGTGCGCGATGCCGCGCAACAGGAAACCGTTGGCCGGATGCCTTCCCGCAATGACCGGCAGCGCGGTCTTGTAGAATTCCGCCACCAGCTCCGCTGTCTTCCGTTGTTTGGCCGACTCGGGATTCACCGGCCTGGCCACCGGCACGGGCAAGCCTTCCCGGTTCGGGTCCGCGTCTGTCAGCGGGCCTTCCAAACCGGGCCCGCGCAAGATGACCACGAAACGATGCCCCTTGCCCGGCTGGATGAGGACCTGGGCGTCGCCGGTCTTTTTGACCTTGCGCGAGAGCAGCGCGCACAGTTCCTCCGTGACTTTCGTTTCGATCCGCCCGGCGCGGCGGTCGGTCACGACGCCTTTTTCGTTCAGCGTGCAAAAATTGGCGCGGGCGGCGATGTCGCCCGCCTTCAACTCCAGCCCCAATCCGAGCGCTTCAATCACGCCGCGCCCCACCTCGTATTCCAGCGGGTCATAACCGAACAACCCCAGATGCCCCGGCCCGCTGCCCGGCGTAATGCCCGGCGCGACTGGAATCATGCGCCCTTGCGCGCCGATCCGGGCCAGGGGGTCGAGGTTCGGCGTTCGGGCCGCTTCCAGGGGGGTGAGAAAATTCTGCTCCGCGGTCGCCAGATCGCCCAAACCGTCCAGGACCACCAGGACGATTTTGGCTTTGGTCTTGACCGTCAACTTTGCATAAAGATTGTCGAGGTTCATAATAATGAGTAGTGGAAATTACCAACCGCCGCATCATGCGGCCAACCCGCCCCGCCGTCAAGCGGGACATGAGGGGGGATCGCGGTAGGGACGCCGGTTGCCCGGCGCCCCCCGCACAGATCCCGGCGGGCGGTTTTCCACGCACCGGGCTCTTCATTTCCACTCGCCTGCTGGCCCGCAGTGAGGTTGGCCAGCGGGTTTCCGTTGTTCTTACGGCGCTGGTTTCCTTTGCAGGCTGTGTGGAACTGTCGGCCCCTTGGCCGGAATCGGGGCTGGCGCCTTGCCTCCGGCTGCTATGAACCGATCTGATTCCCGGATGGGCCTCGGTTTGTTCTCCTTGTCGTTGAACAAACCTACCCGATTGGCTCCCGTCGTTGGCGCGTCAGGACTCATCCGGGCCTCCCAGGTTTCCGTCGGCTCTCTCCTCGCGTGCCACGCTCTGCGACCCCGGCAGGTCTCCGGCGTCCTCATCTTTGCCGGCCGCCTCCGTGTTGGGTTCCGCTAATGCAACGGCGTCCCCACCTGCGCGCTGGAGTGTTTCGAGGCTGAATTGCTTGAGCGGGGTGCGCCCCCCGCTGGCGGCCTGCGAAGTTCCCTGTGGCTGCTTCCGTGAAGCCGTTCGGCTCGCGTCCGCGATTGAATCCGCGCACGTCGGGCCTCCTTCCCGCCGGCCCCACTCGGTATGGGATGGTTGGTTAGACCTTTCCATTCAGTTCTTTCGTTCTGAACCTTGTCCTGTTTGTTTCATTCCAAGTTCAGGGGACTTTCACCCCCAGAGCATCCGTCCTTCTCTTGGCGCACTGCATTCCACTTTTTTGGGTTCCCCTCTTAATCTTACTCCTGATCTTAATCTTAATCTCATCGCCCTCCTGCATTCGGATTAAGAGCAAGATTAAGATTACGATTAAGAGCTTATCCGTAAATAATATTCCCGCGACACGAATCCAGCCGGAATGGTGTGACTCTCTTGGGAGCGCGGGCGTCTCGCCCGCCGCTTTCGGCCTCTGGCCGAAAGCATTCTCCCCTGAGAGCAGTCGGCGGGACGCCGGCTGCGGCGACCGGGACAGTCGCGCTCCCCCATTCCAAATGGATCGTCGCGCATGGAGAATTGAAAGGTTCCTGCTCCAAAAGTCTATTTACGGATAAGCTCCAAGGACAGCGATGTAAGTTTTGGAGATGCGTTTGCAACCAATTCTGAAAATCTAACCGCACAAGTGTCAATTTTCTCAGCGAAACCACACGAGCCAATGGCTATGGGAATAGTCAACGAGATTATTAAAAGAGCGCGAAAACATCCGGCCTTCCAACCCATTTTACGGAGATTATTACCCCCTCTTGTTGAGGATGAGGAATAAGCCTCCGTGAAAAAATGCCGGTCATTCCACCCGCGGGATTCAAAGCAGCCCACTACCGGGCTTTTGGGGGCGGATGGAGCCAATGAACGCGGCGCCGGTTGTGACCATCATGTTTGAAGGGGAAACTGGCTTTCGGGCACGTCCCAAAGCCCCACCCAAACCAACCGAGGCAAAAAAGGCCCACATTCCAGAGCGTGTCCCCTCCAAAATGTGGGCTTGATTGGACCAAAACCCATACTTCCCCTATTCATATCGGCGGTTTTGCCAAAACTCATTAGAGGCGGTTCAGACAGAAAGGGGGTGTAAATTCTCTGACGTCAACTGCATCTGCGCCGCTTCAGCCAATCTTTTCCCAAAAGGTCTTGACCGGCTGGAGGGAAATTTCATTGATGCGCGCCCGCAGGTTTTGAACGTGCGGGGTTTTGTCGTGGGCTTGGTGATGCGCCTGGCTCGCCCAGTTTTCGTAAAACAGAAATTTCGACGGGTCGTCGGGCGCGGTGTGCAGGTCGTAATTGAGGCAGCCGGCCTCCTGGCGCGTGGGCGCAAGCAGGCCGGTCAACAGGGCGCGCAGTTCAGCCTCCTTGCCCGGACGCGCTTGAAAGGTGACAACGAGCGTCAAAGTTCTTGAGTTCATAAGTTCATTGACTGTTAGGAAACTGGATTTTCCAGGGTTGGGGGCCGGGAGTATTTCGCTTTGGATTTGTTTCGGATTTCCGATTCTTATCGGGCGGCGTACCAATCCCTGATCCGCACTTCCACCCCTTGATCCGTGCCGACCAGCGCCTTGAATTTCTCCAAGTCCGACCCGCGATAATGGTAGGGGTAAACGATCTTCGGCTTGAACACCTTGACCGCGCGGGCGGCCTGCTCCACGTCCATGGTGGGCCCGTTCATGCAGACAAAGGCGACATCAATGTTCTTGAGGGCCAGCATTTCGGGGATGTCCTCCGTGTCGCCGCTCAAATAAATTCGTTTGCCGCCCATCGTCAGCACATAGCCGTTGTCCCGGCCCTTGGGATGATTGCTCAGGCGCGCCGGGGTCAGATTGTAGGCCGGCACGGCCTCCACGCCAATGCCCAGGAATTCCAGGCTCTGCCCGTTGGTCATGCTCGTGGCCCGACTGGCCAGGTTGGTGGGCAGTTGCGCGACCACCGTGGGGGGTCCCGCCAGTTTGGCCTTGTCGCCGGCCACCGCGTTGAGCGTTGGGAGGCTGAAATGATCGCCGTGAATATGGGTGATCAGGATCAAATCGGGCGCCGGCAATCCTCGGAAAGCCGGGGCGCCGCCGACCGGATCTACATACACAGTCTTGCCCTGCCAGACCAGGGCGAGCGTGGCGTGATTGATGGGGTAGATTTTGATGTCGCCGCTTTGACTGGCGACAGTGTCACTGGCGGGCGCCTTGTCCTGGGCGACCAAGATGGCCGGCAGCAGCAACCCCAGACCCACGATGAGGCCGAAACGCGAATAAAATGGGTTGATTGGCATGGCAAAACATGAGGCAACTTGCGGTCGCTTTCAAATATAATTTTCGCTACTCACCGTGTGGAGCGGTTCAGTTCTTGGGAACCACAGCCACGCCGGCTGACGCGGACCAGGCCAAGATTGCCGGGCACGGCGCATTCCGCTTGCGATCTGTTCGCCACCGGCCGGCGTTCAGCTCGGGCGGCGAAAAAAAGGCAAAAAAGTTCTTGCAAGTGTGACATGCGTAACATAGAGTGCTGGTGACGCTTGTAACATTTATGAAAAAAACGATTCGCATCACGGAGGCGGAATGGGAGGTTATGGCGGTGGTTTGGGAGCGGAAGCCGGTTGCGGCCAGCACGGTGGTTGAAGTGCTGGAAGACCGCAAGCAGTGGACGCTGGCCACGGTCCGAACGCTCCTGAGGCGGCTGGTCAACAAGGGCGCCTTGCAGCAGGAGTCGGAGGGCAAGCGCTACCTTTACACGCCGCTGATTTCGATGGCGGAATGCGCACGGCAGGAAAGCGAATCTTTTTTGGACCGGGTTCTGGGCCGCGCGCCCTCGGCAGCCATTTTGCACCTGGTCAAACGGGCGGATTTGTCTGACAAAGACATTCAGGAGCTGAGGCGCATCTTGAAAGAAAAGGAGAATAGATCATGAACTCCACGACACTCGCGGGCGGCAGCTTTGCCTGGGTCCTGCAATCCTCGTGGCAGGCAGCCGTGCTGGTCCTGCTGGTCCTCATCGTGCAAATGATCTTCCGGAGCAAACTGTCGCCCGCATGGCGTTATGGGTTGTGGTTGTTGGTCGTCGTGCGGCTCCTCATGCCGGCGTTGCCACCAAGCGCGATCAGCATCTTCAATCTCGCGAATGTCAAACCGCGGCAACCCATCACGGTTCCCCCTGCACCGTCACGGATGGAGGCGCCAGGGATTCCAGTTTCTGATTTGCAGGCGCGGCTCCAAGCGCCCGACGATGAAGCGTCCAATCCGTCGGAGGCCCGAACAGAGACGCGCGCGGCATGGCGGCCGGACGATCACCACCCGGCAGGCGCAGTCGCGACAAGGAGCATTCAACCCCATCGTCCAATGAACTGGTTCGATATCGCGTGTGCCATTTGGCTTGGCGGCGTTTGCCTTCTTGGCTTGAGGCAGGCGTGGGCCAATGTTCGTTTCGGTTCGCGCCTCGCGCGGCACAAACCGGTGGCAGACGCAACCACCATCAGGATCGTGGAAGATTGTGCAAAAAGACTGCGAATCAGCCGTCGCGTGAGCGTGATTGAGACCGAGGAGGTGGATAGCCCGGCGGTGTGCGGGTTGTGGAAAAAAACATTGCTGGTGCCGGACGGCACATTCGAACGCTTCTCATCCGATGAACTTCGGCACATTTTTCTGCACGAACTGGCCCATATCAAGCGGCGCGACATCGAGGTGAATTGGCTCTCCGCCCTGTTGCAAATTCTGCACTGGTTCAATCCCGTCTTATGGCTGGCTTTCGCCCGGATGCGCGCCGATCGGGAACTGGCCACGGACGCGCTGGCTCTGGCGCACGTTGGCAGGACGGAAAACGTCCGCTATGGCGAGACGATACTGAAGGTCGTGGAGAATCTTGCCCACGGAGCTGTTCAACCGGGGTTGGTGGGAATCGCGGAAGGCAAGGCGGGCCTGAAGGAGCGCCTGCAGGCCATCGCCAGGGGCGGCGTGGCCAGGCCATGGCGCTGGGCGGCGATTGGCATAGCGGCAATCGTTGCGGCGGTCGGTCTAACCACTGCGCGGCAAACCCATCAACCGGATGCGGCCGGCAAGAAGGAGGCCGCAGCAATTTCGAGGAATTCAACTTTTGCCGGAGCCAATCAGCGGAACTTCCGCCTCAGGGTAACGGATTTCGATAGTGCAACCCCGTTGGGCGAGGTCGCCGTCAGCGTTACCCTGGATTACTTCGGCGGAAATTCCATCAAGAAGGAAGCGCTCACCGACCGGGACGGCCGGGCCGCGATTCCTTACGCCACCACGGAATTGAAGCGGCTGGCGTATGTGGCGCAAAAGACGAATTTCATCACGCTTCAGGGCGAATGGTTTGATCAGGAACTGTCGCTGCTGGGAGAGGAATACCCGGTCAAGCTGGGCCACGGCACCGAAATTGGCGGGAGCGTTGTGGAGGAGAACGGAAAACCTGTCGCCGGCGCGGAGGTTTCGTTCGATGATGGGATGAGGTTGCTGCTCTCCGCGGGCCATTACGGCACTGACCACGCCGAACTGTGGGTCGTGCCGAGCGGACAACCTGTGACGGTCACGGGCGCGGACGGCACTTGGAAGGCAAAGTGCATCTGGCCGGACTTTCAATGGGCCTCGTTGAGAATTCATCATCCGGATTTTGCGGACGTCACCTGTTCCACCGATCTGACCAGCGCCATGCAGGCCGAAGGCAAAGGGGTGAAGGTCACGTTCGACGATTTGACGAAGCGCGCTGTACGGCTGACGTTGACGAAAGGCATCGCGGTGCATGGGCGGGTCGTTGGCGAAACCGGCGAACCGCTCCGCGGAATACAAGTCAGTTACGCCGAATTGTTGACTTCGACACACGCTCGCGACCAACTCCTGGGCCAGCGCACCGTAACGACAGATGCGGCGGGGAAATTCCAGCTCGACCATGCTCCGCAAAAGCATCTCTTTTTCATGGTGCAAACCGCCGGTTACGCCCCGGCGGTGGCTGAACTGGACCCGAAAGCGCCCGGCTCTGACATTGAATTGCGTCTCGCGAAGGGCACAAAATTGGCCGGCGTTATCCAGGACAACCTGGGCGGCCCCGTGGGCAACGCGCGCGTTGCTTTTGCGGATTACAGCATCTGGCGCGGCGTCCACTGGGAGACGGTTACTGATGGCCAGGGCCGTTTCGAGTGGAATGACGCCCCGGCTGAAGGATTCCAACTTCGTATTGAGAAGGACGGCTTCATCACCCAACAGAAGAACGTGGACGTCAGTGGAAACAACCCTGTGGTGTTTCGCCTTGACCGGACTTTGCACATCATGGGCCAAGCCCTGGATGCGGAGACGGGAGAGCCGCTCCAGGAGTTACATATTGACTGGATGGACCGGGGTGATCCGCGCGATTTCGCCAACGGTTATCCCTTCTCCACGATACCAGGATCGAACGGGGTTTACTCGCTCGATGTTGGCAGGCTTTACGCGCAGACCTGGGCGGGCGGATATGCCCACCAATGTCTTTTCCGAGTCGAGGCAGACGGGTACGCCACGTTCGTTTCGCGGGTCTTTTCCTCGCGGAACGGCGATGTCGGCGAAGTCTCTTACGACGTCAAGCTCAAACGCACGGCGCAGGTTTTTGGAACAGTGGTTGATGCCGGCGGCCGTCCCGTGCCGGGCGCGCAGGTCGGCCTCAAGATGCCGGCTTCGAGGTTGTTCTTGTTGGGCAAACCGTCATTCTCTTCTTCCGCCCCGGGTGCCAGCTTTCAACAAACCGACGCACAAGGACGGTTCCATCTCAACACGGATCCAGCGGCACAGGGACTCGTGGCCGTTCACGAGGAGGGTTTCGCCGCCATCGGAACCAATGAATGGTCCGCCAATCTCACCGTCAAATTACAGCCCTGGGGCCGGATCGAAGGCACCGTTTGGGAATATGACAAGCTGGTCACCAATCAGGCGATCTGGGGAAGGGCCGCCTATGGATCGCCCTCGGAAAGTCTGCACACCGAGTTCCGAACCAATACGGACGTTCAGGGGCGGTTCCTCTTCGACTTTGTGCCGCCGGGCAAGTACTCGGTTTACCGTATGATACCGATGGGTGCTGGAGGCAGCTCAGGGGGGCCGGGAGAAGTGGTCCAAGTTCAGCCCGGCAAAACAGCATCGGTGAAAGTCGGCGGCGCGGGGCGCCCTGTCGTTGGCCGGATGAAGATTTTGAATCCCTACGTGGCGATTGACTGGCAAAGGGGCCTCGATTTTTGCTACGCCCATTCAATTCTGCCGCAGCCTCCAACGAATTTGACAACACGCGAGGAATTCGAAGCGTGGAGAAATCAGCCGCAAGTTCAGCAAGCTTACGAGACCACTCGCAATTATCCGATCAAGTTTGCCACGGATGGTTCCTTCCGCATGGACGAAGTGGTTGCCGGTAAATATGCGATGTCAATCCAAATCCTCGACCCCAGAGACCCGAATGCCAGGGCTTATTCCAAGTACATTGTTTCAAACCAGGCAAAAGAGTTCGAGGTGCCCGCGTCCGACTCGCGTGAGGCGCTCGACATCGGGGTGTTCGAGATTTCTCTAAAGCCGGACCTCAAGGCCGGACTCACGGACGCTCCGGAATTCGATGCCACAGACATGGCCGGCAAGAGATTCAAGCTGTCCGACTACCGCGGCAAATATGTTCTCCTCGATTTCTGGGCAACTTGGTGCGGCCCGTGCATTGGCGAGATCCCTTACTTGAAACAAGCCCATGAAAAATTCAAAGACCGCGCTGACTTTGCCATGATCAGCCTGAGCCTCGACAAGACCGTCAAGGAACCGCGCGAATTCTTGAAGAAGAACGATCTGCCCTGGGTGCAGGGATACCTCGGCGACTGGTCCGAAACGAAAGTGGCCGGGCAGTACGGCGTTGAAGGCATTCCCGCCCTCTTCCTGGTCAGCCCGGATGGCAGAATCATCGAGTCCGAACTGGAAGGAAGCTCGATGATTGCCCGGCTCGAAAACCACCTCAAATAACCCACAGACACCGGCTCATGCCGCTGGCGCACTCGTGGTTTGTCTGGCTAACAATCGGGTTCAGTGTGCCGCGTTCCATTCCCGCGCACTGCGCCTCCAATTCCTGTCCGCAATCACCGCCCACCGCTCCTTCCACCCCGCGCCGCGCGCAATCCAGACTGGGAGCCTGAACGTCCCTGCATCGCCGGCCATTTCGCAAGAAGTGGGATGGTCCCTGCGTCCGGTTCGGAACTAATCGAGCCTTTGAGAATAGCAAATGCCCCCTCGCAATCACCGGCGGTCGAAACCTCGGAACTCAAGGCAAATCCATGCTCAATCCGGGTTCCTCTGGAATCCATTCCGGCATATTGGGTTTGGGCCACTCCCGAAACGCTAAAATAACGTTGCCTTGCGCCAGCGAGGTTTGAGAACCGGCCCAGGTGCATAACGCGGCAAGGGTCACGGTTATGACTGTTTTCTTCATAAATCATGTCTGGAAGGCAACACCACCCTATGAAAAACCGGTTATACCTCCAAAGTGATGCCCGCGTTGATCAATGGGTTTCCCATAAAGTCCTCTGAACCCCGGTCGGCTCGCTTGGCCACAACCCTTTGCGCCTGATGGTCCGGCGCGGGTTCATTGAAAAAGTACGCCTCGGAAACCAACAACATCTGCCGGACTCCTTTGGGCAAGGTTTGGAAACCCGGATAATTCAAGATGGTCGTATTCATGGGCTGTTCCGCGTGTAATGTTGCGTTCATATTCATCACCCGCTTGAGATGTATGCAACCAGCGTGCCAATCGGAAAAACGGCGTTTTCCCCGGCAAAAGACTTGTTTTCCCGCTCAAAACACGGATAAAGACGCGCAAAGGTTGCGCTGGACTGTGCAAAGGCTGCGCGACTTTCCGGGTCTTTAGCTTTGTGCGAGATGCACTGCCACGACAATCCTTCGCAGCTACCGCGCACAGTTGGCGCCTCGACGAACCTGACCGGCTCGTTGCTTTCCCGCTCTTTTTCCTGAGCAGTGGCTTGTTGTTGGGGTCCATCGTTGCGTTTGTCCGCGGGGGAATGGAATGGATGATCAAGGCGGCTGACAAGGGCGGTCCAGCGAACGGAACTGAGTCCTCTTGCTCGGAGACAAATCGAGCGTCCCGAGCGCCTGATCCCGGTCGCGGACCTTTGCGCGCGCCATGCGAGCCGGGCGGGAGCTACTGGAGGCTCCACAGAGCGACGGTCTCGTTGTCCTTGACAAAAATCCGGTTGCCCGCGACGACGGGGTGGGCCCAGGTTTCGGTCGTGGCCACCGTGTATCGCGCCAATGGGGTGTATTGGGTTCCGGGCTTGAAAGCGACCAGTTGGCCGCGGGCGCCGAGCGCGAACATAACCGGCCCGGCGTCCACCAGGACTGCGGTGTCACCCAGGTTGGCGGCTTCGTCCCAAATCCCCGCGCCGGTCTGGGCATTGGCACAGAAAAGGTGGCCGCTGTAGGAGCCGTAGAGGCAGCCGTCCTTGAGAACCGGCGAGGTGTAGCGCCCGCCGAACTGCGGGGCGCTCCACAGGGGCGTCGCGGTGAAGCTCCCGTCCTGTGGCACGATGTTCACGGCCAACATCCCTTTGCCCTGGCCCGCGTAAACCACGGTCGTTCCGGCAAGGACGGGAGTGGCGTTGTTTCCCTGGGTCGCCTCGAAGGGCACCTGCCAGAGGAGCTTGCCGTCGGCCAAGTCGAGACCCGCCAGCCATTTCACGGTGAAGATGACCAGTTGTTTCCTGCCGCCGAGTGTCGCGATGACCGGGGAGGAATTAGCCGGGCCGTCGCCGTCCCATTTCCACTTCGGCGCGCCGCTGGCCAGGTCGAAAGAGATGATGGCGCCATTGGTCGAAGGGCCGACATGGACGATGCATCGGCCGCCCTCGACGATGGGGGACATGGCGGATTCGACCCTGTATTGAATGCCGAGGTAATCGTTGGTGGACTGCTTTTGCCAGAGGATGAGGCCCGTGGCGGCGTCGAAGCAGGAGAGGATGCCGCCAACCCCCAGGGTGCAGACCTTGCCGCCGGTAATCACGGGCGAACTTCTTGGTCCAGGATGAGTTTCCGATGGGCCTTTGACAACATAGTCGGCCGGATACGCTGACTTCCACCTCACCTCGCCGGTGGCGGCATCCAGGCAGAACAGCGCCTCGTCGGTTCCCTGCCGGGCAAAGACGTAGAGATTGTTGCCGAGCAGCGCGGGGGAGGAGTCGCCCTTGCCGACGTTGAGTTTCCATTTTTGAGTCAGGTTGGTCGGCCAGGCTGCGGGGACGGCGAACGCGCCGGTCTTGCCATCGCGGTTGACGCCGCGCCATTGCGGCCAGTCCTGGGCGGGCAGGCAGAGTGAACTGAGAAGGAGGGCCGAGGCGGCCAGGGGAGCCATCCATGGTCTGATATTCTTCATAAGATAAGATGTGAGGGTCGGTTCAGAGAGCTACTTCTTAGGTGTTTGGGCCATGCCTCTACTTGTAACGATACACTTTCACGCGCTGGATGGCGCGCTCCGCGAACGAAAGGTGTGGTTGTGAAAGAAGCCGTCCACCATCAGTTGGGTGGCCATCCCCTGCCTCCGCAAGTGGGGGATGTCCGAAGCTGAATCGGCCGGGCCGGCTCCGCCCTTTGCCTGACCCGCAACCAGGGCGAGAAAGCAGACCAGAGTGGAGCAAATAGAGATTTGAAGTTTCATGATTATTACCTGTTCTCCTACAACGTCTGGCCTGCCAAACCGGATAAGTCAAGCTTTCGCGAGTCCTTGGGCGATCAGGGGGATTTCCCATTCTTGGGTTCCCCTCTTAATCTCAATCCTAATCTTAATCTTAATCTCATCGCCCTCCTGCATTCGGATTAAGAGCAAGAGGATTCATCCTGAACTTCAGCCTACGAAGAAATTCGTTGACATTACGAATGATTTCGTGCATATTGCCGGCGGAAACGATAAATATTGACCCAATTTATTATGAAAAAACGCAGGCTCCCCAAACCCACCGAGGGCGAACTGGCCATTCTCAGCGTGCTGTGGCGGCGCGGCCCGCGCACGGTGCGGGAAGTCCATTCGGAATTCAACCAGACGCGCGAAACGGGCTATACGACGGTGTTAAAAATGCTGCAAATCATGGCGGCCAAAGGCCTGGTGACGCGGGATGAATCGCAGCGGACCCACGTTTACCGGGCGGCGCTGGCGCAGGGCGCGGCGCAGCGGTGGTTCCTTCATGATCTGCTGGACCGCGTCTTCAACGGCTCGGCCCACCGCCTGGTGCTGCAGGCGCTGTCAACCAAAAAGGCGTCGGCGGCGGAATTGGCCGAAATCCGCCGGTTGCTCGATGACATGGAGAAAGGCCGCAAATGAACGCATGGCTGCAATGGGGCGGGCATCCGGTCGTCCACCGGCTCGGCTGGACGTTGTTGCATTTTCTTTGGCAGGGCGCGGTGGTCGCCGGCTTGTTCGCCGTCGCACAAATGGGCTGGCGCAAGCGTTCCAGCAACACCCGCTACTTGACAGGCTGTCTGGCACTGGCGCTGATGCTGGCAGCGCCCGCGCTCACTTTCATCGCCCTGGGAGCGGAGCGGACGGTTCCAGTGGCGCTGGCGGCCAGCGCAACACATTCAAGTCCGGCCAGCCCACCCGCGCTGGCCAAAAGCGACGGGGAATGGGCGACAGATAGACAATCCGGACAAAGCGGGCAACATGGACAACCCCGCAGCCCGATTCCTCCCCCTCCTAATCCGCAATCCGCAATCCGCAATCCGCAATTCCACCAGTTGTATTCCGAAAAAATCATCCCCGGCTTTGTGCTGGCCTGGCTGCTGGGGGTTTCGGCGCTTTCGCTCCGGCTGCTGTTCAGTTCGCTGCAAGTGGCGCGCTTGAAGCGCCGGGGCAACGAGCCTCCCGGCGCGCCGTGGCTGAAACGACTCGACCGTCTCAAGGCCGCGCTGCAAATCAGCCGCCCCGTCCGTCTGGTCAAATCCGTGCTAATCGAAGTGCCGGCGGTGGTGGGCTGGCTGCGCCCGGTCATTCTCTTGCCGGCGGCCACATTGGCGGGGCTGACGCCGGCGCAGTTGGAGGCGATCCTCGCCCACGAACTGGCCCATATCCGCCGCCACGATTATCTGGTCAATTTGCTGCAAAACGCGGTGGAGACGCTCCTTTTCTATCATCCGGCGGTTTGGTGGGTTTCAAGCTGTGTGCGGGCGGAGCGGGAAATTTGCTGCGACGAAATCGCGGTAAAACTTTGCGGGGATCGTTTGGTCTATGCAAAAGCTCTGGCCGTGCTGGAGCAACTGCGCGGTGGCGGGCGTTCGCTGGCGCTGGGCGCGGACGGAGGTTCCCTGCTCGAACGCATCCGCCGCCTCTCCGGCGCGCCGGGTGGCGGGAGCTTCCCGGCCCGGCGTCGCGCGGGCGGCGCATTGGTGGCGGCATTGGTGGCGCTCATTTTAATTTCCATCCTTCACCACCCGTCCAGCACCGCGAAAGCCCAGGCAACCACACCCGCCACGCCAAATAAAACAAACGCCGCTGAAACTCTCAATCCGCAATCCGCAATCCGCAATCCGCAATCAGACGCCTCCTCCAAGCCAGCCGAAAATCCATCGGGAATTACGCTGGAGATTCGTTGCACGAATACTGACTTGAAAGTCGGCGACGAGATTCCCATCCAGTTCATCATCAGCAATCATGGGATGGGCGATGTCAGCTATGTGGACCCCATGCCCCAACTAATGGTTCCGGATGAAGTTAATTTGGTTGCGAAGACTGCCTTTGGGGAAAACGTTCCCAAACCGAACCTGCGCAAGAGACCGACGAGCCTCGTGCGCCAAATCCTTGTTCTGCACCCCGGTCAATCCTTTTCCAAGTTCATCCCGTTGAATTTTTGGGCGTTGATCAAGGAGCCTGGACGTTACCAAGTCGTGGGCACTTATCTTGGACGTGACGTCTCCACTCCGATCACCATTACCGTGTTGCCGCGCACGATGGAGGAGATGGACGATTACATCAAGGGTCTGACCAATCAGCTCGCGGCGGAGTTGGCCGGCAGAACGGCGCAAATTAGTCATGATCCGGCATTGGATGACTTGTTCAGGAAGCTGATGTTCACTTGCAACCCCAAAATTGTTCCGACACTTCTGCATCTTATGAATGAAGACGGCCCTCAATCCGGAGACTGGGGCTGGTGGGTGCCGGAGGCGCTATCGTGTTACGTACCGAGGACGAAAGAAACCTGGCAGATCGTCCTCAATGAGGTTGCCAGGCATGGTTTGAACCACAAACTGGAGTCCTTGCTCGCGCAATATGATTTCAATGCTGCGGACATGAAGCCGATCATCGAGCGGGCGCTGGCGGCGGACAAAACCAACGAATGGCGATTTGGCGCCATGCTGGCGGCCGATTCATACTACGAGGATTCCTTCGCTTCGAGGCTCATAGCAATTGCCATTGATTCCAATGCTCCACCCAACTACACCGGTCGTATCATTGGGGAAGCTTTGTCGTGGAACACCGTAAGGGCTCCAGCGATGATGGCTTTAGCTCGGAATCGCACCGACGCAGGCGTGAAGGCGCTCAAGTCACTGCTCAACGATCCTGACCCGCAAATTTGCGTTTTACTGGCTCAGGCCATCCTGGGAGGCTACAACAGCAAGGGAAAGACCCCGACAGGAAGGCATCTGGAACCAGGAGATTTCGACGCCAAAGACGTAAGGCCGTTGATTGAGCGGTTGCTGACCTCGGCCTACTCGAGCTACCAGTCGCAGGGGTTATGGCTCGCGGAGATGCTCGGCGATGACGCACTGACCCCAAGGCTGGTGGCCTTGGCAACAAAATCCGAATTTGCAGATAGGAATTTTGCGGTCGAAGCTCTGGCGATGAATCGCACCGACGAAGGGGTGAAAACGCTCAAGACGCTCCTTGCTGACCCAAACCCGAAAGTCTCCAAGATGGCGGAGGATGCGATACGCCGCGCCTACACCGCGCGCGGCGACGCGCGGGGCAGGCCGTTGCGGGCGGATGACTTCGACGCGCAATTCCAGCAGCCCGAAGCGACGCCGGCGAAATAGCCGGCCTTAATCGTAATCTTAATCTTGCTCTTAATCCGAAGGCAGGAGGGCGATGAGATTAAGATTAGGATTAAGATTAAGATTAGGATTAAGATTAGGATTAAGATTAGGATTAAGATTAGGATTAAGATTAGGATTAAGATTAGGATTAAGATTAGGATTAAGATTAGGATTAAGATTAAGAGGGGAACCCAAAAATGTGAAATGCACCCAGGTAAAGCTGATGCGTCCAAAAAGCCTTGAACAATCGAGCCGGGCAGGTTATGGGTGTTGGCAATGGCGTCTATGTCTGCAATGACTTTGCGCGCCCTTGCTTCGACAAAGCGGCCGGCGACGGCTTCGCGGGCGGCGTCCTCATATTTGAGGGCCTCATTATCAGTTATGAACGCGCGAACCGATATGCTTTTCGCCGCGGCGTTGCTCGCCGGTTTCATCACCGCCTGCAATGCGCAAGACCACCCAACCAACGGAACCGCCATGAAACTTGCCACCACCTCATTTGCCGACGGCCAACCCATTCCCCGGCGGCACGCGTCCGATGACCAAAACCTCTCGCCCGCCTTGCAATGGTCGGGTGTGCCGCCCGGCGCGAAGAGCCTCGCCCTGATTTGCGACGATCCCGACGCGCCCATGGGCACCTGGGTGCATTGGGTGGTTTACGACTTGCCGCCGGCCACCGCCGGCCTGGCCGAAGGGGTGCCGAAATCGCCGGAACTGGCCAACGGCGCCAAGCAGGGGGTGAACGATTTCAAACGCACCGGATACGATGGGCCGGCCCCGCCGCCCGGCAATCCCCACCGCTACTTTTTCAAACTTTACGCGCTCGACCTGAAGCCCGGTCTCAAGCCCGGCCTGACGAAGAAGGACTTGCTCAAGGCGATGGACGGGCATGTCCTGGCCGAAGGACAGTTGGCGGGAACGTATCAAAGGAAATAAGGGGCCGCCAATTGTGACGGGCGCATTTCACGTTTTTGGGTAGCCTTTTCTTAATCCTAATCCTAATCTTGCTCGTAATCCTGTGGCGGATGAGGGGCAGGATTAAGATTAGGATTAAGATTAAGATTACGAGGGGAACCCAAGAAGGTGAAATGCACCCAATTGTGACAATTATGTGACAATTGTGTTGCAATCCTGTGACATTGTGGTAAATTCGGGACGTGAGCACAGAGTTTGCGGACATACCGTTGATCCTGTTTTGGCTTTCCATGGCCATCACGGTGGCCGCTTATGGCGCCATTACGTGGCCGGCGATCAAACCGCGTCCGCGCGCAAAGAAGCCATAGGCCGGCGCTTATCCGATGACGGGGCGCTCCAGCCGGGCGATGCGGTCTTCAATGGGGGGATGGGTGGCGAGAAGGGCCAGAAATCCCCCGGACTTGCCGGAAATTTGCAGGGCTTGCAACGCCGGATTGGGTGGCCCGGCATGGTCCGCGCCCTCCTCATGAATGACCTTGAGCCGCCGTAGCGCGGAGAGCATGTGGTCGCGACCGGCCAAACGCGCGCCGCCGGCGTCGGCCCGGAATTCACGCCAGCGCGAGAACTTGGCCACGGCCAAACTTCCCAGGACCATGAACACATGCTGGAAAAGCCCCTGCATCATCCATTGCATGTAAAAATTGCCGCCGCCGCGGCGGCTATCGCTCCGGGAATTCTGCGAAAGCATCAAAGCCAGCACCCACCCAAGAAACATGGCGACAGTGTTGACCACGCCTTGAATCAGGGTCAGGGTCACCATGTCGCCGTTGGCGATGTGGGTGATCTCGTGGCCCAGCACGCCCTCGATTTCCGCGGGCTGCATGTGGTTGAGCAGGCCGGAGGAAACGGCCACCAGCGCCTGGGCCTCGGAAGGGCCGGTGGCAAAGGCGTTGATCTCCGGCGATTGGTAAATGCCGACTTCGGGCATGGTGGAAAGCCCGGCGGCCCGGGCCAAATGATAAATGGTCTGCACCAGCCATTGTTCATCGCGGTCGGTGGTGTTGGGATCCACCACCTGGACGCGCTGGAACATTTTGGCCATGAACCGGGACAGAAGGAGCGAAATAAAGGCGCCGCCCATGCCGATGACACAGCAGAAGATCAACAGGCTGGTGTAATTGGCGCTGCCCAGCATCTTGGGCACGCCGAAAAGACCCAAAATGATCCACAGCGTGAACATCACCAGGAAGTTCACGACCAGAAACAGAACTGTTCGTTTTGCGATTTGGAAAAACTTCATATATTCAATCCTCAATCTCTATTCTCCATATTACTGAGTCCGCCGGGAAAAATCAAATGCGCCAATGCGTGCTTTGGGAAATCTAAAGCTTGCCCCGGCGGGCAAAACGGTGTCTCCTTGCCCGCATGGATTACCGGGAAGCCTTTGTCGCTTTGAATATGATTGACGGCCTCGGTCCGGTGCGCGTCCGGTAATTGCTGGAGCGCTTCGGCGATTCCGCCGCCATCCTCCGCGCCAGCCGCTCCGAACTCCAGCAGGTCCACGGCATCGGACCGGAAGTTTCCGTCTTGGAATTCGCCTCCGCCGAGCCTTCCCGCTTCGCTCAAGTTGCGGCGGACAAACCGGCGCGACGACCAGGGGGCGCGGGGATGTGAAACCAATTCGGTTTTCCAAACACGCTTTCGGTTACATCGCTTCACGCGGTTTTTCCGTGGCGGAAGTGGAAGAGGCCATCCGCACTTGCGCGTGGGGCGCAGCCGAGCTTGGGCGGCTGCATTGCCGGAAAAACTTTGCTTTTGGGCGGGAATGGAACGGCAAAGTTTATGCCACGAAGCAGGTTCGCCCCGTCTTTGTTGATGAGACGGAAGAAATAGTTGTGATCACGGTCTATACCTACTACTTTTAAGCCATGAAAATCAGCTATGACGCCGAAGTGGATGCGTTGAGCATCACCTTCCGCGAAACCACCGTCACGACCAAACATCTGGCCGATGGCATCGCCGCCGATTATGACAGCGAAGGCCGTCTGGCCGGGCTGGAAATCCTCGACGCGCAAAAGCGTTTCGGCGGCAAGGAAACCATGCGCCGGGTCGAGCTGGAAGGCATCGGCGCCTGATGGCTCTAACCGGTTCACCGCTCAAAACCCCTGGACGGGGGTGAGGACAAGAATGTTCCCGCCAAATCTAAAGCTTGCCCCGCGGGGCAAAACGGTGTCTGCTGGCGCGCATGGATTGCCGGGAAGCCTTTGTCGCTTTGAATATGATTGACGGCCTCGGTCCGGTGCGCGTCCGGCAATTGCTGGAGCGCTTCGGCGATTCCACCGCCATCCTCCGCGCCAGCCGCTCCGAACTCCAGCAGGTCCACGGCATCGGTCCGGAAGTTTCCGAGGCCATCGCCAATTGGGAGAAGAATGTGGACCTGAGCGGCGAACTCAAACGCATCGAGCAATCGGGCTGCCACATCGTCCTCCAGTCCGACGAGAATTATCCGCCGCTGCTCCGGCAAATTTACGATCCGCCGGTGCTCCTCTATGTCCTGGGCAGCCTGACGGCGCGGGACAAGAACGCCGTGGCCATGGTCGGCTCGCGCATGACGACGCATTACGGCATCGAAGTCGCGCGCAAGATCGCCTACCAACTGGCTTACACCGGGGTCACGGTCGTCAGCGGCGGGGCGCGCGGGATTGACTCGGCGGCGCACCAGGGGGCGTTGAGCGCCAAAGGGCGCACCATCGCGGTGCTGGGCACGGGGATCAATCTGGTTTTCCCGGCGGAAAACGTCGAGCTTTTCGGGCGCATCGCGGCGAATGGGGCGTTGCTCACCCAATTTCCCTTCAACCGCAAGGCGGACAAACAAAGCTTTCCCATCCGCAACCGCATCGTGGCGGGCATGACTCTGGGCACGGTGGTGGTGGAGGCCAATCTGACCAGCGGCGCCCTCATCACCGCCGGTTTCGCCGTGGATTATGGCCGGCAGGTCTTTGCGGTGCCGGGCCGGGTGGATTCTCCGCGCAGCAAGGGCTGTCACGACCTGATCAAGAAAGGGGCCAAACTTTGCGAAGGGGTGGAGGACATCCTGAGCGAATTTGAATACATGTTCCCCGCCAGCAACCGCCCTTCGACGCTGCACGATGCCGCCACGCTGCCCGCCATGACCCTGAGCGAAAACGAACAAACCGTCTATGATTTGGTGGACAAGGAGGAATGCACGACGGACGACATCATCCGCCGGAGCGGAATGCCCTCCTCGTCCGTCTCGGTGGCGCTGCTGGGATTGGAAATGAAGCGCCTGATCCGCCAACTCCCCGGCAAACTTTTTGTGAGGAACAATTAGCCCATATTTCACTCGCCGGCGCTCCGGCCCTTTTCCACCTCGGCGCGCAAAAGATCGTGCAGCGTGACCAGTCCCACGATTTCGCCGCCAGCCTGGTCCAGCACAACCACAAATTGGGTGGTTGAGGCAATCAGGAGTTTCTGCAAATCGCCAATCGTCTGGCCCCGCAGGCACGTGGTGGCGGATTCCAATTTGGGCGGGCGATTTTCCGCCAGCGCCGCCAGCGCTTCCTTGCGGGTAAGAATCCCGGCCAGGATGCCGTTTTGCTCGACGGGAAAACGCTGGTAGGGATGGGCGTTGAGAATGGCCTGAATCTTCCCTCGTTCCAGGGAGCGCGCCACCACCGGCTGAAAACTGGCGATGGCGGTGACGGGCAGTTGTTGCCAGCCATGCAAATCGCGCGGAGGACGAACATGTTCTATCTGGTGGCCGTCCTGGGTGAGCAAGGCTTCGTAGAAATTCTCCCGCCGCATCTTCCGGCTGATGGCCTGGCTGACCAGGGCGCCGATCATGAGCACGGGCACGAGCGAGAATTCCCGCGTCATTTCAAACACGATGAGAATGCCGGTCACTGGCGCGCCCACCACCGCGCCCAGACACGCGCTCATCCCCACCACGATGAGTGTCAGCGTATCGGCATGGGCCAGCGGCCATCCCAACCCCACCAAGCCCGCGGCCAGCGCCCCGATCATGCCGCCAAAGAACAGGCTGGGCGAAAAAATGCCGCCGCAGCCGCCCAAGCCATAACAAGCCGACGTGGCGATGAACTTTGTGATGAGCAGCACGCCCGCCAGTTGCCAGCCGATGTCCCCGACCAGCGCCGAGGACAAGTCGCCGTAGCCCAGGCTGAACACACCCAGATGCCCTGCACGCCAGAAGACCGCCGCGCCCAGCGCCCAGGTAACCAGCCCTCCCAAGAGGGGGCCGAGGCAGCCGGGAACACGGCTTCCGGTCTTCATCCTGGAACGCAATCCCAGCGAGGCCTTCTGGAAAGATACACCCACCACGGCGGCCAGCGCCGCCACCAACGGCGTCATGGCATAGCCGATCCAGGACGGGTTGTCCGCCCCTGTCAAGGTGAAAGCCGGCTGCCGGCCGATAATGCCATGCACCACCAGCGCCCCCAGCACCGAGGCCAGCAGGACGCCGCCCAACAACTGGCTGTTCAAGTCGCCGATGATTTCCTCCAGCACGAAAGTCGTGGCGGCCAGCGGCGTGTTGAAAGCCGCCGCCAAGCCCGCCGCAGCCCCTGCCGCCGCGGCGGCGCGGCGGGTTTGTTTTGCCTCGCCGGTCAAGCCGGCCAAATTGGAGGCCACCACGCCGCCCAATTGCACGCTGGGGCCTTCGCGCCCCAGGCTGGCCCCGCCGCCAATGCTCAGAAGGCCCGCCACGAACTTGACCCACGCCACGCGGAATGGGACCGCGCCAAAATCCTGCCAGAAAGCCAGCTTGAGTTGGGGAATTCCGCTCCCGGCCGCCTCGGGACAAAAAGAGTGCAACAGCCATCCCGCCAGCAAGGATGAAACCGTGATAATGGCCAGGCTTCCCACGAGAAAGGCCGCCAGGGATCGGTGCGACAGCGCCACCAGACCCAGGCGATAAAGCCCGTTCATGCCCGATTGCAGCGCGACGACGGCCGCCCCGGCCGCCAGGCCATAAAGGCACGTCTGCACGATCGCCCGGGTCTGCCTGGGCAGCCGTTGAAAAAATTGAACGAACAAAAACATTTCGCAGCTTCCATTGAAAACCGGAATGTCCCAATGCCAAGAAAGAATTTGCAGGTGGCAATCTTCGGGAAATGGTCTATAAAGAAGCGCTGACCATGAACTTGCCCAAACCAGTTGCCGAGCAACCATCAATCCTCCGCGTCTTCCAAACCAAGGACCAGACGAAGGCGTTCTACAATAAAATCAGTCAGGTTTATGACCTGCTCTCCGAACGCAGCGAAGCACCCATGCGCCAAGCAGGGCTGCGTTTGCTCAACCCAAGTGCCGGGGAGCACCTCCTGGAAATCGGGTTTGGCACCGGCCATACCCTCATCTCACTCGCCAAGGCCGTCGGACCAAAAGGGAAGGTGTTTGGGATTGATCTGTCCGACAAGATGGCGAAACTGGCGAGAGCGAATTTGGCGAAAGCGGGTTTGTTGAGCCGTGCCACCATCCGATGTGGTGATGCAACACAACTTCCTTACGCTGCCGACAGGATGGACGGGGTGTTTATGAGCTTCACATTGGAGTTGTTCGATACGCCGGAAATTCCGAAAGTGCTGCGCGAGTGCAAACGGGTACTCCGGCCCGGAGGGCGCATCGTCGTGGTAGGCATGTCCAAAGAGGGCCGGAAAGATCCGATGGTCAACGTGTTCGAATGGACCCATAAACACTTTCCAAAATTCCTGGACTGCCGCCCCATTTTTGTTTGCCGCGCGCTCAAGGAAGCTGGATTCACAATCAGGAATGCGTTGACCAAACACATGTGGATTCCCGTGGAAATAATCCTGGGCGTCAAGGAATGAGCCTTACAACGACGGCGCGCGAGACAAGGAGCCACCATGAACGAACCACCGTCTCAAAACAACGCCCCCACCGTCTCACCGGCAGAATCCCAGCCAACTGAGGCAAAGCTCGCAGATTCGCGGACCCACCCTGGCAGTTCTACTGCCGGCCTGACGCAGGCCGAAGCGCAAGGCCGGCTGGCACAATGTGGATACAACGAACTGCCCGAGAAGAAGCGCAACCCATTCCTTGAATTTTGTTTGCATTTCTGGGGGCCAATTCCATGGATGATTGAGGCGGCGGCAATTCTGTCCGCTCTAGTTCATCATTGGGCGGACTTCATCATCATTTTTGTGTTGCTGCTGGCTAATGCCGTGGTTGGGTTTTGGGAGGAGTTTCAAGCGGGCAACGCCATCGCCGCCCTCAAAGCCAATCTGGCGCTCAAGGCGCGCGTGAAGCGGGATGGGATTTGGAGCGAGGTCCCCGCGCGTGAATTGGTGCCGGATGACCTCATCCGTTTGCGCTTGGGTGACATTGTTCCAGCGGATGCCCGTCTTTCCGACGGCGAGCCAGTCGAAGTAGACCAGTCCGCCCTAACGGGCGAATCGCTCCCGGTCGAAAAAAAGCCGGCTGACACCGTCTATTCGGGTTCGATTTTGAAGAAGGGAGAAATAGACGCGCTAGTCACCGCCACGGGCAAAAGCACTTACTTTGGAAAGACGGCACAATTGGTCGAATCGGCTCAGACGGTCAGCCACTTCCAGAAGGCGGTTCTCAAGATTGGCGACTACCTGATTGTCCTGGCCGTGGTGCTGGTGGTGCTGATTATCACGGTGGCGATGTTTCGCGGCGACAAGTTCATGACCACCCTTCAATTCGCACTGGTGCTGACAGTGGCCGCAATTCCGGTGGCCATGCCGACGGTGCTGTCCGTCACCATGGCCGTCGGCGCGCGGTTGTTGGCGCGGAAACAGGCAATTATCAGCCGCCTCGTCGCCATCGAGGAACTCGCCGGCATGGACATGCTCTGTTCAGACAAAACCGGCACGCTGACGCAAAACAAACTCGAACTCGGTGAGCCGGCTTGCGTTGGCGGCGTCCCGCGCGAGGAAGTCATCCTTGCCGCCGTCCTGGCGTCGCGGACGGAAGCCTCGGATGCGATTGACCAGGCGGTGGTGAATGGCTTGAAAGACAAGGACTCACTGAAGGGGTATCAGGTAATTCATTTCCAACCGTTTGACCCGGTCAGCAAGCGCACCGAAGCCACGTTAAAGAGAACCGACGGAAAGCAGTTGAAAGTGAGCAAAGGAGCGCCGCAGGTAATTTTGAAATTGGCCGCCAACGCGGCCCAGATTCAATCGCAAGTTGAAAAAACGATTAACGAATTTGCGGCCCGTGGTTTTCGCTCCCTGGGCGTCGCGCGCACGGACGACCAGGGGCATTGGCAGTTCTTGGGCGTGCTTCCGCTATCGGATCCGCCGCGCGAAGATTCCAAGGCCACCATCGCAACGGCGAATCTAATGGGGGTGCGGGTTAAAATGGTCACCGGCGACCAGGTCGCCATCGGCAAGGAAATTGCCCGGCAGGTCGGTTTGGGAACGAACATTCTTGATGCCAGTCTCTTTGCCGGGACGAATTATCATCAAGGCGGTCAACTGGATGAAGCCATCGAGAAGGCGGACGGCTTCGCCCAGGTTTTCCCGGAACACAAATACCACATTGTCGAGGTGTTGCAAAAGCACGGGCACATTGTCGGAATGACCGGGGATGGGGTGAACGACGCGCCGGCCTTGAAAAAGGCGGACGCAGGGATCGCTGTTTCCGGCGCCACGGATGCCGCCCGCGCCGCCGCCGCCATCGTGCTGCTGACGCCCGGCTTGTCCGTCATCATTGATGCCATCAAAGAGAGCCGCAAGATTTTCCAGCGGATGAACAGCTATGCCATTTATCGAATCGCCGAAACGATTCGCGTCCTGTTGTTCATGACGCTTTCGATATTGGTCTTCAATTTTTATCCTGTGACGGCGGTGATGATTGTCCTGCTGGCTTTGCTCAATGACGGCGCGATCCTTTCCATCGCCTATGACCGCGTCCGCTACTCGGACCAACCGGAAGCGTGGAACATGCGGATGGTGCTGGGGATAGCATCAGTGCTGGGTGTTGCCGGCGTGGTTGCTTCCTTCGGCCTGTTTTACTTGGGCGAACGAGTTTATCAGTTGAACCGCGAGATGATCCAAACGCTGATGTACTTGAAGCTTTCCGTCGCCGGTCATCTGACGATTTTTGTCACGCGCACGCGTGGTCCATTCTGGTCCACGCGCCCTGCCCCTGTCCTGCTCCTCGCCGTGGTTGGGACCCAACTCGTGGCGACCTTGATTGCCGTTTACGGATTATTTATGCCGCCCATCGGCTGGGGTTGGGCAATGGCGGTGTGGGGGTACGCGCTGGCGTGGTTTTTGGTCAACGACCGCATTAAGTTGATTGCCTATCGGATCTTCGATCCGTCTGGTAAGCCAATACTGAGCAAGCACCTGCCAATGCCACAGGAATAATCACCCAGGGGATCAATTAGATTTTGCCCTGCTCCGCTGTTTGGAGCAAACTGAGGCGGCCCAAAAGCCATCAGGACAATCAGTTTATGAATGATGCCATCAATCGCCGGACGTTTTTGCAGCGGGCCGGCGCGGCCGGCCTGGGTCTGAGCCTGGCCGGTTATTTCAGTTCGCCGCCGGAAACCCAAGCCCAGACGCCCGCCGCCACAGGGCGGACACCGGGGCCGAACGACAAAATCACCGCCGCCGTCATCGGCACCAACGGCCGGGGGATGGCCCATGTGGATTGCCTCCTCGCCCTGCCGGGCGTCGAAATCACCTGCATCTGCGACGTGGACGACCGCGCCATTGCCAAGGCGATCAAGGCGGCCGCCCGGAAGCAGAAGACCGAGCCGAAAGGCAGCAAGGATTTCCGGAAGATTCTGGAAGACAAGACCGTTGATGCCGTGACCATCGCCACCCCCGATCACTGGCACGCGCCCATGGCCATCCTCGCGTTGCAGGCGGGCAAGCATGTCTATGTGGAAAAACCGTGCAGCCACAACCCGCGCGAAGGGGAATTGCTGGTGGCGGCGGCGGCGAAATCCAGGGGCCTCTGCCAGATGGGCAGCCAGCGCCGCTCCTTTCCCAACACCCAGGCGGCGGTCAAGGCCATTCGCGGGGGGATGATCGGCAACGCTTACATGGGCCGTTGCTGGTATGTCAACAACCGCGTCTCCATCGGCCACGGTGCGCCGGCGGCCGTGCCGGAGTGGCTCGACTATGAATTGTGGCAGGGGCCGGCCCCGCGCCGCCCTTACGTCAGCAACCTCATCCATTACAACTGGCATTGGTTCTGGCATTACGGGACGGGCGAGGCCCTGAACAATGGCACGCATGAAGTGGATGTCTGCCGCTGGGCCTTGGGCCTTGATTTTCCGGCGCGCGTCAGCTCCAACGGCGGCCGTTATGCCTTTGCCGACGACTGGGAAACGCCCGACACCCAGGTCATCAGTTGGGACTTCGCCGAAGGCAAGGCCATGACCTGGGAAGGCCACAGTTGCAACAGCCAGCCCATCGAGGGGCTGGAACGCGGCGTCATGATCTACGGCACCGGCGGCGCGGCGCTGCTGGAGGGGGACAATTGCAGAATTGTTGACAACGCCCGCAAGCCCCTCCTCCAGCTCAAAAGCGGCGCGGCGGCCGATCCCGCCAACACGGTCAGCAGCACCGGCGCCGGCCTGGACACCCTCCATTTCAAAAATTTTATTGACGCCATCCGGCTGGGCGCGCCGCTCAGCGCCCCCGTCAGCGAAGGCCACAAGAGCGTGGCCATGCTCCAGCTCGGCAACATCGCCTGGCGCACCGGCCGCACCTTGGATCTGGACACCGCCAACGGCCACATCAAGAACGACGCCGCGGCCATGAAACTCTGGCAGCGCGACTACGAGCCGGGTTGGGAACCAAAGGTCTGACGCCCATTTAACACCCAAATACTTCCATGAAGGCATTACATTCTCTCGTCCCATCCGTCCCATCCCTCCCATGAAAACCCTGCCAACCCTCGCCTGCCTCGCCCTGCTCACCAACCTCACCACCATGCACGCCGCCGATACCAATTCTCCCACGGACGCCGAAAAGCTCGGCTGGACCCTCGCGGTCCATTCCTATTCTTTCCGGGTATTCACGATCTTTGACGCGATAGACAAGACGGCCGCGCTGGGCATCAAGCACATGAGCATTTCCGGCAGCGTCATATTGGCGGGCAGCAACAGCGTCACAACGGTCACACTGGCGGACAAGGACATGCAGGCCATCAAAGCGAAAATGATCTCGGCGGGCATCAGTTGGCCTTTCGTCAACATTGGCGTGGTGCAGCTCCCGCCCAATGAGGCGGAAAGCCGCAAGGTCTTCGAGTTTGCCCGCAAGTGGGAAATTCCCATCCTCGTGGCCGAGCCTGCGCCGGAGGCGCTGGATGTGGTGGAAAAGCTCTGCAAGGAATACAACATCAAAGTGGCCATCCACGAACATCAAAGACCCAACCGCTACTGGGATCCGGCCTTCGTCCTGGCCGCCATCAAAGACCGCGGACCGCTTATGGGGGCCTGCGCCGATGTCGGACATTGGGTTCGGTCCGGACTGGATCCGGTCGAATGCTTGAAAAAACTGGACGGGCATGTCCTGGCCGTTCATTTCAAGGACCTCGCGGAAAAGAAGTCCGACACGCATGATGTCCCCTGGGGCACGGGCGTTTGCAATAGCAAGGGCCTGCTGGAAGAACTCAAGCGCCAGCAATTCCACGGAGCAATATGTGTGGAATACGAATACCACTGGGAGAACAACAGTCCTGAGATTGCCCAATCCGTCAAGTTCTTCAACTCCACCTGCGCGGAATTGGCCGCGCCCCCGGCAAAATGAAATTTCATTCCCTTTCCCGCCGCCGGTTTCTTAAAGTTTCCGCGCTGGCCATCGGGGCGGCGGCCTGGCGCGGGCCGCGCCTTTTGCGGGCGGCGGAAGCCGCTCCCAAACTCAACATCGGCATGATCGGCCTCGGCGGCCAGGGGCTTTCCCGGCTCAAGGAGGCGCTGCGCTGCGGGGCCAACATCGCGGCCCTGTGCGATGTGGACGAGAAAATGATGGAGGACGCGCGCAAGGCCGCGGCGGCCACCCTGGGCCGGCCCAACACCTACGTTGACTTCCGCAAAATGTTCGAGTCCGAAAAAAGTCTTGACGGAGTCATCATCGCGACGCCGGACCACTGGCACGCCCCCGCCGCCCAGGCGGCGTTTGCCGCCGGCAAGCACGTCTTTTGCGAAAAGCCCCTGGCCCACACTATTTCCGAAGCGCGGGAATTGCGCGAGCGGGCCGGCCGCTCCAAGGTCATTACCCAGATGGGCAACCAGGGCAGCGCCGAGGACACGATGCGGCGCGCCATTGAGTTGATTCAAGGCGGCGCCATCGGAAAGGTTCGCACGGTGCATGTTTGGGTGCCCAAAAGCGCCTCCTTCACCCCCGGCCAGGCCGCCCCCATCGGCCAAGACCCCGTGCCCGGCGGGTTGCATTGGGACAATTGGATTGGTCCGGCCCCGTTCCATCCCTACAAACAAACCGTCTATCATCCCAAGGCCTGGCGCGCCTGGTATGATTTCGGCGGCGGCTCCATGGCGGACTGGGGCTGCCACGGCTTGAACCTCCCCTTCCGCGCCTTGAACCTGGGTTTCCCCGCCACAATCGAAGCCGGTGTGCAGGGCGGAATCTCCGCCAGTTATCCCAAGGGCGTGCGCATCCGCTTCGATTTCCCCGCGCGCGCCGCTTGGCCGCCCGCGACCCTTTGGTGGTATGATGGCGGACGGGTGCCGCCGGCGGACGCGCTGCCAAAGGCGCTCGCCGATTTCCTCGGCCCAATGCCCGACTCCGGCGTATTAATTCTTGGTGACAACGGATATACCTATGGCCAGCCGCATCCCGGGGCGCAATTTATTCAGTTGACAGACGAAAAGGAATTGTCGCGCATTCTCAACCATCCGGCCACCCGCGGCATCGCCCAGTCCCTGCCGCGCGTGCCGGGGCACATGCAGGAATGGCTGGCCGCCTGCCGGACGGGCGAGACCCCCTTCTCCGATTTTGAGCGCGGCGGACAACTGACCGAAACGGTTCTCTCCGGCGTCGTCGCGCTGCGCGCCGGCAAGAAGCTGCAATGGGACGGCCCCGCAATGCGGGCCGTGAACGCTCCCGAAGCAGAGCCATTCATCCACGCCCAATACCGCGCCGGATGGATTTAACAACCATGGAGAACGACTACTGCAATACACGCATGAAAACGCGGAGATTGGACAAGGCAATGGATGCTCCGTTTGACTGGAACGGCTGGATTTGCAATCGGTCATCCCTAGCCGGCAGGCAAGGCGGGCCGGGCACTCCGCTGCCCGCCGCTGTGCGCACGGAGTGCGCGCCCTGCCACCGAATACTAACGCACGCCAAATGAAAGTTAGGTTGCCATGCGCCTTCCCAAGCTCAGTACACATTTCTTTTTGGTCGTCGGGTTGTTACTTGTCGCGAGCATAAGCGTGTCGGGTTACGCATCCCGGAAGCCGCTGCTCGATGCACCCGGCTCTCCGCAAATTGGCCCCAATGGCAAAGTGATCATGACGCCGGATATGGCCGCCATGTGGCGCGTGGATTGGTTTGGTTACAGCGCGGTGATTCTCTCGATCATCGCCTTCATTTGGTTGGTTCTACGCCTCATTTGGCTCTTGATCTTGCGATTTCGTCGAAATTCGCGCAGTACACATCGGACCTAATAAATCGTCCGATAGGATTTATTGGTGCTCAAATCAGAGTGCCCGCCCATTACTCCGAGATGACGCTGCATCACCGTCAGCCGTCCAGAGCCAGGGTTTCGCCGAATCGAAGGACGAATTTTCTTGAGCGTCTGCGGCAGATTCAATCCCGGGCCGTGGCTGTGTTTCGTCTTGATGGCAGTTCCGGGTCGGAGCGAGGGCCGCCATTACGGCAGCACCTTGACCGCGAGACGGGGCGCCTTGTCGGCCACCGCGTGGTGCCGCGTCCAGAGGGGCAACCCCTTCGCTTTGGCCAGGGCGATATAGCCGGCGTCGTAGGCTGATAGGTTAAGAGTTTCGGCGATCAACCATGTGGCGCAGCCGGCCACCGGGTTCACGCTTCCGGTCACAATGTTATAGCTGTCCAGCACACTCAACCACGCTTGAACGTCTTCGTTGGTGGTGCGCCCCTCGCGAATGGCGCGGCGCAATGCCTCCATCACTTCCTGGAAAAAATTCGGCGCCGTGAACGCTTCTTCGCCGTCCGCGAGCCTCTCTTCCATGTCCGCAAAAGGCCTGCGCTCATCGGCAAAGTGCAGCGCCACGGCCGCGCTGGCGTCGAGGGCGAGACTCACTTGCGCCCCTCCTGGATCAGTTGCGGAATCGTGAGTTTCGGCTGGCCCTTGCGGTTCAAACGCACGTTCACCACCCGCTGCCGCCATTGCTCTGTCAGCCGGCGCGAGGCCCGATCCACCGGCACCACCCGCGCCACCGGCTCGCGGTGCCGCGTGATGGTCGTGCTCCGGCCCTGGCTGGCGAGGGACACGATTTGGCAAAACTGTTCTTTGGCTTTGGCAACCGTTTTCGTCATGGCATAATGGTCATCCCCATTGGACATATTTGCAAGACAGAATCCAACCCGCCACCCGGATGACCGCCGTGTCATGCCGGGCCGCCCCGTGGCGGTTCGTGCCGCGCCGCCAGGCGCGCCGGCGCAAATTGACAGTGTGATTTTACGGGTTAGACTTGGCGCGGTTACAATGAAATCTAGCTCGCTGCCCTTGCGCACTGGGCTGCTTCTGCTGGCCGGCGTGTTTTGGCAGGGCGGCATGGTGCTCTCCGCCCTGGCCAATTCTCCCGGCGGCACCAACGGCTCCGCCACCCCCGTCACGTTGGTTGACAACGGCGGCGGCAACGTCACCATGGGCAACGGGATCGTTTCCATCGTCTGCGCCACCTCCCAGGCGCAGATCAACGACATCAATTACACCTACAACAACAGCGGCTCCACCACGACCCAGCAATTGCTCAACGGCGGCACCGACGGCGGCAAGTTGTATTGGGAAAACGGCGGCTTCGGTTCCGGCACTTACACTTATACTCCCGTGGCCACCGGTCCCAATTACGCCGAAATGGACCTGCTCTCCACCTCCTCCACCAGCGGGACGATGGATGTCCATTTCTCCATGCTGCAAGGTTCCCCCGGCTTTTACGTCACCGCGATTTGGAGCCACCGCAGCGTGGATGCCGCCATGTCCATGGGCGAAACGCGCGATAATATCTACTCCGGCGCCATCTTCAACTGGATGTGCGTGGACGCCGCCCGCAACCGTTTGATGGAAGTTACGCCCGGGGAGTCGTCGGTCGCCGTGTTCGGCGCGCCCAAGGAGGTTTCCCTCTGGACCAGCGGCCTCTATCAGGGACTGTACGAGGACAAATACAAATACAGCGCCGACTTTGGCGCGCAACGCGTCTGGGGCTGGGCCAGTGTCGGCAGTGGCGGGAAAAATGTCGGCCTCTGGAATATCCTCGGCAGCGTCGAATACTACAACGGCGGCCCGATGAAGCGGGAACTGATGTCCCACATCGGCACCACCATCCTCAACATGACCCGCGGCGGCCACTACGGCGGTGGCTCCGATGTCAACTGGGCCGCCGGCGAGGTTTGGACCCATTGTTATGGGCCATGGTTTATTTATTGCAACAACGTTACCAACACCCTCGCCAATCCCGCCCAAGCCTCCGCCGCCCTCTACGCCGACGCCCTGGCCCAGGCTGCCGCGGAGCAAACCGCCTGGCCCTACTCCTGGTTCACCAACGCCAATTATGCCCCGGCTTCCAACCGCGGCGCTCTCTCCGGCCAGATCGTCATCAACGACACCTACAATCCCAATGCCTCCGCCGCCGGCCTTTGGGTCGGCGTTGTCCAGCAACCCTCCACCACCGGCGGCGTCTATGACTTCCAGGATTGGTGCAAGCCCTGCCAGTTCTGGGTCCAGAGCGGCACCAACGGCAGCTTTACCATCTCCAACGTCATTGCCGGCGCCAACTACACCCTCTACGCCTTCGGCCCCGGCGCCGCGGGGATGTTCATGTCGCAATCTCAAACCGGCGGCAATCCTCCACTCACCTACAACCTCCCCGCCGCCCCGTTCAGCGTCACGGTTACCGCCGCCGCCACCAACAATCTCGGCGCCGTCACCTGGACGCCGACCCGCGTCGGCCCCACCGTCTTTGAAATCGGGTATCCGAGCCGGACCGCCAGCAAGTTTCGACACGGCGACGATTGGTGGGTGGGCGATATTGGCCCCAACTCAGGCGTCCCCAGCCCCATCTGGAGCAAATTCCTGGAATACCCCTTCGACTTTCCCAATGGCCCCTATTACGTCGTCGGCCAAAGCCGCTGGACCACCGACTGGAACTTCTGCCAGCCCGCGGTCTTCACCGCCTCCGGGGGCAGCCAGACCTCCGCGTCAACCATTGCCTTCAATTTGGCCACCTCGCCCTCCGGCGGCGCCCAAGCCTCGATTTACATGGCAACCGCTTCCGATTTCACCGGGCCGGTTGTCTTCAGCGTGAACGGGAATAATCTGGGCAGCGCCGGCGGCGTGACCTCGACCCCCAATGCGGAAAGCGCCAGCGGTTACAACCCGGCTTACAGCGGTGGCAACCAGGAAAGCGATACCACCGTTCGCGAAGGCATTCACGGATGCTATTCGGACAACCGCGTCACCTTTCCCGCCAGCCTGCTCAAAGCGGGCGCGAACACCCTCACCATTGAGATGAACAACAGCGGCGGCGAAAGCCACATCATGTATGATTACATCCGCCTGGAACTCACCGGTTACGTGCCTCCCGCTCCGGCCAGCGTGGCCGTCTGGCCCGGCAACAACTGCAACCTCCTCAGTTGGCCCGCCGCGCCCGGCGCCACCAGCTACAACATCCTGCGCTCCACCATCTCCGGCAGCGGTTATGCCGTCATTGCCGGCAAAGTCATCGGCCCGGTCTGCGGCAGCGGCACCAACAACGCCACCTATCTCGACACCAACGCCTTCAATGGCACGACCTGCTACTACGTCCTCCAGTCCGTCAACCCGGACGGCGCCAGCGCCAACTCCCCCCAAAGTCCCGGCGCGACGCCTTCGGCCAGCCTGCCCGCTGCCGCCCCGCCCGCGCCCACCGGCTTGGCCGCCACGGTGGGCCACACCAACGTCTCCCTCACTTGGACCGCCTCCTCCGGCGCAAACTACTACAGCGTTTGGCGCTCCACCCTGGTGAACACCGGAGGCGGCGCCTCCAACGCCCTCAGCACCAACATCCTTAACAACGCCAATACAACCACCGCCTACATTGATACCACGCCAACCGACGGCAGCACCTACAGCTACTTCGTCACCGCGGCCAATGCTGCCGGCGTCAGCCCCGGCTCGGTGGCGGCCATCGCCACACCCGTTCCCCCGCCGCCGGCCACCGCTCCGTCCGGCCTCACCCTCGCCACCACCGAAACCACCACCAACCAGCAACCCACCCTCAGTTGGTCGCCGGTGCCCGGAGCTGTCGGCTACGTCATTTATCGTTCCACCAACCCTGCCGGCCCCTTCACCTTTGCAGACGGCTACGTCATGAGCCTGAGCGAAACCCAGTACACCGACGCCATCCCCCTTGGCACGACTTACTATTACGTCGTGGTCGCCATGAACGCCGGGGGTGTCTCCGCCAATTCCGCCATCGTCTCCACCCTTCCGGCCACCGCTCCCGCCAGCCTCATTGCCATCCCGGGCAACGCCCAGGTCGCCCTGGTCTGGCCTGCCGTCCCGGGCGCCACGGGCTACACCATCAAGCGCGGTGCCAGCAGCGGCAACGAAACCACCACCGTCGCCACCGGCGTCGCCGCCAACTACTACGTCAACAGCAATTTGGCCAACGGCACTCGTTACTATTATGTTGTTGCGGCCTCCAACGCCGGCGGCGCCGGCCCCAATTCCCCCGAAACCAACGCCACCCCAACCGCTGTGGTTACCAGCCTGGCCTGGACCGGCGCGCTCAGCACGGCCTGGGACACCACCACCGCCAACTGGATGAATGGCGCCGCCGCCTGCGCTTATGCTGATGGCAGCTATGTCACTTTCCAAGACGCCGTCACGACCCCCGTCGTCGCCATCGCCGGCACGGTTTATCCTGCGGGCGTCACCTTTGCCAACGCCACCGCCAACTACATCCTCAGCGCGGGCGGCGCGGGCATTTCCCTTTTTACCGGCGTCCTTAAAACCAACGCCGCCAACGTGACCTTCACCACCGCCAACAGCTACTCGGGCGGCACGGCGATCAATGGCGGAATGATCACCCTGACCGGCGCCAACGGCACGGCGGCTTTCACCTCCGCCCTGGGTTCAGGCCCCGTCACCATCAACAGCGGCGGCGAACTGCAATTCGCCCCTCCGGGCGGCAGCGCGGGAAAAACTTCCAGCACCTTCACCAACAACTTTGTCCTCAACGGCGGAACCCTTTATGGCAACGACGGCCAGGAACACCTCACCGGCTCCATCACCGTCAACGCTCCCTCCTCGCTCCTGCGGCAATGGGACAACAGCACCGCCGATCAAACCAAGGCCCTCCTGCTCGACGGCCTGCTTTCCGGCTCCGCCGCGCTCAATCTCTCCGGCGCCGGCGGCTACACCAGTCAGGGCGCGAGAATTTGGATTGACAACCCCGGCAACACCTACACCGGAACCATCACCGTCAACGCCAACACCGCCCTCGCCGGATTCGCGCTGGGCGCGGGCGCGAACGACGCCCTGCAATTCGCCACCGTCAATCTCCAGGGCGTCCGCCCCGCCGGCAGCACCGACGCCACCCTCCTTTACGGCGTGGAATTCCTGGCCGGCCAGGACGCCCCGGTCATCGGCGCGCTGCAAGGCAACGGCAACATCGCCCTGGCCGATCTGGGCGGGGCGCCCGTATTATTGACAATCGGCGGCAACAACGCCTCCACCGCCTTCGCCGGCGTCTTGAGCGGCGCGGGCGGCCTGGCCAAGACGGGCAGCGGAACGCTGACGCTTTCCGGGGCAAACACCTACACCGGCGCCACGGCTGTCAGCGCGGGCCAACTGCTGGTCAACGGGTCCCTGGCCGCCGGCAGCGCCGTCACCGTCGCCGCCGGCGGCGTTCTCGGCGGCACGGGAACCGTCAACGGCCCGGTAACAGTCCAGAGCGGCGGAGTCTTCTCCCCCGGCGGCTTTCTTGGCCAAATGAATTTCGGCGGCTCCGTCAGCCTGGCTGCGGGCAGCGCCAGTATCTTTCAAATCAGCCCCTCCCCGCCGGCCAACCATACGGCCATCATCACCGGCCCGTTGTCCTGCGGCGGCGTCCTCATCGTCACCAACATCACCGCCACCGCCCTCGCCGCCAACCAGACCTTTTCGCTCTTCAAGGCCGCAAGCTACAACGGCGCTTTCGCCGCAGTCATCCTGCCTTCACTGCCCTTCGGTCTCGGTTGGAACACCAATCAACTCAACACTGCCGGCGCCATCTCCGTCGTCATCACCAACCGCCCCGTGATCGCGCCGCCCGCCATCTCCGCCGCCGGTTTTGTTCTCTCCGGCACCGGCGGCGTGGCTAATGCCAGTTATTATCTCCTCTCCTCCGCCAACCTCGCCGCCCCCTTAAGCAACTGGACCCCCCTCGCGACCAACTACTTCGACCCCGGCGGCAATTTCATCTTGACAAACCCGCCCAACCCCTTCCAGCCCCTGCAATTTTACCAAATCGAACTCCCCTGAGCTTCCCGCCATCAAGAAAGCCGCAGCCGCGCCAGAGTCGGCATCCTGGCAGATTGTAGCGGCGGTCTATTGTGCCAAAGGCCAAAGGGCCAAAGGGCCAAAGGGCCAAAGGGGTCAAACCATAGCTTTGTCCATTTGTCTTCGTTCATTTGATTTTCGCCAGGCGTGAAGCTTGGGGCCAACACTCTTGCGGCTGCCCATGTGCAGCCGGTCGGCAATCTGTTGAATCGTCAGCGCGGTTTCCCTTCGCAGCCGCGCCGCCAGCGCCATTTTGCCCGGTGCGACCTTGGCTTCCCGGCTCAAGTCGGTCTCCTTCCAGCCCAAGTTCCGCAATTCCTCAGCGATGATCGCTTCCGCGCGCGCTTTGTTTGCCTGCCGCCGCATCTCCCCGGCATGGTCGGGCCCCAGATTCCCGTGCAACCGTTCCAGCAATGCCTGCTTGAACTGCGGGCTTCCAACACACCACCCACGCCGCATCCCCTTCCATTGATCAGGATCGCCTTCTTCCGCCCGCCGCGTCTCCATCCGCCGCTCAAATTGCCGGCGGCCCTCCGCCGTGTCGTTGACAATGCCATGTTCGCCCAGCAGCCGATCTACCCGCAGCCACTTTGGACGATGCTGGGGCTCCGTCAGATACCATCCAAAACTGCTCCAAGGATATTCCGACAGCCGGCTCTGCGCCGACAGCGCCTTGGCCCGGACGGGATTCAGGTGCGTGTAATCGCAGACCGTGCGCAGATACCCGCTGGCATTCCCCTCCACCACAAGCGCCTTGTAACGTCCGCTGAAGACATGCCCGCACAGTTCGTGCCGATGGTTGAAACGGTTGGCATAGGTGCTCAAGAGCCAGCGCATTCCAGCCACCAGATTGCCATCGGGCGTTTCAACCACCAGGTGGAAATGATTCCTCATCAGACAATAGCTGTGAATCTGGAACCCGGTCTTCTGGCAAGCCTCGGCCAAGGTCTTGAGAAATTCATGGCCATCCCCGTCATCCAGGAAGATCGGATCTTTGCGGTCCCCTCGGCTCAGGACGTGATAGATCGCTCCGGGATATTCAACTCGCAATGGACGCGGCATGATCAGAATCCTGCTCTGGCTCGATTGGATCCGCAAGCCCAAAAATGGACAAAGCTACGGTTTGACCCCTTTACAAAGCTACGGTTTGACCCCTTTACCTTTACCCTTAAAGACGAAGTGAACCACGGATTTCACGGATTTCACGGATAAAAACTCATCATTCATCATTCATCATTCATCATTTTTCTTTGATCGGGCCTTGACAAAAATTAGAACCTATGGTTGAATTATTAGCGTGAGACAAAGAGGCACAGTCCTGCGCCGCCTCCGGGACGAGGCGACCGGCGCCGGCGCGGCGGGCGGAGAGAAATCCCCGGCCCACCGGAATTTTGGGGCGTTTCCCGGTTCAAGATCACTCCTTCGGCGCACAGCGCCGACTCTACATCGCCCCCGCCACCATCCATCCCAATCAAGCTGAATCAAGGCAAATCAAACTAAATTAAGGTGGATTAAGGTAAAAAAATAAACTTTTTATCGTGGCCTGGCAAAAAATGGTCAGTTCAGATGGCAACAAACCTCAGCCGCCAAAAAGCGCAAAAGACGCAAAACCGGAATGCTTTTTATGCCGGCCCCGGCGCCGGTTTGACATTTGGATTCTGAATCTCATTATGGGGGCGGTTCACTTGATGTTCCCGGTGGAATGACTGATCCCGAAAAATTGTTGTGTGAGTTGATCGCGCTGCCCAGCGTGAACCCGGCGTTTTTGCCCGACGGCGATCTGCGCGCCGGCGAGGGCCGGGTGGCGGATTTTCTCGCCGCCACCGCCGCCCAAGCCGGTTTGGATGTGGACTTTCAGAGCGTCCAACCCGGCCGCGCCAATTTAATCGCCACTCTTCGCCCCTCGATCCAGGCCCGTCTTCGCGTCCTCCTCGCGCCGCACCTGGACACCGTGCCGGCCGCCGACGATGAACAGTATGCGCCGCGATTGGAAGGCGCGTGGATTCACGGCCGGGGCGCGTGCGACACCAAAGGCTCGGTCGCCGCCATGCTCGCCGCCTTGTGCCAACTGGCCAAACAAGGGCCGCGCCCGGCGGAAACGGAAATAGTTTTCGCCGGCTTGGTGGACGAGGAACACGCCCAAGCTGGCTCGCGCGCCCTGGCCGCCAGCGGGTGCGAGGCGGATTTGGCCATCGTGGGCGAGCCGACCGGCCTGCGCATCGTCACCGCCCACAAAGGGAGTCTCTGGCTGGGCCTGGCCACCCAGGGCAAGTCGGCCCACGGCGCCCGGCCCGAGCTGGGCCGCAACGCCATCCATGAAATGGCGCAGGTGGTTTGCCTGCTGGAAACCGATTACGCGCGCCGCCTGCGCCGCCGGCGGCATCCGTTGCTCGGCCATGCCACCGTCAGCGTGGGCGTCATCGCCGGCGGGACGCAGCCCAACATCGTGCCCGCGGCGTGCCGGATCACCGTGGACCGCCGCACCCTGCCGGGGGAAACGGAAGAATCCGTGCGGGCGGAATTGATGGGATTGTTTCACCGCCGGAAACTGCGCGTCAGAATCGAGGAGCAGAAGCCGGCACCCTGTCTGCCCCTGGAAACGGACCCCCGCCTGCCGCTGGTGCGGCAGTTCTTTCGCGTGGCGGGCCAGAAAAAAGCGGCGGGCGCAGACTATTTCTGCGATGCTGCGGTGCTGGCCCAGGCGGGCATTGCCAGCGTCGTCTTCGGGCCTGGGGACATCGCGCAAGCCCACACGGCGAATGAGTGGATTGCGCGAAAATCATTGGCGGCGGCGACGGCGCTGCTGTTAAAGTTCTTGCGGTCGCTGCCATAAAACTGATGAGTGCCACCAGCAAATCTTCGTTCTTCCGCCAAAGCGGCTGGATGGTCATCGCCACCTTTCTCGGCAGCATTTTCTTCGCCGGCGTTCAATTCGTGGCTCTGCACGGCCAAGTCATGGAAAAATCCGCATACAATGACTTTATCGTGCTGCTGGGATTGCTCATGCTTTTTGGCACCGTGCCATCGGCCGCCTTGCAAACTATTTATGCCCAGCAATCTGCTGCTGCCTTGACCGATGAAACCCGGGGAGAATTGACCGCGTCCGTCCGCGCCCTGCTCCGGGCCTCCTTTATTTTTTGGCTTGTCCTCGCCGGCCTGGGTTTGATTTTTGCCGGCCCGGTTTCCGCGGCCTTCACTGTCAAGAATCCGGGGGCGTTGCGCGTCGCCATGCTGGTGGTCCTGGCGGTCGTCTGGGGGCCGACTTTCAAGGGCTTGCTCCAGGGGTTGCACCGCTTCGCTTCCTTGGGCTGGCTGGTCATATTGGAAGGCGTTGTCCGGCTCGCCGCATTTGTGTTGCTCGTCCAGTGGTTGAAGGGCGGAGAGGCGGGAGGGGTGTGGGCGGTATTTATTGGCCAGTACCTTGTTCTCGTCCTGGCTGTTTGGCTGACCCGGGATGTCTGGAGCGCAAAAACCACCGCCGTCTTTTCGTGGAAACACTGGCTCATCCGCGGCCTGCCGCTGACCTTGGGAATGGGCGCCTATGCCTTCATGTCCATCCGGGTGGATTCGTTGTTTGCCAAAAGCCTCTTTTTTAATGACACCACCATGCAGTTGTACAATGGCGCGGCCCTCATCGGATTCGCCATGATCCAATTCATCGCCCCCGTGGCCTCGGTCATGTTCCCTACGATCGTCCGAAATCTGGCCCTCGCCAAAAAAAGCAACGCTTTGGTCCTGACCCTGGCAGCGACGGGCGCTTTTGCCTGTCTGGCTGCGGTGGCCTGCACGCTGTTTCCGAAGCTGCCGCTGGCCATTCTGTTTCCAGACAAAATCGGGGCTGCTCCTTTGGTTCCCTGGTTCATCTGGGCGCAGGTCCCGCTTCCCCTGGCCAATGTGCTCATCCAGAACTTGCTGGCCCGCGGGCGATTCGCCGCCACGCCGTGGCTCATTTTGGTCCCGGTCCTCTATGTCCTGACCCTGATGGCGCTGGCGCCGGGGCTGGTGGCCATGCCGGACGACTTCAGCGCCTTCAAGGCCATCATCAAGATCATGGGCTTTTTCTGCCTGTTGCTCTTTTGCGTGGCGGCGTGGTTCACCTGGCGCCGGCCGGCTAACGCCGTTTCGGATCCGGGTTCGGCGGCGGCGCGTTGAGTCTGCGATACAGCCAGTTTTCCACCGGCGCGAAAAATTTCCGCAGCGGGTTGAACGGCGAATAAATCCAGCGCAGGCGCAAGACCGAAAGCAGCATCGTCAGCGAAGTCCGGCCCAGCGCCACTTTCGACCCCACCTTGTCCGTCCATTCCGTCGGCACTTCCAAGACGCGGCAACCCTCCCGCTTGAGCAAGTAAAGAAGATTAATGTCGAAGGCCATGTCGGCAATGCAGAGGGAGGGATGGATCTTTTCCACGGCGGCGCGCCGCATCACTTTGGCCCCGCATTGCGTGTCCCGGATATTCATGCCGAAAAGCAACTGCACGATGCCGTGGAAAACGCGGCTGGCAAATTGCCGCCGCCCCGTCTGCATCTGGTGCAGCACCGCCCCCGGCAGCCAGCGCGAGCCGATCACGCAGTCCGCCTCCCCGGCGTGCCGGATCAGGTCCAGAAACGCGGGCGGGGCCGTGGCGCCGTCGGCATCCACGTAGCCGATCAAATCGGCGCGCGGCGCCAGGCGCAAACCCTCGATCAGCGCTCCTCCCTTGCCAATGGGGGCGGGAAATTCCAGCGCGCTGACTTCGGGAAATTCCGCGCCCACCCGCTGCGCCACGCCGAGGGTGCCGTCCCGGCAGCCGTTGAGCACCACCACCAGTTGGAATTTGCCCTGATAATTCCGCCGGAAGTATTCGGCGTAACCGCGCAAAACCGGTTCGATCCGATCCTCCTCATTGAAAGCGGGGATCAACAACAATACACTGGGATGAGCCTCGGCCACAAGCAGAGTATCTACCCAAACAGCCGCGTCCTGTCGAGAGGAGAGTTTGCAGGGCATCGTCCCACTCTTGCTCCTAATCTTAATCCTAATCTTAATCCTCCTCCGCCTTTGGCCGGGAACATTAAGCCTTCTTCTCCGCCATCTTCTTTTCCAACTCGTGGACGCGGCGGATCAGGCCGGGAAGTTGCTGCAGGGCGATGATTTGGCGCTTGGCCTGACGGTCGGGTTGCGCCGGGGCGCCCAGCCATTTGCCGCCATTAGGAATGTCGTGCATGACCCCGGATTGCGCGGCCACGATCACTTGGTCGCCGATTTTCAGGTGACCGGCGATGCCCACCTGCCCGGCCAGCGTCGTATGGTGGCCGATATTGGTGCTGCCGGCCACGCCCACTTGGGCCACCACCAGGCAATGCTCCCCGATGATCACGTTGTGGGCGATCTGCGCCAAATTGTCTATCTTGGTTCCGCGTCCAATGATGGTCGGGCCGAGCGCGCCCCGGTCAATCGTCGCATTGGCCCCGATTTCCACGTCGTCCTGGATGATGACCAGGCCGACTTGCGGAATCTTGCGATAAATCCCCGCGTCCAACACGTAGCCGAATCCATCCGAGCCGATCACGGCCCCGGCGTGAATCCGCACCCGCTGGCCGACCTGGGTCAGAGGATAAAGAATGACCCCGGGAAACAGGTTCGTGTCCGCGCCCACCACGCAATTCTCGCCGAGGTGGTTGCCGCCCTGCAAAACCGCGCGCGCCCCGATTTGAACCTTCTCGCCCAGGTGACAAAACGCTCCAACATGCGCCGTCGGGTCAATTTGCGCGGAAGGCGCGATGATCGCGGTCGAGTGGACGCCCGCCGGAAAGACCTTTTCCGGGAAGAACAATGGCACCACGCGGGCAAAGGCAATCCGGGCATTGGGCACGCGAATCAGCACCTTGCGGGCCGAGGTGAAGGGGCCATCCACCAGAATGGCGGCGGCGGCGCTTTCTTCGGCCTTGGCGAAAAAAATCTCGTTTTCGGCGAAGGTCAGATCGCCGGCCTTGGCGGTGTCGGCGGGGGCGAAACCGGTCAGGAGGACGGAGCCATCGCCCACGACTTCTGCCTGGAGTTCCCGGGCAAGTTGGGCGGCGGTGAACATTAGGATGGAAGCGGCAAGAAAGTTTTCTGTCTCATTTTCACAATCCGCGTTCGCTGATGATTTCGTTCTTCTCGCCCAGCACGAGGACGCGGGGATGCCATCGTTTGGCCTCCTCCTCGTCCAGCCAGGTAAAGCTCATGATGGTGAGGCGGTCGCCCGGCTTGCCCAAATGGACCGTCGCGCCATTGAGGATGATCGCTCCCGAACCCGCCTCGCCGGCAATCGCGTAGGTCTCAAACCGGTGCCCATTGGCCAGGTTGCTGGCCAGGATCTTCTCGTAGGGCTGCATCCCGGCTTTCTCCATCAACGTCCGGTCAATCGTCAGGCTGCCCTCATAATCCAGGTCGCCTCCGGTGATTTTCGCCCGGTGAATTTTCGATTTTAACAGTTGCACCTGCATATTTGACCCCAGTATAAAGGGGCCGTCAGCCGGAATTCAACCCTTAGTTTTGGCTGGCTTCAGACGAGATGCAGGACAAAAATCTCCACGTCGCCGGTAGGGCGGCGCTGCTGCGCCGCCCAAAAGTTCAGGGCAGAGCGGCAGCTCTGCCCTACCAGGAAGGTGAAGGTTCTTGTCGTGCGCCTATTACAGACGCCAGTATCATTTTAATCAAACAACGTCAGACAAAAATTATGCCAAACAAACCTCTTAACGTCGGATTGGTGGGCGGCGGACGCGGCGCGTTCATCGTCCATCCGCATCAAAGAGCCATTCACTTTGACGGCACCCGCCGCGTGGTGGCGGGCGCGCTCTTTCCCGATCCAAAGATCGCCCTGGAAGAAGCGGCCAACTGGCCCTACCCCATCAAGGGTTACGGCTCTTACGATGAGATGATCGCGGCCAACCGCACCCTGCCGGAAGATCAGCGGCTGGATTACATCCTCATCGTCACCCCTAACTTTGTCCACTACGACCCCGCCATGAAGGCGATGAAGGCCGGCATCGCTGTCTTCTGCGAAAAACCCCTCTGCCTGAACCTTAAGGAAGCCAACGACCTGGTCAAGACCGCCCGGAAACTGGGCGTGCCCTTCGGCGTGGCCCACACCTACCTGGGCCATTGGACCAGCCGGTTGAGCCGTTACATCGTTCAGAGCGGCCTCCTCGGCGAGGTCCGCTGGGTGGACAGCTACTACATCCAGGGCTGGCTGGCCACCAAGCTCGAAGCCAGCGGCCAGCAACAGGCCGCCTGGCGCGTGGACCCCAAACGCGCCGGCGGCTCCGGCTGCGGCGGCGACATCGGCACCCACGCGCTCATGCAATTGCGCTACGTCACCGGTCTGGACGTCACCGCCGTCTCCGCCCAACTGGAGACCTTCGTCGAAGGCCGCCAATTGGACGACCATTTCACCATCTATTGCAAACTGAGCAACGGCGGCAGAGCCTTGGTGCGCGCCTCCCAAGTTTGCATCGGACACAAGAACGACCTCGGCATCGTCATCGCCGGGACCAAAGGCACCCTCCGCTGGCGCCAGGAAGACCCGGAATGCCTCACCATCTGTCTGGCCGGCCAGCCCGACCGCACTTATTGGCGCGGCGCCGTCACCCCGGGCGACGGCTTCCTGCCCAAAGACATGCCCGCCGACCTCATGGCCGAGCCAACCATTCCGAGCGGGCACCCGGAAGCCTTCCACGACGCCTTCGCGCGGCTGCACCGGTGTTTCGAAGCCGACGTGCGCAAGTGGAAGGCCGGCGGCAGATTTGTCGGCGACGGCAGCAAATACGCCAACATTGAAGACGGCTGGACGGGCATTGCCTTCATCGAAACCTGCGTCAAGAGCAGCGCCAAGAAAGGCGCCTGGACCGCCATGCCAAAGAAGATTTGACCCTCAGAATTTCCGTGCTGCCGGCGGGGAAAGGCAGAATGCGGAATGCTAAATGCTAAATGCTAAATTGGAACTTCTCTGGAGCCAACCCCTCGACAGTCGCCGGTGTAGCGGCGGCCTAGGACCGTCGCAAACCTATGCTTAAGCCTTGGCTGGCAGGCCCGGGGGTGCGGAATCGCCGCGAAAAGGCGGAAAAGACCACAAGAATCCCGCCCAGATTTGACAACGGGCGGCCAGCATTCGCCATTGCGCATTTTCACCACGTAAAACGCGGCAAGCAATCCGCCATTCCCCATTCTCAGCCACCTCTTCCCCCTTTCACCTTTCTAAGATCACTATTGACAATTCCCCTGGTGGGGCCGGTTTAACGTTTAACCTCAATGAAATGTGTGATTATGCGGAACGGACCCCTGCTCCTCACAAAGGTCTGCTCCTTCTGCTCCAATTCCGTTCGGACCACTTTCCAACTCTGGCCCAAACCTAACAATTGATGAAACGTTTCTTCTGGTGTCATGCCCCAAGGCTGCCCAATTCCAGCCTATCCATCCACCGAAAACGTCGAGGAACCAATTCTGGTTCTCGACGTTTTCAGTGGATTGCGCCGTCTTCGCTCGCTCGGGGACATCTGCCCTGATTACACAAAAGGAACGGCGCGGAGGAACCGAATATCCGTGAAATCCGCGAAATCCGCGGTTAAATTCCTTTGGTTGCGTCTAAAGTCAGGGGAATCATTGTCAAGGGAATGGGGAAAGCGTTTTCAGGTTTATTCCCCTGACAACCATTCCCCTGACTGCTCTCCGGCCTTTTCCATCCGGCATCCTCCAGCCTTGATTGGGTTGCGGCTGGCCGCGCTGCGCCATCCCTGTCCACCGCAGCCTCCTGTCCGCCGTCTCGTCCGCCATCCTGTCCGCCGTAGGCCCGGCAAAGGCGGAAGGCCTTGCGAAGGCGGAAGTTTCAATGAAGGCGGAAGCTTCAGCGAAGGAGGCTGGCGGAGGCGGACGCGGTTCAATTCTTGGCCTGCGGCTCCACCGTGTCGCGCTCTCTTGCTCCTTTTCGCGGCACTCCCGCCCTCCCGGTTCTTGCGGAATTCACCATTCAAAATTCACTATTCCTAAGTGTCTAACAATCAGGGCATTGCAAGAAACCGCAAAAATCCCCGTTTTCCCGTTGACCTCTCACGCATAAAAGCTTACTATTGGATAGTGAAAATGGGAAAAGCAAGTGCGGCATCGGACAGTGACGGGACGAAGGAGGCCAAAGCTGAAAGCTGAAATGCTGAATTCTGAAATGCTTTGCCTCTTGGCGTCTTGGCGTGAGAAGTTCATGGGCCCATTGCCGGTTGCGGATGTGTCACGCAAAGCCGCAAAGGCTTGGCGCGGCTGACGCCGCAACCAAAGCGCTGAATCTGAATTGAAAATTTGTCATTGAGAATTTCTCATTTGTCATTCGGAAAAACGGTTTGGAAAATTTTGCCAAAAATGCGCAACTTTTCGATATAGCACTGCGAAGGTGTTTTCCTGGCTTGGCGGCTGCGCCTTGGATTCTTCATGCGGATTGCTCAGACGGCAGCGGGACGCAGATGGGTTTCCCCATGTTCCGCTTTCCCAATTTCTGCTTTCTGCTTTCCCAATTTCCGCTTTTCCTCCGGATGGCGGCGGGGATCGCCTGGATGGTCCAGCACCTTCCCTCTCCAGGGTGGCCCGGCCGCATTATTGCCCCATCTTTCTGCCTTCCTCAGAAACCCAATCCGGTCCGCTTGCGCTTAATTCCACTTGTTTCCACTTGCCGGACCGGGCGGGGGGGCGCGGTGCCCGGAGCCAAATCCACCCCATCCCAATCAAGGTCAATGAAGGTTCCAATGAAGGCTAATGAAGGCTAATGAAGGTGAATGAAGCCAAAAAATGGGGGGGGCCGACATGGCAAAAAATGGCTGGTCCGCGCGGATTCCATCGCCGCTTTTAGATTCAACCCAGGTTGCGAGCCAAGAAAACAGGCAATTCACTATTCACTGTCCTCAATTCACCATTCTGTGCGCCTTTTCGCGGCAAATCAATTTAAATGCTTCTCCATGAACCATTTACACGCCAAACTAAGTTTTTCCGGGTCAACCCCAATCAAGCCTAATCAAGTCTAATCAAGTTATTTTTTTGCCCCTGCCATCCATGAACCGCCATCCACATCCAGGCTTCTGGGTTCTTTCCGGCCAAATGCTCGGCTGCGCGGCAGCGCAGCCCTGCCACGCTCTTCCGGCCGATGGTTCTCCAAGCGAAGGCGGATGGAAAGTTGTTCGCGGCAGCGGCTTCATCCATTGGCCCTGTGTCGCGGCGAGGTTTCTGAAAAAAGAATGGCGCGCGCCGCGCCGGTTGCGCATACTGCGCCGAATGAAATCCATGACCGGCTATGGGCGGGGCGAAAGCGCCCGGCACGGCCTCAAAATCACCGTTGAAGTCAGCTCGGTCAACCGCAAGCAAACCGAAGCCGCCGTCAACTTGCCCCGCGACCTGGAAGTCTTGGAAGCCCAAATCCGCGATGCCATCAACCGCCGCGTTTCCCGCGGCCGCGTCACCGTGCGCGTCACCGTCCAGAGCACTCCCGGCGTCAGCGCCAAGACCCGGGTGGATCCGGCCCTGGCCAGGTCTTATGCCCGCGACCTCCGCCGCCTCGCCAGGGACCTCGGTTTGCGCGAGGGCGTCACCCTGGATTTGCTCGCCCGCCTGCCCGGCGTCGTTCAACCGGCCCAGGATATGGCCGGGGCCGAGCAACTTTGGCCCGCCACCGCCGCCGCCCTCAACGCCGCCCTGGACATGATGCTGCAAATGCGCGCGCGCGAAGGCGCCTTCCTGGCCAGGGATTTGAAAAGGCGCATGACCCAAATGCGCCGGGGCGTGGCCCGCGTCCAGCGCCTCGTGCCGCGCGCCGTCCAGCATTATCGCGCCCAGTTGCTGCAACGCATCCACCACGCCGGCCTCCCCGCCCCCGGCCTGGATGAGGAGCGCCTGATCAAGGAAGTCTTCTATTTCGCCGACCGCTCCGACGTGACCGAAGAATTGACCCGCCTGCAAAGCCATTTCCAACAGTTCGACGACTGCCTCAAATCCGCCGAGCCGGTCGGGCGCACCCTTGATTTTCTCTCCCAGGAAATGAACCGCGAAATCAACACCCTCGGCGCCAAGGCCAACAACAGCCTCATCTCCCGCGAAGTCGTCCTGCTCAAGGCCGAACTGGAAAGATTCCGCGAGCAAGTTCAAAACGTCGAATGACCCAGCCCCCGCCAGAATCCGTCCCCCGCAATCCGGCGGCGCCCCTCTTGATCGTGCTCTCCGCGCCCTCCGGCGGCGGCAAAACCACCTTGTGCCAGCACCTCCTGGCCGGACATCCCGAAATGACCCGCGCCGTCACCTGCACCACCCGCGCCCCCCGCCCGGGCGAGCGCGACGGCGTGGACTACTATTTTCTTGACTCCGCCGCCTTTGCCCAACGCATGGCGGAAGGCGGCCTTTTGGAACACGCCAGCGTCTATGGCCATTGCTACGGCACCCCAAAATCCGAGGTCCTCGAACGCCTTCGCCGGGGCCGCGATGTCCTGCTCAACATTGACGTGCAGGGCGCGGCGGCCATTTGCGCCGCCTCGGCTGAGGACCTCAATTTGCTGCGCGCCCTGGTCACGGTCTTTCTCACCCCCGCCTCGCTGGCCGAACTGGAAGCGCGCCTGCGCAAAAGAGCCACCGACACGGAGGCCGAGTTGCAGAAGCGCCTCGGCGTGGCGCGCGCGGAGATTGCGCAGTGGCGCAACTTCCAATACCTCATCCTCAGCACCACCATCGCCGAGGACCTGCGCCGCATGGAATGCATCATCGAAGCCGAGCGCATGCGCCACTCCCGCGCCCTCCCGCCCGGCTGACAGCCCGGACGCCGATGGGGGCGAGACTCGAGCCGTGAACGTCGCGGCTTTCGGAAGAAAGCCGCCCATAAAGGCGCGCCCGGCAGGGCGGGACCCGGTCGGGCGGCGCCCCTCCCAAACCCGGCTGTCTGATTGACAGCCGACTTGTCAATCACAATTCCACAACTGAAAATGCCGCGTCCTTGCCCGGCGCCGGGCTTGCGTGGCAGGGCGCGCGCTCCGTGCCCGCCGCGGCGGGCAGGGGACTGCCCGTCCTACTGGACCGGCAGGGTGATGCTAAAGACCGTCCCGCTGCCGGGAAGGGAGCGGATTCTGACCTTGCCGCGATGGGTCTCGATGACGCGGCCCACGATGGCCAGGCCCAGCCCGGTGCCGCGCAGTTTGGTGGTGCCGAGGAAGGAGGTGAAGGCGCGGCGGCGCTGTTCTTCCGGCATGCCCTGGCCGGTGTCCTTGAACTCGATGAGGATGTGCGTCGGCTTGGAACTGGTGCGCGGCAGGCGGAAGGCGCGCGTGGAAATGGTCAGCGTGCCCCCGGCGGGCATGGCCTCCACCGCGTTGAGCGTGAGGTTGAGAAAGGCCTGGGCCAGTTGGGTGGCGTCGGCCATGACCAGCGGCAGGTCGGGGGCCAGACAGCGCACCAGTTGAATGCCCTGGTTGCGCATTTTGTGCCGCGTCAGCAGCCCCAGATCGTCCAGCAACTGATTGAGGTTGACCGCGCTCAAGTTCGGCTCGGCGCTGCGCGCAAAATCCAGAATCTGCTCCACGATCTTGTTGAGGTGCTCCATTTTCTCGCGCAGGATGGCGTCATCCTTCACCCGCGGATCGCCCGGCGCAAAATCCAGGCGCAGCGAATGGTAGAGCATCTTCATCACGGTGAGGGGATTGCGGATTTCGTGGGCGACTTCCGCGGCGAGCAGGCCGAGGGCCGAGAATTTTTCGTTTTGACGCAACTGCTCCTCGACATCCACGATGCGCTCGTAGAGCCGGGCCTTTTCCATGGCAATGGCGGACAATTCCGCCAGGGCGCGCAAAATGTAGATCTCCTCGTTGGAAAAGCTGCGCGGGGCGGCGGTGTAAATGTTGAGCGTGCCGATGGCCTGCCCGCCAAAAACCAGCGGCGCGCACAAAAGCGAAACCAGCCCTTCGCGGCGCGCCATGTCCACATTTTGATAGAGGGCCGAACGCTGCACGTTTTCCAGTTGCATGGGCTTTTTGCGCCGGAAAACGATCCCCATGAAACTGTCGTCCAGGCTCAACTTGGGCTTGTTCAGGTAAGCCTCGCCCGCCCCGTAGCTGGCCCGCAACTCGAGGCATTCCCCGCTTTCATCCAGCATGAGGATCGAAGCCATCTTGGCTTCCATCAGGGTGCAGGCTTCGCGGGTGATGATGGGGAGGGCTTCGTTCAGGTTGAGGGTGGAATTGATGGTCTGGCTGACGCTGACCAGCGTTTCCAGGAGGCGCGCCTTGAGGCGGGATTGCTCGAAGAGCCAGGTGTTGTGGATGACCTTGGCCGCCTGCACCGCCAGCGCCTCGAGTAATTCCTGGTCGGCCTGGCTGAAGGCGTCCGCGCGGTCGGAATCCACATTGAGGACGCCGCGCACTTCGCCCATGACCTCCAGGGGCACGGCCAGTTCCGAGCGCACTTCGCGCCGCAACTGGATGTAGCGCGGGTCGCGGCGGACATCGGCGAGGCGGACGGGCTTGGCGTGCTGGGCGACCCAGCCGGTGATGCCCTGGCCGACGCGCAACTTGACCTCCGCCGCGTCGGAGGGCAAGCCGGTGGAAGCCTCAATTTCGAGGAGGTTGTTGTTCGGATTGATCAGCACGACCGAACCGCTGGAGGCGCGCATCAGCCGCACCACCTCCTGCAAAATCAGCCGCAAGGCCTGCGGCGGGTCCAGCGTGGAATGGATGACGTTGCTGACCTGGTAAAGCAACTGCAGCCGTTCGTGGGCCGCCTTTAATTTCTCCAGCTCGTCCGTCATGGCGGTAAGTCTAAGTTACGTGTTATTCTTTCCATTTTCAGCCGGCACACTGAACACTTAAAACGGAACCGTGGCAAACTTTGTGATGCGTGATTCCGGGGTGGGCACGCAAGGCAGGGCGGGCAGTCCCCTGCCCGCCGCGGCGCGCACGGAGTGCGCGCCCTACCACCCGAGACTGACGCATGACCGAACTTTCGGCATCACCGCGCCCGCCAAAGCAACACTAGCCCGGTCAGGCCCAGCAGCAGGTTGGGCAGCCAGGCCGCCAGATACGGGGACAAGGTCCCGGCCACCCCCAGGCCCATGGCGATGCGCTGCAAGATAAAATAGCCGAAACAAATAAACAGGCTGCTCGCCACGCCGGCGAAGACATTATGCCGCCCGGCGCGCGCCCCAAAGGGCAGGGCGATCAACACGACCGCCAGACAGGTGAACGGCTCGGCCAGCCGGCATTGGAATTGGGTCATCAGCTTGGCCCGCTGCGCCTTGCTCAGGCGCGGATGCAGGCGGAGATAGTCCAGGATTTCCCGGATGGAAAGCTGGGGCTTCCTGGCGGCGTCTTCCGGTCGCAATGCTCTCACCTTGAGTTCGCTTCTGATCCAGGCCGGCGTTTCCGACAGGCTGAGCGCCAAAACCGCCAGGGACTTCTGGCCGGCCGGCCGGTTGGTCTTCGTCGGCGAGGCCGTATGCGCCAGCCAGTCCTCCACATCGGAAAGCTCCCACTGCCCGTTGGTCTGAATCCAGCCCTCCACGTTGGAAAGAACCCACTGCCGGTTGGTATAAATCCCCCGCTCCGCTTTAATGCAGCGAAACGAACCGTCTGGCTGGTCGAAGGAGATGACCGCGAAAATCATCTCCGAGGTGGCGCGGTTGTACTTGTCAATGGACCAGGCGCGGCCCTCCGCCTCGTTGTGAAAATTCAGTTTCGAGATCCAAACGCGGGAGGCTGGATTGGGATCGTGGCGTTGCTTGATTTCCTCGGCCCGGTCGGCCGACGGCGGGACGAGCAGCTCGTTCATGGCCAGCACCGCCAGGCCCAGGAAAAGCGCCACCCCAAAATACGGCAGGGACAACCGCCACAAGCCCACGCCCGCCGTGCGCATGGCCGTCAATTCATGGTAGCGGCTGTGATTGGTCAAGGCGTAAAGCAGCGCGAGCAAGAACGAGACAGGAATGACCACCGTCACCAAAATCTCCGGCAGCGTCACCGCATAATACTCGGCCATGTCGCCAAAGGTCAGGTGTTTTTCCTGAAAACCTTTGATGCCAAAAATCAGATCGAACGCGACATAAAAAATCAGGAAGCCAGCCAAACAATAAGCCAGCGGCACGAGCAATCCCCGCAACAAATAGCGGTCCAACAAACGCATCGCCGGGATATTCGGCTGGCTCGGCCTGATTGACGAGGTTAAAACGATTTTCGAGCCGCGCGGTTGAACGCCACCGCGTCTTCATACCGCACCCCGCTCCCGCCGAAAATATCCAGCGCCGAGCCGATGGTCAGGTCAACCCGGCCCGCGCCCGCCCGCGCCACGTCCTCCAGGTCCCGCAACGATTTCGCCCCGCCCGCGTAAGTCACCGGAATCGGCGATCCCCGGCCCAGCCGCTCCACCAGCTCCAGGTCCACCCCGCGGCAAAGGCCTTCCACATCCACCGCATGGACCAGGAACTCATCGCACCACCGCGCCAGCTCCCGCAAAGTCCGCTCCTCCACCTTCAACGCGGTGAATTTTTGCCAGCGGTCTGTCACCACAAAATAATCCGCCTCCTTGCGGCGGCAGCTCAAATCCAGCGCCAGCCTCTTTTTTCCCACGGTGTCGGCCAATAGCCGCAAGCGCTCCTCATCCAGTTGCCCTTCGCGAAAAATCCAGGAGGTGACAATGACATGGGAAGCGCCCGCCTCCAGAAAAGCCCGGGCGTTGTCAGGATTTATGCCGCCGCCGATCTGCAATCCGCCGGGAAAGGCCGACAGCGCCTCGCGCGCCGCCGTTTCATTGCCCGGTCCGAGCATGATAACGTGCCCGCCGCGCAGATCATCGCGCCGGTAAAGTTCGGCGAACCAGCGGGCAGGCCGTTCCGAGACAAAATTCGTGCGCAACGCCGCCGGGTCATCGCCCAGCGAGCCGCCGACGATTTGTTTGACCTTCCCCTCATGCAGATCAATGCAGGGCCTGAACATGGCAACTCACTTTGTTGATTTTCAAACCGGCCTGGCCAGCCTGGCCAGCAAGAGGCGCGGCGTGAGGATGTGGATTCCAAAAGGTTTTTCCAGGGCCAGCAGATCCTCATCGCGCGACACAATGATTTTCGCCCCTGCCGCCAAAGCGCACGCCAAGTAGGGGTCATCTTTCGCATCCCGGCTGCGTTGCTTGCCGAGCGGGGACGGTTCAACCAACTCCACCCGGTCGTAATACCAGTTCAAGATAGTAGTCGGCGGGTATTTGACCTCCTGACCGCGATCCTCAAGCAGGGTTCGCAGTTCTTTCAAAGTCTCCCCTGTGGCGTAAGGAATGACTTGCCGATGAGCCATGGCCACCAGACAACGATGCGCTTCCCCACGCCAGCCGGCAGCGGAGAAAACCACCCCCGCATCAAAGACGGCTTTCATTCTTTTTCTTTCGCCGTGCTTTGACGCTGGCGTAAAGCTCGGCCATTTCCGCATCCGACGGATCGCCCAGGGGCGCGCCCTCGATGGCCTTTTCCAGGAACGCCACGTCTTTCTTGATTTGTTCCTGCCGCCGGCGGCGGATCAAGTGGCGCATATATTCGCTCATGGAATCAAAGGCGTGCGCTTTCGAGTCTTCCCGGGCGAAATCCGCCAGCTCCGGGTTCAATGAAATGTTGATGGTAACGGCTTTCATGGCCCCAAAATAATGCGCTGGCAAGGTATGTCAAGGTTTGGCAGTGTCCTTCTTAGGGCGATTAGGATTAAGATAAAGATTAAGATGGGGTGGGATTACCCAGGAAAGTGAAATGAATCCCGTGTTTTTCATCGGTCTTCCTTACTTCCCCCCGGGCGGAGGAAAGCCTCGCGATAAATCATCCAACACCAACACCCAGTCATTGCCTGCGCCGCCGGATGGGGGCGTGAACTCGCGCGACTCCGCCCGCGGCCATTCGCCCAGCGGATCAGCCTTGCCGGTGCGCGGGTCGTACCACCAGCCCCGCAGCCTCTCTCCCGACAGCTTTGTCAAATCCACGGTGAACGGTTTGCCGGTGGCGGTGAAGATGAAGGCGTAGCTGCCGTCGCTGCCGCGCATCGCCTCGACCCGCTCGGTGGCAAGGTTGCTCACCGCGCCTGCAATGAGGGTTTGGTCGGGAACGCGGATGAGCATCGGGCGCGACTCAATGAGGTAGCGCAGGTATTGCATCTGTCCGGAGCCGGGAAGCTTGAGCGACTCGCGCCAGTCCAGGCTCGCGCCCCAGCCGGGCATGGCGCGGCCTTCATTGGTGGACCAGAATTCATAGACCTCGCCGTTGCCGTAGGTGTGGCCGGCGGCCCCGGCGAAAACGGCCAGATAAGCGGAGCGGCGCACGTCGTTGGCGCTGATGCGCGCGGCGTTGGTGTTGTCGCGGATCAGGCCGTCGGTGATGTTTTCGTAGCCCGGCTCCATGTCCAGCGTTGGCTTGACGGGAGTTTTGGCGAAATCGTCTCCGACGAGCCGGAAATTGGTCGTGCGGATGAAATGCCCGGACTGGATGCAATTGAAGTCAAGCCACGGCCGCTCCTGGAACCAGAAGGAGGAACTTTGCCGCCCGGTCGGATGATAGCTGATCAGGATCTTGTCCAAGCCGGCGGCTTGGGCGCCTTCGAGCAGGCCCTGGGCTTCGAGATCGGTGACATGTTGCACGTTGGCGCCCGCCGCCCCTGCCGCGGTCGCGTCGCCGCCGAGAATCCAAAATATGTTCCGCCGGGCGTAGCGCTGGGCCAGGAACTTGCAGTAAGCCTTCATCTTCTCCGGGTTGTCGCCGCCGGCCAGCATGTTCCCGCTGTTCTTCACCCAGAAAGGAAGAATGGCCATGTACAGGCCGCGCGCTGCCACCTTGTCGAGGATGGCGTCGGCATTCTTATAGAACGCCTCGTTAATCTGGCCAAGATCGCCATTGACGAAGGGAAGCTGGCCGTCGGGATTGCGGCGCCCGGTGTAGTCCCAAAGCGCGAGGACGCCCTGGATGACCGTGAAACCCTTGGCGGCGCGGTCGTTCAGGTAGAGATCAACATCCTCGGGCTTGGGGTGGTTGAAGATGCTCCAAGCGGTGTCGCCCAGCCAAAAGAAAGGCGTGCCATCCGCTTTGACGAAAAAGCGCCCGTTCTCCGAAACCTTGATGGGTTGAAGCGGCGGCGCGGCGAAGGCAGCGAAGGCAGCGCCCAGTGCCATCGCGCCGAGCACGAATGCAAAATACTTTTTCAACATAAGAAGTTCCTCACAAAAAAGTTCACCACGGCTCCGGCTTCGATTCCGCGCCGCCGCCGCCTGGGCATATCGTGCCACTGGCACGCGAGTGAGTGAAGCGCAATTCGGAGAAAGTTTGTAATGAGTCCTTGGACGCCGGGGCGAGACTCCGTCGAGCCGTGACTTTTTCCCAAGAAATCGAGTTTCGGCTCGACGCCCGCCGCCGCCAAGCCTATGGCGGGCCGGGAGTCTCGCCCTGCCATGCATTACCCCCAGACACGCTTTTCCCGCCTGGCGCGGACGGGCTATTTTCTGGCATGCGGCGGGGTGAAGCCGGGCGGCTGGCTGAGCTTGCTTTGAATGGCTTTCCACCGCGGGTTCCAGTCGTCCCAACTGGATTCCCACGCCGGGCCGGCGAGTTTTTTCCTGGCTTCCGGCAGGATTTCTTCCAGGGTCTTGGCGGCCAGCGCGGCTTGGGAGCGGCTGTTCCACTTGAGATACGCTTCGATCAAGTTGAGGTGGTTTTCGGGATATTCCGGGTGCAGGGAGACGGCGCGCAAAAGATGCTGCCGGGCCTGGACGCGGCTGCCGAGGCTCAACGGCCAGCCCGGCGCATCGCGATAGAGCAGGCCGAGGTTCCTGTCCGGGCCGGCATAATCAAAATTCTCGTCGAGCTTGACGGTCGCTTCCCACTCGCTCTCCACCTCGCCCAGCAAACTGAGCGCGCCGATGAGCTTGGTGCGGGCCAGTTGGGCCAGGTTCATGCCCAGGTAATAATGGGCTGGGGCAAGAGTGGGGTCCGAGGAAAGCGCCTGGCGGCAGGCGGCGATGCCCTGGTTGGCGAACCGCGCGCGGTCGTCGTCGCTCCGGGAAAACTCGCATTGATCGAAGCAAGCGGACGCGAACCGCCAGGCGGCAACCGGATTGGTGGGTTGGGACTCGTGGCGGTCGCGCCACTCGCGATAAGCCTGCGCGGCGCGGCTGGCCGGCGTGGAAGGGGCGGCCGCGCCCGCCGGCTGCGCCGACAGCCATCCGGGGAGGAGCAGCGCGGCGGCCGCAATGGCTTTGGCGATGAAGCTGAAACGCATGTTGCCGTGATGAAAATAGGCCAAACCCAGCCCGGGGGCAATGGCCGTTTGGGCAATTCTCGGGACAGCCTCAGTCATGGGTGGTAGGGCACTCCGTGCGCGCCGCGGCGGGCAGGGGACTGCCCGCCCTGCCTTCCTTGCGCCCTGGCGACGTACCGGTCGCAGTTTTTGGGGCGGAAGGGAAAAAGAAAAAGAGCCGAAACATCTGTTTCGGCTCTTTAGGAAAAATCTGGCGGCGACCTACTCTCGCGGAGGCTATACAACCACTACCATCGGCAATGCTGCGTTTGACGGCCGTGTTCGGGATGGGAACGGGTCGGACCACAGCTTTATGGCCACCAAAAAGTGATAAAGAGCAACCTGGAAAAATCCGGGAAGTTCCCTGAAAACTACACATGGAGATGGCGGGCAATGTTCCTCCAATTCGCGAGTTGAAATCGCCTTTCCTGTGAAGGAAAAAGCGATCAAGCCGCACGACCGATTAGTATTAGTCCGCTGAACGGATTGCTCCGCTTGCACGCCTAACCTATCAACCCGGTGGTCTGCCGGGGGTCTTTAGGGACTTGCGTCCGGGAAA
>Ga0326728_10001467_pt1 | contig 82926 bp, 64 predicted proteins | sample MB3enrmetagenome_FD_207602 | JGI IMG/M metagenome (GOLD analysis project Ga0326728, IMG submission 207602) | Lab enriched peat soil microbial communities from McLean, Ithaca, NY, United States - MB31MN | ecosystem: Environmental > Terrestrial > Soil > Wetlands > Peat | place: USA: New York...
TCATGGTTGGGTGTTCGTAGCAGGGGAAGCCGGCCCCAGCATACGGGGGGTCTGGGGGCGTGTAGCACAGCTCCCCTTTCTGTGTGCAGTCCAGGTATTCCGTCCCGCCATAGCTGATCTGCGGGGCATAGGCGCCTTGGGGCGAAACGCAGCCGTACAAGTCGTCGTCGTTGGACGCGTTATCCTCGGCGAACCACTGCCACCATTTGTAGCCGTTGTCGCCGAGATCGTTGTAGTACGTCGGGGCCGAGGTTCCGGAGAGCAGGAACTGATGCGCCGGGAAGCTGGGCCCCTGGTTGGTTTGAAACATGTAGTTGGCAAACCCGTAGTGGGTAGCGATATCGAAGTAGGGCTGCACGTTGTAGGCGCTGCCGGGGCCCTGAGGGCTCGGGTTCTGGACGTAAACCAGCTCAGGGTAATTCCCCAGGCCGCTCACGTCGCAGTTCTCGTACTTGGAGATGCCGATGTTGCCGGCTCCGTCCATGGCTCCGTTGGCGTACATTGCCGTGAATTTATCATGGCTGTGATAAGGGTTGTAACAGTCGGAAAGGGGGCGTGGCTGCAGCGGGATGGAATTCCCCGTAGTGTCAAGGCCGTAGGCTGAGACGTTGACTCCTGGCTCGAACCTCGGGCTGCTGCCAAAGAGGTTGTCCGGGGTGCGATTCTCCTGGACAATCACGATGACGTGTTGAAATGGAGTGTTGGTGGTCTGGCCATACCCGAGGGTTGCGCCAAGACCGGCAAATAATAGAATTCCAGCAGCGAATTTCATTCGGGACAGTCCTTTCTCCTTGTATTAAGTGGTTTGTAGTTGTGAAAAATGTGACGGGGTGAGCAGGTCTTCGAATGCAGCAGGTGGCCGCAGAGACGCTCGAGAGAGCACGACGAACGGCATGAGGGACAACCGAGCCATCGGCTCACCGCCGGACGCCTCCATTCTCCCCCACAAAATTTTGTGAGCAGAACTCTACGCGGCGGGGTGTGCGTGTCAAGGGGACGATTTGCACAGGCTCACGAAGCCCACGCGACCGCAAGACGAATCAGCCCTACAACCCCCAGCGCGGCGCATCCGGGCGTATCATCCGGCATAGCGTGAGCGAATGGTTGCAGACTCGCCGGTTGTTCGTAATCATCTTTGCCCTCGGTCTGTTTGTCATGGCCTGCCGCAACGTGACCGACCCGGACGTTTGGTGGCATTTGCGCACCGGGCAAATCATTTTGCAAACCGGTCAGGTGCCGCACGCCGACCTGTACTCCTTCACCCGCCTTGGCCAGCCTTGGATCGATCACGAATGGCTTTCGCAAGTGCTGATCTACTCTTTGTTCCGGACGGGCGGATATAGCGCGCTCATTATCTTCTTCGGCGCCGTGGCAGCCATCGCGCTTCTGCTGGTCTTCGCACGCTCGCCGGGAAAGCCTTATGTAGCCGGGGTTGTCACCCTCGTTGCGGCATTCGCCTCAGCGCCGAGTTGGGGCGCGCGCCCGCAGATGCTTACCTTTCTTCTCGCCAGTGTGACGCTGCTGCTGCTGGAGCGCTCCTACAACCAGCCACGGCTATTGTGGTGGATTCCACCGCTGACCCTCTTGTGGGCAAACCTGCACGGCGGCTACGCGTTGGGCATCGGCTTTCTCGTCCTGTTCGCGTTCGGAGACGCACTCGACGTATCTTTCGGATTCAGCTCGTGGAGCGAGCTTGTCAGCAGGATGAAAACCCTGCTGCCGGCTCTGGCCCTCAGCCTTGCCGCGGTCGCCGTCAACCCTTATGGTGCAAGACTCTATGCCTATCCTTTCCAGACCCTGCATTCCCGCAGCATGCTGGCCTACATTAGCGAGTGGGTTTCGCCGGATTTTCATGAGGCGCGTTACTTGGCGCTGCTGCTGCTGATCCTGGGAACGTTGGCCCTGCCCGCGTTTTCGCCACGCCGCCTGCGGCCCCGCGAACTGTTGTTACTGCTGCTGGCTACCTATGCGGCCCTGCGTTCGGTCCGCCATATTCCACTCTACGTGCTGGTGGCTGCGCCGATGCTTTGCGCCATGCTCGACTCCCGAATTGCTCACTTCCATTGCCAATTGCCGACAGAAAAACCTCTGACTCGGCCCCGCGCCGTCTGCAACGCCCTGCTCCTGGTCGCATTTGCCACTTTCGTGGTAATCCGGCTGGGCTTGGTCTCGACTCGCCAGTCCCAAGCAGAAGCCAAGGAGTTTCCGGCTGCCGCGGTTTCCTATCTTCGAGCTCACCCTCTGCCTGGACCGATGCTGAACCACTATGATTGGGGCGGGTATTTCATCTGGCAACTCTACCCTCAGTACCCGGTTTTTATCGATGGCCGGGCCGACCTGTACGGCAACGCTTTGGAAGACGAGCGCTTCTCCCTCTATTGGGTTCAGGGAAAGGACTGGCAGCAAGCCTTGGAACAAAGGGGGATCCGAACAGTAGTCTTGCCTCCTGATGCACCATTAGTGACGGCCTTACAGCTGGTTTCCGTGTGGAAACAAGCTTATGCCGATAGCCAAGCAGTCATCCTAACCAAACAACCCTGATGCCCGGCATTCACGGCGTGTAGCTTGGACAGCGAGGCTCAAGTCGTTCCAACCCCAACGATTTCTCTTCACCAGTAACCCAATGATTTGAGAAACTATAGTCACTGCAAAGTACACATCCTGGCTTCGGCTGTGCAACAATTTGCGCCAGAATGAGAAGATGCAGAGGTATCATAGGTTTGGCGGTAGTGTTGTTGGCTTCGAAGTTCCAGGAGATTGAGATTGGGGCACAAACGCTGGGACCCAGCAGACCGGGGAAAATCCGAGTGTGCAATCTTTTGCAACAGGAGATCAACATGAATGAGATGCTGAAGAGACTCTGGATTCAGGATGATGCGCAGGACATTGCCGAATACGCCGTCATGTTGGCGGTTATTTTGGTCATCGTGATCGGCACGATCCGGCTCATTGGCACCAATGCCAACAACGCCTTCTCGGCGGTGGCCAGCTCGATCCAACAGTGATGAAGTGCAGAAATCGCTGCCAAGTCACTCGATCGGGGAGGTGTCGGTTTTGATCCTTTCTGTGTTCTGGGCTAGCCACGGAGAAGGGTCGCAGCCGTTTGGCCTTTCGAGGAATTTGTAGATGAATCGCAATCGACTTCTGTTGGTCGGAATTGTCGCGTTGGCTCTGGGTGTCTTCGCGAGCTTATTCGTTTACCGGAATCTGCAGTTCAGGGGTGGGGCTAAGACCGTGCCGGGTGAAGACATAATCGTTGCCGCCGACGATTTGCAGGTCGGCGCCCGGATCGAGGACAAGGATCTTAAGATGGTCCACTTTCCCGCGGCAGACCTGCCAGCCGGGCGCTTCCATCTGAAAAGCAAGTTGATTGGCCGTGGCGTGGTTTTGCCAATTGCCAAGGGTGAATTCATCCTGACCAATAAAGTCGCGGGCGAGAACGCGGGCTCCGGCTTGCCCGCGCTGATTCCGCCAGGCATGCGCGCCGTCTCAGTGCGTGTGAACGATACCAGTTCGGTGGCCGGCTTCGTTCTGCCCGGCACGCGTGTCGATGTCCTGTTGACCGGGAACCCGGAAGGATCTAACGAGCAACAGACAAGCACGGTTCTGGAAAACGTGTCGGTCATCGCCAATGGCTCCAGACTTGAGCGCAGCCCCAACGGCGAGCCTCAGACTACGCCCGTGATCACCCTGCTGTTGTCTCCGGATGACGCGGAGAGGCTGACCTTGGCGAGCACCCAGGGGCACATACAGTTGGCCTTGCGCAACCCTACGGACACCAAGCAGTCGGGAGTGGGAGCGGTAAAATCTCACTCTTTGTACGGCGGAGCCGCGCCGGAGCCCGCGGTAGCTGCCCGCGCGAAACCAAAGGCGAAACGAGTCGTGCCGCCTCCTCCTCCCCTGCCCACTGCCTATACGGTTGAGGTGTACAAGGGAGACAAGAAGGAAGAAACCAAGTTTCAATAGCCGGACGGTGTTGAGGGAATAACGACATGTTTACGTGCTCCCGCATGAGGGAGATAGAAGCGAAAATCGGCAAGTTACCAAGGACCCTTGGGGCACTGGTGATCCTGCTTGCCATAGGAGTGTGGGCCCAGTCTCCTGATCAAAACGTGCCCAGCCCCGCGCCTCAGGCCGAGCAGCCCGCTTCTTCAGCTCAGACTGCTGGCCAAGCACCGGCAGGTGGTGCGACCGGACAGAGTTCTTCCTCTGGCCCATCAGCTTCAGCGCAGACTCCTACCGAACCGGAGGCTACGGGTGCAGCGCCGCTGCGTGTCATGGTGGGCAAGTCGCTGTTAATCAATACCACCGAGCGCCTGAAGCGAATCTCGGTCACGGACCCCTCGGTGGCCGATGCCATCGTGATCACTCCGACACAGATTCTGGTGCACGGTCGCGCGGCCGGTGAGGTATCTCTGCTCATTTGGGACGAACTGGAGCGCTCACGCAGCTTCGACCTGCGGGTCGATGTCGACGTCACCTCAGCCTCCGAGGAAGAACGGCGCGTGTTCCCCGACGAACAAATCACCGTGACTCCATCGCGGTCGGCCATCGTTCTTTCCGGGCACGTTTCGACGGAAGACGTTGCAAAACGCGCGGGCATGATCGCTGAAGCCTACTCGAAAAACGTGGTGAATGTACTCACCTTCGGACCGGTTGGGGCGCAGGAAGTTTTGCTGGAAGTCAAATTCGCAGAAGTGGACCGCACGGCTACTGCACAGTTCGGTATCAATATTTTGTCCACGGGCGCCGCCAACACCGTCGGCACCACCACCACTGGGCAGTATGGCGGTATCCAGACTGGAAGTCTTAACGACACTTTTCCGACGCCAAGCCCTCGGCCGGGGTTTACCTCCACCGACACCGTCAGCAACATTCTGAATCTTTTTGTATTCCGGCCGGACATCCACTTAGGCGCGGTGATTCAGGCGTTGCAACAGAAGAACCTCCTGCAAATTCTGGCCGAGCCGAATCTGATCGCTGTCAACGGCAAAGAAGCCAGTTTTCTCGCTGGCGGCCAATTCCCTTTTCCGGTGGTTCAGCCGGGAGCGGGATTCACCGCCGTGAGCATCCAGTTCAAGGATTTTGGGGTGAAGCTTCAGTTCACGCCGGTCATCATGCCCAATGGCAACATTCACCTGAAGGTTGCGCCGGAGGTCAGCACCCTCGACTTCGCGGATGCTTTGACAATTTCCGGTTTCACGGTTCCGGCACTGTCCACGCGGAAGGCGGAAACGGAATTCGAGCTCAAGGATGGGCAGAGTTTTGTGATCGCTGGGTTGCTGGATAATCGCCTCACCAATCTGGGCAGCAAGATCCCCGGGCTTGGGGACATTCCCATCCTGGGCAACTTGTTCAAGAGCAAGAACAATCAAAAAAGTGACTCGGAGTTGATGGTCTTGTGCACGGTTCACCGTATCTCGCCCACCGACCAGCCGCCTGGGCTGCCGCAGAACCCCCAGCCGTACATGGACAACCACAAGTTTGATACCGGGAAGCCGTCAGGAGATGGGAAGTAGAATAGGGTAAGGAACAAATTCGCTTCCAGGGGTTGGCAGGAAAGACACAGGGGTCATGGCAAATCTCTCGGTAGTCATCGTCGCACCAGACAGTGAACAGAGGGCCGTCTTACAGGCCATGGTGGATGGCACCAGCGTGGCGCGGGTGGCGCACACGTGCGCCAGTTTTCCGGTTGCGACCTCCGACCCCATCATCCGCCGCGTGCAGAGTGCCACCCCGGATGTGGTGCTGGTGGATATTCCTCAGGACAACCCAGCTCCCGCCTTGCGCGGTGTAGAGTTCCTCCGTCAGGAATTGCCTGAGGCGGCCGTGATGGTTATTGGCACCCTATCCCAACCAGAGGTCATTGTCGCCTCCATGCGGGCCGGAGCTCGTGAGTTCCTGGAACGCCCGACCACGACTGCCGACCTGCTGGAAGCCTTCGTGCGCCTCTCCACATTTCGGCGGACTGCACCGCGGCAGGAGTCCCGGGGGAAGATTTTCACCGTGCTGAACGCCAAAGGAGGCAGCGGTGCGACCACGGTGGCGGTCAATCTGGCGCTGGCTCTCCAGTCAGCCCATGGAAATGTCGCTCTCGTCGATGTAGCTCCTCTTGGCCACGACGCGCTGCACCTGAATCTGAAGTCGTCGTTCACCGTCTCTGATGCTCTACGCAACTTGCACCGTCTGGACCGTTCTTTGTTGGAAGGTTTCATGACGCGCCACAGCGGAGGATTGCAGTTGCTGGCAGGTAACAACGTCCCTCAGATCGTTGAACCTTCCACGGCGGAGTTTGCCGGGCTGTTTGATATGCTGGCCAGCCAGTTCCGCTACGTGGTGGCGGATGCCTCTTCGCGGTTGGACGCAACCGTCCGGCTGGTGTGCAATTTGTCGCGGACAGTGCTGATGGTAGCCACTGCAGATCTGGCCGGGATCTGGAGCGCGTCGCGCATCCAAGGGTATCTGGGGGACGCAGGCGGTAAGGATAAATTCCAGCTGGTACTGAATCGTTTCCGAAAGAACCCCAGTTTCCGGGAAAACGACGTGGAAGCTGCTACCGGCCTCCGCATCCTGTGGAAGATTCCGAATCAATACTTTGTGGTTTCCACTGCCATCGACCGCGGAGTGCCGGTCGTAGGCCAGCATCACAGCGAATTGACGCGCGCTTTCAGCGGCTTGGCGGCGCGCTTGACCCAAGACGACCTCGACGTCAAACGCGAGGCTTGGTCACTGTTTAAAACGGTTTAGTGAGGAACAAAGACCCTGCAGAGTATGCCGAACTTGCAAACTTTTGAGCGGACCGAATACCAGCAGGTCAAGGCCGACCTGCACCGCAAGATCCTGGACCGCCTGGATTTGGAGAAGCTCGGCCGCACCCCGGGCGACGCTGCCCGCGACGAAGTGCTGGTGTTGATCCGCAATACAGTCAATAGCGAAGCTGTTCCCCTCAGTTTCGTGGAGCGCGAGCGGCTGGCGCGCGAGATTCTGGATGAGATCTTCGGGCTGGGTCCGCTGGAGCCTTTGCTGAAGGACCCCACCGTTTCCGATATTCTGGTAAACCGCTTTGACAAGGTGTACGTGGAACGGGCGGGCAAAATTGAGCCCACGGGGCTCAGCTTCAAGGACAACGCCCACCTGATGCAGATCATCGATCGCATCGTCTCGCGCGTAGGGCGGCGCGTGGACGAATCTTCTCCCATGGTAGACGCCCGCCTGGCTGACGGCTCCCGTGTGAACGCCATTATCCCTCCCCTGGCCATTGACGGCCCGTGCCTCTCCATTCGGCGCTTCGGCCACGATCCGATCACCGCACACAACATGATCGAGAACAAGACGCTCACCGAGCCCATGCTGGAGTTGCTGTCGGCCGCGGTCAAGGGACGGCTTAACCTGCTCATCTCCGGCGGCACCGGCGCCGGCAAAACTACCCTGCTCAATGTGCTTTCCGGATACATCCCCAACTCTGACCGTATTGTCAGCATCGAAGACGCTGCCGAACTGCAACTGCACCAGGAACACGTAGTCCGGCTGGAGACTCGTCCGCCGAATATTGAAGGCAAGGGCGCGGTACGGCAGCGGCAACTGGTGATCAACAGCCTGCGTATGCGTCCCGACCGCATCATCGTCGGCGAGGTGCGTGGCGAAGAGGCCTTCGATATGTTGCAGGCGATGAACACCGGTCACGAAGGATCCTTGACCACGGTCCACGCTAACTCCCCGCGCGACGCCCTTTCCCGTGTGGAAAACATGTTTTCAATGGCCAGCCTGAACCTCCCTGAGCGGGCCATGCGCCAGCAGATCGCGTCGGCCATTCATGTGGTGGTACAGATCGCCCGCCTCACTGATGGCAGCCGTAAAGTTATGTCCATTTCCGAAGTCACGGGCATGGAGGGCGAGGTCATTGCCATGCAGGAAATCTTCGTCTTTGAGCGCCGTGGAATCGACCAGAATGGCCGGGTCAAGGGTAGTTTCCACGCCAGCGGAATCCGTCCCAAGTTTGCTGACCGATTGGCCACCGCGGGCTGCCGCTTGCGTCCCGCCATATACGACTCGAAGATGGAGGTTTAGCCCGGTTCAGGTTTCGCATCTATGTCAGCGCTCATCGCCATCCTGGTGTTCGTCATAGTGACTGCGGGCGTGTTTCTGATCGCTTCTTTTCTTGACCAGCGCAGGGCTCGCGCTCAGCTCTTGCGTGAACGCCTCAGCAACGCACAAAATGCCGCCGGTCAACCGCCCAACGAGGAACTTGCCCTGGTGCGGGACGAAACGCTCAGTGAAATTCCCGCGCTGGACAACCTGTTGCGCCGCTCCGAGCGGGTTTCCAATCTGCAAGACCTTCTGGAGCAGGCCAATCTCAAGATCAGAGCAGGCAACATTCTTCTGCTGTGCGGATTAACCGCCATCGCTATGGGCGCCGTTGGCTATTTTCTGGCCGGGCCTCCGCTCCCTGCCAACCAAACGCTTTTGTTTACGCTGGTGGGTGCGGTGGTGGGAGGAGTGATGCCCTATTCTTATGCCTCGCACCGCAGGAACAAGCGCTTCCAGAAGTTCGAGGAGATATTTCCCGAAGCCATTGATACGCTGGCCCGCGCCGTCCGTGCCGGGCATGCATTCACTACGGCGTTGGAGTTGATCGCTTCAGAAGTGGCCGAGCCTGTGGCTTCCGAATTTCGCAAGCTTTACGAGGAACAGAAGTTCGGCTTGCCGGTGCGCGATGCGTTGGTGAACTTCACCGCCCGTATGCCCCTGGTGGACGTCAAGTTCTTTGTCACCGCGGTGATGCTGCAGCGCGAAACCGGAGGCAATCTGGCCGAAATCCTCGACAATCTTTCTTATGTGATACGGGAGCGCTTCAAGATTCTGCGGCAAGTGCGGGTTTACACTGCCCAGGGGCGGCTCACCATGATGCTGCTGATGGGACTGCCCCCCATTATCGTCGCCTTCATGCTGGTGAGCAGCCCGGGTTACATTCGTCCCCTGTTTAACGACCCCATCGGCCATGCTCTGATTGTGGCCGGGGTCGTTTTGCAAACTGTCGGTTACTTCGTGATTCGGAAACTGATTCGCATCCAAGTCTGATATGGAACTGGCGCTGATCATCGTAGTGTTCTTGACCGTCGGGTTGGTAGTGTTCTCCTTTGGAGCCGCCGCCTACGCTCCCTCGTCCGTGCTGGGCGCGCGGTTGCGAGCTTTGGGCGGACAGCGAACGAAGGCCGAGCACAAGGCGGCCATCAAAGAGCGCATTGAGCAGGCGCTCGATCCCCTCAGCAAGGCCATCCCACTTTCCCCCAGCGATGTGTCGCGCACCCGCAAGTGGTTGATCCAGGCCGGCTACCGTGAACCCCGCCACCTCAGCATTTATGTGGGCAGCCGTTTGGTGTGCGCGGCTCTCGGATTCGCCCTTGCCGCGGGCCTCGGCGGTTTGGACAATTCCGTTCTTCTGGTGAGCGTGAGCGCGCTCGGCTTTTTCCTGCCGCGCTTTCTATTGAAGCGCATGATCAAGCAGCGCCAGCAGAGCATCAAACTCGGTTTGCCGGACGCTCTTGACCTCACAGTCATCTGCGTAGAAGCCGGCTTGGCCCTGGACCAGGCTCTGATGCGTGTCGGCCAGGAACTGCATCACGCCCACCCGGAACTGAGCAGCGAACTATACTTGGTGAACCTTGAGATGCGCGCCGGCAAACCTCGCGCCGAGGCTTTGCGCAATGTGGTAGAACGCACCGGGGTTGACGATATTCGCTCTTTGGTCGCCACCTTGATTCAAACCGACCGCTTTGGTACAAGTATTGCTCAAGCGCTGCGGGTGCACTCGGATTCCCTGCGCACCGAGCGCCGGCAGCGGGCTGAAGAGCAAGCAGCCAAGACAACCATTAAAATGGTGGTGCCCCTCGTGCTCTTCATCCTCCCCTCGATCATTGTCGTCACGCTGGGGCCGGCAGTGATTGCCTTATTCCGGACATTGGCGCCAACCGGCCATTGAGGCCTCGGGTAGTTTTAAGGAGTCGCAGCAATTATTGTGATGCCCCCTTCAGGATATGCATTCAATCGAACGCGCCAGACCCTGCTGGCCAGGCAGCTATCGCTGGCCGCTACCCACTGGTCGCGCTTGCGCGGGCTTATGTGCGTGCCGCCGGTAAACTTCGGCTCGGGCCACGGACTGTTGATCGTGCCCAGTCACGGCGTCCACACGTTTGCCATGAAATTCCCCATCGACGTCGCCTACCTCGACTCCGGCAGAGTCGTTGTGCATCTTGAGCACAACCTGAAGCCGTGGCGGATCGCCCCGGTCAGCCGCAAAACCGCTTCGGTACTGGAATTGCCAGCCCGAACACTTGCCTCCACTGGAACCCAGATCGGAGACATGATTGAAATCACCTGGCACGACTCCGCGGAAGTGTCCGCATGAGTGAAGTGCTCAATGGCGAAGCGGCCGAGCCGCGGTACTTCGCGCTCCACGATGCACCAAAGCTCCTGATTGAGTGGCCGTCGCCCTGGCACGAGTTTCGCACCGCCATCCGCCCTGCGCTCGCTAAGTCCACCGATCCGCTTGCCGGCGAAGCGCCGGTTGGCATGTTTCCTTACCGCGGCATGCTTGCGACTTGGCTGCTCCAATTGCTCATTCTCATTGCCATCATTTATGTGCCGCTCAAGCTGGCCCGGCTGCGGCCTTATACGCCGCCCGCAACTCCTAAGTGGGATGTCATCTACTACTCCGGCGACGAATTGCCGCAGACCGAAGACAATGGTGGAGCGCGCGCAGGACGCTCCGGACGTGCCGGCGGCCACGAGGCCCGCCATCGCACCCAGACCATTCGCGTAGCACGCGGCGAATCTTTGCGCGAGAAAATCGTAGACGCACCCCGGCTGAACCTCCCTCGATCCGATTCAGCAGTCGCCAACCTTCTGGCCTTTAGGCCGGTCCCGGGCCCAGCTCCCATGGAAGGTTTAAGGTCCACGCTGAGAACGCCTTCACTGAACGCAGCGATTGTTCCCCCATCACCCGACGTTCAGCACGACAAGCTCCGCTCGGCGCCGACGCTGAACGCGAATGTAGTGCCTCCGCCCCCGGAAGTTCCGCGCGAGAAGATGCGCTCACAATCGGCCATGAATCCGGCGGTGGTTCCACCCAGTCCCAGCGCTCCTCAGCGCGATCTGGCTGCAGTTCACCTTCCCGGCTCACAAGCGGTTGCCGTAGTCGCGCCTCCAGTTTCCGCCCCCGAGCAGATCACCAACATGCACCCCAAGCTAACCCTGCCCGTGTCGGTAGTGGCTCCGCCTCCGACCGAGATCACGCATGATTTGAAGTCCTTCGGGCAGGGCTTCGGATCAGGCGACCTGCAAAAGCAAATCGTGCCGCCGCCCGTGCAAATTAGCGGTACTTCCACCAACCCCCACGCGGCCTCAGGATTTGGCAACGCCAGTGACTCCGTCGTGCCGCCGCCCGTGCAGTTGAAAGGAGCAGCATCTGGCGCTCGTGCCATTTCCGGTTCCGCACAAACCGATAAAGTTGTGCCCCCGCCGGTGCAGATCAGCGGCGCGTCAGCCGGCAGTTCGCCAAAGAGTAGCCGGCAAATCGCCGGACTTGCCGGAAGCGGGTCTGCGGTTCCGCCAGCTCCAGTCGTAAGCGGCCGATCAGTACCAGCCAAACAGATAGCCCGCCTAGGCGGGTCCGGCAACGTAGTGCCTCCGGCTCCATCAGTTACAGGAGATCCATCAGTTTCTGGTTTAGGTCATGGAAGCCGTGATTCTGGGCTTGGCGGTTCGCTGGACGCCGGATCGGTCAGCGCCCCTCCCAGCAACTCCGGCGGCAACGCGCCTGGCAGTGGTTTGGTGGTTTCCAGCCAGCCCGGAACGAAAGTTGGCCTTCCCAGTAGCGGTGGACCAGGAGCGCTGGCCTTGTCCCCAGCCGGCGGCGAGAAACCGGGCTTAGGCGGCTCTGGGGGCGGCGCAGGGATTGGCAAAGGCTCTGGTCCGGGCAGCGGGCTTAATGGCGAGGGGACAGGCACAACCAAAACAGGAACCGGTCGCGGCTCGGATGTTGCAGCCAGTTCTGGAATTTCACCATACCCCGGCCCGGGCGGTGCGGGAAATGGCTCTGTCAGTAAGCCGCCTGTGCCCGGCGTTTCCGTGCACGGCGGAAGCAGCAATATCATCACGCTGCCCAGTTTCGGGGCTGACGGCAATCCGTCGTCCATGGGAGGGCACAGCCTCCCGCCCAAGAAAAACGAAGGTCCGGCAATTACTATCGTTGGCAGTCCTCGCTCCGGCGGCGCACTCAACCTCTACGGCAAGCTCAAAGGCGACAAGGTGTACACCATCTACATTGACACCAGCCTGGGAACGGTTGTGCTGGAGTACGCCGATCCGACGTCGGCCGCCCATCCTTACGGTGAGGACTTGATCGCACCTCAGCCCATGCGCGCCGATCTGCCGGCCAATCTCAAGCCTTCCCGCTTGCTGATTGCCTGCGTGCTTGACCGCTCCGGCATGATCAAAGATCCACACGTGCTCGAAGCCGCCACCAGCGACCTGAGCGCAAAGGTTCTCGCTTCCCTGCCCAGTTGGAAATTCCGTCCCGTATTCCGCGGCCAGCAGCCCATCGAGGTCAACGCCATCCTCGGCTTCGCCATCGACACGCGCTGATTGTGTGGCTAGACGTCGTGTGGCGCGGACATTCCTGTCCGCGAACCGCCTGAGGCTGACGCAATCTCCAGCCAGTTGCTTTCATACTAACGCTTGACAATACTACCGCGTCGCGTTAGTATAGAATCGAAATGATCGCCAGTTTCCGGGATAAGGAAACAGAAAGGTTGTGGCAGACAGGGAAAAGCCGCCGCCTTCCCGCTGGCCTGCATCGCAAGGCTTTTAAGAAGCTGGCAATCCTGAACGCCGCCGTGGAACTCGGCAACTTGAAGGTCCCGCCCGGAAATCAACTGGAGGCGCTTCACGGAAGCCGGGCCGGGCAGCGCAGCATCCGTATCAACGATCAGTACCGGGTTTGCTTCGTGTGGCGGGATGGAAACGCGTTTGAGGTGGAGGTTATCGATTACCACTAGGAGTTACACGTGAGCAAGAAAAAGCGGGTCTTCGCGGTTCATCCGGGAGAAATCCTGAAGACGGAGTTTATGGAACCCATGGGAATCAGCGCGTACGCCCTCGCCAAAGCGTTGGATTTTCCTGGCATTTATGAAGTTGTGCGCGAGGACCGCGCGATTAGCGCGGATACCGCCATTCGGCTGGGAAAGTATTTTGGCCTGCCGGCACAGTTCTGGCTCAATCTGCAAAACGACTACGACCTCAGAATTGCTGAAGGCAGCGGCATCGGTCAAGAAATTAAGCCGCGCAGGATCAACCACCTGCAGTCGGCGGGAAGACAACCGCACCTATAGTCAGTTGGAAGCTGGGCTACCGATCACCTTCCATCACGGCTTTTCACCCCGCTCGAACAACACTGCCCTGCTGTCCTCATGCACCGTCTTCCACGCGGGCGACAGCCGGAGCAAGCTGGCCAGCGACGACTCCGTAGGCATGAGCACCCAATCCACATGCTCGGCGTCGAGGACTTCGTCCCAGCCGGGCTGTGCCAGCGAAACCTTCATGTAATCCTTGATGTAGGCGTCGCCGTAAAAATCGTGCCGGTCGTCGATGAAGACTTTTTCCCGCGGGTACCGCCGATAAATCAGGTATCCACCCCAGTAATCGAGGCTGAAAACCGGCTCGGCGATCTGGTGCTGGGCGATTGCATCCACCGCTTCCACGGGAAAGCGCTTGGGATCGAAATTGGCATTGATAAGCTGCGCCGAACCCAGCCGCCCTCCGTTCGCGCACGCCCACAGGCCCACCACAAACCCAGCCACCAGCCAAACATGCCCGCTCAACCTCAGCTCTGTGTTTCTCATTCGTGAGCCAAAGCGCTCTATGCTCGCACAGGCACCACGCACCCATCCGGCGGCTGCCGTGCTGCCGGCCGCAGCCAGGCTCTCGCTGAGTAGCGGAGCCCCCAGCAGCGTGAGCAGTAGCGAGGCCACCGGCAGATTGCGCGTGGCAAACAGCCCGCCATACACGGCAAAGAGCATTACCAGCAGTTGTCCCGGATGCGGGCGACGCCGCGCGCTGGCCAGCGCCACAATCGTAATCAGCATGAGGAGCGCAAAGCACTGTTGCGCTGCTCCGTGAAAGTTCGGGGAACGAAACTCGCTGATCGCGTTCATCAGGAATCGGTCCGCCAGGTAACGTCCTACGTGAACGTGCAGCTTGTAGCCGTACGGATTGATAAGGCTTGCCAGTCCGCACAGCAGCGTGATCGTAGCAAGCCGTCTGAGAATGTGGGCTGATGCTGCTCGCGCCTCCGGCTCGGAGAAATATTGGATCCCTGCGCCTGCCAGGTACGCACCCAGCAGGATCAAGCCGACCAGAAACCCTCCGTGCACATTCACCCAAAGCAGCATCATTGCGGGCAGCCAGAACAATCCGCGAAACGTTTCGCGGCTTGGCTTGGTAACCGCCGTGTCAACCAATTCAAACCAGATCACCGTCAGCAGCCAGCTCACAATATGCGGCCGCGCCAGAAAGTGCACCGCTGAAGCGCCCAGCGACAAGATCAGCAGGAACAATGCGATCAGCAGATTCGCTCCGCGCATGCTCGCGAAGTACAACGCGATTGCGAACGTGGCGGCAATGATCGCCGCCGAATAGTACACCACTCCATTCAGCCCGAGCGCCTGATGAATCACAGCCATCAGCAGGTCGTAGAACCACTCCCACGCGTACCACGGCTGGCCACTCATGGTGGCGGAGAATGAATCCACGCGGGGAATCGCATGAGTCAGCAGAATCTGTTGCCCGTTGCGGATGTGCCAGCCGGTTCCAGCATCGCGCAGCAGAAGCCTGCCCAGCGCCCCGGCGCTCAAACCAAACAGCAGCACAACGAACAGTACGTCGGCCACCGAAGGCATCAGAAAGCGGAATATCTTCTGGAATGAGTTGGCTCGCGCGGACGCGGAGCCCGCCGGGTCAGGCCGCGATTTCATTGGCTCGGATTTCGAACGCAAGGTCAACCCGCGCTTTCCCGGCCATGTTAATTGATGAGTGATGGCGGCGGCGAGTGGAATCCCTGATTCATCCGCAGCGTCTAACGGCCTTACGGGTGGTACGCCAGATAGCCGATCCCCACACGCATGTGGTGCAACAGGCTGTCGGGAAGGCTGGCGGCAATGGTCAATCCGAGCACGGCATGCACCAGGCCGATGGGAACCAGGTTGCGGTAACGGTGAAACAGCTCACAAAAAAGCAGAGCCCCAATGAAGCTGAGCACCGTCAACGCCGGGCTGGGAAGGTGCGCAACCGCGAACAATCCGGCCGCGAACCAGGCGGCACGCCGGTGGCCGAGCACCGACTTCAGCCGCAGGTAAAAGAACGATTGCAGAATGAACTCCTGGGCAAAAGCCCAAATCGCATATTGCCAGGCGCGATCCATCGGCACCGGATGCGACGGACCCATCACCAGCTTCATGAACGCCCCGCTGGCCGCGATCATCACCGCCAGAATGATTCCCAGGGAAAGCGTGATTATCGCTCCGCTGGTAGGTGCCGTGAATCCCAGTTCGCGCATCGAATACGGGCTGCGGCTCGTGAACCATAGAATGCAGCCCATCGCCGACAGGCTGGCCAGCGTGTTCACCACTCCCTGCCGCGTCCACACCGCCAGCAGGATCAGGGCAAACACCAGCCCGACCTCAAGCCATGCAGCCAGGGTTGAGAGTCCTACGGCGGAGACTCGCTTCACTTTGCCGGTTAACTTAAACGCTGAAGTGCTTTGGGGCTCAACTGCAAAAGTATTCAACTTGCCATCCATCTTCCGAATCTATTGACTGAGATGCGGCTCCCTCAGTCCCCGATTCGACTGGGGACAGATTTTATTACGCCGCGCGATGCCCAGCAAGCAAATTCCGCGCGGAGCCCCCTCGTCGGCGGTTGGTTTGGAGGTCTGCAGGCCTCGGCCCAATTGGCCAGCCAACGGGCAAACATGAAACCGACTCGCTATAATCTTCTTAGCTTGAGTTCTTTTAGGTTCATACTGAGTTTTCTGCTGGCTGGCGTCTTGTCTGCGGTGGCAGGAGCACAAGCTCCATCCACCCCCGGTCAGACCATCCTGATCGTTCCCTTCGACAACGAATCGAAAGCTCCCGGGCTGGAGTGGATCGGCGACTCTTTCCCCGAACTGCTGCAGGAGCGGCTGGATTCTCCCACGCTTTATGTGCTCTCCCGCGAGGACCGCATTCGGGCGTATGACCGCCTGGGGATTCCGCTGGAGTTGCATCCCTCGCGGGCCACGGTCTATCGCATCGCCGAGCAACTGGATGTGGACTATGTTTTGCTCGGCAGCTACAGCTTCGACGGGCGGGATTTTGCGGCTAAGGCGCAACTGCTCGACATGCGCCGCCAACATCTTCTGCCGCCAGTGACCGAAACCGGGCCGCTGACCGAACTGATCAAGATCGAAACCTCGCTTGCCTGGGACGTACTGCATACGCTGCGTCCGGACGTCTCGGCCGCCCGCCACGCATATACGGACGAGACTCCGCCCACGCGGCTTGATCCTTTCGAGCACTACATCCGCGGCATCGTAGCCACTTCAGGCGCTGACCAGATCAGGCAGTTCCGTGAAGCGGTTCGCCTGAATCCCAACTATGCGGAAGCGCTGCTTCGTTTGGGCGAGGCGTATTACCGCGAGCGCCAGTACGACCAGGCCATCACCTGGTTGGCGACTGTGCCGCAAACCCATCCTGTGGCACGCGAGGCCAATTTCTACCTGGGACTGGCGGCGTATTCTCACGGAGATTTCGCCCGGGCCGAAGCGGCTTTCGATTTCGTGGCCGCGCGCCTGCCGCTGGCCGAGGTGTACAACAATCTGGGAGTGGTCACTTCACGCCGCGATAGAAAGATCGCATTGGATTATTTCCGCAAGGCAGTGGAGGATGACCCCGGCGACCCCGATTACCATTTCAACCTCGCCCTCGAACTTTACCGCGGCGGGGATGCTGCCGGGGCAGCGCAGCAGTTGCACGAAACACTGAATCTCTGGCCGGAGGACAATGAGGCAAAGGCTCTCCTTGAGACCATCCTACCGGTCCCGAGCAACCCGCCGGCTCAACCGAGTTCCGCTTCCAAGCTCCCGGCTGAGCGCATTCGCACCACCTACGACGAAAGCTCGTTCCGCCAGTTGGCCTTGGGTATTGAAAGCGCAGCCGAGCAGCGGCTGTCGCAATCCGATCCCCGCACCCACGCTCAATTTCACGCTGACCGCGGGCATGCATTGCTGCAACAGGGATTCATCTCCGAAGCTGAGCGCGAGTTTCGCGAAGCCATTTCGCTCAATGCGGCCAGCGCCGACGCGCATGCCGGCTTGGCCCGCGTTCTCGAAGCTAACAATGATTCCGTCGGCGCCCGGCTGGAAGCCGAGCAGGCTCTGCGCCTGCGCCAGTTTGCCGAGCCTCTTTTAGTACTGGCCCGCGTCGATTTGCGAGACAATAGGATTGAGACGGCGTCGGAAGAGGTGGATCGCGCGCTCAAGCTCGAGCCCACCAATGAAGCCGCCTTGGCGCTGAAACGCACCATCGCAGCCAAGCTCGCGCAGGAAGCGCAGCCGCTGCCTGATCGATGAGAACTCTAGCCCGGTCTCGCATGGTTCCTGCTCTGCTGACGCTGTTGTTGTTCGCCGGCAGCGTTTCTGCTGAAGTTCTCAAGATCCGAATTGACGGGACAATTCATCCCATCACCGATGAGTACATAGGCCGCGCCATCGCCGAGGCGCAACGCAACAAGGATCAGGCCCTGCTCATTGAGATCAGCACTCCGGGCGGACTGCTTGATTCCACCCGCGACATCATCGAAAAGCTCGTCGCCTCGCCCGTGCCTGTAATCATTTACGTCACTCCATCCGGCAGCCGCGCTGCCTCGGCAGGATTCTTCATCCTGGAAAGCGCCGACGTAGCCGCCATGGCGCCCGGAACCAATACCGGCGCCGCTCATCCTGTGACTCTAGGCGGCGGCAAGATGGATGACATCATGAAGACCAAGATCGAGAACGATTCCGCGGCGCTGATGCGATCCGTGGTCGCCAAACGCGGGCGCAACGTGGAGATCGCCGAGAGCGCCGTGCGTGAATCGAAATCCTTCACCGAGCAGGAAGCGCTCTCCCAAAAACTCATTGACTACATCGCGCCCAGCGTAGAGGATTTGTTTCGGCAAATGCAAGGTAAGCCAGTCAAGCGGTTTGACGGCACCACCGTGACCCTGAATCTGGTTGGCGAGCCCATTCGCCCGTTCAACTTGACGCTGCGTCAGGAGATTCTGTCGTACCTCATGGATCCGAACGTCGCGTTCATCCTGCTGGCCATCGGCGCGCTGGCGCTTTATGCGGAGTTCAATCATCCCGGAGCGGTGATTCCCGGCACCGTTGGGGTGGTCTTTATCCTGCTCGCTGTCTTCGCCTTGAATCTGCTGCCCACGCGATTTGCGGCATTGGTTCTGATTCTTGCTTCGTTCGTCCTCTTCGCTCTGGAAGCCAAATTCGCCACCCACGGTGTGCTTACCATCGGCGGCATTGTTACCCTGACGCTCGGCGGTTTGATGCTCGTGGATGCACCGATTCCCGAGATGCGCGTTCACCTCGCAACCGCCCTGGCAGTCAGCATCCCCTTAGGACTGATCACCGCGTTCCTGATGAGAATCGCCTGGCGAGCGCGGGCCAACAAGGTCGTGACCGGCGCGCAAGGCCTGGTCGGAGAGATCGGCACCGCGCAGACGTCGCTCTCACCGCAAGGCAAGGTTTTCGTACACGGCGAACTGTGGGATGCGACTTCTTCTTCCCGCGTAGACGCCGGTCAGCGCGTCGTCATCCGCAAGGTAGATGGCTTGGAGCTCCAAGTCGAACCAACCAGGCAAACCACGCCGCCGTAGAATAGCTCCGTAACCCTCCCTGGTTTACTCGCCGGTGCCGGTCAGGCCCACCATCTGCGGACTGCCAGGAGCATTGTCCGCAATGCTGACCGTGCCTTTTCGCAGTCCCTTCGCTGTAGGCTTGAACGACACTTGAATCGTGCAACTTCTCCCTACTCCCAGCTTCTTCCCGCAGTTGTTCTGTTCCAGGAAATCTCCGCTCACCTTGATGCCGGAAATCTTCATCCTGGCATTGCCGCTGTTCGTCAGCGTGACCTTCTTCGGGGCGCTAGTCTTGCCAACCGGCTCTTTGCCAAAGTTCAGAGCCGTCGGGAATATGTTGGGCGCAGGTGTGCTTAGGTATAAGAAAACCACGGGTGCATTCGACGCGTTTTCACCGGAAAGACCTAGGTCGCTGACACCGTCAGAATTGAAATCACCTGCAATGGCGCTTGCACCGTAAGACCCGTTACCAGAGAAATCGTATTCCAGCGGCGATCCGAAGGTGCCGTCACCGTAGCCAGGCAGGATTACGGAGCCTCCCGATCCACAGCACCCCGAACCTGCGACCAGATCAAGATTGCCGTCGCCAGTAAAATCGCCGGCGGACAATGGCCCGGACAATGAGACCCCCACGTCCGAATACCCGTGCAGTACGAATGTGCCATCTCCGTTGCCTGCGAGAAAAGCTATGGCACTTGATGACGAGGCAGACGTAAGAACTGCGATGTCGGGCTTGCCGTCGCCGTTAAAATCTGCCACCTCAGTCTGTGAGGAGTAATACATTCTTGGGCCAAAAACGGGGCCGCGGAACGTGCCATCGCCGTTGCCCAGAAATACCAGCAGATTGTATGCACCGCCGTAGGTTGAAACGGCATCAACAACGAGGTCTGGTTTGCCGTCGCCGTTAACATCAGCCGCGGTCACGTACGAGTTGGGATACACACTATACTGCTGGCCCAAAGTGAAGGTGCCATCGCCGTTACTCAGATAGATGTTCAAGTACGAACTGCTGCTGTTGTTAACAGTTATGGCAAGGTCGGCCTTTCCATCCCCGTTGAAGTCGCCCGCGGCCAACCAGTAAATCGGGTACGTCAGGGGTGTATCCACCGGCGTTCCAAAGGTGCCGTCGCCATTGCCGAGCAGGACCTGGAAACCACTGCCGCTATCCAGAACCAGCAGGTCAGGCTTATGGTCGCCATTGAAATCTGCCGCTAGCATGAAAGATGTTCCCGCAGTGCTGCTCAAAGGGGAAACGATCGGTTGCCTGAACGTGCCATTTCCTTTGCCCAGCTCAACCGAAACCTGCGCGTTGGGATAGGCCGATTCCGCGACTGCCAAATCTAGTTTCCCATCCCCGTTGAAATCGGCGGCAACACCGGCACCCGGCGAGTATGAAGAGGAAGCGAGCGCGACATTTCGCGTTTCCATGAAGGTGCCGTCGCCGTTGCCCAACAACATCACGATCATGCCCGGACTACCGTTGTACGAGGAAGCTGAAATGCACACCAAGTCCGGTTGACCATCTCCGTTGATGTCGAAGACCACCGTCGGGGAGGTATTGGCAGGAGACAAGACGGGATTCTGGAAGGTTCCATCACCGTTGCCGAGCATTACCCACACTCCGGGCAAGACGATGTCAAGCTTCCGATCATGGTTGACGTCTCCTACTAACACTGCCTGCGAGTTGAATGAGTACGGGGCATTAGGAATGGAAACGGGACTCTGGAAGGTTCCATCACCGTTGCCGAACGAAAGGTAAAGGGAGTCGCCGTCGTTTGCCATGATAAGCGCGTCCAACTTTCCATCGCCATTGAAATCGCCTACGGCTAATGCAGTTGCGTTTGTTGGCGCCTGCGACTGCACTTGCGTAAACGTGCCGTCCCCTTTGCTGACCAAAACCGTTATGGATGGGCTGTCGTAGCTGTCATTGCTCGTGATCAGATCGACCTTTCCGTCCCCATTCACGTCACCACCGGCCAGCAACGTGGGGGCCGAAGCCACTGGTATCAGCCGCTGCACTTCGAAACCACCCTTGCCGTCGCCCAGCATGATCGCCACGGCGCTCTCATTTGTGCTGATCGTAGCCAGGTCAATATTTCCATCGCTATTGAAGTCGGCAGCCACGATTCCCACTGGGCTTTGTCCGACGGGATAATCGACATGGCTTTGAAAGGTGCCGTCACCGTTACCCAGCAGGATGGAGATGGTTCCCGAATCCCCATCGACCACAGCTAGATCCAACTTCTTGTCACCATTGAAGTCCGCCGCCACCAAGGCTGTTGGGTAAGACCCGGTAGTAAACTCGCCACTTAGCACGAAACCGCCGTTGCTCGAGCCGAGCAAGATGTCAATCGAGTCGTTCTGCGGGTCCGAAACTGCCAGATCCGGCCGCCCGTCGCCGTTAAAGTCCGCCACAATGACCATGCCATTGGTGCCCGCCTGAAAATCGGCTCGGCCATATAGGTAAACTTGTCCCTCGGCTGCCGATGTAACAAAAAAGAAACTCACAAACATGAGAATGACAAGAAACGCCATCCCGGGCTGCGATATCCGCTTTCGCTGGCTATTCATAGCTTGTCCTCCATTCCAGAACGGCCCGCATATTACCACAGGAAGGCAAGCAATTGCAGCGACATTGAACCACGACTTTGCTCCAAAACCCTTGCTGGGCCTTGTAAGTCAACGTACTAGAGCCAAAACTCGTGGCTAAAATGGTCCAGCCCATCGGCACTGCCAAGCGTCGCCGCCAAAGCCCATTTCACAGTGCCCGTCTGGGCAGGTACGTCCTCTCATCCCCGGTATCTCGCGAATCATCGCCCGGCCGCCTGAACTACGATACAATCCGCTTCAGAGATATCTCGCAATCAAGACTGGAGGCCCCAGATGGAAATGGGGTTTGGTTTCTCGACGATCGTTATCGTTGTTGTCGCTCTGTATATTCTGAGTTCGATCAAGATCCTGGCGGAATACGAACGGGGCGTTATCTTCCGTCTGGGCCGGCTGCTTCCTGCCGCCAAGGGTCCAGGCATCATTTTGGTGTTCGCGCCGGTAGATCGCATGGTGCGCGTCTCTCTGCGTCAGGAGGCATTGGAAGTTCCGCCCCAGGACATCATCACCCGCGACAACGTAACCCTGAAGGTCAACGCGGTGATCTTTCTCCGCGTGATTCAGCCCAGGCAGGCGGTGGTGGAAGTGTCCAATTACGTGTACCAGACATCGCAATTTGCCCAAACCACGCTGCGCTCCGTTCTGGGCGAACAGGAATTGGACGAATTGCTGGCCCATCGCGACAAGATCAACCTGCGGCTGCAAAGCATCCTCGACACCCACACCGCACCTTGGGGCGTCAAGGTGGCGAATGTGGAGGTCAAGCAAGTTGACCTGCCCGAGTCCATGCTGCGCGCCATGGCGAAACAGGCGGAGGCGGAACGCGAGAAGCGGTCGAAGATCATCCACGCGGAAGGCGAGTTCTCAGCCGCACAGCGTTTGGTCGATGCCGCCCACCTGCTGGCCACCGAGCCGGTCAGCGTCCAGTTGCGCTACTTACAAACGCTGACGGAAATTGGCGTGGAGAAAAATACTACGGTTATCTTCCCCGTGCCGGTGGACTTCTATTCCGGAATTCAGAAGCTCCTGGCGGGGCCTGGCAACGCCGAACCCACAGCCAAAGCTGGGTAAGGAATCATGATTGAAATTGAGGAGGAAATGACGTCCAGGTCCAAGGACACCGAAATCACACTTGATGTTTTCAAGTTGCTGGCCATTTTTTTCGCCTTGGTGGCCCTTTGTGGGGTGTTTTTCGGGCTGGGTTATTCCTGGGGCAAGAACTCGGCCAAGTCTTTGGCCTTAGACGCCGCGCAACCAAACGTAGCCGCAGCCGCCGAACGTCCTTCCGCCGCAAGGACCAATGACAGCCAAAACTCCTCGTCCAATCTGACCGTCGATAAGGCGGTGGCGGACAAGAGCGGCGACAGCCAACCGCCGTCTAAGGATTCGACCGCCCCGGCTGAGACAGCGGCTCCCGCACTCGACGAGCAATCTAAACCAGCGCCTGCAGCAGCGCCGGGAGTGTTGCCGACGAACGCCTATTTTGTGCAAGTGGCAGCGGTCAGTAAGCAGGAAGACGCCGAGGCCCTGGTCGATGCGCTCAAGAAGAAGCAATACCCTGCCGTAATCGCCAGCGGTTCAGCCGACAAGTTGTTTCACGTCCAGCTTGGTCCTTATGGCGATGTGAAAGACGCCGAGGCGATGCGCAACAAACTCATCCAGGCCGGCTACAATCCGATTTTGAAGAAATAGGACAAGCAGTCCGTACTCGCTAGTCAGGTTCTACTCCAATCTCGCGCTGACTCCCGACTACTGACTTCTCATTACTATCCATGCCTGATTCTGAAAAGTCGCTCAATGAGATCTTGCACGCCATCGCCGATCCCACGCGGCGCCGGATTCTCGCAGCGCTGAAAGCATGCGGCGGATGCTCGATTGGCAAAGAAGTTGGCCTGTGCGCCTCCGACATTGAGGCCCGTGTTCACCTGTCACAATCCACCATTTCTCACCACATGGCCATCTTGTGCCGCTCCGGCCTGGTCGAAGCCACGAAGGTCGGCCAGTGGATGTGGTACCAGAGGAATGAAGTGGCCTTGCGCCAGTTTTACCGCCAGCTGCGCAAAAGCCTTTAGTTGCGGCGCGGTTCGCGCCGGAAGCTCAGCCGCGTGAATTATCGATAGGGCGCACAGCCCTGCCAGTTAGGTGCTGGCCGCAGCCTCAGCCTTCTGCGTCAGACGGCGGACTTGTGCAATCAGCTCGGCTACCTCAAACGGCTTGACCAGCATGGGGACATTCTTCTCCTGCAGGAAGCTGCGCACATCCCCTTCCGCCATCGTGGAGAAAGTGAATATCAGGTGTTTTTCCATCGCCGGGCAGTGCTCGCTGACCCAGCCATAGACATCGACCGGGGTGTTGCCGCTGGACATCTTGCCGTCGAGGATGACCGCTGAAAACGACTGCGACGTCAGCATGGACTTCATGGTTTCTTCATCCGTCGCTGTTACTACCTCTGCGCCGGCGCCCATCAGCACGTCGCGTTCAAACTCCCGCACTGCATTCTCCGATTCGCCAAGCAGGATCTTTCCCTCCAGAACCCGGTCAGGTCGCGGCGGGGAGGGCGGTGGTTCGGCTCCCGCTTGCCGGCTGGCGGCCGGCAGCGACACAGCGATGACCGCGCCCCCCTCTTCGCGGTTGTGCGCCGTGATGGTTCCCCCATGTTCCTGGATGATGCCATAGCAGATGCTTAGTCCCAGGCCAGTGCCTTTGCCGGCGCTCTTGGTGGTGTAGAACGGCTCGAAAATGCGATGAGCCTCCTTAATGCCGGAGCCGGAATCATGGAATTCCACACGCACCTGGCCGTCCTCTGCATGCACCCGAAGTTTCAGCACTCCGCCATGAGCTTGCTCCAGCATGGCATCCACGGCATTGTTGATGATGTTAAGAAAAACCTGCTCCAGTTGATGCGGATCGGCCATGATGGCGGGCAGGCTGGAATCGATGTCGCGCTCCAGTTTGATGTTGTTGACCCGCAGATCGTATTCCCGCAGAGCGAGCGTCTCCTCAAGCGCTTTGCAGATGTCGATGGGCTGGCGCTGCGGTTTGCGCTGCCGTGCAAAAGACAACAGATTCTGCACCACCCGGTGCGTGCGCTGCGCTTGCTTGAAAAGTTTGCCCACAAAGTCGGCGGCGCGATCGTTGAGGCCCTCGCTCTCCAGCAGTTGCGCATAGCCCAGGATGGCAGTCAATGGATTGTTCAGCTCATGGGCGACGCCGGCGATGAGCTGGCCCACAGCTGACATCTTTTCGCTTTGCAGCAGTTGTTCCTGCGTGCGCTGCAGGTTTTCGTAAGCCCGGGAGGTCTCATCATACAGGCGCGCCTTTTCAATGGTCGTAGCCAGCTGTCGGCCGACCGCCACCAGAAAATTCTCGTCTGTGCTGGAGTACTCGCGCTTGTCCCGGCTACCGATTCTCAGCATGCCGAACGGCTTGTCCGGGCTCCATAGCAGCACCCATATCCACGAAGGCAGATTTTCCCCTTGCACGAATTCAGCCAGTTCCGCCGGCAAGTGCGGCAGATACTCGGCGGTCAGGACCTCGGTCCGCGAGCGCATGACCAGGTCGCCGAAACCGTTACTCAAGTCAATTTCCGAAATACGGCCTGCGGTGTTGCGTTGTCCCCAAGCGGCGCGGCGGCGGAAGACCGTGCTGCCGGCTTCAGCCAGATAGATGACGCCACTCTCGGCCTGGAACAGCGAAATCACTTGCCGCAAAGTCAGATTCAGAATCTCGTCCAGATCGAACGACTGGGCTGCGATTACCGCCATCGAATTCAGCGCATTGAGTTCGCGGTTGCGCCGCCGGATTTCATCTTCGGCGCGCTTCTTTTCGGTGATATCCAGCAGAAACCCCTGGTAGCGTTCGATCTTCCCGGAAGCATCACGGTTGGCGAAGCTGCTCATCAGAGCAGTCATCTGGGTTCCGTCTTTGCGCCGCAACGCGACTTCAAAGTTCTGCACCGTGTTGCGCTGCTCAAGTTCCTGGCGGAAAATCCGGCGTTGTTCTTCGGACGCGTAGATTTGCGTCTCCAGGTCAACTGCCATGAGGTCGTCCCGGCTGTTGAACCCCAACATGCGCACAAACGCATCATTGCAATCCACCAGCATGCCGCAATCCGCCGCCACGAATACTCCCTCCTGTGCCTGCTCGAACAGCAAACGGTACTTTTCTTCGGCAAGCCGGCGGTCGGTGTTGTCGTGCACCACGTGAATCGTGCCTTTCTGCTGACTTCCCTGCTCGGTATAGGTCGACGTGGACACCATCGCATACCCGCCGAAGCACGGGTCGGGTACCTCATCAAAGGTGGCCGCCTTGCCCCGGCAGTACGGGCACTGCTTCCACTCGGACACCCTGGGAAGCACATCCTCGCAGCAATGCCCGGTCACATCGGCCGGAGCTTGCCGCAAGCGTTGCAGCAGAGCTTGGTTCGCCTTCATGATGCGGAATTCGGAGTCGTGCAGCAGCACCAAATCCTGAATGGAATCAAAGGTGTTGGCCCACTGCCGATGGGAGCGCAGAATCTGCTCGAACAGTCGCAGGTTCTCTACTGCCAGACCCAACTGTTGCGCAGCCGTAGTGAAAAACTCCATGTCGCCCGCCGTATGAGCAAACCGCTGGCGGTTTCCCAAAGACAGGGTTCCGATCACCGACTTCTTTCCCAGAACCGGCAGGGTCACGATGTGGTTGATCCCTTCCCGCTTCAGCAAGGGCTGCACTACCTCAACCACCTCCGCCGATGCCACCGGCTTCGGCTTGTTGTCCGCCAAAATTCCCTTCCAGATGTCATCCATGGGAAGCGAGTAGCGCTCATGCACAAACTCCGGCGAAAGCCCGATCTGCTGCACCAGCACCAGATTGTCGCCTTCCAGCAGCCGGAACCAGGCGGCTTTAGCATCCATTAGGTCTTTCAGTTCGCCCAGCGCCGTCTCCATCATGGGGCCGTACTGCTGCGCCCGCATGATGGTGTTGGTCAGCGCATTCAGCACCGCCAGTCGCCGGATTCGCATTCTGGATTCGTCAAATATCAACAGCACGATGCTGAAGCCAAACACCAGGTCCACGCCCAGCTTGAAGTCTGGCGGCAGGTGAGAATCGAGCGGCGCCCAGTTCAAGTGGACCAGCAGGATGCTGAGACCCAGCATCCAATGCCCAATTTGCCTTCGCGCCCGGCGGAAACGAATCAGCGCAATGGCTGCCGTCAGCGTGACCACACGGTAGGCGATTTCCAGCGCCAGGCGCTGCCCAACAGAATCCGGCCACTGGACGGCGCGCACCGCTGCGAATGCCATCAGGGCAATGCAAAACACCAGCAACGGCAGCAACAGCTCACGCGCGTTTGAGTAGACGAAAATGGCCGCGGCGAATAAGCAAATCGCCAGCACAAACTGAGCGTGGGCCACTGCGACCAGGTACTTCGTGTTGGCTCCGAAAGGCGCGATATGCAGCGTCCAACTGGAGACAAAATATGCCACCCACCCCAGAATCCAAGTGAGCAGGTAGCGTTCTCGAAAGGTCCGGAAAACCAGCAGGCTGGCGGCCAGGATGACGAGCGTAGCGGACTCGACCGCCATCCAGTTTGGTACTGCTAGCCCGGCCAGCGGCGACACGAACGCAAGATGGCTAATCATGGATGACAAGGTCGTACTGTTCCGTTCATATCACGCCTTCCACCAGACTCCCACCTACTTTCCGGACCCTCGGGTTACTTTCGGCACCAAGCCACGGAACCGGGTTGAGATACACTGTTGGTAACCATGGCGGCCGAGCGCATCCTGGTGGTGGACGACGAGGAACCGATCCGCGAGATCGTCAGCTCCATGCTGACCGCCGCCGGCTATACCTGTGAAAAAGCCTCCTCCGGGATGTCGGCACTGGAGGTGCTTTCCAAAGGGACTGAATTCGAACTCATGCTTTCCGACCTGATGATGGCCAATCTGGACGGCATTGGCCTGCTGGAGCGCAGCAAGGAAAAGTTCCCCGACATGCCCGTGGTTATGGTGACCGCAGTGCATGACATTTCCGTGGCTTTGTCCGCCATCCGCAATGGCGCCTACGATTACCTGCTCAAACCATTCGAGCGCGAGCAGTTATTGGCCACCGTCCGCCGGGCCCTGGAAAACCGCCGCCTGAAGGTGGAAAACCGCGAGTACCAGAACCGGCTGGAAGCCCTGGTCGATGCCCGCACTCATCAGTTGCGCGACGCCATGGCGAATCTGGAGCGCTCTTATGACATCACCCTGGAAGCCTTAGGCAACGCGCTCGACCTCAAGGACGCCGAAACCGAGGGCCACTCCAAACGCGTCACCGCTTATACCATCGCTCTGGCCAAGGCCATCGGACTTTCTGCCGACCAGATTCGTGTGATTGCCCGCGGCGCATTTCTACACGATATTGGCAAAATGGCCATCCCCGACGCCATCTTGCGCAAGCCCGGCGCGCTCACCACCGAGGAAGTGGCCATCATGCGTGAGCACTGTTACCGCGGCTATCAGATGTTGAGAAAAATTCCCTTCCTTGCCGAGGCCGCAGAGATCGTCTATTGCCACCAGGAGCGCTATGACGGTACGGGCTATCCGCGCGGCCTCAAGGGCGACGAAATCCCTTTGGGATCGCGCTTGTTTTCCGTGGCCGACACGCTTGATGCCATCACCTCCGACCGCCCTTACCGCCCCGCCCAGTCCATCGCCGCCGCCCGCGAGGAGATTGAGCGTTGGTCCGGCCGCCAGTTCGACCCCGAGGTGGTCAATACTTTCCTGGGCCTGCCGGACAACCTTTGGACTGGCCTGCGCCAGGAAATCGACTCCCAGCTTCAACGCTTCGCCTATTCCACCGCCAAAGGCTAGCCGATCCCGTGCTGTGTGGCGCGGGCATTCCTGTCCGCGAGAAGGTGTTGCCCACGTGGGGACGGATGCCCCTTCGACAAGCTCAGGGCAGGCCCTCACCCGTCCAATACGAGCATGGCTCGCAGTCAGTGCCCACCCCTTGTCCCGTCACGGCAGGTGTCCGCCCGGAGGAATCTCTCAGATCTCGATCTTCCTTTCCGGGTGGCGTTGCAGGTACCAGCAGGGCCGGTATCCGAGATGGGGCAATAACGAATTCACACAGGTCTCCGCCACGGGGTCCTGGAAGTCGTATTCGGTTTTGCCATTCTTTTCGTGAATCTCGTAGTAGGGCTGCACGATCACACTGCCGAATGGCTGGCGGCTGGGCGGGATTTTCAAGCGGAGAGATAAATAATCCCCCGCATACACCAGCACGGCGAGCAAAAGGATTGCTCCGATCATCTGCAAGAAGACTCGCTTGACGGTTTTGAATTCCGGCACTGGCATTCGAGCTTATGTCGGGGCGTAACCGGGTCCGTTATCCCACCGTGCCCTCACACCACGAAATATTTGGCAGCGGGATGGTGGACGACGATTGCCGAGGTGGACTGCTCCGGTTCCAGCAAAAATGCCGAAGTCAGACGAACCCCGACGTTCTCTTCCGGATGCAACAGGGCGAACAGTTTCGTTTGATCCTCCAGGTTGGGGCAGGCGGGATATCCGAATGAGTATCTGGACCCGCGATACTTCTGATGAAAGAGGTCGCGAATATGAGGCGAGTCATCAGCGGCGATGCCCAGCTCCTCGCGGATTTTCTTATGGAGATACTCTGCCAGCGCTTCAGCCGTTTCGACGCTTATACCGTGCAAGTAGAGATATTTCGTATACTCGCCCGCTTCAAACAGACGTTGTGTTTCCTGCGATGCCTTGCCGCCGACGGTCACCAGAGAAACGCCAATCACATCCAGTTTGCCCGAGCTCTTTGGGGCAAGGAAATCTGAAATGCACAGCTTGCGTCCTTCTTTCTGGCGCGGAAACGTGAATCGGAGCAGTTCCTGCGCCGGCGTGGGGACAGCCGCCCTCGGCTGTCCGGTCAAGCCAGGCCCAACGCGGGGATCATATACGATCACGTCATTGCCTTCGCTGTGCGCCGGGAAATAACCCCATACCGCCTTGGGCTCAAGCAAGCCGCTGGCCAGCACTTCCTCTTCCAGTTGATGCTTGATGGGGCGGAACTTCTGCTCGACCAAACGCGGATAGTCCTCCTGGGAAGCCGTTTTCAACTGCCACTGGTTCTTGAACAGCGCCGTGTCATTAATGTAGTGAAAGACTTCGCGCAGGTCGAAGTCTTTGCGCACGCGCACACCCCAAAACGGCGGCACGGGGATGTTGGGCGCATCGCTAACCACAGCGCTGCGTTCGGCAAATACCGGCCCGATTTCTTCGTCCACCGCAACAGCCTTCGAGTACTCTTTGACGGTGCGGCCTTCCTGCAAACGGCCGTCGCGTTTGCCATCCGGGGTGGTCAAGTCTTCCATCACATGCAGGCCTGAGAACGCGTCGTCAGCGTAAAAAACCGCGTTCGAGTACTCCCGGCGCAAATCGTCTTCCACATACTTGCGCGTCAGCGCAGCCCCGCCGCAGATCACAGGAAACTCCAGCTTGCGCCGTTCCAGGTCCTGAATCACATACTTCATTTCCAGCGTGGATTTGACCAGCAGGCCGCTCAGTCCGATGGCGTCCGCCCCGTGCTCCTGCGCGGCCCGGATGATAACGTCGCCGGGCTGCTTGATTCCCAGGTTGACCACCTTGAAGCCGTTGTTCGACAAAATGATGTCTACAAGGTTCTTACCGATGTCGTGCACATCACCCTTTACCGTGGCCAGCACGATGGTTCCCTTGTGCGAACCAGCTTTCTTTTCCATCTTCGGCTCAAGGTATGCGACTGCCTGTTTCATCACGCCTGCAGAATCAAGCACCGACGGCAATTGCATCTTGCGAGCACCGAACAGATCGCCAACCGTCTTCATTCCATCCAGCAATACCGTGTTGATTAGGTCGAGCGGCGAATACTGGGCCAAGGCCTCTTCCAGCAGATCTTCAAGCGGCTTCTTCTGCGCGCCCTCGCCCACGGATTTCTCGCCATTGATGATGGCAAACTTCAGCTTGTCTTCGATCGACAGCGCCTCCACATGCGCCGTGGTCATCGCCTGCGTCTTGCCCTTCATGCCGGCAAAATGCTGCATGTAGCGCTGCAGCGGATCGCCATTCGACTCGTCTCGGTAGATCAGCTTGCGGGCCAGCTCAACTTCTTCCTGCGGAATCTTGTACAGCGGATAAATTTTGGTGTAGTTGACGATGGCTATATCAAGACCGTGGTCCACCGCTTCATGCATGAACACCGAATTCAGAACGCGTCGGGGATAGGCATCCAGTCCAAATGAAATGTTGCTGACGCCGAGAATCGTTTTCACCTCGGGCAATTCCTGCTTGATTCGCTTGAGGGCGTTCAGCGTCTCGATTCCCGCAGTACGGTATTCTTCCTGGCCGGTTGAGATGGGCAACGTCAGCGCGTCAAAAATCAGATCGACCGGGCGCATGCCGTATTTCGTGGTCGCAAGCTCGAAGATGCGCTTGGCGATAGCAGCTTTCTTTTCGGCGGTCAGCGCCATGCCGTCTTCGTCAATCGTAAGCGCGATCACGGCCGCTCCCAGCCGCTTGGCCATGGGCAGGACCTTCGAGGTGCGTTTCTCGCCGTCTTCCAGATTGATGGAATTGATGATTGCCTTGCCCGGGATGCGCTTCAACGCTTCTTCGATCACGTCCGCTTCGGTCGAGTCCACCAGGATCGGCGCCGGCACGCGCGTGGCGACTTTCTCCAGGATCTTCGTGATATAGCCCTTTTCGTCTTCGCCCACGATGGCGCAGCACAAGTCCAGCATGTGTGACCCGTCATTCACCAGTTTCTTCGCGAGCGCCAGGATTTCGTCATACTTCTTGCCCCGCACCATATTGCGGAAGTGCTCGACCCGGGTGGTCGTATTCATCTCTTCGGCGACGATCAGCGGCTTGGGATCAAGATCGAGCGGAACGGATGTGTAGGCGCTGGAAGCGGCGGCCGTCGGCTTCACTTCCCTTCTGGCAGGTTCGACGCCAGAAACCGCGTCCACCACGGCTTTCAGGTGTTCCGGCGTGGTACCGCAGCAGCCGCCCACGATGCGCACGCCGTAGTCAGCAACAAAGTGTTTGTGATATTTCGCCAGCTCTTGCGGCGTCAGCTTGTACACCGCCTGTCCGCCCTCGTTGTGCGGCAATCCCGCGTTGGGCAGCACAGAAACATGCTTGGTCGAGTTAAGGCACAAATACTGCACAGCGTCGTTCATTTCGACGGGACCGGTGGCGCAGTTGAGGCCAATCACATCCACGTCGAAGACCTCCAGCGCAGTAAGCGCCGCGCCGATCTCCGTGCCCAGCAGCATGGTTCCGGTTTCTTGCAGCGTGACCTGCACAGTCACCGGCAAGCGCTTCTTTGCCCGGGCCATGGCATCAAACACGCCCACCACCGCGGCTTTAGCTTGCAGCAAGTCTTGCGCAGTTTCGATCAGCAGCACATCGACGCCGCCTTCGATCAGCGCCAACGCCTGCTCCTCATAGGCGGCGGCCATGTCGTCGAAGCGGATGTGCCCGAGCGATGGCAGCTTAGTGGTCGGTCCGATCGATCCTGCGACGAAACGAGGCTTGTCTTTTGTAGAGAACTCTTGCGCCGCCTCGCGGGCCAGTTTCACGGCAGCCAGATTGATCTCCTGTACGCGATCGGCCAAATCGAACTCGCCGAGCACTACGCGCGTACCGCCAAACGTGTTGGTCTCCACCACGTCGCATCCCACGCGCAGAAAATCGGCGTGGATGTCGCGAATCATGTCCGGTCGGCTTAACACCAGAACTTCGCTGCAGTTTTCCTTGCCCCAGAAATCATCCAGCGTGGGATTGCGCTCTTGCAGGTTGGTGCCCATCGCGCCGTCATAAACCACCACGCGTTGGCTCACAGTTTGGAGAAAATCAGTCATCAGTTCTTAGTCGTCAGTCTTCAGTCGTTTGTCCTTCGTCGTTGGTTCCGATCCTCGTTGCTTTAGCGTGGTCGAGGAGGCCTGCCGCTGGGTGAACGACCTGTCCCTTAGAACGAAGCCTAAGACCAACGACCAACGACTGAAGACCGACGACCCATGCACAAACGCCGGCCCATCCGGGACCGGCGTTACCTGAGAACTCGGGCTGAACTCAAACCCCTTGTACCGGCAAGGCCGGTGCCCCGACTTCCACCGCCTCTTGATTGAAAACCGCGTTTGCTCCCATGTGCGCTGGCCGGGGGGCCAGCATCTGCTCCTTGCGGTAGATCAGGTTGGTGGCATTGAACGTCGCCAACTCAAACCCATGGCCGTGGGTGATCGCATCGGTCGGACAAGCCTCTACGCAATAGCCGCAGAAGATGCAGCGGTTGTAATCGATGTTATATACCTTGGCGTAACGCTCGGCGCCGCTCACCCGATGCTCCTCAGTGTTCTCGGCCGCCTCGATGTAAATGCAATTGGATGGGCACGCGGCAGCGCACAAAAAGCAAGCCACGCACTTTTCCAGACCGTTCTCGTCACGTTGCAACACATGCGCGCCACGGAAGCGTTCCTGAAACTGTGCGCCCTTCATCGGTCCGCGCCCGTCGGGATAGTTCTCCACCTGCGTGGGCTGAAACACCTCCAGCAGGGTGACGCTCATGCCCTTGGCAATGGCGGCAATGTCTTTCACGATTGCCATAATTCATTAGTATAACGAAACCCCGCCCAAAGCACAGGCCGATGCAGTCAGTCCGGCGCACGCTGGGTCGAATGGAAGATATCGCCGGGTGTTCGGCATAGGCAACCGCAATTTCTCCTAGGAGCGCAGCGCCATCTGGTAATATGTTCGCCGTGAAGGAACTAAAGGTTCTGATCTCACGCGAACAGATCGCCCAGCGGGTAGCGGCCATGGGCGACCAAATCACCCATGACTTCGCCGACCAGAGCATTATTTTTGTGGGCGTGCTCAAGGGTGCAGCCATTTTTCTCTCTGACCTGGCGCGGAACGTGCACCTGGATTCGACGTTTGATTTCATCGGCGTCTCCAGCTACGGCAACCGGCCCAGCCCGAGCCAGGAACTGAGTAATGGATGGGACTCCACCGGCGAAGTTCGGGTCACGAAGGATGTCGACCAGTCGATGAAGGATCGCAACGTGATTCTGGTGGAAGACATCCTCGATACCGGCTTGACGCTGAGCTTTCTGAAGAAGCTCTTCCTGGCGCACCAGCCAAAAACGTTGCGCATTGCCGCGCTGCTCGATAAACCGTCGCGCCGCAAACAACCCATCGAGGCAGACTATGTGGGTTTCCGCATTTCTGATGAGTTCGTGGTTGGATACGGCCTGGATTACGCCGAGAAATACCGCAACCTGGCGGATATTTGCGTGGTGCCGCGAGACCTAGCCATTTAGGGGAACTGGTGTCCTGCGATTGCCTTGAACCCCCGGCTAGCAGACCGGATGGATACGGCTGCTATCATTAAAGAGCAAATCATGGTCACTACTCAGCCCGACATTCAAACCAGGATCGATCCACTGCTGCTGGAAGTGGCCGATGTTGTCAATACCACGCTCGACCTCGACACCACGCTGGTAAGGGTCGCTCAACTCGTTCGCAAAGTCACCGACTACGAGATATTCGCCATCATGCTGCTGAACGAGAAGGCCCAGGAGTTGTTTATCCGCTTTCAAGTTGGGTATCCGCAAGAGGTGGCGGAGCGAACGCGAATTAAAGTCGGCGAAGGAGTAACCGGCCTGGCTGCCCAGCGCCGGGAGCCGATTCTGGTTGGCGACGTCAGCCAGGACGCGCGTTACATTTCAGGTGTTCCCAATGTGCGTTCCGAGCTGGCGGTTCCGCTCATCGTCAAGAACCGGCTGATCGGAGTGATCGACATTGAGTCACCGCAGCCCGATCATTTCACCGAAGAACACAAGCGGCTCTTGACCTTGATTGCTTCCCGGATGGCGGTGGGCATCGAAAACGCGCGGCTCTACACCCGTTCGACTCGTCAAGCCCGCTCGCTGCTGTTACTGACTGAAATTGCGCGGGAACTGACTTCGATCCTCAACGTGGATGAGGTTCTCAAACGCATTGGCGAACTGCTGAACCGCGTGATCGACTATCAGATGTTCAGTATTCTTCTGTTGAACTCCGATGGCAGCAAGTTGCAGCATCGTTTCTCTGTACGCTTCAGGGAGAACATCCAACTCAAGCACGACCGTCCGCTGGGCCGCGGGGTGGTCGGCTATGCGGCTGAACACCGGGAAGCGGTCCTGGTCCCCGACGTGCGTAGGGATCCGCGCTACATTGAGGTGAATCCGGAAACTCGCTCCGAGCTGGCCGTACCGTTGATCTATAAAGACAAGGTCATTGGCGTGCTTGATCTGGAACATACGCGGCGGGGCTTTTTCACCGAGGACCACCGGCGCACGATGATCACGCTGGCGGCGCAGATCGCCATCGCCATTGAGAACGCGCGATTGTACGAGGAGATCGCGCGGCAGGAAAAGCGCTTAGAGCGCGACCTGGCCTTGGCGCGGGAGTTGCAGTTCCGGCTTCTGCCGCCGGTGCTGCCCAAGGTTACGCACTTGGACATTGCCGCCAAGTTTGTCCCGGCGCGGGCCATCGGCGGCGATCTTTATGATTTCGTGAATTACGCCTTTGGACGCACCGCGATTATGATTGGCGACGTCAGCGGCAAAGGCGCGCCGGCGGCCATCTACGCGGCGCTGGTGAGTGGAATCTTGCGCTCGCACGCTCCGATCGAGCCCGCACCGGCCGAGATGCTGTCGGCGGTGAACTTTTCGCTGGGCGAGCGCCCTATCGAAGGTCAATTTGTGTCATTGATCTATGCCCTCTGGGATGACAAGAGCCGCACCTTGCGCGTGGCCAATTCCGGGTTGCCGCGGCCAATCTATTGTCACGAAGGCAGGAATCAAATCGTCGAGGCCACCGGACTTCCGCTTGGACTGTTCGAAGAAGCGGACTACGACGAACTGACTTTCCACGCCAAGCCCGGCGACGTGTTCGTGTTCTTCAGCGACGGCATTGTTGACGCCAGCAACAAGGCCGGGGAGCTTTTCGGACGCGCACGCGTAGAGCGCATTGTGGCCCAAAACTGTCGCGCTCCGGCCGAGAAGATGGTGAAAGCGATCTTTCACGCGGCTGGCGAACATGCCTCGGGGGTTGAAGCATTCGACGATCAGACGGTGGTTGCAATCCGCGTCAAAAGCCTGGCGGGTAAGCGCCCGTGAAAGCGTCTGCTTTGCCGAAACTGGGCCGGCCGCCGGGTTTTCTGTACCGCGGGGCCGGCAGCACAAGTGCCACTGGGCTGGTTCTGCGCTGCGAACAGGTTCCCCTCTCGCAACTGGCCGAGCGCTTCGGCACTCCGCTGTATGTCTACTCCTCACAAGTGATTCGGGAACGCGTGCTGGCCTTCCGTCACGCCTTTCGCGATGTCCCCCACAAGCTCTGTTACTCGGTCAAAGCAAATTCCAATCTTGGCTTGTTGCGCATGCTGGCCGAGATGGGCTGCGGGTTTGATGTGGTTTCCGGCGGAGAACTGGAGCGCGTGCTGCGGGCGGACCGCAAGGCCGCCAACAAAGTGGTTTTCTCCGGAGTCGGCAAAACCCAAGACGAGATGCGGGCCGCGCTCAAGGCGGGGATCCTGTTGTTCAATGTGGAGAGCGAATCGGAGCTACTGGCATTGGCAGAGATGACGGCCAAACTACGCCGCACAGCCCACATCGCATTACGCGTGAACCCGGACGTGCCCGCGAAAACTCACCCTTACATTTCGACCGGACTTCACGAGCACAAATTCGGGGTTGCGATTGACCACGCCGTGCGTCTGTACGCCTCGGCCGCACGCAACAGGTTCCTGTCAATCGCAGGCGTGAGTGTTCACATCGGATCGCAGATCACGGATGTGCGCCCCTTCCGCGCCACCATGGTGCGTGTGGCCGCGCTGGTGCGCGAGCTGAGAAAGCAAGGGCACGAAATCCGCTATGTGGATGCGGGCGGTGGCCTGGGAATTTCGTACACGCAAGCGCAGGATTCGCGGGATTTCGCGCAGTATGTCGGCCGCTATGCCAAGGCCTTGCTGCACCCTCTGCGACGGCTGGACGTCGAAATTCTGCTGGAGCCTGGGCGGGCCATCGTTGGTTCGGCCGGTGTGCTTCTCACCCGAATCCTCTATAAGAAGAAAAACGGCACGCGGCGTTTCCTGATTGCCGATGCTGCGATGAACGATCTGGTCCGCCCTTCCCTGTACGGCGCGTACCACGAGATCCTGCCCGTGCAGGTCCAACCGGACGCGGCATTCGAGACCGTCGATGTGGTGGGACCAGTCTGTGAGACGGGAGATTTCTTGGCGCGCGGCCGCAGACTCCCCGTGACTCGGGAAGGCGAGTTACTCGCGGTAATGGATTCAGGCGCCTATGGCATGGTGCTGGCTTCCAACTACAACACCCGAACCCGCCCGGCCGAGGTTATGGTGCGAGGAAAGACTGCGAAGATCATCCGGCGGCGCGAAATGACAGCAGAGTTGATGCGCGGCGAAATTTAGACCAGCCTCACAATGAAAGCGCGCAAGCTCTGATCATGGTCGTCCTTCCGCATATTCGCCGCCACAGCGCCAACCCAAGAAACCCAGGCAAGAAAAAGAGGCAAGCGCCTTACAACGCTTGCCTCCCGTTAGTTTGGTTCTGCTCCTCGCTCAGTCGCCATTAGGCGGCTAAGACGCCGTGCTCAGAAACTTACTTCGCTTGCACGAAGAAGCCGGTGCCGCCGTAGGTACCCGATCCATAGCGGCCAACCATGCCGAGTTTATCGTTTATGCCGTCAGCTCGCGTGGCGCCGACACCGTTCGGATCGTCAAACGAGTAGAACTTGCCCTTGTGCAGCAGAATTCCATGCCGATCACCAGCGGTGTCGAAAAGGGTTGCGTCGATGTCGCCCAGGTTGTTGATGCCGTGGATGGCCACGCCACTCGTACCTTGGCCCGGCGGGTTAAACGGGGTATATTTTTTCCCGTTAGTAGTTGTGAAGGAAACGTAGGTGCCGCCAGAGTTCGCTGCGAACACTGTGATCACACCCTTATCGTTGATTGACCACGCTTGACTCGAACTAGACGCGCCCGGCGGATCCAAAGTCGTGAGCTTCTTGCCGACCAGCAAGAATCCGTGTTGCGCACCGTTAGAATCAATATAGGAACCGACGATGTTGCCCGCGTCATTGATCCCGTTAGCTTCGACTAACGAAGCTCCCTTGATGGTGACGTTTGTGAACTTGCCCTTGGCATACGTGAACCCGATGGTGCTGCCACTGGTAGTTCCGCACCAGCCCGCGAGTACGCCGGCGCTGTTAATGCCATAGAATTGAATGCCATCTGTAGACGCGGATCCCGGCGTGGTTACGCAATTCTTGTTGTCCGCTGTGGTGAGCGTCTTGCCCTTCAAGATCATGCCGTGTTGCGCACCAGCGGAATCGACGTAGTCTCCGGTGATCGTGCCGCCCACGTTGATGGCATAGCTGTCCGTCTCGGCAGCACCAGGGGCGGTCACATCCTTGAACGTGAACTTCAGAGCTGGTGCAACTGCCGCAGTGCTAAGAGCCAGCAATGCCACCAGTACGATGAGAGTAAAAGCAATTTTACCGTGTGTCATTTGGTTGATTTCCTCCTGAGAGATCCTTTCTGGTTAATTCAGAACCCTTGTCCCATGCGTATTCCAACCGAGGCCAACAATCTAACACAGGTTCAACCCAGGCACAACTAATTCGTTGTCAGAGGAAAAAACTTGCAGACACAGCGCAAGACATTGCACACGTCGCACCTCAACGCGGGCTGAGGCTCACTGGAAAGAATGCTCCCGCTCCCCATCCCACACAATCTTCCCTCCGACGAATGTCTTCAACACTTTCACATCCCGGATCCGCGCTGGTTCGATGGCAAAGATGTCATCGCTCAGAATGACCATGTCAGCCAGCTTCCCTGGGGAAATCGATCCCTTTTCTTTGTCCTGATATTCGGCATAGGCCGATCCCATCGTGTAAGCCTCAACCGCTTCCGCAACGCTGAGTTTTTGCTCAGGGAACCAACCGCTGGGGTTCTTGCCATCCAAAGTGGCGCGCGTGACTGCTGCATAGAGGGTCAGCAACGGATTGAGCGGGGCAACGTCCCAATCGGTACCGAAGGCGAGATGCACCCCGTGATTCAGAAAGGTGCGAAACGCATAAGTGCGGCTGGCGCGATCGTGGCCAATTCGTGCCTCCGCCCAGCGCACGTCGTCGATCGCATGGTAGGGTTGCACCGAGGCAATCACGTCCAACTGGGCGAAACGATCGAAGTCCTTCTCGGCCACATGCTGCGCATGTTCGATCCGAAAGCGGTGCTCCGCGCCCCGGTTGGTTCTTACCACGCCGTAATAAAGATCGAGCACCATGGAGATTGCCTGATCCCCGATCGCATGGGTGCAGATCTGCACCCCGGCGGCATCTGCCTTTAGCATGCGCTCACGCATCAGCGTCAGCGGCTGCATCTCCGCACCCAGCAGACCGCGGTTTTCAGGTTGGTCCGAATACGGGTCGAAGAAATAGGCCGTGCGTGATCCGAGAGAGCCGTCGGCGTACGCTTTCACAGCTCCGATGCGAAGATACGGACCGCCGAAGGCGCGGGTGATCCCGATCTTGACCTGGTCATCAACACCCTCGGTGATGAGCGGAGCGGCGTAAATGCGAGCCGTCAGTTCCCCCCGCCGCAGAAGTTCAGAGTACACCGCAATATCGGCGTAGTCAGGATTCATGTGCTGAACGCTGGTGACCCCGAGCGAAGCCGCGTAGGCCAATGCGCGCCGCGCAGCGTTCAGCCGCCGTTCGTGAGTAGGCGGAGGGATGACCTTGTCCATCAACCCGATGGCGGCATCTTTCAATGCGCCGGTGGGATTTCCTTGCGCATCGCGGACGATCACTCCGCCCGGCGGGTCCGGAGTTTGTGCTGCGATGCCGGCCAACTGCAACGCGACCGAATTGGCCAACGACATGTGCCCGTCGTAGCGGCTGACGAATACGGGAACGTCCGGCGTAAACGGGTCGATCAATTCTTTGGTCGGCAGCTTGGCTGGCGTCCACTTGGTTTCATCCCAGTCACCGCCCAGCACCCACTCGCCCTTCGCAGTTTTCTTGGCCTGTTCTGCAACGCGGCGCGCGAACTCCTCCGCGCTGGTCGCATCGTTCAACTGAACTGCATCCAGTTGCATGCCGCCGTCCACAAAGTGCACGTGCGCGTCGTTGAATCCGGGCAAAAGTAGTTTTCCGCCGGCATCGATGACATTAGTATTCGGTCCCCGCAGGGTATCGATGTCGGCTCTCGAACCAACCGCGATGATCCGCTCTCCCATGACCGCGACCGCTTCGGCCGTCGGCTGCTTGCGGTCCACCGTCCAGATTTTGGCGTTGGTCACAATAAGATCGGCCGTGGGCTTCGATTGCGCGAAGGCCGGCACGACCGCACAACTCAGCAAAAGGAAAACAATGAGTTTCATGGTATTAGCGCTGTCCCCAGGTAAGTTTGGCACGTAAAACATCGAAGAAGGTCCCATGCATCCGCAACAATTTGACCTGATTCGCGGACTTGCGGCAGCGTACGCGGTCCCCGCCCTGCAACGGCATTCCCACTTGCCCATCCACGCTCAAGAATGCGTCCTCGGTGCTGATATTAACTACCAGTTCGACCGTCGATGTGTCGGGCACAACCACCGCCCGGTGGGTCAACGAATGCGCGCACACAGGCGTGATGAGCAGAGCATTCACCGTTGGCATCACCACCGGGCCGCCAGCGGCCAGCGAATAGGCGGTCGAACCGGTAGGAGTGGAGACGATCAGGCTATCGGCTTTGTATCCGGAGACAAAAACTCCATCTACGAAAACGTCGCAGTGGCTCAGGCGGGCAATGCCGCCCTTGCCCACCACAATGTCGTTCAGCGCCTCGTAGCTAGCCACTACCGCCTCCTTCCGGATGACTTCACAATCGACCATCGATCGTGCTTCCAGGTAATGCTTGCCGTCTTCGATGCCCTGCAAGGCCGTGTAGAGTTGCCCCAGAGGCACTTCGGTGAGGAAACCCAGCGACCCCAGGTTCACGCCCATGATCGGAATGCCGGTCTTCGCCAGAGCACGAGCCGCGGAAAGCAAGGTGCCATCGCCGCCGAGAACAATCGCAAACCTGAGCGGCTGGGATCCGATCTCCTGGCGGGCCACCGCCGTCGCTCCCGGGGCGTAGGCCGCGGTTTCGCGATCCACGACCACTCCGTATTGGTGCGCCTGAAGCCACTGTAGGAGTTGGGGCACAACCTCGGCGAGATCGGGTTTCCCCGGCTTCGAGATAATTCCGGCAGCTTTGGCAAGCATGTGAACTTTGAATTGTACAGAAATCCGCAAAAAAGATTTGGCACTCTGCCGGTTCGCCTCGCTACCCGCTTCGACGCTGCCTTCTCAGAAGCTACCAAGCAGCAGGAACTCGCGGTTCCCTTCCGCACCCAGGATAGGCGATTCGATCACGTCGGCTTGAGCGCAGCCTTGCTGAACGAGCGATTGTCGCACTTTGTCCACGGCTGCCAACTGCGCCGCTTCGTCGCGCACGATGCCGCCTTTGCCGACTTGCTCACGGCCGACCTCAAACTGCGGCTTCACCAGCACGATGATCCGCCGTCCCCTCCGTTCCTCAGCGAAACTCGGGAAACCCGCAGCCACCACCGGCGGAATCACCAGCGTCGCTGAAATGAAGGAAACATCCATCACGATCAGCTCGACCAATTCCCCCACTTGCTCGCGCGCAAGATAACGCGCATTGGTTTTCTCCAGCAAGCGCACGCGCGCATCCTGGCGTAAACGAAAGTCGATCTGTCCATGTCCGGTATCAACCGCGATGACGCGCGCCGCGCCGTGCTGCAATAAGCAATCGGTGAACCCACCCGTAGATGCACCAACGTCCATGCAAGTCTTCCCGGTCACATCGACTTTCCAATGGTGCAGCGCCTTCTCCAACTTCAAGCCGCCCCGGCTGACGTACTTGAGACCTGCGCCCAGCAGCCGGATCGCGGCATCGGGGGCAACTGAAGTTCCACACTTCTCAATTTTCTGTTCATTAACTAGAACTTTGCCCTCAAGAATCAGGGCCTGGGCCCGCTCGCGTGAGCTGGCCATGCCGCGCTCCATAAGCAATTTGTCTAGACGGACTTTCAAACCCTCTCCGCAAAACAGTCAGAGCGTACCGCACACCTCGGTGTCACTCGCCACAAAGCCAGTGCAACCTGCTGAACCTTCTTTGCATGAAACATTTACGCGAATACTTTCCGCTTTTTCCACATGAATTTCCACCTTATTGTTGAAAACTGCTTGCGTCGCCACGCCAAGGGCAATCGAATGGCCGTTTCCATCAGGTAGCTTGTTCCGGGGACTCCACCTCCAGCTGGTTTCAGGTAAGATACTCGACGACAGCTTTGCGACGGATGAACCGCGAATACCACAAGGGCTACAGCCGGGAATTAAATCGTGACATGGAGGCGCTGGTCTTCGGGCACGCTGGACCACCAGTGCTGGTCTTTCCAACTTCCATGGGAAAGTATTTTGAGTACGAGGACCGCGGCATGATCGCCGCGCTGGCGCCAAAGCTGGAAGCCGGACAATTCCAGGTCTTCTGTGTGGATGCGGTGGACACGGAAAGTTGGTACAACAAGGGCGTGCATCCTAAAGTGCGGGTGATGCGCCATTTGCAGTATGAGCGTTACCTGCTGAACGAGTTCCTGCCTTTCGTGCGCCACAAAAATCCGACCGCGAGCCTGATCGTGACCGGCTGCAGCTTCGGCGGATACCACGCGGTTAATTTCGCGCTCAAGCATCCGGATGTGGTGACCCATTGCATCAGCATGAGCGGAGCTTTCGATATCCATCAGTTTCTGGACGGATACTACGACGATGATTGTTACTTCAACTGCCCGGTTGACTACCTGCCGAGGATGAGCGATGACTGGTTCCTGAGCCACTATCGCCGCATGAAGATCGTCCTGGGGACAGGGGATTGGGACATGTGCCTGGACCAGAACCTGAGACTGTCGGGTATGCTGAATGACAAGGCGATTCCGCATTGGCTGGATGTGTGGGGCGACCACTCGACGCACGACTGGCCGTTGTGGCAGAGGATGGCGGGAAAGTATTTTTAGAAGTATTTTGGAAGTTGTCATTCTGAGCGGAGACCGGAGTCGAAGAATCCCTATAATCTAGATGCAGCCCTTGGGGAATTAAGGCATTTTCACGCGAAACCTGACGGACGCATTGTTTCTCGTGAATCAATTAGGAGCTTTCTCGTGAAGAAAATCGGGATTTTGTTTGGCATGGAAAACACTTTTCCGCCGGCGCTGGTAGAAAAGATCAACAGCATGAAAGTTGATGGCGTTGCGGCCGAGTTTGTGAAGCTGGGTGGAGTCAAGATGGCCGACCCCTGCCCGTATCGTGTCATCATTGACCGCATCTCGCAGGACATTCCCTTCTACCGCGCTTTCCTGAAAAATGCTGCGCTCACAGGAACGACAGTCATCAACAATCCATTCTGGTGGACAGCGGATGACAAATTCTTCAATTACGCTCTAGCCACCAAACTGGGCGTGGCCATCCCGCCAACAGTCCTCCTGCCGCATCACACCCATCCGCCCGACACCACTGATCAGTCCATGCGCAACTTGATCTTCCCGCTCAACTGGGACGAGATTTTTCAATACGTCGGCTTCCCCGCTTTCCTGAAACCCTATGCCGGTGGCGGATGGAAGCACGTCTACAAAGTTCACTCACCCGAGGAGTTCTTTCATCACTACAACCAGACCGGCGATCTTTGCATGACGCTGCAACACGGTGTTGAGTTCGAGGAATACTACCGCTGTTACGTGGTGGGACAGGAAAAAGTCCACGTGATGAAATACGACCCCAAGGCTCCGCATCATGAGCGATATGTGAAGGGCAACCCGCCGCCATCCAGCGCCAAACTGCACGAGCGCATTGTGAAGGACGCGCTGACCCTGTGCCGTGCTCTCGGCTATGACTTGAATACAGTGGAGTTCGCCGTCGAAGGCGGAGTGCCTTACGCGATTGACTTCATGAACCCGGCCCCCGACGCGGACGTAAATTCCGTAGGCCCGGAAAACTTCGAGTGGATTGTGAATGCTGTCGCAGAAATGGCTGTAAAGAAGGCACTTAGCAACGAGAATCCGGCGCGTGAGTTGCGCTGGGCATCGTTCCTTGCCGGGTCGGTCGCAGTTCCCGCCGAGCCCAAGGCCACCGTCAGGAAAAGGGCGTAATCAAGCCTCAGGCTTTTGCAAATATTTTACCCGCCCGTGACAAAAACCAGGCGGGTGCCGACGTATGCTGGGCCGCGTTCGAAGAAGTAGTGGTATCCGTAATCCCAGCACTGGAGGCATACAAACCTGTGAAAAATCAATTCCTGCGCCTTTTGACGAGCGCCGTGCTGTTCCTTTGTCTCGCCGTGAAGCCGGGTCACGCATCCCGGAATCCTCAAATGGCGGATGCCGACGAAGCCGATGAAGTATCGCTGCTGTCCCCGGCAAACGTCACTGTGCAAGACATGTTTGGGGGCCAAATTTTTGGCTACGATGTTGATCAAGATGGCACGGAAGGACTGCTCAGCGAAGCCAAGTTCCTGGGCGATGGAAGCCTCATCATCGCCACCGAAACCTTCGATCAGACGACAGGCAAAATCCTCAAAGTCGTTGCCAAAGGGAAGAATGACAATGGAAGCGATTGGGCCACTTGGGGTATCTTCGCGAACCACATCGGACTGGACGAATTCCAACAGTATCCCAAGCGGCCTTACCGCCAGGAATATCTCCTGAATCCGATCGACGGGAACAAATTCACCGGCCCGTGGAAGCCGCCCATCAAACACGGCTACCTGCTATGGGCAATCAGCGAAACCCAGGGAACTCCCGTAGTTGCCGCTTACCAGGCCCAGGCGGGGGTGATTCCCTATTTCTTCACCGCCAATATCGCAGCCAATACTTTCGGGCCGCAAATTCCCCTCAGCGACTCCGACATTGGACAATTCCCCATGCTCGCCTACAACACAAAATCCAATCAGGCAGTTCTGGGGTACGCCGGCCTCAACCCTTATGCAGCGCCGACCCTTGCAACCCTGAACCTCAAGAATGGAAAGTTCGTCAAATTCACCGGTCTTGGAGTCGGCTACATTAACGGCATCGCCGTCGATCCAGCCACCGGCATGGCTTGCACAACCACCGCAATCGATTCAACGGTGCAGTTTTACAATCTTGCAAAGAAAACCGGAGTCCTGGTGCATTTCCCCGGTCAGGTCGGCCGATTCCAGGCCGGCGCGGACGTTCAGGTCGATACCATCCATAAACTGTTCCTGGTCTCTCAACCGAGTTCGAGCACAGGGAGCGGCAGCACTGTCTATGTGTATGACGAAAACGGCAACTCGGTGGAGTCGATTCAGAATCTTAACTTCGCCACCAACGTCCACATCGGCCTGAACCCCGGCAAGCGGACGGGCTGGGTCGGTCCCAGCGGAGATCTCTCGACCATCCAATCCTTCACGTACTAAACCGGGGTCGCGTTGGGGTTATCGCGACCCGTTCTGACGACCGCATCTCCGCGGCCGTCACGGTTGCCAGCCTTCTCGAATCGCACCCGATCGGCCCAACCCAGCGACGACCCCAAAGGGAACGCACGGGAGGACCCTGAACTGCCCTGACCGGCCGCGGTCTGAAAGTTGACGATTTTCGGGCGCAGTCATTGTTATACTAGTCCCAAGTTAACTCCCTGCCTCCGCAGTCAGGCAACCGGCAGGATGAGCGCCGGTTCGGGGTATCAAGTCTTATGCAGCCAACTTTCACCATAGGGATCGAAGAAGAGTATCAGACCATTGATCCGGTCTCACGCGACCTGCGATCCCACATCAATACCGAGATGATGGAGCAGGGGCGGCTCCGCCTGCAGGAGAAAGTGAAAGCAGAATTGCACCAGGCGGTGGTAGAGGTCGGCACCTCGGTTTGCACCAACATCAAAGAGGCCAAAGCCGAGGTCAAGGCCCTGCGCCGCGACATGATCAAGCTGGCCAAAGACAATGGGCTGCGGCTGGCTTCGGCAGCCACCCACCCCTTTGGCGACTGGCGGGTGCAGGAGATCACTCCCGACGATCGCTACAAAAACATTGTAGAAGACATGCAACTGGTGGCGCGGGCCAACCTGATTTTCGGGCTGCACGTTCATGTCGGCGTCGAAGACCGCGAGACCGCCATCCACCTGATGAATCATGCCCGTTATTTTCTGCCGCATATTCTGGCGCTCTCCACCAATTCGCCGTTCTGGCTGGGCATGAACACCGGGCTGAAGTCTTACCGCTGCAAGGTGTTTGACAAGTTCCCGCGTACCAATATCCCGGATTATTTCCCCAGTTGGGGCGAGTACGATAACTTCATCAAGCTGCTGATCAAGACCAATTGCATCGACAACGCAAAAAAAATCTGGTGGGATATCCGTCCGCATCCTTTTTTCAATACCTTGGAATTCCGGGTTTGCGATATTCCCATGCGGCTGGATGAGACTATGGCTCTGGCTGCGCTCATCCAGGCGACTATCGCCAAGCTGTACAAGCTGTATGCTGCCAATCAAGGATTCCGCCTGTATCGCCGTGCTCTGCTCATGGAAAACAAATGGCGCGCGGCGCGTTATGGGCTGGACGGAAAACTGATCGACTTCGGCAAGCAGAAGGAAGTTCCGGCGCGCGACCTGGTGCGAGAGTATCTGGAGTTTGTGGACGATGTAGTGGACGAACTCGACTCGCGCGAGGAACTCGACTACGTCCACGAGATTCTGGAGAACGGCAGCGGCGCTGACCGCCAACTGCGCGTGTTCCAGGAAACCGGCGACCTGAAAAAAGTTGTGGACTACATTATTGAAGAGACGGAAGCGGGGATCGAGGAACAGGACGTTACTGCTTCCGCTAGAAAAGTAGGGTGATGATAAATTCGGTTGATGAAACGCAAAATTCTGCCCTTTGCACCGAACGCGAAGGGCGGCCCGCGCCATTGAACACATTTTCTTTTGATCCTGAGCTCTCTCCTGGCGCGCGTAATGCGGTGCAAGTGTGCCTGAAGGTACAGCCCACCGAGAAAGTCACCGTGATCACCGACGAAGCGACGAAGGCAATCGCCGCCAGCCTGGTGCGTGAACTGGAGACCGTGGGCTGCCCTTATAAGGCGTGGGTTCTGGAGGCGTTGGCGGCGCGTCCGCTGGTCGACTTGCCTTGCGAAATCATTGACGACTTGGAGACTAGCGAGGTCAGCATATTCGCCGCTCAGGCCCAGGCCAACGAACTTCGCTCGCGTATTCAAATGACTGACGTAGTGAACCGGCGCAGGATTCGTCATGCCCACATGGTCAACATCAACCCGCAGATTATGCGCGAAGGCATGCGCGCCGACTTCCTCAAAGTGGACCGAATCAGCGTGAAGGTCATCGAGATGGTGCGGCGCGCATCGCAGGTGCGCGCCAAGACTCGTGCCGGCACTGACCTGGTGGCCGATCTGAATCCAAAATACCGCTGGGTGAAAACCAGCGGCCTGATTAGTCCCGACAAGTGGGGCAACCTGCCCGGCGGAGAGATCTTCACGACTCCGGGCGAAGTGAACGGGGTTTTTGTCATCGATGGCGTCGTCGGGGACTGGCTCTGCGCAAAGTTTGGCGACTTGCGCGACAATCCGCTTACTGTCCGCGTCAAAGCAAACCGCGTGGCAGAAGCTCATTCGTCAAACCGCGAACTGGAAAACGACTTCTGGAGCTACACCCATACCGACGAAAACAGCGACCGGGTAGGCGAATTCGCCATTGGCACCAACATTGAGTTGAAGGACATCATCGGCCATATCCTGCAGGACGAAAAATATCCCGGCGTGCATATCGCGTTTGGCAACCCTTATGGCGCTCACACCGGCGCGGAATGGTCCTCCTCGACTCACATTGACGTGGTTGGACGCGAGTTCGACATCTGGGTCGACAGTGACCAGATCATGCGGGATGGCAAGTTCCTGATCGAAGCGTAAGCGCCGGAGGGGCGGAACAATTTAGCCCAGGGCGTAAGCCCTGGGTGAAAGCGGGAAACGGGCGAGTCCCGTCGGGACGGCACAGTTCTCTCGCGGGCTACGATGACCGATTCGCGCCGCCGTCACGTGTTTCAACATGATCCCTACTCTTCGCAAGCGGTTCAACGCAAGTTTCACCCCGGCGAAGTACCAGACTATTCTCCAAGTCATGGCCGACCGCTGCGGCACGCCGGTCGAGTTCCGCATCTCCGAAACCCCCTGCTTTTTTCCACAAGCGTTGCTCGACCAGATGGCGCAATACGGCAAGGAACTGATTCATCAACTCGACAACCCCGACTACCTGAAGGCCTCACGAAACGCCATCCCTGCGGAATTCAACGTCCCCCAGGAATCGTCCCACCCCTTGTTCATTCAAGTCGATTTCGGGCTGGTTCGCGACGCCTCCGGCAATTTGCAAGCCAAGCTCGTCGAGCTGCAGGCCTTCCCTTCACTTTATGCTTACCAGGCCGTGCTGTCGCAGACTTATCAGGAGGTCTTCGGTCTGGATGCGAACCTGCGCTACCTTCTCGGCGATTTGGATTGGGAAAGCTACAAGAAGCTGCTGCGGCGCGCCATTGTCGCCGATCACGATCCGCAAGACGTGATTCTGATGGAGATCGACCCGCTGCACCAGAAAACCCTGCCCGATTTTCTGCTCACCGCGAAACTGCTCGGCGTTCCCACCGTCTCGATCACCGACATTCAAAAGCATGGGAACCAGTTGTTCTACAGGAAGGACGGACGCCGCATACCGATCAAGCGCATCTACAACCGGGCGATTGTGGACGAACTGATCCGCAAGAAAATCAAACTGAACTTCGCCTTCACCAACGATCTGGATGTGGAATGGGCCGGGCATCCCAACTGGTATTTCCGCATCAGCAAGTTCTCACTGCCATTCTTGAACCACGTAAGCGTACCGAAGACATGGTTTCTCAACCGGATGGAGCGCGTACCTGACGACCTGCAGAACTACGTACTGAAGCCGTTATTTTCCTTCGCCGGACTGGGCGTGATCATCAATCCTACGAAAGAAGACCTGGCGGCAATTCCTACGGACCACCGCTCGCAGTACATCCTGCAGCAGAAGATGAACTTCGAACCAGTCATCCAGACACCGCACGGTGCAACGAAAGCCGAACTGCGCATCATGTACATCTGGCTGGAAGAACTCCAGCCGGTAATGGTCATTGTGCGCATGGGCCGCGGCTTGATGATGGGCGTAGACCACAACAAGAACATGGAGTGGGTAGGAAGTTCCGCGGCCTTTTATCCCGCCTGACGTGCTTTGCTCGCCTCTACCCGGCGGGATTTCCCCCGGCACCGGTTGACCTGTTCGCCTCCACAGCCTAGCATTGAGGCCGACGGCAGTGTGCGCGCTCATGGTCGGCCAGACAGTCTCCCATTATCGAATTCTGGGAAAAATCGGCGGCGGCGGTATGGGAGTTGTTTACGAGGCCGAAGATACCCGCCTGGGCCGGCACGTGGCCCTCAAGTTCGTCCCCGACAACCTTTTGAACGACCGCAAGTCCCTGGACCGCTTCGAGCGGGAAGCGCGCGCCGCCTCGCAACTGAACCACCCCAACATCTGCACCATTCACGACATCGAAGACAACGACGGCCATCCCTTCATCGTGATGGAAAAGCTGGACGGCGCCAGCCTCAAGCAGCAGCTCACCGGCAAGCCTATGGCGCTGGATCCGCTGCTGAATATCGCGATCCAGGCGGCAGATGCATTGGCGGCACTGCACGCCAAAGGCATTATTCATCGCGACATCAAACCCGGAAACATCTTTGTCACTCAGAGCGGGCAGGCAAAGCTGCTGGACTTCGGCTTGGCGAAGCTGCAGCGCGAATCCGCCGGCGACGGCGGCGAAGCGGTCTACGAGGACACCCTCACCGCGATCGGAGTTGTGCCGGGCACCGCCGTGTACATGTCCCCGGAACAGGCCCGCAGCGAAGAAATCGATGCCCGCAGCGACTTGTTCTCTTTCGGCATAGTGCTGTACGAGATGGCGACCGGGCAGAAGCCGTTCACCGGAAAAAACGTCGTCTCCATGCTGGACGCTATGCTGCACCAGAAGCCGCCGGCTCCTCGCACCCTGTATCCGGCAATCCCTGCGGAACTGGAAGGCATTATCGGCAAGCTGATCGAGAAAGACCGCGAAAAGCGCTACCAAAACGCCACCCAGCTCAAAACCGATTTGCAGCGATTGAAACGGGAAAGCGAGTCGGGGCTGATCAAGATCATCTCCGACACCAGCTTGCGCTTGCCCAGCCGCAGCTTCCAGGGCCCTTCGCCATGGCAGAAGTACCTGCTGATTGGCATGGCAGCGTTGCTGGCGACGCTCCTGACGGCAATCGGCGCCTGGTGGTTCAAACTCCGCGCGGCCAGCGCTGCCGTAGGGAAAAATACCATGGCGGTGTTGCCCCTGCAAAACACGAGTGGCGACTCCGGCATCGATTACCTCCGGTTCGCCTTGGCGGACGAAATGGCCAGCGTGTTGACCTACAGCCGCACGCTCGATGTGCGTCCTACGTCGGTCACACGGAAGTATGTCGCCCCGGACCTGGATTTGCAGAAAGTGGGCCGCGCGTTGCGCGTCGCCACTATTTTGAGCGGACATTTTATGCGCCAAGGTGACCGCACTCTGGTCACCCTGGAAGCCACGGATGTGCGCAGCGACAAGCTGCTGTGGGAATCGAACTTCAGTGCGTCGAGTCAGGACCTGATCGCCCTGCAGGGACAGCTTGCCGGTCAGTTGCGTCAGGGATTGTTGCCGGTTCTGGGCGCCGCGACTGGCCTGCTGAACACTGCAACCCAGCCGAAGAACCAGGTGGCCTACGACCTGTTTTTGCGCAGCTTGGCCATGCCCCACGATCCACAGCCGAACAAACAGGCAATCGCCATGTTGGAGCAAGCCACCGCCATGGATACCAGTTATGCTCCGGCGTGGGAAGCCTTAGGGTTGCGCTACTACTACGATTCGGATTACTCCAACGGCGGAGATGAGGCGTTTCAGAAGTCGAATCGCGCCTGCGAAAAAGCGCTCTCGCTCGATCCCAATCGCCTGCTGGCAGCCGGGCAACTGGCCGTCAACCGCGTGGAACGGGGCGAACTGTCGAAAGCCTATGAATCGGCCGAGGCCCAGGTGAAGAGCCGCCCGGAAAGCGCACAGGTTCACTTCACTCTGAGCTACGTACTGCGCTACGCCGGAATGCAGGAACGATCGGCCCAGGAATGTGAAACGGCGCTGGCGCTGGATCCGGGCAATTATCAATTCCGTTCCTGCGCCTGGGCTTTCATGGTGCTGGGCCAGACGCAGCGCGCTGCCGATTTTGCCCGTCTTGATGCCGGTTCGGAGTGGGCAGCGTATGTGACTCCTTCTATTTTGCTGCGCGAGAACAAGGTCGCCGAGGCACGCGAGGCGGTCAAGCGTATGTCCTCGAACCCGCGTTATCACCGCGATTTGCTGGAGGCCTGCCTGGAGCCAGGCCACGCAGCCGATCTGGACCGGATTGCGCATGACATGACTACCAGCTTCCCCGCCGAATTGGACCCCGAAGTGTGGTACTCGCAAGGCACGATCCTGGCGTTCTGCGGCAAGAAAGACGCGGCTTTTCACATGATCCGGGCGGCGGTACAGCAAAACTACTGCGCATATTCCGCTCTGCTGGCTGATCCGCTGCTGGAAAAATCCAGAAGCAGCGCCGAGTTCGACAAAATCCTGACCGCGGCGCACGAGTGCCAGCAAACCGTGAGCAACCCTCAGGGACAGTGAATCAGTTAGCATGAACATTTTGAACGTTCCAGGTCAGGAAAACCTTGCTTCCCATCTGTGTGCTCCAGCATCCTTATAGACTCATGCGAACCCCGTATCACAACCGAAACCTGAGCCGACGGTACCGGACGGCGCAGGTCCTGCTATGGACTTTGATCCTGTCGGCCGCGGCCTTTGCCCAAGCCGCGCCAAAGCAATCGCCGACCAAGCCGCTGCCGCAAGACTCGGGCACGCTGGGACTCAAACAAATGCTGCTGCGGCTTCAGACCACGGCGCGGCTGATGCAAACCGTGGCCCATCCGGACGACGAGGACGGCGGCTTGCTCACCCTGGAGTCTCGTGGAAAAGGCGCGTCCGTCCTGCTGCTGACACTGAATCGCGGCGAGGGAGGCCAGAACAAGATCGGGAGCAATCTGTTTGATGTGCTGGGCGTGGTGCGCACACTAGAAGTTACCGCTGCCGACCGATACTACGGGGTGGAACAGCGATTCACCCGGGTCGCCGACTTCGGATTCTCCAAGACTCCGGAAGAAACATTCCAGAAGTGGCAAGGGCACGACATCGCGCTGGCTGACATGGTGCGGGTGATCCGCACATTTCGGCCGGATGTGCTGATTGCCCGTTTCAGCGGTACCGAGCGGGATGGCCACGGACATCATCAGGCTTCGGCGATTCTGACGAAAGAGGCTTTCCGCGCTGCCGCTGATCCCAGCCGCTTTCCAGCGCAGATGAACGAGGGCTTGCAGCCGTGGCAGGCCACGAAACTCTACATCGGAAATGTCTGCGGATTTGGCGCCACCACCTGCCCCGATTCGGACTATACGGTCAAGCTGAACACGGGTGCGCCCAATGCCGCGCTGGGCATGTCATACGCGCAGTTCGCCATGCAAGGCCTGCGTCATCAACTCTCCCAGGGTGCAGGCGCCTGGAACATCGAACCCGGCGATCGATTCGCGTTCTACAAACTGGTCGATTCCACCGTGCCCGTGACCCTCGACAAAGAAGGTCATGAGAGAGATTTTTTGGACGGCATCGACACCACATTGCAAGGGCTCGCTGCGCGTTTGGGTTCGGAGTCCGGCAAGGCTGCGTTTGTTTCTGCTGGGTTGGCGGAAATCCAAAGGTGTGTCAATCAGGCGACCACCGCCGCGGACCACGACCCGGCAACTGCCGTCGGTCCGTTGCTTGAAGGGTTGGAAGACGTGCAACGCCTCATCCGCCAAGTGACGAACTCCGATCTTTCCTCGGCGGCCAAGGCTGATCTGATTACTGAACTAAGAACCAAGGAAACTCAATTCGAGTCTGCAGCCAATCTCGCCGCCGGCATCGATTTGGAAGTCACCGCCGACGTGGCAACTGGAAAAAGCGCGGACGATGCCTTCATGGCTGTCCCGGGGCAAAGCTTCGATGTCATTGCTCGCTTCTCCGCGCAGGCAGGTGCCCAGCTAAACAAGGTCGAGCTGGATTTGCCGTCCGCGTGGCACGCCGAAGAACTTCCACCCGAGAAGATCGCCGGAGAATCCGGTCAGGTCGCGCGCTTCCGGGTGACGGTGGGGAAGGACGCAACCTACACTCGCCCCTATTGGCATCGGGACAATCCTGAGACTGACGCGGTTAACACCATCGACGTTTCGCAGGATGCAACTCTTCTTTTTCCTCCGCCGCCCGTGCAGCTACATGCCATCTATACGCTGGCAGGCAAGCAAGGCTTGGTGCGGGCAATTGCTATGGTGCACTTCAAAGACTCCAATGGCGAGACAGCTGAGCGTGCGCTGGCAGTTGCCCCGGCGTTTTCTGTGATGCTGGAGCCAGGAGAGCAGATCATTCCGGTTTCAAGCAGCGCGTCGTCAACCGTGAAGGTCATGGTATCGAGCAACCTCCCTGGCACGGCGAAGGGCACACTGCGCATCGAAGCGCCGACGGGCTGGCGCACTGAACCCGCCAGCCTGCCGCTGGAATTCCACGGGCGCGGTGACAAACAGGAATCCGAGTTTCGCCTCTTCCCTGCCAGGCTGCAGGAAAGTCGCACGCAGGTCGGCGCCGTCTTCGAGTCAAGCGGAGCAAGCTACCGCGAAGGTTACAGCATGGTCACTCGCGACGATCTGGACACCTTCTACTACTACCAACCGGCCGTACAAAGGGTCAGCATCGTTGATGTAAACGTTCCGAAGAACCTCAAGGTCGGCTACGTGATGGGCGCCGGCGATGACATTCCCACTGTGCTGAAGCAAATCGGGATGGATATCGCGCTGATTGCTGCCGAAGATCTCAAGAATACCAACCTTGCACCCTACGGAACCATTGTACTTGGGATTCGCGCCTACGACACGCAAAAGGATCTAGCTGCTAATAACCAGAAACTGCTCGATTGGGTGTCGGGCGGCGGGACGTTGCTGGTTCAGTACAACACCGGCGTCGCCGATTTTAACAAGGCGAAACTCACGCCCTATCCGGCGCAGTTAAGCCGGGATCGAGTCACGGTCGAAGATTCGCCAGTGGAAATCCTCGCTCCGCAAGACCGCGTCCTCACCTCTCCAAACCAAATTACGGAGAAGGATTTCGATGGCTGGGTGCAGGAGCGAGGATTGTACTTCATGGATCACTGGGACGATCACTTCCAGCCCCTGCTCGCTTGCCATGACCCAGGCGAAGCTGCGCAAAAGGGCGGCTTGCTGCAAGCGCAATTCGGCAAGGGCATGTACATTTACACTGGCTATGCATTTTTCCGGCAATTGCCGGCCGGTGTCCCGGGCGCAATCCGGCTCTTCGTGAACCTATTGAGCGCCGGGCATTAGGCATCTTGTAGCGCCGGCATCTTGCCGGCTGTTGGGCGGGCGTCACGCCCGCCCGTGGCAGCGGACCGCTCCCACACGACAGCCGCCGAGACAGCGGTGCTGCTGTTCAAATGCAAACCTCACCTCAATCCGGTGACACCCACGCCTCTCCGCAACTGATCCGCGGCATCGGGCTGGGCAGCGCCACCGCGCTCAACATGATCGAGATGATCGGTGTGGGACCGTTCATCACCCTGCCGTTGATCATTGGAGCGATGGGCGGCCCGCAAGCCATGTTGGGATGGATCCTGGGTGCAGCCTTCGCTGTGTGCGATGGCCTGGTGTGGGCTGAGCTGGGTGCGGCCCTACCTGGCTCCGGAGGGTCGTATCGCTACCTGCGCGAGATCTATGGCCCAAACACGTGGGGAAGGCTGGTTTCATTTCTCTTTATTTGGCAGCTCTCGTTCAGCGCTCCCCTATCGATTGCGTCCGGCGCCATTGGGCTGGCGACTTACGCTTCTTATTTCTGGCCTGCGCTGGGACGGCAATACGCCGCCCACACCTGGAATCTGCCCCTTCCCCTGGTTGGTTCCATGGACGTCCACTGGATAGTCTCTGGCGCTACTTTCCTGGCCGTCGCGATGGTGGTTTTGGCGGTTGTTCTTTTGTATCGCAAAATTACCAGCATCGGCTGGATGTCGAAACTTCTGCTGGCTGGTGTTCTGGCCACCATGGGCTGGATATTCCTCGCGGGGTTGACCCATTTTCATGCAGCCCGCGTCTTCAGTTTTCCTCCGCAAGCCTTCCATCTGTCCAAAAGCTTCTTTCTTGGTCTAGGAAGCGCCACCCTGCTGGCGACGTACGATTATTGGGGGTATTACAACGTCTGTTTTCTGGGCGACGAGGTGAAGGAACCGAGCAAAACCATCCCTCGCGCGCTCTTGCTTTCCATATTGGTGGTCGCTGGTTTATATGTGCTCCTCAACCTGAGCGTCCTTGGCGTGGTGCCATGGCAGCAGATCGCCAGCACCGCACAAGCTAATAACGGCTTGTACATCGTGTCGGTCTTCATGCGTATGGCATACGGACAATGGGCAGCACAGATTGCGACGGTGTTGGTGATGTGGACCGCCTTCGCGTCACTATTCTCCGTGATGCTGGCTTATTCCCGCGTGCCCTATGCCGCCGCCCTCGACGGATATTATTTCCGCGCCTTTGCCCGTCTTCATCCAGAAGGGCATTTTCCGTATGTCTCGCTGCTGGCGCTGGGCGGAGTCGCAGCCGTCTTCTGCTTCCTGTCTCTGGCCGATGCAATTGCCGCGCTGGTAGTAATCCGCATTACGCTGCAATTTCTATTGCAAGCCGTCGGGGTGATCCTGCTGCGCATCCGGCGTCCCGATCTGCCGCGGCCGTTTCGCATGTGGTTCTATCCCCTGCCCGCGCTGCTGGCGGCGATTGGATTCCTTTTCGTTCTGGTTTCGCGCACGAATTCGTTCACCCAAATCCGCTATGCTTTGGTTATCCTGATTACCGGGGTTATTCTCTACATGGCGCGGGCCTGGCGAAATCGTCACTGGCCATTCGCCCAGCCTGTAGTGGATGTGGTCGAACGAGTCCGCAGTGAGTAACGGCATCTTTCAATTCTCAACTCTAAAGGAGTTATCTCATGCGCAAGATGAAGTGGCTGTTAATGGCGTTGCTGGTTTCTTGTTCCAGCCTTAGCTTGGCTCAGGCCAAAGCGGACGAACATCCCACCGTCGCCAAAGTGCTGGATAGCCGAATCGCTGGCGTGGAAGGCGAATTCGTTCCTGCCGCCGAGGCCATGCCCGAAGACAAATATTCCTTTGCTCCCACCAACGGAGAATTCAAAGGGGTACGCACTTTCGCCCAGCAGGTCAAACACGTAGCGGCAGTGAACTACATGTTCGCCGCGGCCATCCTCGTCGAAAAGCCGCCTGTCGAACTTGGCGGTGAAAATGGGCCAGACTCATTGGCGACAAAAGCAGACATTGTGAAGTTCCTGAAAGACTCGTTCGCCTACGTCCACAAAGCCGCCGGCAGCATCAACGAGAAGAACATCGTCGAACCGATGAAAAGTCCTTTCGGCAACGGTAACACCACCCGCCTGGGCCTGGCCACCATGGTTGTCGGCCACTGCTTCGACCACTACGGTCAGATGGTGGAATACCTGCGCATGAACGGGATTGTTCCGCCAGCTAGCCGTTGAAACTCCAAGCCAACCAGGGCCGCCGCCCGGCGGTCCTTTTTTCCACATGAATATTCCGTAATTGCCTGCGAGTGCTATTTACACCTCAGGCTTGCGGGAGTATGTTTGCTTGTAAACCCCCCGAATCCAGGAAGACGAGCAACCCAGGTTTGCCCGTTAGCCCGCGCAGACGGGAAACTGGCAGCCCAGCCAACTGAGGGAATTGTGATGAGGACGCGGACCAGCAACCAGCCAACCCCGAAGATCGCGCAGGCGCAGGACGACGAAGAAGCGGAGCGGGAAGTCCAGAGTTTTCTACAAGCGCTTCGCACCTATCCGGACTGTTTTGCGCAAGAACCACAGCTAAGCTTTCAGCAGCATTTCTTTCGGGTCGCTGCAGAACCGCCCGGAGTTCCGAGAAAAGCGTCCGGCGGTATTCCGCTGTGGAAGGTCTAGACCGGGTCTGCCCAGTGCGGCGACGTATCCGGCCCAGGCGGCGGCAGCGTATTTGTTGGAGCCGAGCCATGCTGCTCGTCCGGTGATTCCTCCCCGGGTCGGCGTAGGGTCGGAGCATTAGCGGGACGTTCCTGCGCCGCCTTGGCGGCGCTGGGCTGGGCGCTTAGATCCACTTCCTTTGCCGTGCGCACCGTCTTCGTGCCGTCAACCTTCATGGTCTCAACCCGCACTACTTCATCTCCCACCATGCGCACGAATTCGACGTCCTGCGGCGGTTCCCCGTAGATCCACTCCTCATATTCCGTATCGCCATCCTTCTCTCGCACCTTCTTCGGCGGACGTCCTTTTGAATACGTCACCATTTCCCGGTTCATCCCCACCAGAACCTTGTGGTTCTTGATGGCGTCTTGCACCTTCGGCGGGACGGTTTCCAGGTAGGCTTCCAGGGCGGTCTTGGAATCAAAATCGAACACTGGCCAAAGCAGCTTCTGGAGCTGTTCCGCATTCATCTCGGGCACATAGTGGTCAAAGAGCAGGTCTACGTAGGAGCCGCGAGGATTCGCATTCTCGTCCGAAGGCGAGGCTTGAGCAACTCCGCCTGCGCCGGCTACTTGAATATGTTCGTACCATTTCTTCTTCTTGACTGGACCACCATTGATCTCGAAACGAATGCGGTCGTCTTTGATGGTGACGGCGCTGATGCGGGCTTGGTCTCCAGCCTTAACTGCCGGGCCCCAGATCGCCAGATCCTGCTGCAACTCGGCGCCGCTCGGAGAGACCACGCCGTTTTTCAGCATCAGCCCTTTCCTTCCCATCGGAAACGAGGTGCGAATGTAAACCAGATCGGCAGTAAATAGCCGCATCAAATCCATCCGGGTCTGCCTGGAAAGATGCGGCGGAGGAGTGGGGTTCGAAGTCGTTTGGGCCCAGGGTACAGCCGGGGCAAAGCACAACCATAAGGCAGCGACGAAAAGCGGAGAAGTTAGCTTCACGGAACCCCCAGGCTGCTCCCTGGCTGATTATAGCGCGGTTAACCAGCAGGATGATATTTCCGGCGGCCGTAGCCACCTCTCGTGAGACGGGCAGTGATGGTTGCCCGTCAATGGCCTTCCATCCCGGCACCATGCTTGCCAGAGGGTCTATAATTTCACTTTGGCCTCAAGGATTTGCCCGCTGGCTGGCCTCCGAATGTCCTGGAATCAGGGAACTTTTGCCGCGGGGAACCCGTATGAAACAGTGGGTATCCTGTCGCTTCGGTAAGCAGCGGCAACTGGCGGCCAGTCGCGGGGTTTTGGCTTTTGTAGTTATTGGCCAAAGCTCCATGGGTCTGACGGAACTATGAGCACGGGCAAGAAAATCGCCATCGGCGCAGGCGTCGTGGTCGTGTTGGCCGCGATCGTCGCTTTCACCGTTTACCAGAGCCGCAAGAATGTGGTGACGGTGCAAACCAGCGCGGCCCAGCGGCAGGATCTGGCGTCCGTAGTGAGCGCCTCGGGCGAAATCAAGCCGAAGACTTACGTCAACATTGGCGCGAACGCCTTCGGCAAAATCACCCACCTTTACGTGAGAGAGGGCGACAAGGTGAAGCAGGGACAATTGCTGGCCCAGCTTGAAGACGTACAACCGGCGGCCGATATGAATGCGACCCAGGCATCCTTGGAAGCGGCCCAGACCGACGCGGCAGCAGCGGAAGCAGCGCTGAACACTTCGCTGGCCGACCTGAATCGCGCCAAGTCTGACGCCGAGCGTTCCCAACTCGACTGGACCCGCGCTCAGGGCTTGTACAATGACGCCCTCATCGCCAAGTCCGAATACGACAGCCAGAAAGCGTCGTACTCGGCCGCGCAAGCCGGACTGGCGCAAGCCCAGGCGCGCGTCGCTCAGGCGAAAGCTCAAAGGGAGTCTGCTGAACGCCATATCGCGCAATTCCGCGCCAACTTGACCCATGCCGCCGACGTGCTGAAGAAGACCACCTACGCTGCGCCCTTCGATGGCACGGTCACGAACTTGCCGGTACGAGAAGGCGAGACCGTGGTCATCGGCATCCAGAATGCTCCCGGCAGCACCCTGATGACCTTGGCCGACATGTCGGTGATCACGGCCGAAATCAAAGTCGACGAAACCGACATCGTGAACGTGAAATTAGGCCAGCCCGCCGAGGTCACCATCGACGCGATTCCGAAGAAGACGTTTAAGGCGGTGGTGACGCAGATTGGCGACAACGCCATCGTCCGCTCCACCGGCGTATCCACCTCGCAGCAGGAGTCGGCCACCCAGGAGGCTAAAGACTTCAAGGTGGTGGTCACGCTGCAGGATCCTCCGCCCGACCTTCGTCCCGGACTTTCCGCTACCGCCAAAATCACGACTGCGACGCGCAGCAGCGTGGTCACCATCCCGATTCAGGCCTTGACCGTGCGGCGCCCGGAAGATCTCGCCCCGAAAAAAGAAAAGGGAGCGGTGGAAGCAGCCTCGCCGCAAAAGGCGGCGTCGAACGATAAGAGTGAGATCCAGGGTGTATTCGTGGTCCGCAATCACAAAGCCGAGTTTGTCCCGGCTTCCACCGGCATTGCCGGCACAACTGACATCGAGGTTTTGCAGGGCATCAAGCAGGGGGACGAAATCGTCACCGGCAGCTACAAGGTGTTGCGCACCTTGCGTCCGGGAGCCAGCGTCAAGGTTGATAATTCAGCACCCAAGAAAGAAGATGAGACCTAATGATTGGCTTCATGGATAAGACTGGCGTTTTGTATCTAACGATTGCATTTCTGGCGCGTCCAACGAATGGTCGCCCATTGGGGAGTGCCTAAGTGTCCCAACAGGACCCGGAGAAGCCTATGGCAACCGCAGAAGTCATCAATTTTTCGCAGCCCGGCGCGTCCGCCTCGCCGGACTCTTACATGATCGCCACTGTGAACCTATGGAAGACCTACGACATGGGATCCGAGCAGCAGGTGCATGCCCTGCGCGGCGTGAACCTCAACATCCAGCGCAATGAGTACGTGGCTATCATGGGGCCCTCCGGTTCCGGCAAATCCACCCTGATGAACCTGATTGGCTGTCTGGATTCGCCCAGCGAAGGACAATACTGGCTCAATCATCAACTGGTCAGCGAACTGGACGACGACGAATTGGCCCGCATCCGCAATAAGGAAATCGGCTTCGTGTTTCAAACTTTCAATCTTCTGGCCCGCGCCACCGCATTGCACAACGTCGAACTGCCGCTGATTTACGCCGGCGTCCCGTCCGATGAACGGGTGGAACGCGCCAAAGCCGCCCTGACCGCTGTCGGCATGGGAGACCGCATGACCCATAAGCCGAACGAGCTTTCCGGCGGCCAGCGTCAGAGAGTCGCCGTCGCCCGCGCGCTGGTGAACCGGCCGTCAATCATCCTGGCCGACGAACCCACCGGCAACCTCGACTCGCAAACCGGAAAAGAAATCATGGCGCTGTTCGACCGCCTGCATTCCGAGGGCAACACCATCGTCCTGGTCACCCACGAGCACGACATCGCCGAGTACGCCCACCGCATCATCCACATCAAGGACGGCGTAATCGAAAAGGACGAGGTCAAAGCCTAGCCGGCACAACCAGTGATATAGGTCGTTGGACCCGCCACCTTCGTCACGTCCCTAAGGGGTCAGGATCACAGAAAACTCCAACCCTCCAGCCCACACTTACATAGCGGAGGTTCTTGTGTTGAGGCTTGACTACTTGTCTTGTGTGCTGACGGTCGCATCCACAGTGCTCATTGGACGCCGCTGCTGGGAGGGATGGGCACTGGCCACTGTCAACTGCGTGGTGATGTGCATCATCGGCATCCGTACGGAACAATTGGGCTTCATTCCTGCGAATGTTTTCTGTTTGGCGATGTGCGCAATAAACCTGCGGTCGTGGCGAAGAGCAAGGAGTCAACCCCCAAAAGAATCGGCGGTCAGTTGTGGCGCGCCGGCAATTCCGCTGGCTTAACAATCCTGTCTGCCCAAATGCATGGGTCGGCTTCGATCCGCTGAACTGCCACTTTGAGCCCGCCAGTAAGCGTGCCGGGGCTTACCCAAACCACGCGAAATGTCGCGCTTCCATCGCCTGATTGGATCTTGATCAAATCGCCTGAGCGGAGCTCCTGTTCGAGTCCCAGCAGCAATGCGCCTCGCGGGCTGATGCTTTTTGCGGTCGCCGCCTGCGCGAAACGCTTTCCGTCGTTGTCAACGCCGTAGACTTGCACAGGCAAATCAGCGGGCGTGCGCTGTTCGCTTCGACGGTCGGTGGCTGCCATTATATGTCCTTCCGATACGGGAGTTGCCAGACCATCTTCATTCCGCGCTTTGGAACGATGCTGTGATGCCCCGCACAAAAGGAACATCGAAAGTAACCTATGGTACCCATCAACGCCGTTCCCCTGAAGGATAGCCGCTGAACTCAGCCGGAAACGATCTGCAGCGGGTGGGATCGCCTTCTGTTTGTGTTCGTCAAGTATTCCCCGCGATGCAGGCATCACTTTCGTACCCAAACCATCTCTCCTCGGTCTGCAAGCTGCCGGATTACAATGGAGTTAATTTCCCGAAAGGATTGAGCCGGCATTGGCAATCGACCCGGTCGTATGCCATTCACGATCTGAGGCCTGGAGCCTGGTGCCGGAAGTCTGATGTTCGGTCGCGACGAGAAAGTATCGCCCATCCGCCTCACCGCGGTGCAGTACATCATCCTCGGCATTTTTCTCGTGCTGACTTATGGGCTGTGGCGGCTGCAAGTGATGCAGAGCGACCTCTACTCCACGTTGGCGGAGAAAAACCGCGTCCGCAACGTTCCCATCCTGGCGCCGCGCGGCAAACTTCTTGACCGTGAAGGCCGCATTATTGTTGACAATTATCCGTCGTTCTCGGCTCTACTGCTGCGCGACTCGAACCACGATCTCTTGGCCGACTCCGATCTGATTGCCCAGGGACTGCACCTGGATCCTAACGAGGTGCGCAGCCGCATCCGCCACTTCATGGGAGCGCCGCAATATCAGCCGATCTTCCTCAAGGACGACATCACGCCGGATGAAGTCGCTTTCGTCGAAGCGCACCGTAACGAACTGCCTGAACTGGACACCATCATGGCCCACCGGCGCTTGTATCCGCGCAACGGCTTCATGGCGCACCTGATCGGCTATGTGGGCGAAGTCAGCGAAGACATGCTCAATCAGCCGGAGTGGGAGCTCTATAATCCAGGCGACGTTGTTGGCAAGTCCGGCGTGGAATTGGAATACAACCAGATTCTGATGGGCAAGAACGGTTCGCGGCAAGTGCTGGTCAACAGCCGTGGCCGCGAAATAAGACAACTGGAAGAAAAGCCCGCCGATCCAGGCCGGACCTTGAAGCTCACAGTCGATATTGACCTGCAGATTGCAGCCGAAGAAGCCTTGGCAGGCCGCAACGGGGCCATCGTTGCCATGGATCCGCGGAGCGGCGAAATCCTGGCAATGGCCAGCCGCCCCACTTTCGATCCCAATGATTTTGCCGTGCGGGTTTCGCGCGATCAATGGAATAAGCTGGTGACCGACGAAGACCACCCCCTCCTGAACAAGGCCATCCAGGCGCAACTCGCGCCCGGATCGACTTTCAAGGTGATCATGGCAACCGCTGGCCTGCAGGAAGGCATCGCGCAAGACATGCACGTCAACTGCGCCGGTGGCGCAACCTTCTATGGCCGCTATTTCAAATGTTGGGTAACGGCCGAACACCGCGTCCATGGCGCGGTGGACATCACCAAGGCGATTTATCAATCTTGCGATGTTTTTTTCTACACGCTGGCTGAGAAGCTGGGCATAGGCCGCATCGCAAAATACGCCACCATGCTTGGCTTGGGACAAAAAACAGGAATCGATTTGCCCCAGGAAGTCACCGGCGTCATGCCTTCGGAAGAGTGGAAGATTCGCAACTTCAAGCAGAAGTGGTATGCGGGTGAAACTATATCCGTAGGCATTGGGCAGGGCGCAGTCGCCGCGACCCCTATTCAAATGGCCCGCGCAATCGGCGGCATTGCCAGCGGCGGCTTGCTGGTAAAGCCGCACGTGACCAATCCCAGTGATCTGCCGCCAAACGTCATTCCGGCGTCCAATGTGCCGGACAAAGTCCAGATTCCGCTGGACGCCAAGAACTGGGAAATCATCACCGATGCCCTGGCTCAGGTCGTGAATCCGGGTGGAACCGCGCCCAGCGCGCATTTGCAAGGGATCGATTTCGCCGGGAAAACCGGCAGCGCCCAAACCATCAGCAACGCCGCAAAGGCTAAGCTCGGCGCCATGGGCAAGGCCAAGTTCAAGGACAATGGCTGGTTCATCGGCGTGACCCCGCGCCGCAATCCCGAGATTGTGGTGTGCGCACTGCTGGAAGAAGGCGAGCATGGCTACCTTGCCGCCCGTACCGTGGCGCAGGTCATTAAGGCTTACGTTGAAAAAGAGCGGCGGCAGCCCAACAAGGTGGCGCAGGGAATGAACAAGGTTGAAGTTGGAGCGGTGTGGAACTCGCCTGTTTCTGGCGATTCGCCGGAAGAGGAGTTGCACGCCGGAAGATTCGTCGTAGATGTACCGCGCAAGCAGCTGCCGCTGGCGACCGCGGCGCCGGGGGTTGATTAGTACCGAGTACCCAGTACCGGGTACCGAGTAACATCGACCGACGACTTGAAGGCCAAGGAGTAACTGGGTACTCGGTACTGGGTACTGGCTACTACTGATGTCTCGCTACATCTCATTTCGCGACTTTGACTGGCTGCTGTTGATCTTCGTCCTGCTGCTTTGTGCTCTGGGCATCTGGGAGATCCGCAGCGCCACCGCTCATACCAAGTTCGCCGGGGCCCACTTCAGGCAGGTGTACTGGGTTCTGGGCGGCATTGCGGCCATGTTTCTGATGAGCGTGCTGAATTACCAGGTCCTTCTGGAACGCGTTCACTGGATGTACATCGCCTCCATCGCCTCTCTTTTGTCGGTCCTGATTTTCGGCCAGAAATACCTGGGCGCCCGGCGTTGGGTCAAAATGCCCGGCGGAGGCCACTTTCAGCCCTCTGAATGGGTCAAGCTGATTTTGATTCTGGCAGTCGCCAAGTATTTTTCCGATTTGCAGCAGCGGGAGCTTTCCTGGTCGGATTTCATGAAAGCGGGAGCGATCGTCGGCGTTCCCATGCTCATGGTGCTGGTCCAGCCCGACCTGGGAACGGCTCTGACCTATCTTCCCATCGCAATTATGGGCCTATTCCTGGGCGGCCTGCGGGTCAAACAGGCTCTGGCTGTTCTCATCCTGGCAGGTCTGATGATGCCGCTTGCCTGGCATGTTCTCAAGCCTTACCAGCGCGAGCGCTTGACCAGCTTCATGCAACCGCAGGCCGACAGCGAAGGCTCTGGTTACCAAGTCATTCAGTCTAAGATCGCCGTGGGTTCCGGTGGAATTTGGGGCAGCAGCGAAGGATCCCAAACTCACCTGGCCTTTCTTCCCGTCCCTCAAACCGACTTCATTTTTGCGGCGTTTGCCGAGGAGCACGGTTTTGTAGGTGCATTAACTGTATTGCTGTTATACTTTATCGTGCTGATGCGTTTGACGCAGAACGCGCAAACGGCGCCTGACCGCGCCGGCACGTTCCTGGTAATGGGTGTGGTAGCGGTGTTGAGCTTCCATATCCTGGTCAACGTCGGCATGGTGGTTGGCTTTATGCCGGTTACAGGAATCCCCTTGCCTCTAATGAGTTACGGCGGGTCTTCAGTCCTGTTCATGTTTCTGGCGCTGGGTATTGTGATGAACATAAGGATGCGCCGCTTTGTCAACTGAAACAGGAGGAAGAAGGCAGGGAGTGTTGCCGCACTTGCCAATGGCGGCAGACAACGGGATTACGAAAATTACGAGCGCCCTCGCGTAAAGAGGGTAATCACCGGCTCCGCAGTCAGATGCCGGGCAGGATTGAAGCTAGACGCAACCGGGCGGGTAACGGCCCCCTCAGGGTGAGAGAGCGGTCACAAACCCGGTGAGCGCAATGCGATCCGTGAACAAGAGTTTTCAGCTTGTAGAACGAATTGGGAACCCGGGTTCTCCCGGGCCCTGCCGTACGCCGTTGAAAACGGACTTCGCAAGGCTCCATCCTCCCGCTGTCTCTCTGCCTAAACTCCGGTGAACTCTGCCGCCCAGCAAGGGCGCAGAGACGGAGTCCATTATGACAAGAGAATTATTTGTATCCTCCACTCCTCACGAAACCAAGCTGGGGATGATGGAAGATGATCAGCTCGCGGAAATCTACATGGAACGCGAGAACGAATACACCCTGGCTGGATCCATCTACAAGGGCCGGGTAACCCGCGTGCTGCCCGGCATGCAGTCGGCATTTGTCGACATCGGTTTGGAGCGCGATGCTTTCCTGTACGTTTCCGACTTCATGGAACTGCACGATGAAGACGAAGTAGAGGAAATTCCCACTGGCCATTCGGCGCCGGCGCAAGTCTTTCAGCCGAGCTCCGAGCCTCGCCCGGTGATAGAAACCCCTGCCACGTCAGAAAGCAAACCCGCAACCGAAGCACCCTTGCAGGCTGCCAGCCAGTCCCCCGAGAGTGGCCAGCGTAACAACGGCGGTGAGCCTCGCCCAGAGCGGAACGACTGGCGCAACCGTCGCCGCCGCCGCGGCCGCGGGGAGCGCATGCCGGACTCGAAGTTCACGCCAGCCGCCCCTGAGGCCAGTCCCCGACCCGGCCGCGATGAATATGGCCCGCCGCCGGGATACCAACCTATCGTGCTGCCCGGAGAATCGATTTCCAAGTACCAGCGTCAGGCGAAGGCTGCGGCCGCCAGCGCTACGCCATCAGCGGCTTTCTTCGACGGCTCCCAGCCCATCGCGCAGACTTTCCCGGACGACGAACCCCTGTTCGCCGCACCTGAGGCTGCTACCCAGCAGCCGCTGGAAGAAGCATCCCATGCAGCAGCGCCAGCGGTTTCCGGGGTTGGCACACCCGAATGGGACCGCGAACAGCTGCGTCTGCACCAGATGAACGTGGCCAACGTGTTCGGCGGATCTGAGATTGAAGAACCGCCCAGCGTTCCGCAACCTGAGAAAGCGAAAGAGTATGAATCGGCGCTGCCTCTTGCCGCGGCAGCGGGAACGCTGGAACAAGAAGAGATTGAGGGCGATGAAGCTGATCTCGCCTCCTACGTCGAGGAGTTGGAAGAAGACGCAGTCTTTGAGGAAATGGTGGAGGAAACTCATGCGGCGGATGGTTCCCACGCGCCCGCTGTAAGCGAAATCGCGGCTTCCGGCGAGCCGTCGACGGAACTCCCGGCGCCGCATTTGGCAGAGCCCAACGCCAACGACGAGTTCGAAATCATCGAGACGGAACAGGTGGTGGACGCGGCCGAGGAAGCAGAAGCCGAGATTGAGGAAGCGCAAGCAGAGGCCGAAGCCCTGCTGGACGCGGAGGCTCACGGCGACAGCTCTGCCGACGCCCGGGCCGAGGTCCGTGCTCCGGCCACAACCGCCGGTTACACCCAGCGCGCCCAGCGTCCTTCCTTCGAACGCCGTGGTTTCCGCGGCCGCCGCAGCGGACGCGGCCGTTTCCGCAAGCAAGAGCAGCGCACCTTGCCCCAGATCAGCGATCTGTTGAAAGAAGGCCAGGAGATTCTGGTGCAGATCGCCAAAGAACCCATCGGCAAGAAAGGCGCCCGCATTACCAGCCACATCGCATTGCCGGGACGCTTTCTGGTCTACATGCCGACCGTGAACCACACCGGCGTCTCCCGCAAGATTTCTGCGGAAGAAGAACGGCAGCGGCTGAAGCGAATCGTCAACAGCGAGCGCGAAAACGGCCACGGCGGCTTCATTGTGCGCACCGCCGCGCAGGGAGCAGCCGAAGATGAACTCCGCGCCGACATCCGCTTCCTCAAGAACCTGTGGAACGAGATTCGCACCCGCGCGGAAACCAACAAGTCCCCGACGCTCATCTACCACGATCTGAACATCGTGGAGCGCGTCTTGCGCGACCAGGTCACCTCCGACTTTTCCGCCATCTGGGTCGATACCGAACAGGAGTACGAGCGTATCCTGCGCTTCGCCAACCGCTTCCAGCCGGGCTTGATTAAGCGCATCAAGCTCTACACCAAAGACACGCCTTTGTTTGAGCAGTTCGGCCTCAACGAAGAGATCAACAAAGCCCTGAAGTCGAAAGTCTGGCTCAAAAGCGGCGGCTACATCGTTATCAATCAAACCGAAGCTCTGGTGGCCATCGACGTCAACACCGGCAAATACGTCGGTAAGACGGCTCGCCTGGAAGACACCATCGTCAAGACCAACGTCGATGCCATCAACGAGATTGTGCGCCAGATCCGGCTGCGCGATCTGGGCGGCATCATCGTCATCGACTTCATCGACATGGACGAACGCCGCAACCGCCAGAAAGTCATGGCCGCGCTGGAAGAGGCGCTGCGCAGCGACCGCTCGCCGTCAAAAGTCCTGCAGTTCAACGATTTCGGATTGGTTGCGATTACCCGCAAACGGGTTAAGCAATCGCTCGAGCGCACCATCGGTATGCCTTGTCCGTATTGCCAAGCCACTGGCTATGTGAAGTCGGTGCCCACCATCTGCGATGAAATTTACATCGAGATGCGCAAACTGGCCAAGCATCTGGAGCACTCCGACGTGATGCTCCGGGTGAATCCGGAAGTGGCCAAGGCGCTCAAGGCCAATGGCGCCCGTTTGCTGAATGAACTGGAAGAGCTGACCAAGAAAACGGTAATCGTGAAGAGCGACGCCGCCTTGCATCAGGAACAGTTCGACGTGAACTAAAATCGTGTGGCGCGGGCGCCCTCGCCCGCGTCCTCGCTTTGGGAGTGTGGCACCGCCGTAATATTTGACTGTGCCTTGGCAACGCCCCCTCGTTTCGCAGTCAGAAGGCCGGGTCTTCTGAAAGGGGAGCGATGGCTCGACCCACTATTAACCTTGCGGAGGGTCGCCACCAATCGCACGCTTATTGACGCGTTGCGAAAGGGGACGGGGCCGCTCACCCGCACACAGCGCTTCGGTTTCTTCCTGCTTGGTTCTGCCTGCCCCTTTGGGGGCTTTGCCCTCATTCCCGCCGGCCCGTCAGTTTTCAGAGAGGTGCGTGAGCTCGCCCAGGAGGGACCTTTGAGCACAGGTCTCCCGCTTATTTCAGCCAGCCTCGTCCTTGTGATCGGCCTCGGGGTCTCAGTGCTTGGACTGGGCATTATCAGGCGCGTCCTCTTGAGGGCAAGCTGAAGGGGCGATGCCTTGAGGAGCGAACTGCCTCGCACCAAGATCACGCTGAGCGTTTACGAGCATAAACCGTCGCCTGGCTCAGCGCCCGGCGGCTACGGTGGAAGATTTCCGTGGCGGCGCAGTGAGAGTCGCTTTGACCCGCCGCGCGCAGTCAGTGAGCTTCTTCATGGAGCTCTCGAGTGAGCTGAGTTCTTCCGCGTCGCCGCGTTGTTTCAGCAGGTGAATCACGCGCCGGGCGCTCTCGTCGACGGTGCGGCCAATCTCCAGCAGCACGATGAGAGAATCAGCGTGCAATTGCCGCAATAGCAGCGAACTCTCCGCCCGCTGCAGTTCTTCAAGTTCGACGGTCATCCGCGAAAGCACCGCCACCAGGCGCAGCAGCACGCGGGCCACTCCGGCGCGCAGGCTTTTCTCTTGCAGGTAGTCAGCGCAAAAGGCATCCGCTTCCGCCGGGCTCAGCACCAGGTTGAAATAGCGCATGGGAACCACCTGCCGGAACTTTACGTCCGCGACCCGCACGAAGCTGCGGATGGACTCCTCGATGCGCAGCAATTTCGCTTCTTCCCCGGAAATCTGTTGTGGGGTCACTGCCGCCTGCGAGGCCGCCAAATCCGCCACCAAAGGGGCGGAGTCCGCGGGCTGTGCTTTGGGCGGCGTACGCACCAGTCTAGGCGCCAGCCGGACGGGCGGGTTTTGCTGCAGAATCTTTCGCAACCTTGAGACTCGCCGGAATTTTTCCTGTGCCGTCGCGTAGTCGATTCGCAGCAGGTCGCTCTCCTGGAGTCCTGCCACGTGCTCCACCGTCACATCGACTCCGTCTACGTTCCCGAGGATGTCTCCGCCCTGCTCTTCCAGCGCGGAAGCGAAGCGTTTTATGTCCGCAGCCGCTTTCAGGAACAACTCATCGAACTTCCTGCCAAATGCCACGTTGTAACTGGCGATGGTGGCCAGCGCCCCGGGATGGAAGAATGACGCTCCGAGTGATTCCTTCAGCCCCCGGACGCGCGGAATGATCTCGGACTCAAGTAATGTGTTCAGTTCCTGAAAGGCTGACGCTTCCTCGTTCAGGGAATCAAACTCCCGCAGAATCTGCACGTGCTCGTCGGCCAGGTCCGGCGCCCCGACGTCCGCCAGGATCTCGATTAGGGCGATTTCAAAAGGTGACAAGGGCAGTGAGCCATCCAACCCATAGCCGCGTTTCTCCCATTGCCCCGGCACGCGCGGATGGCGGTACAGAAACGTCGCTACCAGGTCCATTTTGTCGCGGTTCGCGCCGCTGCCGTCCTGCCGGCGGGCAAAGTAGCGAATCATGGCTTCGGCGATTTCCGGGTCGGTTTCTTGCGTCAGAGCGCCCCGCAATATTGCCGGCGTGATGGCCATATCGAGCAGGCGCAACCAGCGCTGCATGCGGTGCAAAGTGCCGCGCACATCGTCCTCAGCCTCTTGCAGAGAAATCGCTTCCAGCCCGGCCGGAACCGGCACTTCGCCCTCAATGTGTTCCTGCAGGAGCTTCTCGTAGAATCCCTGAACCGTAGCCAGGATGGACAGCTCCCACTGCGAGTCTTCGCTCGGGCGCTTCCTGTCTTGTTGGAAAGAGGACATTAGCATCCAGTTAAAACCATGGCAGGCCATAGAACAATAGTTACGCAAGTGCTAGGACTCCAGCCGGTTAACGGGGTCTGGAACCGTCGCCATAGCAAAGTCGCCCATCGCGGCTGCAAGGCCGAGCTGAGGACTGCCGGTCAGCGATTCGCCCGCTTTATGCGATACTCACAATTGCGAACCAGCACCTTCTACCAAAACATCACTGAACGCCGCCATGCGCCCATCACTACACGAGATTCTCGCCAGCTATGACGATCAGGCTCCGCTGGCCGAGGCCTCGACCATCCCCGCTTCTTGGTACACCGACCACCGGATTGCCCGCCTCGAAGCCGCGTCCGTCTTTGCCAAAACCTGGCAGCTGATCGGGCGGGTGCAACAGGTCGAGAAGCCGGGCCAGTTTATTACCGCGAATGTGGCCGGCGAGCCGGTTGTCGCAGTCCGCGGATCAGACGGCCTGCTGCGGGCTTTCTACAACGTCTGCCGCCACCATGCGGCAGCCGTAGTCACGGAACCGTGCGGTCAGGCTTCAATTCTGCATTGTCCGTATCACGGGTGGAACTACGGACTCGACGGCTCGCTCAAAGGTATGCCCGAATTCGAGGGCGTGAGGAATTTTGATCGCCATCAAAATGGCCTCGTCCCCTTGAAAATCGAGACCTGGGAACACTTCGTTTTTGTGAACCTCGATCCCCACGCCGCGCCTCTCGCCGATTTCCTCGGCGGTCTGGTGAAACGAGTGTCGCCGCTCGCCATCAGCAAGCTGCACTATTTCGATTCCCGCACCTATGACATTGCCTGCAATTGGAAGGTATTTATCGACAACTACCTTGACGGCGGCTACCACGTCCCGCACCTGCACAAGGGTCTAAGTTCAGTGCTCGATTACCGGCAATACACCATCGAAACCGAGGACCGTTACTGCCTGCAGTCGAGTCCCATGGTCGCCTCCACCGAGGACGCTGCCACCGGCGCAACTCGCCAGGGCGACCGCGCCTGGTATTTCTGGCAATATCCCAACCTGATGATCAACTGCTACCAAGGCTACATGGATACCAACCTCACCCTGCCCATCGACGCCGATCATTGCCGCGTGATCTTCGACTTCTATTTCGCCGATGTGAGCGAGGCACGCCGCACTCACAATCAGCAAAGCGTGGCCGTGGGCGCGCGCGTGCAGGATGAGGATCTGGGCATCTGCGAAGCTGTCCAGCGCGGCCTCAAGTCACGCGCTTACGGCGCCGGCCGCCTTTCGGTTCGGCGCGAGGCTGGCGAGCATCTCTTCCATCGCCTGCTGGCCGCCGACCTGAAAACCGGGCTGGCAGGTACCACTGCAGGCCACGCTCAGCGCGGTCAGACCGGCGTTTGACCACCCCTCCCATCACACAGCCCCGGTGATGTCAATCACTTGCTGCTGATTACCCCGTCACTGCTTCGCCTTGCGCTTTCCTCTACAGTCAAGTTTGCAAGCGTAGGAGGGGAACTGTGTCAACTGCCTGGAAGTCCCGTTACGCCCAGCGCATAAAGAACGTCCAAAGCTCCACCATTCGTGAACTGCTCAAGATCACCCAGAAGCCGGAGATCATCTCTTTCGCCGGCGGCCTGCCCGCGCCCGATGTGTTTCCGCTCGATCGTTTTCAGGAAGCCTGCCGCCGCGTGCTGGAACTCAACGGCCATCAGGCCTTGCAGTACAGTGCCAGCGAGGGCTATGAGCCGCTGCGCGAAATGATTGCCCGCCACATTTCGCGTTACGGAATCAAGGCCCGGCCGCAGCATGTCCTGATTACCTCCGGGTCTCAGCAGGCGCTCGACCTGATCGGCAAACTCCTGATCAACCCCGGCGACCGCATCCTGGTCGAAGCCCCCACCTATCTGGGCGCGCTGCAAGCTTTCAGCGTCTATGGCGCCGAGTACGTCAGCGTCCCCAGCGACAATGACGGCCTGCGCACCGACTTGTTGGAACCCAGTCTGCGTTCTGGCCCCAAGTTTATGTACGTGCTGCCCAACTTCCAGAACCCCGGCGGAACCACGCTTTCCGAAGGCCGCCGCCACGAGCTGGTTTTGTTGGCAGACAAGTACGGCATCCCCATCATCGAAGACGATCCCTACGGTCAGTTGCGTTACGAAGGCGAGCACCTGTCGCCGCTGGTGGTCATTGATCGCGAGAACCTCCGCCGCGACGAAGGCTATTCCACCGGCAACGTTCTCTACCTGAGCACTTTCTCGAAAACGCTGGCGCCGGGTCTGCGGCTCGGCTGGATTGTCGCCCCTCCCGATGTCATCAGCAAGCTGGTGCAGCTCAAGCAGGGCGCTGACTTGCACACTGCCACCTTCGCTCAGGTGGTGGCTTATGAAGTAGCGAAAGAAGGCTTCCTCGATGAGCACGTGAAGCTCATCCGCAAGGTGTACCGCGAGCGCCGCGACGTCATGCTCGAATCGCTCAAACACTTCTTCCCGCCCGAGGTGAAGTGGACTCATCCCAAGGGTGGCTTGTTCCTGTGGGTCACGCTGCCCCAGGGCATGGACTGCCGCACTCTGTTCGACGTAGCGCTAAAGGAGAACGTTGCTTTCGTGCCCGGCGATTGCTTCTACGCCAACGCCGGAAACAACGGCGAAGGCTTCCGCCATTTCCGGCTGAATTTCTCCTACGGAAGGCCGGAGGTGATTCGCGAGGGCATCCGGCGCTTGTCAGTGGCCGTCAAGCAGCAACTGCACGAACTGCACACCGTCCACGCCGGGTGAGGCACCGCACCCTAGCCGGTGGGGATCTTCAGCCTAGCAGCCCGTGATACAAATGCGATTCGTATCAGGGCATGCCTTCAGGCATGCCGTAAGTGCATCGTTATGAGTGCGCCTTCAGGCGCTGGACTTGGGCGTTCGAGTTTTACCACGGGCTGCTGGGCGTTACCGCGCTCCGATCCCGACGCAGTGCGTGAAACCGTGGAAGTGCTTCAGATCTGGTAGTCCTCGACGAACAGCTCCTCCGGCACAATCTTGCGCTGCGAAAAACCGTTTTCTTCGTCGAAAGTCAAATCGGGCTCGGCGCCCAGTGCTTCGTGGGAATGCTCCTGGTACTTCTCCCGCAGTTCGTGCACTTCAGCGGCCAGCTTGATGATCACATCCGACAGCGGATCGCGTATCTCCTTGGGGTCGGTAATCACCACCCGCTTCCCTTCCCGCAGCACGATATGGCCCGGCACGCCTACCACGGTGGAGTTGTCCGGCACATTGCGCAAAACTACGGAGCCTCCGCCCACACGGGAGTTCTCGCCAATGGTGATGTTGCCCAGCAGCTTCGCGCCGCTGCCGATGGTCACGTTGTTACCCACGGTGGGATGGCGCTTGCCTTTTTCCTTGCCCGTGCCGCCGAGCGTGACCCCCTGGTACAGAGTCACGTCGTCGCCGACGATGGCCGTTTCCCCGATCACTACGCCCATGCCGTGGTCGATGAACAGCCGCCGTCCAATCTGCGCTCCGGGATGGATTTCGATTCCGGTCCAGAACCGCGCGATCTGCGAACCAAATCGTGCCGGGAAACGCAGATTATGGCGCCAGAACCAGCCGTTCAGATGATGCGCCCAAACGGCGTGCAGCCCCGGATAGCACAGTAACACTTCCAAATATGATCGGGCTGCCGGGTCGCGCTCGAACACCGCCCGGATATCCTCGCGTACCGACTTAAAGAAGCTAACCATGCTGCCCCCAGGGTTACTCTACCGGTTCTCTCATGCAGCCAGCGTCGCAGTCGGAATCTGCAGCGCCTGATTGCGCAGAGCGTCAAACAGAACACTGGTCAGGTAACGCTCGCCAAAGTCCGGCAGAACCACCACCAGCAATTTGCCGGCATTCTCCGGACGCCGCGCCACTTGCACTGCGGCAAACGTCGCCGCCCCAGCCGAAATGCCCACCAGCAATCCTTCTTCCCGTGCCATCCGCCGCGCCATATCGACTGCTTGTTCGCTGGTTACAGTCACCACCTCGTCGATGTAGTCTCTCTGCAAGATGCTGGGAATGAATCCGGCTCCGATGCCCTGAATCTTGTGTGGACCTGGCGCACCGCCCGACAGAACGGGACTTTCGACCGGCTCAACCGCAACGGCGCGGAACGACGGCTTCCTCGGCTTGATGAACTGGCACACGCCGGTGATCGTGCCGCCGGTGCCAATGCCCGACACCAGAATGTCGGCCCGCCCGTCCGTGTCATTCCAAATCTCCGGGCCGGTGGTCTCAAGGTGAATCTTGGGATTGGCCGGGTTATCGAACTGCTGCAGCATGTAGCCGTTGGGGGTGGCGGCCAGGATCTCCTCCGCCTTGGCGATTGCCCCCTTCATTCCTTTTGGCCCCGGCGTCAGAACGATCTCGGCGCCGAGAGCGAGCAGAAGCACGCGCCGCTCCAGGCTCATGGTCTCGGGCATCGTCAGGATGAGCTTGTAGCCCTTGACCGCCGCCACGAAGGCAAGCCCAATCCCGGTGTTCCCGCTGGTCGGCTCAACCAACACCGTCTTGCCGGGGTGGATCTTGCCGCTGCGCTCGGCATCGGCGATCATGCTCACGCCGATGCGGTCTTTCACGCTGGCCATGGGATTTTGGCCTTCGAGTTTTCCCACTACCTGGGCAACGCATCCTTGCGTGACCTTATTCAGCCGAACCAGCGGCGTGTTGCCAATCAACTCCGTGACGTCGTTTGCAATCTTCATCGTTAAGCTCCGTAGTTTGGGTTGCTAAAATGTCGCTTCTCAGCGACCGGGGGGCAGGTCAGTAATCACTACTAATACTACTAATATACTAGCCTACCATGTCTGTGACGTAAATCACAATAGTCATGTGATGTGAAGGACTGGAAGGAAGATTCCCGGCTTTGCCCAGCCGAAGACCCGCCATAATCCGCACGCCCAGCAGCACTTACGCGCGATGGCTACCTCGCACCAGCCACTACATACACGTAGCGCAACCGGCTGGTCCCTGTGTTTGTAACATTGTGCTCGGTTTCAGGCGGGCAATAGACGGCAGTGTCCGCCTTCACCGGAAGCTTCGATCCATCCTTGAAGGTCATTTCGCCTTGCCCTTCTAAGACAATCAGAAGCTCTTCGTTCTGCTCCGTGCTGTGCTTACCTACAGACCTGCCCGGTGCCAGAGCCACAAGTCCCGACCTCATGTTGACGCTCTCCGGCGGGCCATTGAGCACCGGAATGTAATCCTTTCCCGATGCTTCCAGTGGGATGACCTTAGGGCTGGGCGCGTTCGTCCCCCCTGCGGCCGCGACGGGCACCACCGCGACGACGGAAAACACAGCTAGAACAACAATCGACTTCAAGGAAAGTGAAATCTTCATGTGCGCGATTGCCTCCTCTCGAAAGTGGCACTACAGTTTGTTCTATCCATTGACCAAGTCCATCATGTGCTCAGGATAGCGCTGGCCGGATGCGGCGCCCGACGGGAATACATCGTTCAGCCGGCGAAGATCCTCCGGCGTCAGCTTCACGTCGAGCGCACCCACATTCTGTTCTAGATATTTCCGGCGCTTGGTGCCCGGAATCGGCACAATGTCATCACCCTGGGTCAGTACCCAGGCGAGCGCCAATTGGCTCGGCTGACAGCCCTTTTCCCGCGCCATCTCTTCGACCTTGGCCACCAGGTCCAGGTTCTTCTGAAAATTCTCCCCCTGAAAGCGCGGCGACAAGCGGCGATAATCGTCGGCCGCCAAATCTTCAAACCGCTTGAACTGACCCGCGAGAAAGCCGCGTCCCAGCGGGCTGTACGCGACGAAACCAATGCCCAGCTCGCGACAGGTCGCCAGTATCTCGTCCTCCGGATCGCGCGTCCAGAGCGAATACTCGGTTTGCAGCGCGGCGATCGGGTGGATCTTCGTGGCGCGCCGCAGCGTCTTTGGACTTGCTTCCGATAGCCCGAGGTGACGCACCTTGCCCGCCTTCACTAGTTCGGCCATAGCTCCAACTGTGTCTTCGATCGGAGTTCGCGGGTCGACGCGGTGCTGGTAATAAAGATCGATGTGACTCACGCCCAGCCGCTTCAGGCTGCCCTCGCAGCACTTCTTCACATACTCGGGCTTCCCATTGACGCCGCGAATCTGGGGATTGGCCGGATCGCGCACAATACCGAACTTGGTGGCCAGCACGATCTGCTCGCGCTTCCCTTTGATCGCCTGGCCGACCAGTTCTTCGTTCTTGAGTGGCCCATACACGTCCGCGGTATCGAGGAAGTTGATGCCAAGTTCCAGAGCGCGGTGAATGGTGGCGACAGATTCATTGTCATCGCGCCCCGAGTAAAACTCCGACATGCCCATGCAGCCGAGACCGAGGGCAGAAACGGTCAAACCACTTCGCCCCAGTTGACGAGTTTTCACGAATGACTCCTTATGAAGAAAGAATACGTGATGAACCTGGCCAGGCAAAGGAAGCACGCATCAAAAGTCTGTGCAGAAGCACCTTGTCCTTCGCCGCTCAGTCATAAACGCTTGCGCGGAGGATTAACTGGCAGGCCAGCCTGCAGCTGCCCAAGGTTGAAGGCCGCGCCGGCATGTCCGGGATCAAAGCGCAGACAGGCGCGGTAACTGGCCATGGCTTCCTCCCGCCGGCCGAGCCGCGCCAGCGCATTGCCACGATTGTGGTACGCCTCCGAATACGCCGGAAAAATGGCAATCGCCCGATCATACGCTTCAATCGCGCCCGGGTCGTCTCCCCGAGCGGAGCGCAGGATACCGTAAAAGTAGTACGCCTTGGCGCTGTCTGGCGAAGTCTGCACCAGCTTGGTGTAGAAACGGTTAGCGTTAACCCAGTCCAAATTCCGGACGATAGTCCGCGCGCCGAACACCAGCGCCACCGCGACCAGCACAGTTTTCCAGTGGCGAGTTCGCGCCAACAGAATCGCCAGCAGCAACGCCAACCCCAGACTGGGCGCGTAGGCAAGCCGTTCGCCCATGATTGTTCCGAGGGGAAACAGAACGTTGGCGCTCGACGAAAACAGCGCCGCGTAAGTCAGCACCGGCGCGCGAAATTCTCGCTTGCGCCACGCCAAATACACCGCCCCACCTGCCAGCGCCAACCCAGCCCATGCCCGCCAATCGGCCAGACCCATCACCAGCCGAATCTGGTGGTAGGAATAATCGGCGGAGAGCGTGATCGGTAATACCGTCTTGCACAGATATAGGCACTGCACCCAAAGAGCAGTGAGGATCCGCGCGCCAAAGTCCACCAGCGTCATGGGGTTGTCGATCGGCGGAATGAACGCGCCGATGGAGACGAAATGGTGTGCGACCAGAGCGGCGGCAACAATCACCGCTGCGCCGACCCCGGCGAAAACAGGCGTTCGCGAGCGCCAATCCTTACCCGGGAAGACCACCGGCAGTACGGCGAAAGCGGCTGCGCTCTCTTTCGAGAAAACTGCCAGCGCAAACAGCATGAGCGCCGGCAGGGTTCGATCGCGATAGTAAAGCAGCAGCGCGCCCAGGCCGAAAGCCGCGCCCAGCAACTCCGCCGAGCCCACCACCGAAGTCGTGGCTTCGGTATGAATCGGAAACAGCGCAAACAACAGGGCCGCGATAAATGCCGTCCGCGGCGGGGTTTGCACGTCCAGCAGAAAGCGGTAAAGGAGCAGAACGACTGTCAAGCCCAGTGCCAGTCCGACCGCGTGGAACAGCGCCGGGTGCTTGCCACCCCCCATCGCCCAAGTCAGCGCCCAAACGGTTTGCGAAACCGGCCGGTACAACCCCTGCCCGCTCCGGTCCGGCCAATAGCCCGCCGCCCAGATGTGCGCCAACTGCCCCAGCGAGCGCACGTGCAGCGAATCATTCTCGACGATGAGAGGCAAGTCATCGAGCACGAATCCGCAAGCCAGAACCCCAAGATTGGGTAGCAGAAACGCGGCTGCCAGCCACAGCGCAGCGCGCGGAACCGCCGGCAACGCCGCCGCAAGGGCCTTGGTTTGCTCGGCAGCTTGCTTCTGTTGTTGACGAACCCGGCGCGTGCGGCTCATGAAATCTGAGTAAAAGACCTGATTCCAGCAGCGTTCCTACCGCCGGAATCAATCAACTCCATAGATGGTATCACTGGCTCAATCATCTCCCGACTGCCCCCGAACTCGGAATTGAGTACAATAGGGCAGTCCGCAAGAAGCAGTATTATGACAGTGCCCCGCAAGTTGCAGCGCCTCAAGAAGACTTTTTCCACAGAAACCACCCAGGCTGCTTCGCATCGGGCTGCGCCGCGTGTGCTGGTAGTGGATGACAACCAGGAAATTGTCCATCTGATGACCGAACTTCTGGCCACGCGAGGTTATGACGTGGCTGCGGTCGCCGACGCATTCCAGGCCGAAGCCGAGATTCGTGAGCACCCTCCCGACCTGATCCTTTCCGACGTGGTGATGCCCGGCAAGTCCGGTTACGAACTCTGCCGCGAGCTGAAGGAAAATCCGAATACGCGGCTGATTCCCTTTGTGCTCATCACCGGACTTACTCACCGCGAGGACCGCCTGCGAGGAATCGAGGCCGGCGCTGACGATTTCCTCAACAAGCCGATTTTTGCCGAGGAGTTGTTCGCTCGCGTAAAGTCGTTGTTGAAACTCAAAGAATTCACCGACGAACTGGAAACCGCCGAATCCGTGCTCTGTGCTCTGGGGCGAAGCGTGGAAAGTCGCGATCCCCATACCGAGGGCCATTGTGAGCGCCTGGCCGGCAACGCCAGCGATCTGGGGCAACACCTTGGCCTCGATGAGGAATCCATCGTGGCCCTGCGGCGGGGCGGTTACCTGCACGACCTGGGCAAAATCGCCGTCCCGGACGAAATCCTGAAAAAAGGATCGAACCTCACCCCGGAAGAATGGGTGATCATGAAGCAGCATCCCTTGACCGGTGAAAATATTTGCCGGCCGCTGAAGTCACTGCGGCTGGTATTGCCGATCATTCGCAGCCACCATGAACATTCCGACGGCAGCGGCTATCCGGATGGCTTGCGCAAGCAGCAGACTCCCTTGCTGGCGCGCGTTCTGCAAGTCGCCGATGTGTATGATGCGCTGCGCACTGCCCGTCCGTACAAGCCCACCCTGAGTCACGCTCAGGCAGTCCACACCATGCAGGAAGAATCCCGCAAAGGCCTGTGGGACGGGGAACTCGTCGCGGAGTTCGTCGCCATGCTGGAAAAGCTGCGGAGGGTCGCTTAGGGCCCTCAGATCAGCGGGGAATCAACGCCGGACGTTGATAAAACCTCTCTGCCGCCGTCAAAGGCTCGCACTGAGTACGCCGGGGTGGAGCGCAGGCGCCGCGATGCTTCCATCCTTCTGAAATACCAGCCCTTGGGAAGAACACTCATCGCACAGCCAGAAAAACTCCGCGTGGCGTACGGGCAGCCGCTCGCCAAATTCCAGCCGGGTTCGTGCCTCGGTGGTTGCTCGCCTGCTCTCTACGCGAATCAGCCGTCCGGTGCGCAGGCTGCGGAAAGGCGTGACGCACTTCGGGTTGGCACACTTTGAGACCATTATGAAGTCCTTAATTAATTGTCTGATTGCCGATCCGACCAGAATGTCCACTCTATACGTTTCGGCTGATTCTCGAAAAGGTTACGAGAGTACGTAGTGCCCACTGGCTTCAGATCAGTATCAGCGCGCTGACTCGCTCTTCCGTTTGTGAGGGCCTGAATCGCTCGCCCGCTGGCGCACATCAAAAGTGTATACCGCGTGGGGTAAAGGAAAAGCTATGTCACTTCGTCCTATCAAAAAGATCATTCAACCGACGCCCACCATCGAGGGCGCTGGCGTGAAGTTGCAGCGTGCTTTCGGTTTTGGCAAGACCAAGGATTTCGATCCGTTCCTTCTGCTCGATGATTTCCGCAACGATAATCCGGCAGATTATCTGGCCGGATTTCCCTGGCATCCGCACCGTGGCATCGAGACCATCACCTATGTTCTCGCCGGCTCGGTCGAGCACGGCGACAGCCTGGGCAACAAAGGCAAAATGACCGCCGGCGACGTCCAATGGATGACCGCCGGCAGCGGCATCCTGCATCAGGAAATGCCCAAGGGCGACCCGCACGGCCGCATGCACGGCTTTCAGTTGTGGGCGAACTTGCCTTCATCGCTGAAGATGACTGATCCGCGCTACCAGGACATTCCGGCCAAGGAAATTCCCGAGGTCACCGACGACGACGGCACCCAAGTGCGCGTCATCTGCGGCGACTTCTGGGGCAAGCGAGGCCCGGTTGAAGGCGTGGCGGCTGATCCGAACTACCTCGACATGTCCGTGCCGCCGAACCAACGCAAGCGGCTGAAGGTCGAGACCACGCGCAACGCTTTTGCTTATGTGTTCGCCGGATCAGGCACGTTCCGCGACGCCTCCGATCCCCGCGCCGTTCTGACCGACCAGGTCGCGAAGCCGGATGCGCCGCCGGTCTATGACGTCAGCAATCACTCGCTGGTACTGTTTGACCGTGGCGATGAGTTGACGGTTCAAGCCGGACCGGAGGGAATTCGCTTCCTGTTAGTCTCAGGCAAACCGATCGAGGAACCGGTAGCCTGGTACGGCCCCATCGTCATGAACACCCAAGAAGAATTGCGCCAAGCCATGTCCGAACTGCAAGCCGGAACGTTCATCAAGCACGGATAAAAGTTGGCGCGAGCGTCCCCGCTCGTGCGGGTACCCCATCCTAACGTCGCGCCCTTAAAATCCAGCTCCGGAGGAGCGGCATATTCCAGCCCCGGACGTAAGTCCGGGGTAACAGTCGATCTGAGTTCACGCGCCCGAAGGGCGCCGCTGCGGCTCAGGCGCGCACTTGTGGCGCGGGCGCCCTCGCCCGCGAAAAGCATACATCGGCACCGCCCTGTGGGGACAGCCGCCCCCGGCTGTCCGGCGGAGCGAAGCTCCACAATCCGGTGATTGCGCCGACGGGCCTGTCTTCCGATCCCCCCTGGCGAAATGCCGACGCCCTGCACGATCACGCGGTGATCCCGGCTTCCCGCAACATTCCATAAAGGACCTCGAGGATCCAAGCAGCCAAGTGGCCCGCAAGGAGATTGTGGTTTCACTTGATCAATATCCCTACGATTTCGACAAATATCCCCGCATCCAGATTCCGAGCATTGCCGAGCTGCTGGCGGGCAAGAAGATCGACTATCCCCGATTTGCCGCTGACGCCACGTTCAAGAAAGCGCCCAAAGCCCGCAAGGCTCCCGAGGAACAAATACCGCTCAATGGCGCGGAAGCCGGCGACGAAGGCCCGTTCTAGCGCAAGAAAAATCCCCACCCTTCACCTTAGAACTTCTTCGCCGTAATCCGCTCCGCGCCCAGATACGGCCGCAGGGCTTCGGGGATCAACACGCTGCCGTCGGCTTGCTGATAGTTTTCGAGAACCGCAACCCAGGTTCTGCCGATGGCCAGTCCGCTGCCGTTCAAGGTATGAACGAAGTCGCTTTTGCTCTTCCCTTCCCGGCGGAAGCGGATATTGGCGCGCCGCGCCTGAAAGGCCTCGAAGTTCGAACAGGAAGAAATCTCGCGGAACAATTGCTGTCCCGGCAGCCAGACTTCAAGATCGTAAGTCTTGGCCGACGAAGATGACATATCTCCCGTGCACAGGCTCATCACGCGGTAGTGCAGCCCCAGTTTCTGCAGCACTTCCTCGGCATCGTGGGTCAGCTTTTCCAGTTCCTCATACGAATCCTCGGGCTTGGAAAACTTTACCAGTTCGACTTTTTGAAACTGGTGCTGGCGGATGATGCCGCGAACATCTTTGCCGTATGATCCGGCTTCGCTGCGAAAACACGCCGAGTAAGCAGTCAGTGAAATGGGCAGCCGCGCTTCATCCAGCACTTCGTCGCGGTAGAGATTCGTGACCGGGACTTCGGCGGTGGAGATCAGCCAAAGATCCTTGTCGCCGTGCGGCACGCGAAACAGGTCGGCGGCGAACTTGGGCAACTGGCCCGTGCCGTACATGGACTCGGAATTCACCAGGTAGGGCGGCAAAACCTCGGTATATCCCTGTGGGCCGACGTGCAGGTCAAGCATGAAGTTAGCCAGCGCCCGCTCCAGCCGCGCGCCCAGGTCCCAGTACACCGCGAAGCGCGCGCCCGTCAGCTTGACCGCCCGCTCCAGATCGAGGATGCCCAGTTGTTCGCCCAGTTCCCAATGGGGTTTGGGAGTGAAATCGAACACCGGCGGCGAACCCCAGCGGCGTACTTCGACGTTGGCCTCAGCGTCTTTACCGACCGGTACGCTCTCATGCGGCATGTTGGGAAGGCCAGTCAGAATCTCGCGCAGGCGGCCATCGTATTCGCGGGCTGCCTTCTCCAGTTGCGACATGGCGTCCCGCATACTCTTGGTTTCCTCCACCAGCGCGTCGGCGCTTTCCCCGGCTCTCTTCAGCTTTGCGACTTCCTCAGAGAGGCGGTTGCGCTGGGCTTTCATGGTTTCCGCGCCGGTAATGGCCTGGCGGCGTTGCGCATCAACTTGGGTGAAGTCCTTCAGCACCTCGGCGGGATCCAAGCCGCGCCGGCGCAGCATTTCTTCGACAACTGGGATGTGGTCTCGAACAAAATTAAGATCAAGCATGGAAGTATGAACCAGATTTAGCATGGCTGAAGCCATGCTTTTCCGCAAGTCGGCGGCTTACTGAGAAGATGCCCGCCGCGATGGGCAGCCGCTCCGGTGTTACACTGCCGGGCATGAAGCCCTGCCGCGAATGCGAACACGCGGTCTCCGAGCAAGCGACCTTTTGCCCAAACTGCGGCGCGCCCTCTCCGGCAAAAGACCGCTGGGACGGTCACGGATTTGAGTACAAATCGCAGGCCACTGTGCTCGGCTGGCCGTTGCTGCACCTATCATTCAAATATCGGCCCGACCGGGTGCCAGTGCCGGCGAAGGGGATCATCGCCATCGGGCAGTTTGCCGTCGGGGTGATCACGATTTCGCAGTTTGGAGTTGGATTAGTCAGCATCAGCCAGTTCACCATCGCCGGATCGGCCCTGGCCCAGTTCGCCCTGGCTTATAACCTGATTGCGCAGATCGGAATCTTCATTCATCACGGTCGGGGCCAGTTTGTGGTGAGCTTCGCGGACCTGCTGCGGCATTTCAGCTAACCGCGAACGGCATAATGCCAATCGCACTTGCCTGATTAGATAACCGTGTCGGCTCCATCCGATCGAGTAGACTTGGTGGGCTCAAACCAACCAAGGCTCGGAGGAAAGGAGCCGAGCACATGAAGATTGTAGGGTGTGATTTACATA